>Ga0210409_10001489_pt1 | contig 30586 bp, 24 predicted proteins | sample IncBWH17MmetaG_FD_161649 | JGI IMG/M metagenome (GOLD analysis project Ga0210409, IMG submission 161649) | Forest soil microbial communities from Barre Woods Harvard Forest LTER site, Petersham, Massachusetts, United States - Inc-BW-H-17-M | ecosystem: Environmental > Terrestrial > Soil >...
AGCCCTCGAGTCTCTCCTCGTCGAAAAAGGTTTGGTCGACCGTGCCGCGCTGGACGCCCTCATCGACACCTACGAACACAAGATTGGCCCTCGCAATGGCGCCCGCGTGGTAGCGCGGGCGTGGCTGGATCCCGCGTATAAAACACGCCTGCTGGCCGATGCCAACGACGCGATGGCGGACTTCGGCTTCCTCAGCAAGCAAGGCGACCGCATGGTGGTACTCGAGAACACGCCCGCCGTGCACAACCTGATTGTCTGCACCCTGTGCTCGTGCTATCCGTGGCCGGTTCTTGGTCTCCCTCCTGTCTGGTACAAGTCTGCGCCCTATCGCTCGCGCTCAGTCATCGACCCGCGCGGCGTGCTGCGCGAATTCGGACTTGATCTCCCCGCCGACGTCGAGGTACGCGTTTGGGACAGCACCGCCGAACTTCGTTATCTCGTCTTGCCCGAGCGCCCCGCCGGTACCGAGCACTTTAGCGAAGAGCAACTCGCCGCGCTCGTCACTCGCGATTCCATGGTCGGCGTGGCCAAAGTTTCTCCGCCGCAGCCGGGAGTCTCCTCATGAACGGCATACATGATATGGGCGGTATGCAAGACATGGGCCCCATCCAATATGAGAAGAATGAGGCCGTCTTTCATGCGCCCTGGGAGTCTCGTGTTTTCGCGATGTTCCTTGCCGCGGGTGCCTGGCGCAAGTGGAACCTCGACGCATTTCGCCACACCAGAGAGGTTCTGCCCCCGGACGACTATTTGCGCGTGAGCTATTACGAGCAATGGTTCTCAGGATTGCGAGATTTGTTGGTTCGAAGAGGCTTGGTTACCTCTGCTGAGATGGAAAGCGGCGTGCCTGCGCCGGGCACTGCCAAAGCGACCCCGCCGCTGACCCCTGATAAGATCCCGGCCGCGCTCCCCAATCGCATTCGTGCACACCGCGACGTGCAGGTGACCCCACGCTTCCAGGCTGGCCAGCGTGTGTGCGCGCGCAACATCAATCCCGTCAGTCATACGCGACTGCCGCGTTACGCCCGCGGAAAATTCGGCATGGTCGACCGCGATCATGGCGTCTTCGTCTTTCCGGATACCAACGCCCACTTCCTCGGCGAAAAGCCGCAGCACGTCTATTCCGTGCGCTTCACCGCGCGCGAACTCTGGGGCGAGCAAGCCCCGCAAAAAGATTCCGTCTATCTCGACCTGTGGGATGACTACCTTGACCCAGCTTGATCCAATGCGCCAGCCGCAAATCCTCGCCGACTTGCCCCAGCTTCCCCGCGATGCTGGTGGTCCCGTCTTCGCCGAACCTTGGCAGGCCCAAGCCTTCGCTCTCGCGGTGAAACTCTCCGAGCAGGGCCATTTCACCTGGAAGGAGTGGGCCGCCGCCCTCGCCGCCGAACTCAAAGCCGCCGTCGACCGCGGCGAACCCGACGACGGCTCCCATTACTACGACCATTGGCTCGCCACTCTCGAGCGCCTGATCACCGCAAAAGGTCTCACCGATGCCGCGTCACTCCTCGCCCGCAAAGAAGCCTGGGCCGACGCCTACCGCCACACCCCCCACGGCAAACCCGTCGAACTCCGCTCCGCTCAGGCCGATTCAAATCACTCATAATTCCGGCCACTCTGGTTTAAGCACTGCTGTTTTCCTTCGACTCCCTCGCTCTTGCCGTATCGATGCCTCTACCGGCTCCGTCTCTGTGGACGGTGCCTGCCCCGGCCGGCCCGGGGCATTAATTCCGTTTCTTTTTTCCGACTTTCAACTTTCAACCTCCGCTTCGCTCGCAGGAGCACTTTTCTTCCGATGCAACGCGGAATAGGCTACATTGGAAGGTTGAGCACCGCGCCGCAGCGCCGATTGTGCGTCCGGCTCAGGAACCAATGCCCGAACTTCTCCCATCCCTCGTCATCGTCGGCCGCCCCAACGTGGGCAAGTCCACGCTCTTCAACCGTTTGACGGGCACTCGCCGCTCCATTGTCACCAACGAGCCGGGCATCACCCGTGACCGCATTTACGGCAAGGCGGAGTGGCGCGGCCGCGCGCTGGAAATCGTTGATACCGGCGGCCTCGTCCCGGACGATAAAGCGTTAATCCCGCAGGAAATCCTGCGCCAGGCGCATGTGGCCATCAAGAAGGCGGCGATCCTCGTTCTGGTCGTCGATAGCCAGGCGGGCCTTACGCCGCTCGACGAAGAATTGGCGCGGCTCCTGCGCACCACCGGCAAGCCGTTTGTAGTCGCCGTCAACAAAGTCGACGCCATGTCCCAGGAATCTAACGCCAACGTTTTCCATCGCATCGGTGTTCCCGTCTTTCCCATCGCGGCCGAGCACGGCACCGGGGTGGATGATCTCCTCGATTCCGCGCTGGCGCAGGTCAGTGTCGTGGCCTCCGTCGAAGAGGAAAAACAGCCCGACGTCATCGAAGTCGCCATCATCGGCCGGCCCAACGTCGGCAAATCTACGCTGCTAAACCGCATGGTCGGCGAAGAACGCTCCATCGTCTCGCCCATTCCGGGGACCACCATGGACAATGTTGATTTGGAAATCAAGCGCGAGGGCCGCGCGTATCGCTTCGTGGATACGGCGGGAATTCGCCGCAAAGGCAAAACCACGCTGGTGGCGGAAAAACTCAGCGTGGTGATGGCCCGCCGTGGCCTGGAACGCTGCGATGTGGCGCTGCTCGTCGTCGACGGCGAACAGGGCGTGACGCAGGGCGATGCGCAGATCGCCAGCTACGCGGAAGAGTCCAGCCGCTCGGTCGTCGTCGTCATTAATAAGTGGGATCTGGCCGTGGTTGCGGCGCGCGATGCTGCTTCGCGCGATGCGGCCACCGCGAAGGGCAAAGCCAGGCGCGCACCCGGCGAAAAACACAAGCCGGAAAACTTCGATTCCGGCCGCCTGATGTTCGAGTACGAAAAAATGATTCGGGCGAAATTGAAATTCCTCAGTTACGCGCCGATCGTTTTTCTCTCCGCGAAAACTGGCGAGCGCGCCGACAAGCTTTTTCCGCTGATCAATCAGTGCTGGGAAGCGCGCCGACGGCGCATTTCCACGCCCGTCCTCAATAATTGGCTCAAGGACGAAGTCGACTTGCAGCGCGGCACCACGCCGAAGGCCCGCCCCGTGCGCATTTACTACATGACCCAGGCGAAAATCGCACCGCCGACCTGCCTCATTTTCACCAACCAGAAAGAACCGCTGCACTTCAGCTACCAGCGCTTCCTCGAAAATCAGTTGCGTGCCAAATTCGACTACGTCGGCACGCCCGTCCGCTTCATCCAGCGCCTGCGCAAACGCGAGAAGCGAAACACTGGCGGCGATTCGGACCGTGACGAATGAACGCCTCCCTCTACAGCAATCGCTCGCAAACTGCTACGATAGCGGCGTCCCCCTGCCGACAGGGCTTTTCGATGCCAAACAACGGCACAGCCGCGCAAGTCGCCACGGAGAAAAAACTCTACCGCATCGGCGAAGTCAGCCGCCTGGCGGCGCTGAAACCGTTCGTCCTTCGGTACTGGGAAACCGAATTCCCCATGCTGGAACCTATTAAAGGCTCCAGCGGCCATCGCCTCTACCGCCAGGAAGATGTGGACATGGTCTTCCGCATCAAGCGGCTGCTCTACGATGAAGGATTTACCATCGCGGGCGCGCGGCGGCATCTGCGCGAGCATGGTGGCGCCGACGAGCCCGAGAGCCGCAGCGCTAGCCGCACGCCGGAAGGCGCGGGGCAGCTTCTGAGCCGCAAAATGCTGCTGGATCTGCGCGACACGCTGCGCGCTTTCTTGACGCTGCTCGAACGGCGGTGATAGCCTTGAAGTTGCAGTTGTACCTCGATTCGGCCCTCTCGATTACTTGCCGCGTCGTTGTCAGCTCACCGGTCGGGACGTAGCGCAGCCTGGTAGCGCGCACGCTTGGGGTGCGTGAGGTCGCGAGTTCAAATCTCGCCGTCCCGACCATTTCTTCTTCAGAATAATTTGGGATGATTCACGGCCTATTAATTTTTACCTTCTTTAATATGACAGCTCCGCATGAGTTGGAACAACAGCTAGCGCAAAACCTTTTGCAGGCGGCCCTTCGTGCACAGTGGAGCGTTGCCACGGTGAAGAGTCGAGAGCTTTCGGGCGCGGGCTTTTTCACGAACTTCTTAATACCAGCGCAAGCTCCGAATCTCGGGTTGTGTGTTAATTTTGAGATTGGAGACGTCAATGGTGAAGTTTCCGGAGTTGCTTGTGGCTTCTTGCTCTTTGCCCGGGGTGGTTCGATTGATTTTCTTGAAGGCCACGTGTGGGGCGCCGAACGGTTCCCAACAAACCCGGTGATTGACCGTTTGAATTTCGTACGCCACAAAGATGTAAACGATCCGATGTTGGTGGAATCTCCGACCCGCGATTTCGAGGCTCGCGCGCGAAAGCTCCCGCGCTGATTTGATACGAGTATGACTCATATTCTGCTTACCAACGATGATGGGTATCAGGCGGAGGGGCTGCGGGCGCTTGCGGCGGCGCTGGAGGGATTTGCCACGGTGAGTATTGTGGCGCCGAGTCTGGAGCGGAGCGGGGCGGCACAGTCGCTGACGCTGCGGCAGCCGATCGTGTGCAATCAAATCGCGGAGCGGGAATGGGCGATCGACGGGACGCCGGCGGATTGCGTGATTGTGGCATTGCACAAACTTTTGCCGGAAAAACCGGACTTGGTGATTTCCGGGATCAACCACGGGGCGAATTTAGGGGAGAACGTCTATTACTCTGGAACTGTGGGCGCGGCGCGCGAAGGCGCGCTGCATCACATCCCGTCGGTGGCGATTTCGCTGTGCTCGAAAAAGACGGAAGCGAAATTTGAAACCTCGGCACGTGTGGCGCGGGCGGCGGCAGAAATGATTTTGAAAGAAGGATTGCAGGACCAGGTTTTGCTCAATGTAAACGTGCCGGAGCCTTGGAACGGCAGCGTGAGATTCACGCGGCAATCGCAGAAAATCACGCGCAACCAATTGACCGAAGGAAAAGATCCGCGCGGGCGGAGTTATTTTTGGCTGTTCGAGCAGAAAATTGATAAGGACGTGGAGCCGGACACGGATTACGCGGCGATTTTTTCCGGGGCCGTCTCCATCACGCCTTTGCACCTTGACCCTACGCACACGGAATCGCTCAATCATCTTTCGCACTGGGCCGCGCCGATCGCTGCTGCATTCCCGAAATGAGGCCTAGAGGGCCGGACTAAAGTCCGGCCCTCTACAAGAGCAGGCGACAAACAGCCGAAGCTAGTTGGCTTTAGCCGCGGAGGGGGCGATTAGCGGGACGTTGTGTTTTTGCATGGCGTCGTTGATGGCGGGGAGGTCCTTGGCGAGGACTTCGTGCCACTTGACGAGTTGAGCTTCGAAGCGCTGGTCGAGGTCGGCGAAGACGGCGAGTTCGGCGGCGGTGGGCGCGGTATCGGCGCTGTCGACGAGGTTCTGGAGGGCGCTGAATTTGCTGTCCAGCTTCACCGGATAGTTGGCGAAATCCTCGGTCGATTTGCCATTGACTTGAACCAGTTCTTCTTCGATGGCGCTCATTTTCTTGCGCAAATCGGCGGAGGCGGTGACGAGAGGTTTTTCGGCCTCGCTTGAGCCCAGGCGCTTCTCGATGGACTGAAGCTGCGCGCGAGTTTCGCGAATCGCGATGACACCTTTGTTCAGCTCATCCTGGCGGTCGCGCAGCTTGAGCATGAGTTCGAATTGCTTGCGCAGATCTTCCGGTGAGGTCTGTACGCGCGGATCCATTTTCACTTCAAATGGCGCGACCTGAGATTTCCCGGCGACGGTGAGCCGCACCTGGTAGGAACCCGGCAGAACAAGCGGAGCCATCGGATCGCCGGCGTCGTAGACTGCCAGCGGAATTTTTGCCGGCACTTCGTAGCGCAGGTCCCAGACGAAGCGATTCAGGCCTGCTTTGGCGGGGATGTGTTCTTCGGCGGCGTCGCGATCCCATTCTTCAGCGGCTTCGTCTTTTTTCTTTTGCTCGCTGTTGAACGAGCGAATCACTTTTCCCTGGCCGTCAAGAACTTCGAGTTTGGCCGGCTCCTTGGGTTCTTCCTTCAAGTAAAAGTACAGAATTGCTCCCGAAGGCGGATTTTCGCCAAGGGGATAGCGGCGCGTGTTGAAGTGGCCTATGCGCGTTCGAACGGCGGTGTCCGGTTTGAAGAGATGCGCGTCTTCCGCGGCGACAGATGCAGCGGCCTGTCGCAGCGGGCCAACGCTGTCCAGCACCCAGAACGAACGGCCGTGAGTGGCGACGACCAGATCATCGTCGTGGATGATCATGTCGTGGATCGGAGTGGTCGGAAGATTGAGCTGCAGCGCCTGCCAATGGCCACCATCGTCGAAGGAAACCCAGATGCCGGTCTCGGTTCCCGCGTAGAGCAAACCTTTTCGCTTGGGATCTTCGCGGACGGCGTGAACGTAGGAATTATCCGGAAGGCCGGTAATGAGTTTCGTCCAAGTCTTTCCGTAGTCGCTGGTTTTGAAAATGAGGGGCTTGAAATTGTCGAGCTTGTGGGCATCGACGGCGACGTAGGCCGTGGCGGGGTCGAATGGCGAAGCTTCGATGAGGCTGACCATGCCCCACTCGGGCATTTCTTTTGGAGTGACATTTGCCCACGTCTTGCCTTCATCGCGAGTCAGATGAATTAGGCCATCGTCGGTGCCGGCCCAGAGCAGGCCTTGCTGCTTTGGAGATTCCGCGAGACTGAAAATCACGTCGTAGTATTCGACGGTGTATTGGTCCTTGGTGAGGGGGCCGCCGGAATCCTGCTGCTTTGTTTTGTCGTTGCGGGTAAGGTCCGGGCTGATGGTGGTCCAGCTACGGCCGGCATCGTTCGAACGAAAAACAAATTGAGAGGTGTGATAGATGACGTCGGGATCGTGCGAGGAAATCACGATCGGCATGGTCCAGGTGTAGCGGTATTTCTGAGTGGCGGCCGGGTAGCCGTTGGGATCCTCGGGCCATTGCTGAATGCTTTGCGCTTGATTGGTGCGGCGATCGTAACGGGTGAGGATAGGGCCTTCATCATCGGCATAAACGATATTGGAATCGCGCGGGTCGGGGACGATGTAGCCCGATTCGCCACCGCCGACGGCGTCCCAATCGCCGCTAAGGATGGCGCCATGGTCGCTGCGGGTGCGAATGCCGATGGAAGAGTTGTCCTGCTGGGAACCGTAAACGCGATACAGGAAATCGCTGTCGGCAGCGACGTGGTAGAACTGCGCGGTCGGTTGATTCCCTTGGGTGGTCCAATTCTTGCCGCCATCGACGGAAATCGTTGCGCCTCCGTCGTTGCCGTTGATCATACGGTTGGTATCGCGGGGATCGATCCAGAGGGCGTGGTGGTCGCCGTGCGGGGCGGGCAAACGTTCGAAAGATTTTCCGCCGTCGATGGAACGATATAGGCCTGTATTTGCGATATAAACCTTGTTCACATCCTTGGGATCGGCCCAAACGTGGGTGAAATACCAGGCGCGCTGCCGGAAACGGTGATCGTCATTGATGAGAGTCCAGTTGGTGCCGCCGTCATCGCTGCGATAGAGGCCGCCTTTCTTGGCTTCGATCAATGCGTAAACGACATTGGAATCGCCGCCGGATACGGAGACGCTGATGCGGCCGAGGGGGCCTTCCGGGATGCCGTTGCCTTCGACGCGCTTCCAAGTGGTGCCGTCGTCGCTCGATCGGTACAGGCCATCCTTGGCGCCGCCGCTGTTCAGAGTCCACGGAGTGCGCCAACCTTCCCACATGGTGGCAAAAAGAATGTGTGGATTCTGCGGATCGAAGACCACGTCGATGCCGCCGGTGCGGTCGTCGAGGTAGAGAACTTTTTCCCAAGACTTGCCACCATCGCGCGTGCGGAAAATGCCGCGCTCGGTGTTCGGACCGTAGGCGTGGCCGAGGGCAGCGACGAAGGCGATGTCGGGATTGGTGGGATGAATGATGACGTCGCCGATGTGGCGAGTATCCTTCAAGCCGATGTTGTTCCAGGTCTTGCCGCCATCGTTGGAACGATAGACACCGTCGCCGAAGGAGATGTTGCCACGAATGCAGGCTTCGCCGCTGCCGGCGTAAATCACATTGGGATCGGAGTCGGAGACGGCAATGGCGCCGATGGAGGAGGTGGTCTGCTTTTCGAAAAGGGGATCCCAGGTGTTCCCCGCGTCGGTGGTCTTCCAGACGCCGCCGGCGACCGCGCCAAAATAGAAAGTGTTGGGCTGGCTGGGCACTCCGGTTACTGTAATGGAGCGGCCGCCGCGGAAGGGGCCGATGAGGCGCCACTTCATGCCGTTGTAGGTCTTGGGATCGACGGGACTGACCGCCGCGGGAGCGTCGGCAGGTTTGGCTGTTTCGGATGGCTTGGTCTTTTGCGCGAGTAGGAGAGGCAAAGTCAAGAATAGGGAAGCAAGACCGAAGATTAGAGAAAGAACAAACCTAGGAGAAACAGTCACACACACCTCCACGGAAAATGACACAAAACGATGAATGCTATCGCTACAGGCAGTTTGACGGAAGCATTTTTAATTGGGGCACAGGTTACGATAGGATGCTGAAACGGTGAGCAGCCAACAAACATTTGATGTTGCGGTGATCGGGGCGGGGGTGTTTGGGGCGTGGACCGCGTGGCATCTGGCCAAACGGCGGAAGCGTGTGGTGCTGATTGAGGCGTATGGGCCTGCAAACGCGCGGGCGAGCTCGGGTGGGGAAACGCGCATCATTCGAATGGGATATGGAGCGGATGAGCTGTACACGCTGTGGGCGCAGAAATCGCTGGAGCAGTGGAAGAGGTTTTTTGAGGGGGCGAAGGCGCCGCTGTTTCACGAGACGGGCGTGCTCTGGCTGGCTGGCGAAGATAATTCGCAACTGCAGCGGACGGCTACTAGGTTAAGGCATTGCAAGGTGCCATTCGATAAATTAGATCGCGCGACGCTGGAAACAAAATATCCACAAGTATCGTTTGAAGATGTCACGACTGGGATTTTCGAACCCCATAGCGGCGTGCTGATGGCGCGTCGAGCGGTGGCCATGGTAGTCGAAGACGCGTTGCGGATGGGGGTGCAGTATTCGAGCGCTCAAGTCCTCAAACCAACGGGATCGGGACGGCTAGAGCAGATCGTAACGAGCCAGGGTGAGCGGATCAATGCAGAGCAATTTGTTTTCGCTTGCGGGGCATGGCTTGGCAAGGTATTTCCGGAAATTCTTGGGGAGCGAATCTTTACTACACGGCAGGAGGTTTTCTTTTTTGGCGTTCCGGCCGGAGACACGCGGTTTGCGGCACCGGCGCTTCCGACATGGCTGTTTCAGGAGGATCTGTTCTACGGAATGCCGGATATTGAGAGCCGGGGATTGAAGATAGCGCATGACGGACATGGGGAGGCAGTCGATCCGGACACCCAGTCGCGGATCGTCACGCCGGTCGCCCGGGAAAGAGCGCGGTCTTATGTGGCGAAGCGGTTCCCGGCTTTGAAGGAAGCGCCGATCGTGGAAACGCGAGTGTGCCAGTATGAAAACACGTCGAATGGGGATTTTCTGATTGACCAGCATCCGGGGATGGAGAATGTGTGGTTTGTGGGCGGGGGGTCGGGACACGGGTTCAAGCATGGACCGGCGCTGGGGCAGTACGTGACGGGGCGGCTGCTGGACCGGGCGGAGGCGGAGCCGCGGTTTTCGCTGGTGTCCAAGGCGAGAATTCAGAATCGCACGGTATACTGACCGTCCCTGCCCGGAATGCCTTCCTTTGTTGAAACTTCCGGGCGCGGCGTGCGTCTTGTAGAGAAGGGGTGGTTCTTCGTCTGCGCTACGGACTCGCCAGTTTAAAGATTCTAAAGAGGTTGGGTACGGAGGAACAATGCGTTTGAAGATTGATCGAGCCGTCCGGGCTTTTGCTCTGCTCACGGGGCTGCTCCTAGGGTGTGGCACCAGCAACGCGGGGCCTTCCAGCGCCGCCGAGTTTAAGGTTCCCGTGGAGTATTACAAGCTGCCAAACGGGCTGCGCGTGGTGCTGTCGCCGGACCACACTTCGCCCACAATTTGCGTGGGGGTGTACTACCGGATTGGGTTCCGGATTGAGCCGAAGGACCGCACGGGGTTCGCCCACTTGTTTGAACACATGATGTTCCAGGGGTCGCAAAACCTGGGAAAGATGGAGTTCATCAAGCTAGTGCAGCAGAACGGCGGAATCCTGAACGGATCGACGCGGTTTGACTTCACGAATTATTTTGAGGTGCTACCGGCGAACAAGCTGGAGACGGCGCTGTGGGCAGAAGCGGACCGCATGGGCGGGCTTGCTGTCACGGAAGAGAACCTGAAGAACCAACAAGGCGTGGTGGGCAATGAAGTGAAAGTGAACGTGCTGAACCGGCCGTACGGCGGATTTCCGTGGGTGGACATGCCGCAGTATGCGAATACGAACTGGTACAACGCGCACAATTTTTACGGGGATTTGAAGGACATAGAGGCGGCGACGCTGACGGACGTGCAGGCATTTTTCAAGACGTACTACGCGCCGAACAACGCGGCGCTGGCGATTGCGGGAGATTTTGATCCGGCGGAAGCCAAGAAATTCGTGGAGAAGTATTTTGGGCCGCTGAAGGCATCGGACCTTCCCGCGCAGCCGGACCTGACCGAACCGCGACAAGAAAAGGAAAAACACGCGACGAAGAACGACGCGCTGGCGAAACGGCCGGCGATCGCGCTGGGCTACCACATGCCGGAGCGAAATACTCCGGAGTATTACGCCATGGCGCTGATCGACGAGATGCTGATCGAAGGCGACGATAGTTTGTTGCACCAGGAGTTGGTGCAAAAACGAGGCATCACCGGAAACGTGAGTGGCGGAATCAATCTGCTTGGGAATCCATGGGATTACAAGGGGCCGATGCTGTTCATCACCAACTTTATCTACGATCCGGCGACGACCCCGGAAACCATCGTGCAGGCTATCGATGGAGCGATCGAGCCATTGCGGACGAAGCCGGTCGATCAAAAGACGCTGGATCGAGCGATGGGGAAGATGAGGTCGGATCTTTATGACACACTCGGCCAATTCAGCGGATTTGGTCTGGTTGACCTGTTGGCAAGCTTCGCGCTATTTGACGATGACCCGGGAAGAGTGAACTCACTGGTCGCGGAATACCAGAAGGTGACGCCGGCATTGATTCAGAAGACAGCGCAAGAATATTTGCGGCCGGAAAACCGGACGGTGCTTTTGATTCAGCCTCAGCAGCAAACGCCGGCGGCCGCACCAGCAGCGCCCGCGAAGAACCAGTAAGGGAGACGAACCGATGACGCGCACACATACAGGAAAAATATTGCTGGTTCTCAGCGCCGCAGTACTCGTAGGAACAACTGCATGGGGGCAGAAGCAGACGCCACCCGCGGGCGGACCGCCTAAGGCTTTTACGCTGGCGGCGCACGAAACGTACACGCTGGCGAATGGGATGAAGGTGACACTGGTACCGTACGGAAACATCCCGAAAGCGAGCGTGAGCCTGGCGCTGCGGGCGGGAAATCTGAACGAGACCAAGGACGTGCTGGGAGTCGCCGACGTCACGGGCGAATTGTTGAAGGAAGGAACGACGAGCTTGAGCGCGAGTGCGCTGGCGGAGGCCGCGGCGAAAATGGGAAGCACGCTGAACGTCGGTACGGGGGCGGATGAAACCACGTTCGATATGGACGTGCTCTCGGAATATGGACCGGATGCGGTGAAACTGCTGGCGGACGTGCTGCAACACCCCTTGATGCCGGAGTCGGAATTGGCGCGGTTGAAGGCGAATTCGCTCCGACAGATTGCGGTGGCGAAATCGCAGCCAGGACAAATCGCGCTGGCTCGCTTTCGAAAGCTCATGTACGGAGATCATCCGTACGGCACAATTCTGCCGACGGAGGAAGCTGTCAACAAGATGACCATCGCGGACGCGAAGAAGTTTTACGCGGACAATTATGGGGCGGGGCGGGCGCACCTTTACGTTGCGGGGAAATTTGATGTGCCTGCGGTGAAGAAAGCGATCGAAGCCGGGTTTGCGGGTTGGACGAAGGGGCCAGCGGCGGCCGAAAATGTGCCGAAGCCGAAGACGCAGCGACTCCTGGACGTGACGGACCGGCCGGGGGCGCCGCAAGCGACGGTGTACGTGGGCTTGCCAGCGCCGAACGCGACGAGTCCGGACAATATTCCGTTGGGCGTGACGAACGCGCTGTTGGGAGGATCGTTCGGCTCGCGGATCACCAGCAACATTCGGGAGAAGCTGGGGTGCACATATTCGCCGAGCTCGCAGGTGTCGCGGCGGTATCACGATGCGTACTGGGTGGAGACGGCGGACATCACGACGGACTGCACTGGGAAATCGCTGGGAGAGATTTTCGGGGAGATTCAACGATTGCAAAAAGAGGCGCCGCCAGAAGCAGAGCTGAAAGGGATCGAGAGCTATCTTTCGGGGCTGTTTGTGATTCAGAACTCTTCGCGGGGCGCACTAATCGGTCAGCTTCGTTACGTGGACCTGCAAGGACTCGGTGAAGACTATCTGAAAACCTACGTGCAGAAGGTAAATGCGGTGACGCCGGCGGATGTGCAGAAAATGGCGGTGGAATATATCAAACCGGAACAAATGACCATCGTAGTGGTAGGCGACAAGGCGAAAATCACGGAACAGCTTGCGCCATTTGCGGCTGGGAGTGGCTCGAACAAATAGGCGAGATCGCGGTAAAAGCTTACGTTTTTGGAGTACGGCGGCGGGGATTGGACGCGGAGGCGCGTCTTCCCCGCTTTGCTTTTTCTGCGTACAGATTCTGGTCCGCTTCAGAGAGAAGTTTTTCGATGCGTTCGCCATCGCCGCGGTAGACGGAGATGCCGATACTCGCGGAGAGCGACGGCTGTTCCTCGTCGCTGGCGAGAACTTCACGGATGCGATTGGCGACACGGTGCGCGTCGTCCTCTTTCGACTCCGGGAGAACGAGGGCGAATTCGTCGCCGCCGTAGCGCGCGGCGGTATCGACGGCGCGACAATGAATGCGAAGAATATCGGCGAGACGGCAGATGGCGCGGCTGCCGACGAGATGGCCGTAGTTGTCGTTGATGCTTTTCAGGCCGTCGAGATCGAGAAGCAGCACGGAGAATGGCCGGCTGGTGCGATTGGTGCGCTCCGTCTCGTTTTCAAGGACATCGAGGAGACGGCGGTAGTTGGCGAGGCCGGTGAGCGGATCGCTGACGGCCAGATGGTGAACTTGTTCAAAGAGGCGGGCGTTATCGAGAAGCGCGCCGCCGAGGGCAACGGTGTAACCCAACACCATAAGAGCTTGTGCGAAAACAAAGGGAGCGTCGAGCAGGCGCGCGGATTGAGCAGCCGAAAGCTGGGCGGCAACGTTCAGCCAGGTCGCGGCGTAAATGGTGCGGTCGAACGCGGAATCTTCGACGGCTAAGCGGCGGCGGTACCAGATGAGGCTCACAAGAAAAATGGCGCCGGGAAGCAATTGCTCTGGATTGGGGAAGAACGCGCTGGGATGGCGAGAGACTTCGGGTGGCAAACCGCGAAGTGCGGCTGCGAGCACATAGGTCAGCGCGATCGCGGTCAGCAGTGCGCCGGTGATTTCGCGGCGGGGATGACGCGAACGCGGGAGAAAACGCTCAACGAGAAGCGCAACGACGAGTAGAAACGCCAATACCATGCGGCCGAGCCACCAAGCGGTGGGCGCCCAGAGGAGCCGCAGAGAAGCATCTGGAAGAAATTGAAAGAAGAGAACGCTTGTGGCTGTAAGGACAGCGCCGGAGAGAAGAAAGCCTGCGCCTAGAATCAGTGAGATGCGGTCCTGGGTTCCCTGGAAACGGACGAGAGTCACAGCGGCGAAAACAAAGGCGAGAAGGCCGCTGATAACCAGCAAATAGCCCTGTAGAATGGCGTCGGGCTGCAGGGTGATGCGGCGAAGCCAGAAACCGGCAAGCACGACAAACAGAAAAGCACCAAAGTGCGCCAGGAAGATGGTGGTGTTGCTGCGGCCGTTTATAAGAGGAGCCTCGCCCATGGGTTTTCCCGAAGTGATGTATGTTCTCCGGGCCGGGCACCTACTTAATTAGACTACGCAGGAGGCCTCTCCGTTGCCGGAGATTTCGCGTGTGGATGAAGGAAAAGGTACCGTCCTGTGGATTACGCGGCCTGTACGGAGGTTCAGGACAAAATGTGGCAATAGACACCCAGCAGAGCTGCGCGAGAGCATGGAGAAAACTTTTGCAGTTGCGCGTGGAAACGGGATTGCGCACAATGTCAGCATTGAAACGATTGAATAAAGACGAAAGAATAAATGGCGCAGGACAGCGCGAAGGCAGGAATTCGTTCGACCGCCATGCTACAGTGACGCCGGGTTGGAATCGCAGATTCCCAACGAAAAGGAGAATTGCTTGAGCGACGAAGGCATGGCGAGTTCCGCACCACGGCTGCGGCGAACCCTCACACTTTGGGACCTACTCCTCTACGGGATTATCGTGCTGCAGCCGGTCGCACCCATGTCTGCATTTGGAGCGCTGAGTGACCGTGGGCGTGGCCACGTGGTCACGGCGATCCTGATCGCCATGGTGGCGATGCTCTCCACGGCGATCAGTTACGGGCGAATGGCGCGGATTTATCCCAGCGCGGGTTCAGCATTCACCTATGTAGCTCGGGAAATTCATCCTGCCATGGGGTACGTCACCGGATGGAGCATGGTGATGGACTACATCGTGAATCCGCTGATCTGCACGATCTGGTGCGCGGGGCAGGCGAACGTATTCGCACCTGCTGTGCCTGTCTGGGGATGGAAAATATTCTTTGCGGTGGTCTTCACGCTGCTGAATCTACAGGGCATCAAGACCTCCGCGCGGGTTAACGCGGGACTTGCGGCGGTAATGAGCGGTGTGGTCGTCCTGGTATTTGTGACGGCGATTCGCTACATTTTTGGCCACCCGCATAGCGATCCTGGCTTTTTTACACGGCCGTTTTACGATCCGCAAACATTCACTTACGACAACTTATTTGGATGCACTTCGCTCGCGGTGCTGACCTACATCGGCTTCGATGGAATTTCGACCCTTTCCGAGGAGGCGGAAAATCCTCGGCGGAATATTATGTATGCTACGGTTCTGACATGTTTGGTGATCGGCTTTTTGTCGGCGATGGAAGTATACGTCGCGCAGCTGGTGTGGCCGGCCTCGCAACCATTCCCGAATCAGGATCAAGCTTATGTTTTTGCTGCGGCGCGAACCTGGGCGCCACTCCTTTCGATCGTCGGGTTGACTCTCCTGGTGGCTAATTTCGGATCCGGCATGGGGGCACAGATTGGCGCGGCGCGACTGCTCTATGGCATGGGAAGAAGCAATGCCTTGCCGAAATCATTCTTTGGGGTAGTGGACGAGAAGCACCGGGTTCCCAGAAATAACGTTATCTTCATCGGCGTGATCGTGCTCCTGGGATCTTTCCGACTGACGTTCGAGAAAGGAATCGAATTGCTGAACTTTGGCGCGCTGATCGCGTTCATGGGCGTCAATGCGGCTGCTTTCATGCACTATTTCGTGCGCGGGGCTGAGAAAAAAGTTACACATTTCTTACCGCCGATTCTGGGATTCTTCATTTGTCTTGGATTATGGTGGAGTCTTAGTGTGCCAGCAAAAATCCTGGGGAGCGTCTGGATGATTCTCGGTATTGCGTTCGGCATCTGGAAAACTCGCTGGTTCCGGGAACCGCTCTCGTTTGAGGTGCCTCCGGAATGACGCGCCCATTTCAAAAGAGTTCATTGCGTCTTGAGCGAGACTAGAAGGATGATGGTCATGCCCGCGGAGGCACCCAATCCCGTGAAACGGCATAGCGGAAGGAATCAGACCATTACGATGAGAGATGTCGCGAAGTCTAGCGGCTTTTCTCCCGCCACGGTATCGATCGTGCTGAACAATGCGCCGCTGGCGCGGTACATTGCCCCAGCGACGAAGAAGCGCATCGAGGAAGTGGCAAAGAAGCTTGGCTACCGGCCGAACGCAATGGCGCGTTTTTTGCGAAGCAAGCGGAGCCATAGCGTCGGGGTGATGTTCTTCGACATTACCGATCCGTTCTGTACGCCGGTCCTGCGAGGCATCGAGAACGCACTCTACCAATCATCGTATGTGCCGATCTTTGCCGACGCCCACAACCAGAGAAACCGGTTCGAGCGCTACCTGGAAATGCTGCTAGAGCATCACGTCGAGGCGTTGATTGTGGTGGCTAACTGGCTCTTCGTGGATATCCAACTGCTCGCCGACCTCAGCAAAAGAAACATTACGGCGGCGACCATCGGCTGGGAGACGCCCGGAAACTCGGTGAGTTCGGTGATGGTGGACAATGAAGCGGGAGGGCGGCTGGCGCTCGAACACCTTCACCAACTGGGGCACCGCAAGATTGCTTACATCCTCGGGCCAAAAATGCTGATCGACAGTGCGCCGCGATGGAAAGGCATTCAGAAATTCGCGCACTCGGCGGGAATGGAGATCGATCCGGCGCTCATTCTGCACTTGCCGGATTCATTCGATCCCAACTCGGGCTTTGAAGGCGGGTATCGGTTTACGGAAGAATTGCTGCAACGAAAGAAAAAGTTTACGGCACTGATGGCCTTCGACGACTTGACGGCCCTGGGCGCAATCCGAGCGCTAACCAAAGCGGGCGTGAAAGTACCGGAGAATTGCTCGGTGGTGGGTTTCGATGACGTGCCGCTATCCGCGCTGTCGGCGCCTTCATTGACAACAGTGAGGCAGCCGCTGGAAGCGATGGGAAACCTGGCTGTGAATATCGTGATGGAAGGGGTCAACGCCGGGCTAGAAAAGCGTGATTGGAAAATTTCGCGGCATCGGATGAACCCGGAGCTGGTAATCCGCGACTCCACGCGAGCGGCGATTCTCAGCAATGCCGACGACTAAATCCTGCCTCGACGGGAAAGCATATTTTGAATTCCTAAGTTAAAGCAACTGGTGCAAGTGTTAAGTGACTGGGGATGTGTAGCGTGTGGCTGATGGAAACAGAAAAGGCGCGCATCGACACGCGCCTTTTCTGTTTTGGATGCGAGTTCGATTCAGCGCTTACTTCGCCGGCGGCAGATAAACTTGCGAAGAGGACAGGAACTCAACGTAACCCAGCTCGGTTGTAACCTTAGCGCGGGTGAAACGTCCTTTTGGTCCTCCGTTGGCTTTGAAGGTCAGGAGATATTGATTGCTGAGGTGCATGGAGAGTTCATCCAGATAGGGCTTGATGGTGACGGGCGCCCCGGTACCGAGATAAAAGGATTCGGCGCCCGTTTCGTCAGAGAGCTGGCTGAGATTCGATTGCCCTCTGTTAGCGACAAAAAATCCGCGCCCTCGGTGGCCGGCGTCCGGAGCATAGATGGTCCACACATTGATATTCTGCTTTTGCGCACGGCTGATGGTGGAATCGAGATCCGGGCTCCTGGGGTCGAAGCCTCCGCGAAAATAGTCAATCCCGGAAGAGAGCAAAAGGATGGAATGCCGGTCCGCGGATGTAGGCCAGCGCTTCATCAGATCGAGAAGCGTGAGATAGGGACTTGAGAATGCACCCCCACTGCCGACTGGAATGCGCAGCGCCTTGGCCGCCAGTTCGTGGTCGTTGGTGAAATCCTGGGCGACCATGGCGGTACCATTGCGGGCGTAGGCGACCAAGACATAAGTATTATCAGGCTGGCCGGCAAGAAACGCTTTTAGATCATTCCATTGGCTGGCGATGCCGCTGTCCAGCGAATCGTCAATCAGGACGGCGAGGTAAAGTTTTTCGCCGTGCTTCCAATCTGCGACCTGTGTGCGATCTTTATTCAGAAAGAACAGGACGTCATCTTTGGTCACGAGCGGTGGACTGGTGTCCTTCTTGCCGACGGCGGTGACCGTGAGATTTACGGTTCCGGGCGCGGCGGCGAAAACGTAGCTTGCAAAAAAACCAACTACCAGCGTGAGAGCCCCGAAGATCAGGGCCACGCGGATTGCGTTTATCTGCTTCATCATTGAAACGCCTCCTCTAAACTTCCTCGATTGATTAGATGCAATTGCTGGCTAAAAAGGAGTACATGAATGCCGGGACCTCATAAGGAATATGTTGGAGGGCTGCCATGGAGCTCCGGCGACCTTTTGCTTGAAGCTTTCGGTGCCAATTGCGTAGTATGCTGCGGCGCCGAGAAAAAGGACCGATGCAGGTGAAAAATTACATTGGAGCAATTGATCAAGGTACGACGAGCACGCGATTCATGGTGTTTGACCAGTCCGCGCGCATCGCCGCCGTGGCACAAAGAGAGCACGAACAAATTTTTCCGAAGCAGGGCTGGGTGGAGCATGACCCGGTAGAAATCCTGCGCCGCACGGAAGAGGTGATTGCCGGCGCGTTAGAGCAGCGCGGATTGCGTGCCTCGGATCTGGCCGCAATTGGCATCACCAATCAGCGGGAGACCACGGTCCTCTGGGAGCGCAAGACCGGCAAGCCAGTTGCAAATGCCATCGTCTGGCAGGACACGCGAGTTTCGGAAGATGTCGCGCGCTTAGCAAGCGAGGGCGGGCAAGACCGCTTTCGCGCGCAGACCGGATTACCGCTGAGCACGTACTTCAGCAGCTTGAAGCTGCGCTGGCTACTTGAGAATGTCCATGGTGCCCGGGAAAAGGCTGCCGCGGGCGAGCTGCTGTTCGGAAATATCGATACTTTTCTCCTCTGGAACTTGACCGGGGGCCCTCAGGGCGGCGTGCACGTGACGGACGTGACCAACGCGAGCCGCACGCAGCTCCTGAATCTACAAACACTGGACTGGGATGAAAAGTTGCTGGCGGCGTTTGACATTCCCCGGTCGGTGCTGCCGAGAGTGCGATCGAGCAGCGAAATGTACGGCGAAGCAACTCTGGGTGCGATTGCGGGCGTTCCCATCGCCGGAATCCTGGGCGATCAACAGGCGGCGCTGGTTGGCCAGGCGTGCTTTCGTCCTGGAGAGGTCAAGAACACGTATGGGACTGGGTGCTTCTTGCTGATGAACACGGGTGAGCGACCGGTGCCTTCGAACTTCGGTTTGCTCACCACGGTGGCCTACAAGTTAGGCGCAGGAGCAGCGCACTACGCCCTGGAGGGGAGCGTGGCCATTACGGGGGCGCTGGTGCAGTGGCTCCGCGACAATCTCGGAATGATTGACAAAAGCGCGGACGTGGAGCCGCTGGCGAGGACGGTCAACGACAATGGTGGCGTGTATTTCGTTCCCGCATTTTCCGGGCTGTACGCGCCGTACTGGAAACAGAATGCGCGTGGCGTCATCGCGGGCCTGACACGCTACGCAAACAAGGGACATATCGCGCGGGCAGTCCTGGAAGCAACGGCGTTTCAGACGCGAGAAGTGGTCGAGGCGATGGAGAAGGATTCGCACATCGAACTCGCCAGCCTGCGCGTGGATGGCGGTATGGTGGCGAATGAATTGTTGATGCAGTTTCAGGCCGATATTTTGAACCGTGAAGTGGTGCGCCCAGTGATTCAAGAGACGACGGCGCTTGGGGCGGCTTATGCCGCCGGACTGGCGGTAAAGTTCTTTTCGGGTTTGCAAGAGTTGCGCGCCAATTGGGCGGTCGATCGAACCTGGAAGCCAGTTCTCGGCGAAACGGAACGCGAGCAACTGTATACGCAATGGAAGAAAGCGGTCACTCGATCGTTTGACTGGATGGAATCCTGATGGAGGATCTAACTTATGACATCACCGGTGCTCGGTGAATTTCTTGGCACGATGATACTTGTGTTGCTCGGCGATGGAGTTGTCGCAGCGGTGCTGCTCAAGCGATCGAAAGCAGAGGGCAGCGGATGGATGGTGATCACCGCTGGATGGGCTTTTGCAGTGATGGCGGGCGTTTTCACCGCCATTGCGTGCGGGAGCAGCGATGCCCATCTGAATCCGGCGGTGACGATCGGGTTCGCGATGAGAGATGGTAATTTTGCAAAGTTCGCTCCGTACTTTGCGGCACAGATCCTCGGGGCCATTGTGGGCGCCGGGCTCGTTTGGCTTCATTACCTGCCACACTGGAAAGAGACGCCGGACACTGCTGCGAAGCTGGGCTGCTTTTGTACCGCGCCGGCGATCCGCAATGCCGTTACGAATCTGCTGAGCGAAACGATTGCCACCTTCGTGCTTGTCTTCGTGGTTGGCGCTATTTTTTCCAAGAGCGTTTCAGCGGCTGGTCCCGCGGCAGGACTCGGCCCTTACCTTGTGGGCAGCTTGGTGTGGGGCATCGGTTTGTCACTTGGTGGCCCGACTGGTTACGCTATCAATCCCGCTCGAGACCTCGGGCCGCGTATCGCGCACGCGATTCTTCCGATTGCAGGGAAAGGCGGCTCGGATTGGGGATACGCGCCGATTCCTATGATTGGACCGCTTCTCGGTGGCGTGCTGGCTGGCGTGGTTCTTCGCGTGCTTGGCGTATCCTAATTCCCCAGAAGTAACCGATTCCACATTTGAGCCGCGCAGGCTCCGCCCCAAGACCTTGGTCCTGCGCTACTCTTCGATGTGATGGGGTCAGCACTTACAACTGCGCCGCATTCCGCGCCGGAACCGCTTTCGGGTCAGAGTCCCTGGATCTATCGTCCTTGGATCGACCTGTTGATCGGTTGCGGCGGATGGTCGGCCCCTCTACTCTTGCTGGCGTTTTATGCGACGACCACGTACTCCCGGGCATGGGCCGTGGCGTTTTATTTTTTGGCATTGCTCTGCAATTACCCGCACTTCATGGCCACGGTTTACCGGGCGTATCACACGCGGACAGAGTTTGAAAAATACCGCATCTTCACGGTGCATATCGCGTTGCTGCTGGCAATAGCGGGCGTCATCGCGCACGTCTGGTATCCGCTGCTTCCCTGGATTTTCACACTGTACATCTGCTGGAGCCCGTGGCACTACACGGGACAAAACTTCGGACTGTTGATGATGTTCACACGCCGCTCGGGGCTGGCACCGAGTTCCGCGGAAAGAACTGCAATTCATCTTTCGTTCGTTGCGTCGTTTCTCTTGCTGATGCTGAGCTTTCATACGGGACCTTCGGGCGATGCCCTGATTCTCTCGCTTGGGCTGCCAGCTAAGTTCACACTTCCCGCGCGTGCCGTGCTGGCCGTCTTTTTTATTGCGGCCTGCGGATGGGCGCTGATTTCGATGGCGAAGCGCAGCAGCCTGCGCGCGATCGTCGCGCCGCTGACGCTGGCGGTCACACAGTTCCTATGGTTTCTTCTGCCTGCGATGATCGAGCTGTTCAGCGGCCACGAGGTACCGCAAACGCGCTATAGCAGCGGCGTTCTGGCCGTTCTTCATTCGACGCAATATCTCTGGATTACGAGTTATTACCAAGCTCGCGAAGCGCGAGAACGCGGCGATACTAACTGGAAGTCTTCGCGATACTTGTTGACGTTGGTCGCGGGAGGAATTGCATTGTTCATTCCGGGGCCGTGGATCGCGAGCCGCATCTTTCATGCGGATTTCGCCGCGAGCTTCCTGACGTTTACCGCGCTGGTGAATATTCATCACTTCATTCTTGACGGGGCCCTCTGGAAGTTGCGCGATTCGCGTGTGGCGGCTTTTTTGCTAAATACCAAGGGAGAGTCCTCCGACTCGGAGTCACAAGAGAGCAGTGTGTTGCAACTGGCGGCGCGCTGGCTGACGAGTTTTACACGTACGGCAAGGGGGATTCGGATTGCTACCGTCGCGCTGCTTCTGGCATGGGCGGCGATAGATCAATTGCATTTCTACTGGTCGAGTGAGGCGGACAGCCTTCCGGCACTGGAGCGCGCAGCACAACTGAATCCTGAAGACAGCGCCGTCCAGACACACCTGGCGCGGGCGGAATCGCTGGCAGGAAATCGCAAAGCTTCACTGGTGGCGTTGCAACAAGCCGCTTCCATCAGCTGGGGCAGTTTTCCGCAGCAAGAAGCGTATGCGCGAGGGTTGATTGAAGCAGGACAGGTTGAAGCAGCGTATTCGCAATACCGGAAGATGCTAAGTCGGTGGCCGCGGAACATCGACGCGCTGGTGAATTACGGGCTTTTGGCGCAACGTCAGGGACATGAAGAGGAGGCCATCGATAGCTGGCAGAGCGCCATCGACATCGACCCAGGGCAAGCAAATGCACAAATCTATCTTGCGCAAGCGCTTGATGCGCGCGGAGAAGTGCAGGCCGCGGCGCGGCACTACCGGGCCTACTTGCAGATTGTCGCCGCGCATCGAGACGAGCACCGCGGCGAGGGATCTCGAGTGATCGCGGCAGTGATTAAGGTCGCAGATGCGGACGTCGCTGCCAACCAGCCAGACGAAGCGTTGAAGGGGTACGACGCCGCAATCCAATTCGCGGAAAAATCGAACGAAAAGGCACTGGAGAGCCTCGCCCTGGCTCACTTAGGCGACTTACAGGAGAAACGAGTGAACACTGTGGCAGCGGCCGCGGCGTATCAGCAAGCGCTGAAACTCGACGCTTCTCTGTCTGATTCTGTCGGCGCTGGCAGCGATTGGTTTAATTACGGGCAGTGCCTGCGGCGGCAACTCCAACCGGAGCGACTCGTGTTCGCCTGCTTGCTTCACGCAGAGGGATTGGTGAATATTACGCCGGGCGCCGAACTCAACGCCATCGTGCGGGCTCGAGTAGAGAGTGAAGCGCGCCTCGGCCGTGAGGCTGCTACCGTCCGCCGTTCCAGTGAAGCTGTCGCAAAGGAAGCGCTTGGGCTGCCGGCTGCCTCCTTTTCGGGGCCGCACTAGAAGAATCCTTTCTTGCTCCCAGAAAAATAGAGAACCAACTCACGTTCGAATGCGGTTTAGAATGGTGCGCGCGAAGAAACCGCGTCAGATGGCGTTCCAGAACAAAGAGGCCTCTCCTTCATGAGCATCATGCGATCGATGCTGCTCGCGGCATCCCAAAATCAGTGGCTGCGCCATCGCGCGGTGAACTATTCCTTTGTAAGACGCACCGTCTCCCGGTTCATGCCCGGCGAAACGCTCGAGGACGCTATCGGTGCGGCGCAAACTCTGCGCGGCAAGAAAATCGGAGCCGTGTTCACGCACTTGGGCGAAAACATTAAGGACCACGCCGAAGCGCAGCAAGTTGCCAACCACTATGGCGAAGTTCTGGAGCGCATACGAGAGAAAGGACTGCAAGCGGAAATATCCGTCAAACTTACGCAACTTGGTTTGGACCTCTCGCCGGAAGTCTGCTTTGAACATCTGAATGCCATCATTGAGCGCGCGCAAAAGGGCTCCATCGTTTGGGTGGACATGGAGGCGAGCAACTATGTCGACGCGACGCTGGATCTCTATCGCCGCGCCCTCGCCAGGCATTCCAACGTTGGCATCTGCCTCCAGGCTTATCTCCACCGGACAAAAGACGATCTGGCGAAACTTCTAACACTGCGGCCATCGATTCGGCTGGTCAAAGGTGCCTACAACGAGCCGCCGGAAATCGCGTTTGCCCGCAAGCAGGATGTCGATGAAAGCTATTTCGAGCTTGGGAAGCAGATGCTGCAGGCCCGGAAGGCAAATTCGTGCGTGCGCGCCGCATTCGGCACGCATGACGTGGCTTTGATTCGGAGGCTTGCCGATTTTGCATTTGCCGAGGGATTCACGAAGAAGGATTTTGAAGTGCAGATGCTTTACGGCATCCAACGCGCGGAGCAGGAGCGGCTCGCCAGCGACGGTTGCACTTCGATTGTGCTCGTCGCTTACGGCGACTACTGGTATCCGTGGTTCGTGCGGCGCTTGGCGGAACGCCCTGCCAATTTATGGTTCATTGTGCGAAACGTTTTCGCCGCGTAGATGCAACGAGATCCGTGATGCGGTTCCCATCCCAACAGCGATAGGTATCTCGCAATCAGCTCGCGGTGCTGGCCTTGGCGATTAGAAGAATCGCAAGAATATAGAACAAGAACGTGAGGCCAAGAAACGTCTTCGCTGGGCGATTGGCCCCCTGGAATTCTTTCCAGGCGAAAACGCCCCACAAGGCAGCGACCATGGGAGCAGACTGTCCGATGGCATAAGAAATGGCCACTCCGGTGAAATTCGAGGCGACAAGATTGAATACCGTGCCGGTACCCCAGATGACGCCACCCAGGAAGCCGAGCATGTGGCCTGAAGCAGGCCCGCGAAAGAATTCACTGAACTTTACCGGTTCGCCCACGAGCGGGTTCTTCATGAAATAGACATTCCAGACAAGGCAGGAGAGTAGCGCCCCGAGCGTAAGAAAGACTCCGATACTGTAAGGGCTCAAAGTGTTTCCCTGAGTCATCGCATGAGTTACAAAGGGAGCCCAGAGACCCATCAGGATTCCCGAAACAATGCAGATGATGATGCTCTTCCGAGAAACGGACCGGTTGGCGCTGGTGAGGTTTCCGTAGGCCTTGCCATCAAGAATCACTGCAGTGACTGCGCATGCTACGCCGGCTGCGAGCAAGACAGCATTCCCTTTCGGTTGCAGCACGTAACTCGAAACCACGCCGACTACCATAGCGATTCCGATCGAAACGGGAAAAGCGATCGCCAAGCCCGCCATATCGATGGCAGCGACCAGCAAAAGGTTCGCCAGGTTGAAAACCGCGCCGCCGACCAGCGTATAGATGAAATTAGAACGATCGGCCGCACGAATGTTGTTCAGAAAGCTCGAGGCATCATTCGAAGTATTGCCCATCGTAAAGGCCATGGCCACCGCGATCAGGAAGATGCCGAGGGCATAATCCCAGTAGAACAATTCGAACCGGTAGTTCTTCACGCCTTTGTAAGTGTTCGCCCAGGAGCCCCAGCAGATAGCGCTGGTCAATATCATTAGAAGAGCTATGCCGAACGTGTGAGGTACAAACATTGGTTTGTGGCTCCTTCGTTGGTCATGTAACTGTCGCTGCTTGTACTCAGCGCAAGTGAACCTGTCAAGGGCAAACCGGCTTCTTGTATAATTCGCGCGCAGGATCAGTAGAGGCAAAAGATGGACAAGCAGGCCTTCATTGCGGTTGTGGGCAGCGCCAACGTGGACCTTACTACCTTTAATGATGTGTTCCCGCGGCCCGGGGAAACCATCTTTGGCAAAAGGTTTGATCTCGGCTTTGGCGGCAAAGGCGCCAATCAGGCTGTTGCGGCGCGTCTCTGTGGAGCAAGCGTGGGCATGGTGGCAAAAGTCGGGAGCGATCTCTTCGGCCCCGCCACAATTAAGAACTTTGAATCGCAGGGGATTGACGCAAAATACGTGCGCATCGCCGAGGGCGTTTCCAGCGGGGTCGCGCCCATTTTTGTGGATTCGAGCGGCCAAAATCGGATCATCGTCGTGAAGGGCGCAAACGATATGCTCTCCCCCGAAGATGTGGATAATGCAGCCCCGCTTCTCCACAGGGCGGACACCATCGTCCTGCAATTTGAAATTCCGTTGCCCACGGTTTGCCACGCCGTGAAGTTTGCCAGGACCAACGGCATTCGCTGCATTGTGAATCCTGCTCCGGCACAACCGGTTGATTTCAAGGAACTTGGCGCCGCGGACTACTTCATTCCCAATGAAAGTGAAGCCGAAGCAATCACTGGCATGCCAGTGCATTCGATCGATGAGGCAAGGAAGTGCGCGCAGTTTCTTTTGCGAAAGGGAATGCGGCGGGTGATCATTACTCTGGGCGAGCGCGGCTCGCTGGTTGCAAACGCCGACGGCGTGGAGCTAATGCCCGCTTTCAAGATCCAAGCGGTAGACACGACCGGCGCTGGCGATGCGTTTATCGGAAGTTTTGCGGTTTTCCTGAGCGAAGGATTACCGGAAAAGGAGGCCCTGACGCGGGCGAATCTCTACGCTGCCCTATCCACAACCAAGGTGGGCACGCAGAAATCCTTCTGCAGCCGAGCCGAATTCGAGAGGGAGTGGCAAAGTCGCGGGCCGCGCCTGTAAACGGGCTCCGTCATAGTGTTAAGATAAAGTTTCCCTGATCGCTCCAGCATGATGTGGTGGGAAATCCCATGACTCTGCCCGACAATTCGCGGATTGACAGCTCCTCCAGCAGGGATCGCGAAGTTCTGCGAGGTCCGATTTCGCCTTCCGATACCGCCATCGCCAATTACGCAGGACGTGACCTACAGCCCAATCGCGGTGTTCCACTGAATTTGGATTGGGTAAACGCAGTACGCGTGAACACCAGCGCTGTCGAACGCCGCGCGCAGACCATCGGCACCCGTCGAACGGTGAAGAAGGACTGGCAGGCGGCCTGGCTCCTGCGCGCCATCACCTGCATGGATTTAACGACGCTCTCCGGTGACGACACCGACGAGCGTGTTCGCCGGCTGTGCGCCAAGGCGCGGCAACCCATCCAGTACGAACTTGCGCAAAAGCTCGGCGTCGAAAGTCTGAACATCAAGGTCGCGGCCGTCTGCGTGTATCACACCTTCGTCGAAACCGCCCGGCGCTCCATCGAAGGCAGCGGCATTCATGTTGCCGCGGTCTCTACGGGATTCCCTGCTGGTCTTTCCCCTTTCGAGGAACGCGTCGCGGAAATCCGGCGCTCCGTGGAAGCCGGCGCCGACGAAATCGACGTGGTCATCACGCGTGCGCACGTCTTCGGCGCGAAATGGCAAGCGCTTTACGATGAAATCGCCACGTTCAAGAACGCTTGCGGTCCGGCCCATCTGAAGGTAATTCTAGGCACCGGCGATTTGCTAACCCTTCGCAACGTAGCGCGTGCAAGCATGGTGGCCATGATGGCCGGAGCCGACTTCATCAAGACTTCCACTGGGAAGGAAGCAACTAACGCAACCCTGCCAGTTAGTCTAGTTATGACCCGCGCCATTCGTGAATATGCGCAGGAGACCGGAATGGCGGTAGGCTTCAAGCCAGCGGGCGGCATTCGGACTGCGAAGCAATCGCTCGATTGGCTCGCACTGATGAAAGAAGAACTCGGCGATTCGTGGCTCAAGGCCGATCTCTTTCGATTTGGCGCCAGCGGCATGTTGGCCGATATCGAGCGGCAATTGGAACACCAAGCGACGGGACGCTATTCGGCGGACTATCGCCATCCCATCGCGTAAGCGGGAGAATCCAGATGCGGTGAGGAAAGGAGCGAGAAGATTCGAATGAGCATCGTCGAGAAATTCATGACCATGGAGTACGGCCCCGCGCCGGAGGATCCGCGCGAAGCGCTCGCCTGGCTGGACCGTCACGGACGGCGCTTCGGACACTTCATTAACGGCGACTGGCAGGCACCGAAAGTAGGGATGTATTTCGATACGGCCGATCCATCCACGGGCGAAAAGCTCGCGACGGTCGCACAAGGCTCGGCAGCGGACGTTGATAGCGCGGTAAAGGCAGCGCGCGCTGCTTTGCCGACGTGGCAGTCTCTTACCCCGCACGCGCGTGCGCGCTATCTTTATGCGCTGGCGCGGCAGGTGCAAAAACATTCGCGTTGGCTTGCGGTCTTGGAGACTATCGACAATGGGAAGCCGATTCGCGAGAGCCGCGACATCGATATCCCGCTGGTCGCCCGGCATTTTTATCACCATGCAGGGTGGGCCCAGCTGCTCGAGCAGGAATTTCCGGGTTACACCGCTTGCGGCGTCGTAGGCCAAGTCATCCCTTGGAATTTTCCTTTGCTGATGCTGGCGTGGAAAATTGCGCCGGCGCTCGCCACGGGAAATACTGTCGTCCTGAAACCTGCGGAATTTACACCTCTGACGGCGCTTGCCTTCGCGCAGATTTGTCAGGAAGCCAGCTTACCTGCCGGGGTCGTCAACATCGTCACTGGCGACGGCTCGACCGGGGAAGCACTTGTGAAGCATCCGGACGTCGACAAGATTGCCTTTACGGGTTCGACGGAAGTGGGCCGAGCGATTCGCAAAGCTACAGCGCAGAGCCACAAGAAGCTCTCGCTCGAACTTGGCGGCAAATCTCCGTTCATCATTTTTGAGGACGCCGATCTGGACAGCGCCGTGGAAGGCCTCGTCGACGGCATCTGGTTTAACCAGGGGCAAGTCTGCTGCGCGGGATCGCGGCTGCTGATGCAGGAGAGCATCGCGGACAAATTGATCGGCAAGATCCAGGACCGCATGAACACGCTGCGAATCGGTCCGCCGCTCGACAAAGCAATCGACATTGGGGCGATCGTCGCGCGTGTACAGCTCGATCGCATCCAGCGGCTGGTCGATCAAGGTGTCGCGGAAGGAGCAACCTGCTGGCAACCATCTATCCCGGTTCCAACGCGGGGACTATATTTCCCTCCAACACTGCTCAGCAACGTGCATCCGGCTTCTGTCGTAGCCCAACAAGAAATTTTCGGCCCGGTGCTCGCCGCGATGACGTTCCGCACGCCGCGGGAAGCTGTGGAGCTCGCCAACAATACCGTTTACGGCCTGGCCGCCTGCGTGTGGAGCGAAAGCACCAATGTTTCACTGCATGTCGCGGCGCAGATCAAAGCCGGCGTGGTCTGGGTGAATTGCACGAATCTCTTTGACGCCGCGTGTGGTTTCGGGGGCTATCGCGAGAGCGGTTTCGGACGAGAGGGCGGTCGTGAAGGGCTTCTCGAATATCTTGAGCCTGCATGGTTCAAGAACGCGCCGCCAGTACATTCGACACCACTTGCTATGGATCAGCCACCAGAGGCATTCGCGGAGTTCGGGGCTCCTCCGATTGATCGCACGGTGAAGCTCTACATCGGTGGTAAACAAGCGCGGCCTGATTCCGGCTACAGCATTGAAGTGCGCAGCGCGGACGGCCGTCTTCTCGGAGAAGCGCCGCTTGGCAACCGCAAGGACATTCGCAACGCCGTCGAGGCAGCGCGCAAGGCGGAAAGCTGGGGCAAAGCAACCGCGCATAATCGCGCGCAGGTGCTCTACTATGTCGCGGAAAACCTATCACAACGGGGGGAGGAAATTGCCGGCCGCTTGTCCGCCGTCGTCGGGAAGAAGCAGGCAGAGGTTGAAGTCAACCTCGGCATCGAACGTATTTTTTCCTACGCAGCGTGGGCCGATAAGTATGACGGCGCAGTGCATAATCCGCCGTTCCGCAACGTCGCTTTGGCAATGAAAGAACCGATAGGGACTGTAGGCATCGTTTGCCCCGCAAATGTCCCATTGCTAGGATTCCTCTCCCTGGTGATGCCGTCGATTGCCATGGGAAATACCGTCATCGCTATTCCGTCGGAAAAATATCCATTGATTGCCGGAGATCTCTACCAGGTCTTCGAGACCAGCGATCTGTCGGATGGCGTACTAAACATAGTCACAGGTCGCGCCACGGAGCTACTCAAAACGCTCGCCGAACACGACGACGTTGACGCCATCTGGTGCTTCACGGATGAAGCGAGCGCGGCGGCAGCGAAAACGCTATCCGCCGGCAATCTGAAGCAGGTGTTCACCAACGAGGGCCGCGCCATCGACTGGTTCGACGTGAAACAAGGCGAGGGCCGCTGGTTCCTCGACCACACCGTGCAGGTCAAAAACATCTGGGTGCCCTACGGCGAATAGTCCTATCGGAAGGCGAGATGCGGATCTCGCACCTTTCCACTCAGGAAAAATGGAATCATGACGAACGAATTCGTTGGGGCGTCAGGACTATGCTTTCTGAGCACAGAACTCCGCAATCGAATGAATGACCCGATCTTGTTGTTCGTTGGTGAATTCGGGACAGCATCATCGTGAGCTCGGGCCAAACGTGCTCATGCTTAACCTTAATTCCTCCGGGTAGTTCGTGTGCCATAGCAGCCTCCTTTCCTTCTAGAGCAAAGATTCAGCGACCAACAGCCTGTACCGTATTCCACGCGCGGTCCCGCTCGTACTCTTGAACGCCTGGCGCTGATAGGGTCGGACGTGTAAGGGAAGGACACGGAGTAGAGGTCGCGAATTGAAAGCCTATTTCGGCGAGAAGGAGTTCGCGGCGCCGTTGGCCACACAGGTGCATTGCGCGAGGCGCAACGTCTCGCTTCACGAGTTAAATGTTGCGGATGAACGGCGGCGTCTCAGTCGTTTCGGCCGGCGCAACCGAGCGTAACCTTTGCATTTGCAGTAGATTAGGGCACTGGACGAATTTTCGTGGGGAATTCTTCGGGGATGTCGATTTCGGCGTTTGCGGTTCGACGTAGGAGTGAGGCCGGGAATTGAGCTTCGCCGGCCGCGCACACTTATTCAGGAGAACAACGATGCGATTCATGCTGATTCTAAAATCGAACAGGGACTCCGAAGCCGGCAAGATGCCGAGCGAGGAATCGATCGCCGCGACGGTGAAGTACAACCAAGAGCAGGCCGAAGCGGGAATTCTGGTCGATGCGGCGGGTCTGTACCCCAGTTCCAAAGGCGCGCGAGTCCGATTCTCGGCCGGCGGAAAGAAAACGGTGATCGATGGACCATTCACCGAATCGAAGGAGCTGGTCGGCGGCTACTGGATTATTCAGGTGAAGTCGCTGGAAGAAGCGATCGAGTGGGCAAAGCGATCTCCGGTGACGCCGAACGGTCCGGACCAGGAGACCGAAATCGAAGTACGAGAGTTTATTGAGTTCGAATGACTTTCCGCCGAGTTACAAGGCACGAACTTGTAGGGGCGGGGCTCGCTCCGCCCAGCGTTAACTGCATGCACGATCGCGCCGCTGTACGCAAAACGCTCA
>Ga0210409_10001490_pt1 | contig 30534 bp, 17 predicted proteins | sample IncBWH17MmetaG_FD_161649 | JGI IMG/M metagenome (GOLD analysis project Ga0210409, IMG submission 161649) | Forest soil microbial communities from Barre Woods Harvard Forest LTER site, Petersham, Massachusetts, United States - Inc-BW-H-17-M | ecosystem: Environmental > Terrestrial > Soil >...
AACGAGGGCATGAAACACGGCCCAGATTAATTCCCCATCTATTCTTGGCAAGAGTGCCGTAAATCACTGCCACCAATCCAACGGCGGATACGCCACAAGTGAATATTAGAAGACCAGTCATCCATCGTCTCCCCGCAACGCCGCAGTATACATGGCTACGTCGAACACGTTCCAAGTGGACGATTAGTCGGGTTACCGGACAAAGGTCCTGACAAAGTTAGGTGCTCATCGGCTCCAGGCACGTACACACCTTATAGCTTATTTTCTGACGTAGCTTCTCCCATTCGTCAGGGTCCTTGGCGCGAGTTTTCCTCATGGCAGATTCTTCTATTTTGGACGGAAACCGCTGGCCACATTGGGGACAGTTTTGTGGGTTAAGCACACCAGCCAAAGTCGATTTGCGGGGTGGACCGCCCGAGCGACTCGAACCGGCTTGCGGTTGTAACTCGTCAGCCCGTTCTATAAATTCGTAGGACATCGCTGGTTTGATTTTACCCCGGTTTTATCCTGCATCGCACTTCCGCATATTTCGAAACTATCTTGGTTTGCGATGCCAAAGTGGAAGTAAGAGTCTTCGGACGCGGTCAACTCCCATCTGATTTATCGCGTAACCGGAGAAGTCAATTCAAATGGACGGTAAGCGCGTTTACCAGGACTTGCCGCATTCATCTGGGCCCATCCGGGCTGCCTGTACTCGAAGCCTATGAGACGATGCATGTCTGTAGAGTTTGTTGTATAAGGAATCCGTGAGCGAAACTCGCAAAAACGTTGACGAAGCGCTTACAGAGAAGGTTCGCTTACTTGATTTGACAACTGATGCAATTATCGTGCGCGACGCTTCAGATCGAATTACGTTCTGGAATAATGGCGCGACTCATACATATGGCTACAGCCGGGAAGAGGCTATTGGCCGAGTGAGCCACGATCTGTTTCGTACTGAATTTCCTGAGCCCTTTGAACACATCAAGGAAGAATTCATTCGAGATGGAAAGTGGGGCGGCGAGCTCAAACACACTTGCGCGAACGGTTCAAGAATAACCGTGTCCACGCGCTGGGTAGCCGAGCGTGATCTTGCTGGAAATATCACTTCCATTCTTGAATCTAACCGGGACATAACTGAGATCAAGCGGGCTCTCGAAGCACAAAGCCGAGTAGCTGCGATTGTTGAATCGTCTGATGACGCCATCGTGTCTAAAAATCTCGACGGCACCATTACCAGTTGGAATCGGGCCGCCGAGCAAGTGTTCGGTTACGCCGCAACGGAAGCTATCGGCCGGAACATCACTCTCATTGTGCCGCCAGATCGTCTTGAAGAGGAGGCCGATATTTTGGCTCGTCTGAAGCGTGGCGAACGCGTCGATCATTTTGAGACGGTCCGAAGAAAAAAAGACGGAACTGTGTTTGAGGTTTCTGTGACGATTTCGCCCGTGAAGGACGCCCTCGGACGCGTTATCGGGGCTTCCAAAGTCGCGCGCGACATTACGGAACGAAAACGACTGGAACAGTTTCGACGCGATGCCGAAATCTCGGGACGTTTGCTTCAGCTACAAGAAGAGGAAAGAAGGCGCGTGGCCCGAGAACTGCACGATGGTGTAGGACAACTGCTCGCTGCTCTGGGTATGACCCTTTCCGGAGTCGCTCAGAGGGCTCAGCTCACTCCAGAGGGCGAGCGTCGCCTTACAGAAGCCGTTTCCTTAACCGATCAGGCTACTTCCGAAATTCGGACGCTCTCGCATCTTTTGCATCCGCCATTTCTAGATGAAATCGGGTTGAAATCAGCGTTGAACGAATATGTTCACGGATTCGGACAACGTAGCAAGATACGTGTGGGTCTGAATTTACCAAGCGAGCTAGGGCGCTTGCCGCGCGATATAGAATTGTCTTTGTTTAGAATCGTGCAGGAGTGCTTGACGAACATTCACCGGCATTCAGGCAGCCCTAGCGCATCTGTACGGCTTTCGCGGACACCGGAACAAGTCCAATTGGAGGTGTCCGATGAAGGTCGCGGAATGAGTAGTGAGATTCAAGAGAAGTTCTGTGCTGGAATAAGTTCAGGTGTTGGTTTGCGTGGAATGCGGGAACGGGTGCGCCAACTAGGAGGCGAAATGAATATTAGAACGAGCGGGAGCGGCACGGCCGTTGTTGTCGTGCTGCCCCTTCGTGGGGAAGGAAATCAGGAGCCAAACGCCCGGTAAGTCTTGCTTACCGGCCATCTGATTTTTGGGGTGGATTTCACTTGACCGATTTCTGGTGCCGGGACTTGAGGCTCGACCTAACTCGCAAGGTACCTCTAGCTGGTCATAACTTTCGGTCACTCCAGCGGTTCGGATCAAAAATTCTCGATCATCCAAACATTGCATTCGGTTGTCGGAGCTGGTATGGCTACGTACTTCCCGTTGCGAGAAGGAATCGCCCAGGTGGCCTGGAAGTTTTTCACGCGCCAGAGAGGGGTGGCATTGCCCCCCAGGTCCACATATAGAAGAGTGGACACGCGGCCGGTGGGATTACTGGAGACAAAAAGGCCTTTGCCATCCGCAGCCCAGTCCACGGACATGAAATTATTCCAGTCTTTCACGGTGATGTCGCGGGTGGGCTCGCCTGCCAGCGATACTAATCGAATTTCATGCTGGGTGCCGCCGTTGTCGGTGGCAGCGATGCGAGTTCCGTCTGGAGAAAGGCCCCAGTTCCAGCCGCTCGGCGCTTCGTCGATCGTGGCGACCTGGCGGAGAGAACCAGTGACGGTGTCAAACGCGGAAAAAACATAATCCTTGGGTTTGGCCTGTCCGATCACACATATGTCGGCGGGCGGTCGAGAACATTGGAAATTGATGATGTCGGCAGCTTCCAGCACAAGCTGTGAAGAGCCCCCCTGAACAGGGGCGCGCATCAAGCGCAAGACTTGCGACTCCTTTTGAACCTCCGCTCGCCGAGCACCGCCGATAAATTCCAAATCCACCGACTGCAAGTACAGGATCTGTGATCCATCGGGATTCAAGCGCGCAATCGGTTTTTGTTGTGGACCGGAGACCAACATTTCCGCGGAATTTTCATCAATGCGCTGGCGGAACACGTCATAGATGTTGGTGGCGTTCGTTCTGTTGGAAGTGAACAGCACAGAAGAATTGTCGGGCATCCAATCGAATGGAATGTCATCGGCATCATCAAGAGTGAGGCGGCGGGGCGTGCTGAGGCTCGGGCCTTTGGCAGAAAATTCCGCGACGTAGACGTCCAGCTGTGGCTTGAAGCGGCTAAACACAAGTTTCTTACCATCCGCAGTGACGCTGGGCTGGTTTACGTAGTCGTCCGCACTGGTAATTCTGGCCGGAGTTTTACGGGCCTGGCCAGTTTTTGCGTCAACAGCCAGAGCCCAAAAATTTGAGGTGTTCTGGCTTGGCGGAGGCTCGGCTACGGCATAAATTATCCGGCCATCGGCCAGCCACTCCAGACCCCACTCCAATCGCGGTTGAGTGAGAACTACGCTGCTGGTCTCAGTGTCCAGATTGAACACTTCGATCCATGCTTCGTTTTTGTAGGCTCCAAAGCGAAATTTGTCGTAGGCGATCGAGCGGCCATCAGGAGACCACACCGGCGAGGAAAATATGGCTCCGTCGGCGGAAACAGAAATGATCTTGTGTTGATCGCTGCCGTCCGCGCGCATCATCCATATTTCCTGCCCGGTTTCTCCATACGTGGCGGCTTTAAGAAATATGATTTGTGAACCATCTGGAGAGACGGTGGCTGACCAGCCCTCATTGGTAAGTTGGCGCGGGTTTCCACCCACAATCGGCAACACCCACAGGCCCATCTTAGCGGCCGGGGATGGTGACCACGCCAGCAGCAAGCGCGTGCCGTCCGGATACCAGCTCAAATATTGAACATCAGTATTCTTTGACAACAGGTTGTGCACTTCACCTGTGGCCATCAGTCGCAGATAGGTGCCGGTGCGGTCGGAATAGGCCAGATATTTACCGTCCGGGGATATCGCGGAAACGGATAAGGGATTCTCCGTGGGGTTCGAGGTTAAACGTTTTGGGCTAGCGATGGACTGCGAGACTTTTGCGGCTGGCGCTCGATGCAAAGAAAACCAGACCAAAACGGCTGCACCAAATATCAAAGCGGCCAATCCAGCCGCCGCTAGCCGCCACTTACTCGACGAATGCGACTCCACCTTGTGTGCCGACGGAGCGGCGTTCGTGATCGCTGAACTGGTGTCACGCTGCAACCGCTTGAGATCGGCGCGCAACTCGGCGGCGGATTGGCAGCGCACGTCGCGATCTTTTTCGAGAGCTTTGTTGATGATTTCCTCGAGCCTGGGAGGGACTCGCGAATTTAACCGCGTGACGGGAGGCGGGGCGCGATTCAGGATGGCTTCGAAAATTACGCCGGAAGTATCCCCGTGGAAGGGAAGCATGCCGGTGCACATCTCATAGAGCACGGTGCCGAAAGAGAACAGATCGGTGCGGCCGTCGAGATCTTTTCCGCGGACCTGCTCAGGGCTCATGTAAGCGACGGTGCCGATGGCGGTGCCGGGGCTGGTGAGATTTGCCTCGACGGTGACGGTCGGCGCGGATGTAGCGCCGCCGAACTCCGTGGTGGTGAGCTTGGCGAGGCCGAAGTCGAGAACTTTGGCCTGACATTCAGGAGAGACGAAGATATTTGCCGGCTTGATGTCGCGATGGACGATGCCTTTGGCGTGGGCGGCGTCGAGAGCGCCGGCGATTTGCATGCCGAGATCGAGGATGGTTTCGATGTCGAGGGGCTTTTCCGCGATCAGATGCTTGAGGGTGTGGCCCTCAAGAAATTCCATGGCGATGAATGCGCGATTTTCACTCTCGTCGATGTCGTAGATGGTGCAAATGTTGGGGTGGTTGAGAGCGGAGGCGGAGCGAGCCTCGCGACGGAAACGTTCGAGCGTTTGCGGATCGTGAGCGACGTTGTCAGGCAGGAATTTCAGGGCGACAAAGCGGCCGAGGCGGGTGTCCTCCGCTTTATATACGACGCCCATTCCGCCACCGCCGAGCAACTCAATGACGCGGTAATGAGAAATAGTCTGGCCGATCATGGACGGGCTATGAGGTGACAATATAGGAGCAGTAAAGCCACGTCAATTCACAGCGCAACACAGGTCCTTCCACTGTCCTGACGATAGAAGATCCGTATCGATTCCCAAAGAGTCGCGAGGTAGGTTGTTTTTTGAGGTTACGACCTGGCCGGAGGAACTCCGGGGAGAGCGAACCACAGAAGAGCATCAGCAAAGAAGGAGACCGGCATCTGCGAACGATGATGGTGCAGGGTGCGCACTACATTCTTGGACCTTTTGGAGAAGACAGTGAACCCGCAGAGCCCCTGGAAACGCGGCTCGAACGAAAACACAAACGGGCTGTTACGGCAATACTTCCCGAAGAACACAGACCTAACCGACTATTCGCAGTCGGATCTGAACAAAGTAGCGCTGCGCTTAAATCAACGCCCACGACAAACTTTAGGTTTTCAGACTCCTGCGAGTAAACTCCAAGAAAGTGTTGCGTCGACCCATTGAGACCACCCGGGTTACCGGACAACTGAACCGAAGGATGATCTTCCTTTATGGCCCACCGGAATCAACTTCCCCAGACACGCGGGCGGCGTGGGACTGTTGTACTTTTCCTCGCGCCGGGCCTGAAACTGACAATTTCACGTATAATCCCGACCATCCTCGCAGGTCACAGGAGGCCTGAACATGTCGCTAAAATACGTTGTTCGGCAAACTCGCGATGTCACGATTCTCGATTTGAACGGACGCTTGAGTCTCGGTGAAGCATTAGCCTTCGGTCCCGGCAGTGGTCTCGTGCTTAGCGAAACCATTCGCGAATTGACCAAGAAGGGCCAAAAGAAGATCCTACTCAACCTTGCAGGCGTGACTTACGTCGACAGTTCTGGCGTTGGGCAGCTCGTGGGTGCGTTGACGACTGCGCACAATCAAAGTGGCGATATCAAGCTGCTAAAGCCCTCTGTCCACGTCCTCGATCTGCTGAAAACCACCAAACTGGACCGCGTGTTCGATATCCATGAGGACGAAACGGCAGCGATCCAATCGTTCACCAGAAGTGCCGGAGCAACTGCGTAATTCGAGTCCTTCCATGCTGTCCGGTCCCAGGGGTGGATATGCTTGGCCAGACCAGATGGGTTCTTCGGCCAGCGTCGCCTTCGCGACGATGACGGCAGATACCGCGTTTCTTTCCAGGTTTTAAATGTAGAGTTCAGATTGAGTGAACTGTTCTTTCGGCGGGCCGTCCGTAAATAGTGGCGATCTCATTTTTCGTATCGCTCACGGGTCAACTCTGAATCCGCTCCTCGACTTGCTTGATAAATTCGTCAACGTCAAATGGCGGCTTCTATGTACACGACGCCTCTCTGCATTCTGCTCATCGGCATTATCGCAGCAACCTCATTCGAGCCGTCGAGTGTCATAAAAGTGTCATGGTTTTCGGTTCAAATCGAGGCGGAACTAATCAGAACGAATCAACACTGTGGTCCTCGTAAGAGGTTGACACTGCATATATAATCGAAAATTTTCAATTCCAGTCAAAACAGCCCTCTGAATTATGAGTCCGCTGCTCTAACCGCTGAGCTACAGGCCCCACGACGAGTAGCGCACGATTTTATATTAGTTTAGAAGAGTTGAGCCAAACATTTGCATGCCCGAAATAAACCGTTGCCAGGAGTTGTGACGAAGATTTACAGGTCAAATTGAAGATCAGTCCTGTCACTGCTAAAGAGTTGGACTGAAAAGATGGCCCTATCTGGCCATATTGCGGCTTGGGCACTTTTTCTTCCGGCGCGGCGGCTAGCAGCACAAGGCAAGTAACCAGAACAAGGACAGAACACAACTCGTTTTTCGTAGATTATATGACTCTTGAGAACACACAGGTCACACTCATTCGCGTTGCTAATTCGGCTTGACTGGGTCCGGCGTTCCATCCGACCACCGGCCCACAGGAATCATGAATACGTCGATTGGTTCCGGATCGCCATGGAACTGTGGATTCAACATCACGGGAGAGTGGTGCAGATCTGCACCCCAAACAGCGCTGTCCATGAGCGGAGTGTAAATCATCAGGTGAGCTATCCAGTTGTGTTGCCCGTCATCAGAAAGGTACTGTTCTTTCGACATCATGTAGCTCATGGCTCCAGGCTCCAGAGGCGGCAGTTTTTGCATTATGAATGTCTTGATGCCCTCGAGCATCTGAGCTTTGGATTGACCGGCCAAGACCATCTCCGTTCTTTTATACGTCATCGGCAGAATGGAGCGGGCAGCCGGCGGATTGAAGCAGAGCGGGCCTCGAAGTTTAGGGTTCCAAAAATTAGCGGTAAATTCGCCGTCGAATGGGCCCATCCACCCTCGCTCCACGACGCACACGAAACCGTTCTTACCTTTGACTGCGGTTTCGTAGCCATGCCTTCCCAGGACGAGGACATCGGCATCGTGCGAGATAGCCTCCGGGGCCGCGCTCCGCGCCATGGCAATCTCGGCGTCGCGATCCATTAAGTATTGATCAAGCGTAGCCATGCTTGGATACGGTTCTTTGGCCTTCCGCGCTTGCGCTTGCCGCAACTCGCCGAGCCCGATAACCAACGCAAAAGTTCCCAATGCGATCACGGCGACTATTTTTTGGCCGATTTGGTTCATTGACTCCTCCTTGGAAATTTAAAGAACAATACATTCAAGCGTTGTCGAAAAAGCAGAAGGCGTCCCCACAACGGGACGCCTAACTGCGACCGATCGCTTATCGAGAAGCGAAGGGGTTGAGTCTAGAAGAAAATCTTCAAGGAAAGTTGCAGCGCTCGAGCTTCGCTCGGGAACACCGCACTAAAGTTGTTGAAGATGCCGCGTTGCGGTTCAAGGGCGTTGCGCGCCGAACCGGTAACGCCCTGGGCAGTCACCGCGTTGGTCGCTCCACCGAGCGCGCCGGGGCCAGCGCCCGCGGCGCAGCATGGAATAAATTGTGGATGATTCAACAAGTTGAAAGCCTGCACTCCGAACTCAACTTTGTACCGCTCAGTTATGGTAAAGCGTTTAATCGCTGTGGCGTCAAAGTTGTTCGTCGGGGGAGTGAGAACGGTATTGCGGCCGGTATTCGCCAAGGCGCCATAGTAGGCCTGAATATATTTTGCACTTGGGTTGGTTGCGGCGTAACCCACAACATTGTCTGCAATGTTCAAGACGTTAGCCAAAGTGCAATCCGCTGGCGCCACGGCGCTAGTGCAAAGTGGCACTACGCCGCTTCCTGTAACTCCGACACCCGAAGGGTTGGTGATGGTGCGATCCCCAGCTGAGTCGCCGTTCAAGTTGGCGTCGACTCCGCTTTGCGCGGTTGCCCACTCGCCGGTCTGATAGGTGTAGATCGGGGCAATCTCCCAATTACCGAGAACGTTCCTGGTAAACGCATTGCCACTCTTGAAGAAAGGCTCGTCATATACCAACGCTAGAGTAAAGCGGTGGCGATGATCCAGAGCTGAGTTTGCGCGGTCAGCAGACAAGTTCTCAAAGTCTTGCTGGCGGCGCGGTGTCAGGTCGGTGGTGTGGAAGTCTGCAGTGCTGTTATCAATTAAGTGGCTGTAAGTGTAAGCCCCAACAAACTGCAGTCCATGGCTCATGCGGCGGGTAACCTGCATGGCCAAGCCGTGATAAGTCGAGGATCCGGCTGGAATGAACGCCGTAAGGGCATTTTGATTGAAACCAGCAGCATCATAAAGTGGCACTATGCCATCACTGCTATTTAGAATTGTGCCCAGGTTTACTGTCGAAGCGTCCAAGGCGGCCTGCGATGGCACATTTCCGATGTAAGTGGGCAGGTGTAAAGCAGGAGTCGTCTGAGCCGCAAGGTTGACAATCGATTGCACGTCGAGATGAATCCCTCGAGTGCCAATGTAGCGCACCTCGACGGTGTAATCATTCCAGAAGCTGTGCTGCACACCCAAGGTCCAATCCATGGACTTCGGATCCTTCACGTTTGGCGGATAGTACGTCGTCGTAGCTGCTCGTGCATCAGCCGGGGTAGCATATGTTGTAATCCCTCCTGTTCCTGGTGGCAAGCCGCCATTGGCGAGAAAATTCGGAATATTCGCCGTAAGGGACGGGGTGTTTTCTGTGACACTCAACTGAGGTGGCAAAGACAAAATGCCGATGTTGTCGTAGTGAACGTCATACGCGATTCCGAAGCCGCCGCGGATAGACGTCTTGCCGCTGGTGCCGGGTGAATACGCGAATCCCACACGCGGCCCCCAGTCATTCTTGGGAGCGCGAGGCTCATCAAATACCGCGACGCCAGGCACGGAGGCGAGGCTGTTCAGGCTTTGCGAGCGAATACCGAACGGCGTGGTGGTGTATTCGTAACGCATGCCGAAGTTCAATGTAAGATTTTGCCTGATTCTCCAGTTGTCGTTGACGAACCAATAGACAGCGGATTGATCGCCGTAATAGGTGGATTGGCCTACGCTTCTCTGAGCGAGGAAATCAGGGCTCAGGTCGTCCAGATATTGCTGCAAAGTGGTGTATTCGTAGTCGCCACGCGCTCTCTGCGTGAACGATTGAGGGGAAATGTATTTGCGACCCTCAATACCCAGTTTCACAGTATGTTTGTTGTGCGTCCAGCTGACGTTGTCGGATAACTGATAGGTGTTAATAATCGTGAACTGCGGTGCGTTTTGATCAGGTCCAATATTCAAGCCATTGAGGCTGTTGAGAACGAGGTTGGGGAAGCTATCCAAGCCCGGGAACGAAAAGTTCCCAGCTGGCGTTTTATTATCAAAACGGTTATAGCCCAGCCGAAGCTCATTTTGCGTGTTGGGGTTAAAGGTGTGGTATTCGTTCACAGTCAAAAGGTGGAATTTAGTCGGCGCATTCAGATAAAACGCGGGCAAAAATGCAGTCGTGTCAATTCCCACGGAGCGGTTATACACATAGCGCCCGCGCAGTTGGTCTTTTTGGGATAGGTCGTAATCAATGCTGCCCAACGCCGCCCAGTTGTTAAGGTAGTTGGGACCGGAAAAGCTAAGAATCCCTTCTGGTACCGACGCAGTCGCGCCGGTGTTGCTGGTCACGGTTTCAACGCCTTTAGCGGCGGCAGAAGGACCGCACGTTCCGGTCGTGTCTACGGAGCCAGCCGGTGCTGCGTACTTCTGCAAAATGGCCAGGTTGGTCGCTGAAATCCCCGGCAAAGTCGCCAAGGCGCTATAACCGGCGGATGTCGGCGCGCAGACGGGGGACCCAAGCACCGCCGCTGCTCCGATGGGGTTATATTCCAAAGCGCCAAAGAAGAAGAGTTTGTTCTTAATGATAGGTCCGCCAAACACTCCACCCATGCGGTTGTTGTCATAGCGCGGATTTGACGTGAGGCCGTTGTTGATGACGGATTGGTCGATAGCGTTAAAATTTCTGTTCTCAGAGTAGATGTAGGCATCACCATGAAACGAATTCGTGCCGCTCTTGATGATGGTGTTGAATTGGCCACCGGACGAATGTCCGAAGTCTGGAGTGAACTGGTTTTGCAGAACTGAGAATTCCGCCACTGCATCGTTCGGAATCGTGACCAACGGGCCGGTCACGGCTTTGTCATTGTTGTCGACACCCTCGATGGTGAAGTTGTTATTTCTGGGGCGCTGGCCACCGATGCTGGGACCGGTGCCTGCGCCGATTCCACCGCCAGTTGCGACCCCTGCGCTCAAGAGCGAAAGATTCAGAACGCCGCCTGTAACTGACGACACCGGCAGGTCCGCCGCGAGTTTCTGGTCAAAAGTGCTGATAATTTGCGCCGTCGTGGTGTCCAAGGCTGGTGCGGCACCCGAGACCTCAATAGACGTGGTAGCGCCCCTAATTTCCAGAGTGATTTGCAACGTGCTGGTCTTATTCAACTCCAGCTGGAAATTGTTAATCGTTGTAGCGGCGAAGTTGGCGGAGGAGCCAGTGACGCTGTAGGTTCCTACCGGTAAATTGTTAAAGCGATATTCACCGCTTTCATTTGCCTGAGTGTTGTACTTAACTCCGGTTTCGGAGTTGACCGCTTCTACGGTCGCACCAGGTACCCCCGCACCCGTCTTATCTAGGACGGTTCCGACGAGGTCCGCGCTGATTACTTGAGCACTCACGGCCACAACGACTGTCAGACTGAGAGCCAAGATCGCCATACACGAGAACACAAGAAATCTGCCACAATGTTGATTCACTGAAGCCTCCATTAACTTACTGACTAATTATCCGCGCACGAACTAAATACACGCCCCGGGTGATACTCAGCGCAGATATAGGAGCAAGTCGAGTTCCCAACATGAGAAGCTGTTGGGAAGCTTACTTTTCAATGATTTATGTAAACGGTTTTCTAGGGCTTTATGAGTTTGTGGAGGTCAGCTAGTCAGCCTTCAACCCCGTATCCTGGAGGCTTGCATCACATTCTCGGAAATCCGTCACGCTAGTTTGTGAAGACACACCAAAAAACAGCCGCATGTCCACGAATCCCAGATTCTGTAGACTCCTGCGATGCACAAACGATCTAACCTTGCTGGTTTTTGTGTAAGAGAAAAGAGCCGACGAGTCTGGACCCTGCGTCCACGACCATCGGAGCCAGTGTCCTCTTTGTGTCTGGCTCTCGCTGTGAAACTGCCGCGGCGCTAGTCCGCGACGAAAGTGTCAGCGCCAATCCAGAACCGTGCCAGGGATTTCAGATTGCTCTTGTAAGTGCGTGAGACTGTGAATTCTCTGCCCCCTTTGATGCGAAGCACGTACTCTCCCGTGTTCCAAGGCTGAATTTCCTCAACGAAGGAACTGTTCACCAGCACGGAGCGGTGTATTCTTATAAATCCGTACGCTTTTAGCTTTTCTGCCATCGTGGAAATCGATTCTCGTAGTAGGTACGATCCTGAAGCCCGCTGTAACAATACGTAATTGCCTTGAGCTTCGATCGTCACCACGTCGGCCGGATCGACAAAAAGGATCCTTCCTTTCGTCTTGATGGCGATTTTCGCTGACTTCGATAACAGTTCTTCCAGTTGAGGCAGTATTTTCACAAACTGCGCGGCCCGCTCGCTTTCCGTTCTGCGAATCGCCGTATCTAGCGCTTCATGAATACGATGGTTTGAAAAGGGCTTCAGGACATAATCAACGGCATGCTTCTCAAATGCAGCAACCGCGTGTTGATGGTGCGCAGTAACAAACACAATCGATGGTATCGGTTGCCCCCGCTTGTTTAAGCGGTCGGCCAGCTCGATTCCCGATAATTCCGGCATTTGAATGTCGAGCAAAAGAACGTCATAGGGCTTCTTTTGTAGTAATTCCAGGGCGTCAACAGCATCGTTCGCGCAATCGAGGACTTGAATGTCGTTTCTCGCTCTCAAGGCATTCTCGAGGGAGCTTCGCGAAAGTGGTTCGTCGTCGACAATCAATACCCGCACAATCTTTTCCTCCGCTAAGCGTGTACATTCGAGGCCAACACTTCTTTCGTCGCCTCCTTCTGTTGACCGATTGCTGGCAACACAAGACTCGCGATCGCAACGCCATCGCTGCCTTGGTCGAAGCAGAGAGTGGCCTCCTCCTCATAAAGATGCTTCAATCGTGCTCTGACATTCTGGAGCCCTAGCCCCATCCCTGCTTGCCGCTTTCCTCCAACGCTATTGCGTATTGCGATCTCCAGCATACCTCCCGCGCGCCGGGACGAAATTTCGATCCATCCTCCTCCGCGGCAGCAAGCGACGCCGTGGAAAATCGCATTTTCGACGAGAGGTTGCATGATCAGTTGCGGCACGAGCAATTGCCTCGTGGCAGGGTCAATTTGCCAACGCACTTCAAGTCGGTCTTCCAAGCGCATTTTCTCGATGCTGAGGTAATCGCCGACAAACTTCAATTCTTCATCGAGGCTAATGACATTGGAGCTCGCACACTGCAAAGCAGTCCGCAGCAAATGAGAAACCTTGAGAACCATCGCTTTGGCGCGCTCTTTCTCGGTATCAATCAGAGCTGAGATTCCCTGGAGAGTATTGAATAAGAAATGCGGATGAAGCTGACTCTTCAGCGCTTGGAGTTCGCTGGTGGCCAGCGCCTGCTGCAACTGAAGTTCCTGGTCCCTAGCCCGCTTAAAATACTCGTATGCATGCGCGGCTGCCAGAACAATGATGAAGTTCCAGATTATCTCGGCAAAAGCGTAAAAACCCGTAAACAACGTGTGCAACGAGCGTTGTTCAAACTTCTGAGCAGGAATATTCCAAGGCGCCACTATAACCCAACGGAGGCCCACGCAGGCGATGATGTAAAGGGCAATGCCAAGAACATACCCAGCTACGCGACCAATCCGAATCGGTTTGGTGATCGGATAGCGGTGAACTATCGCGAAAATGGGAGGCGTCAACAGCGCCGCGCACAGTAGAAATCCGCCTTCGATAAGGAGTGCGGTCCAGTAAGATGTGCGGAGCCCCCTCTCCAAGAAGCGGACCTTATCCTCCGCTGCGGCCAGAACGGCAAGACCCATCCAAAACAAGATGGACCACAGATAGGCAAAGGCGACCCGCGAGACCTTTTGCGAATTGGGTTCCATGCAATCGATTGTATCTGGAATTACAAGAAGCGGAGATAGAAGGTACGAATCGACAGAGATATGCTCTGACCATACGCTTAACCGGGTTGAAGTTTAACAATCTCCTTTCCACTTGCCCTTAGGCATAGACGTGGCCGTATGGAATTATTCAGGCCTCAGATGCCCGGCAAGTCTACTTGGACAAGACCCCGAGGACAGTTGGGACTACTTGATTAGTCTCGTTCTTCGCAAGAGGAAGCCTTAGGGATTGGCTACAGTGATTACTGGCGTTGCCTGGCCTTTAACCATCACGTAACATCGCGTTAATGGGTAATTCGACTCAGGATGGCGGACGACAACCTGGGGCGCAGGGCGCGGATCGCCGTGTGCATCAGAGGCGGGCGGTTTCACCGCGGCTGTATGTGCTATTGGGCGGCTCGGGCAGCGACGGAATATTGAACGACGTGAGCGAAGGCGGCGTCGCGCTGGATCTTGTCGGCTCGGAGCCTCCGGGCGAATACGTGGACGTCGACTTTGAAATGCCGGAACTGGGGCGCCACTTTGAAGCCAAAGGGCGGGTTACGTGGCGAGACGAGTCCGCGAAAAAAGTTGGAGTGACGTTCGTAGATCTTCCCGAGGTGTCGCGCGACCACATCAGACAATGGATCGCGATGAAAACTGCTTCCACGGAGGCCGCGCAACCTGCAATCGAATTAGAGGCGTTGGAGGCAGAACGAGAAGGAGCTAAAAGCATTGCGCCTGCGCGTGAGCGAGAGATACCCGTAGAAGCGCCGGTCCAATCTGCTGCGGCCAAGGCCACTGTCGAACAGCCAAGTGGAATGAAACCTGGCGCAGTAAGCCGAACCGAGATTGAGACGCCCGATAAACCGAAAGAAGACCTGGTCCAGAATTTAGTCGACTCTTTCAAGACTCCAGCGAAAAAGCCGGATAACAACTACGCGGACGTAATCGCCACCTGGAACGAGCACAGCTCCGGTTGGAATGTAAGCAGGGACTTTTTTCCCGCGTGGGGATATTGGCGCTGGGTAGTGGTGGGGGTGGTGGCTGGTGCGCTGGTACTGCTGGCTATTGGCGTGACCGCGCACCGTTTGCCGTGGCGCAAGGCCACGCCGATCAGCGTTTCAAAAGCGGGCCAGTCGCCAAGTGCGGCTGCGCAGAATTCGCAAAACGAGGCGACAGAAAATACCGGCAGCGCTGGCGATGCGGGAAGCGCCACCGGAAATGCGATTGGCAGCGACCAGGGCGACAATGCGAATAGTGCGAACAATTCGGGGGGGGCCGGTCCCGTGAGCAGCGCTCCGAGCCTTCCGCCCGGACTGTTTTCCGCGTTATCGAGCGCGGGCAAATCGCCTTGCATCAACCTAGGTCCCCGCAGCGGCAAGATCCGCATTTATTTTTGGACCGAAAAAAACACCCCTGAATCAATCGTGGCAACCTACGCGAAGAATCTAAAAGCGGTGCAAGACGTCCAGCTGGTGGACAGGGTGCCGTACGATCTGGTGCTGTACGTCAACGGCGCGCGGGTGAACGGCAGCGGCGCGGACGGGGGATTTATGTGGAGCTCGCGCGTTTTTCGCCCCTGGTATTGCGGGCAAGCCGCGGGCCTCTTGGAACAACCGGAGGTCAATGAAAGCTTGCATTACGCCCAAGGCGCAAACCTGGATCAACGTATTCAAGCCGAAGTGGCCTACTTGATTCTTCACACCTTTGAAAGCGTCCGCAACGAGCACCAGAAGCAACCCTGAGCCAAACGGTTCACCAACCTAAGAATGCGCGCGGACGACCCCGTCGGGCGGGCTCACCATCTGTGTTATGCCACGGTAAACATAATCGTCATATAATCGAAATAGTACCGGGCGGTCACAATGGGCTTCCATTAGGATTCCATTGGTAAGTGTGACCGAGCGACAAGCGATATTTGATTTTGATGGTTGTGTCCATGCGGAGCCGGCCTTGGCCTCTGGCTTAACGTTTGCTATTTTCTCTGCGGCGTTGTTAGTCGGTTCCTTATTTCTATCCCCGTTGTTGAGCGCTACCCCACAAAGTTCAAGCCAGCCCGCAGCGTCAAACCAGAACACTCAGCCGTCGCAGATAATTCGCACCGCGACGCGGCTTGTACAAGTGAATGTAGTGGTGCAAGACAAAGATGGCATACCGATTAAGGGCTTGAAGGAAGCGGATTTCTCACTGCTGGACAATGGCCGACCTCAAAAGATTGCTTTCTTTTCCGCAAATACTCCCGCTCCAGTGTCTGCTCTCCCCTTGCCGCCGCACGTCTTTACCAACCGCGCCGACCTGAAGGGGCAGGATCCGGGAGCGACCATTGTCATTCTTTTCGACACGCTCAACACTGATTTCGAAGATCAGTCTTTCGCACGCCGGCAGGTGCTTCGATTTCTGCGCTCCTTTAAGCCGCAGGATCACGTGGCCATCTTCGCGCTCACGACTGATCTGCTTTTGCTGCACGGGTTCACGGAGGACGCGACAGCTCTAAGCAGCGCCGTTGACCGATTCAGCCCGCAGTTGTTGGCGATCTTCGACGCATCTCATCCGATCGACTTACACGTTCCTGGGCTTGAGAACGATCCGTTTTTCAACAGTTTTGAAAGTCATGTCAACAATGCAAACGGCGAAATCGCGGATTTAGGAATCGCCGATCGTTTCCGGATAACGTACTCGGCGCTGGTGGCCATCGCCAATTACGTTGGCACAATACCGGGCCACAAGAGCCTGGTTTGGATTTCCGGCGGGCTTCCCATTCAAATTGGCTTGGAGCGAATTGGTGTTGCGGACCGCGAGAACTTTAGCCTGGCGAATCCGGGAGTGCCTGGCGCACTCGGGGACATGAGGGGCCTTGCGCGTGAACTGAACCGCGCGAATATGGCGATTTACCCGGTGGATGTTCATGGAATAGACGTTAAAGACTCGCCTACGGCGTTCTTCATGCGTCAGAATCTGCGCGATACTTTCCGTTTGTTGGCGGACAAAACCGGGGGCAAGGCATTTTACGGCACCAACGATGTAGCCGGTGCCATTGGTTCCGCGTTTGAAGATGGACGCTACACCTACACCTTGGGTTTTTACCCCGATCATGGGCAGTGGGACGGAAAATTTCGCGACATCAGCATTCACCTGGCGGTGCAAGGAGCGGATCTACGTTACCGGCGGGGCTATTTCGCCCTGCCTGAAAAAAGCGAACGCGAAACGGTGGTGAACGCGGATTTACACGACGCAGCTATCAGCGCGCTGGACGCCACCGATTTGGGCATAACGGTGTTCTGTAAAACTTTGCCGCCTGTGTCGGCACACGTGTTGCAGGTGCGAATGGGGGTAAATCCAAGACAGTTTCTTTTGCAAGAAAAAGACAACCATTTCGCGGGTGGTCTGGATCTGGTTTTTCTGCAAAAGGATGCCAACGGGAAGATCCTGGCGGCCGAGAAACAGCACGTCGACGTAAAATTCAGTCAACAGGAATACGAATCACTCTTCAAGACCGGGTTGGTATTGCAACGCCGGCTCACGATCGATCCCAGTTCGACGGAGATTCGCGTGCTGATGCGTGACGAAGGCTCGGGGTCGGTGGGCTCGGTGACCGTGCCATTGAGCCAAGCACTTTGATATGGAGGTTGCGAGACTGTTTCTAGAGTCTCGCGACAATTAGCTGGGATACTCGTCGGAATCTTGCACCTACAAGAGAGATTGAATCAGCTACCGGTGCTCCTCCTGGCCCAGTAGTTCCTGCCGGTGTTGGTGCGCCGTCTATTTATAGGCGCGTTCCCCGATATATTTCTGATCAGCGAAACCCTGTGGAAAATAGCATAGAAACTTGTGGCGGCACCGTTTCGGGGCATTCGCGACTGGCGCGCGAAGCGGACGGCTATCAAGACTTCCAACATATTGCGTTTGGATAAGACACCCTGTGGTTCTGAGTTCATGCGTTGCCCGTAGTCCGGGGACCAATATTCACTTTAAATTTGAAATAGCGGCAGCCCAATCCGGTGAATTCCTTATTTGTTTCGCCTCCTACAGGTAGGAACAGATTCGGATGGTCGCTTCCGTTGGCACAAAGTGCCAGTCTGAAGAGGTGTTCGCGTGTCAGGGGGGGCGCCAACATTTTTTATCCAGAACACATATAATTTGAAGGTACGACTACAAGGAAACGAAGCAAGACCCACACAATTGCAGCCTCCGGAGGCCTGGTAAACATGGCAATCGCGTCTATTAATCCCGCAACGGGAGAAGTCCTAAAAACATTTGAGCCGCTCACGGCTTCGCAGTTGGAGACGAAACTGGCATTGGCAGCGAAAACTTTTGAGACATTTCGCAAGACCAGCTTTGCCGAACGCGCGCGCATGATGACAAAGGCCGCGGACATTCTGGAGAACGAAAAAGAATCGCTCGGTAAGCTGATGACGCTGGAAATGGGCAAGACATATCGCTCCGCGGTGGACGAAGCGGTGAAATCGGCGTGGGGTTGCCGCTATTACGCGGAAAACGCGGAACGATTTATGGCTGACGAGGTGATCGAGACCACCGCCAGCCGCAGCTACGTGCATTACCAGCCGCTTGGACCGATTTTGGTGGTGATGCCCTGGAATTATCCTTTCTGGCAGGTGTTTCGTTTTATCGCCCCGGGTTTGATGGCCGGAAATGTTGGAGTGCTGAAGCATGCTTCGAATGTTCCGCAATGCGCTCTGAAAATCGAAGAGATCATGTTGCGCGCTGGATTTCCGGAGGGCGCTTTTCAGACCTTGCTGATCGGCGTAAAAGAAGTGGACGGAATTTTAAACGATCCGCGCATTCAGGCCGCCACACTTACGGGCAGCGAAGAAGCGGGCAAGCAAGTAGGGGTGTCCGCCGCCAAGCGCATCAAGAAAGTTGTGCTGGAGCTGGGTGGCAGCGATCCTTTTATCGTAATGCCCAGCGCGAATCTGGATGACGCGGTGGCTACCGCGGTGAAAGCCCGAGTGGGAAATAACGGGCAATCCTGTATAGCGGCGAAACGCTTCATCATCGCGGAGGAAATTGCCGAAAAGTTTGAGCGGGCGTTCGTCAGCAAAATGGAATCGTTGAAAGTTGGTGATCCGATGGATGCCAAGACCGATGTCGGCCCGCTGGCGACTGCCGGCGCCGTAGAATCGCTGCAAGCAGATGTGCAGAAATCCGTCGATGCGGGCGCGAAAGTTTTAACCGGGGGAAAACCAAACGGGGGGCCGGGATATTTCTATCCGCCGACGGTGCTCACTAATGTGCCCAAGGATTCGCCGGCGGCCAGCGAAGAATTGTTTGGGCCGGTCGCTTCTTTATTTCGGGTGAAAAACGCTCAAGACGCCGTGCGCGTGGCCAACGACCACCGCTACGGACTGGGAGCCAGCGCCTGGACCAATGATGACCGCGAGCGCGATTTGTTCATCAAAGAGTTGGAAGCTGGAATGGTTTTTATCAACCAGATGGTGGCATCCGATCCACGGGTGCCGTTTGGCGGAGTGAAGCGTTCGGGCCATGGCCGTGAATTGAGCGTCAACGGCATTCGCGAATTTACAAATATAAAGACGGTGTGGATCAAGTAGCTAAGTCGCTTCAGTAGAAGGTTCGCCCTCTCGGCCAGCGCGCGCAATTTACTCTACGAAACGCGTGTACTTGTAAATCTTTGTAAAATCGCGACGCGGGAACACTAGCCAGCGCGCCTTACGGCTTACGATTTTGCCCCCTGCGCGTCTATGCCAATCAAGTGGACAGCGGCATTTCCGCGCGTCCTTCCGAGCCTTTAATTGAAGATCACTAACAGGGTGTGTAGGAATTTTCGACCGAAAAGGAGCTTGTATGCGGAACTTCTGCGGGCTGATCGTTGCTGTTTTGTTTACTGTTGTGGCGGGAACGGAACCGGCGTATGCGCAATTTAAAAATGGCAGCCAGGCTACGGAACTGAATCTGCCCAGGCTCAGCCAACGAGCGCAGATCACCCAACGGGTCGGCCTCACGGATATCACCATCATTTATCACGCGCCATTGGCTGGCGGGCGCGAACTTTTCGGAAAAACTGTGCCTTACGGACAGGTGTGGCGCGCCGGCGCGAACGAAAATTCGACAATTTCTTTTAACGATGATGTCAGCGTCGAAGGCCATCCACTTGCCGCAGGCACTTACGGGCTGCACATGATCCCCAACGCCGATCAGTGGACCATTATATTTTCGAAGAACTCCACTTCATGGGGCAGCTTCAGTTATGACGTAAAAGAAGATGCTTTGCGCGTCGATGTAAAACCTGCTGCCGAAGAGAACCGTGATTCGCTGGCCTACACTTTTGATGACCTGAAACTCGACTCGGCGACGGTGACGCTGCGCTGGGGCAAAGTGGCCGTCCCGTTCCACGTTAAAGTGGACACCAACGCCATCGTCGAGCGCAGCATCGCGAACCAGTTGCGCAATACCGGCGGGTTTACCTGGGCGGGTTACGACGAAGCCGCGAACTGGAATCTGGACAACAACTACAAACTGGATGAAGCACTGAAGTGGGAAGACACTTCCATCCAGAATGAAGAGCGATTCGAAAATCTGGAAACGAAGTCGCGCATCCTTGACGCTATGGGTAAAAAGCAGGAAGCTGCAGCGACCCTCACGTTAGCGCTCGACAAAGCAAACGCCGTCCAGTTGTACGTTTACGCGCGTGGACTACAGAGGCAGAAACAGCAAGACAAGGCGTTTGAACTTTATCGTCGCGACGTCAAGCAGTTTCCCGATCATTGGATCGCACACCTCGCGGCGGCCCGCATCGCATCCAATTCCGGCAACTTCGATGAAGCCGTGAAGCAGATGAAGTTGTCGATTGCGGCCGCCCCCGATCAGAACAAGACATTCTTGCAGCCGCTGCTAAAGCGCCTGGAAGCCAAAGACGACATCAACAAATAGTCGTCAGTCGCAGCAGACTTAGTTCACGAGATAGTTTTTTGTGCGGCGACACTCGACACATCGTGGCCCGTGATTGCGGCTAGGCGTGTGACAGCGCAGGGGCGCGATCCGAAACGGCGGCCAATGCCGCTTCCATCACCCACAGACCTTCATTTAGCTGCTCGTCGGTAATGGCCAGCGGCACCAGGATGCGCAGGACGTTGTTGTAGGTGCCTGCCGTGATGGTAATGAGGCCGTGTTCGTAGCAATAATGCGCGATGTCTTTGGTTTCGGTATCCGCGGGCTCGCGCGTTTCGCGGTTGCGCACCAGTTCGATAGCACACATTCCACCAATACCGCGAATTTCGCCGACGAGCGGCCATTTTTTTTGCCACTCACGTGCGCGGGCTTCGAATGTTTTGCCGATCGCGGCAGAACGCTGCAAGAATTCGCTGCTGTTCATCATTTCGATAGCTGCCAACGCGGCGGCGCATGACGCCGGATTGCCTGCAAAGGTGCTGCCCAGGCCTCCGACACCGGGGGCATCCATAATTTCCGCGCGGCCGGTAACCGCCGCGATAGGCAAACCTCCGCCCAGCGATTTCGCGGTGACAATCAGGTCGGGCTCGACGCCGTAATGTTCGATGGCGAAAAACTTTCCGGTGCGCCCGATGCCCGACTGCACTTCATCGGCGATGAAGACGATGCCGTGCTTGCGGCAGATCTCCTGAATGATGCCGAAAAATTCTTTGGGCGGAGTGACGAAGCCGCCTTCGCCAAGAATCGGCTCGACGATTACCGCTGCCACCGAATCCGCGGGCACCAGCCGTTTGAAAGCGTCTTCAAGCGCGTGTGCGCAGGTCATTTTGCATGACGGATAAGTCAGATTGTACGAACAGCGGTAGCAGTAGGCGTATGGAATGCGGTAGATATCGTTGACGAACGGAGCGAACCCTGCTTTGTAGGGATTCGTTTTGCTGGTCAGCGACATGGCCAGCAAGGTGCGGCCGTGAAAGGCATCGTTGAAACAAATTACCGCGGGCCGCTTGGTGTAGGCACGGGCAATCTTGATGGAATTTTCCACCGCTTCCGCGCCAGTGTTGACGATGAAGGTTTTCTTCGCGAATTTGCCGGGCGCCAGCGCGTTTAGTTTTTCGGCCACCGCGACGTAAGGCTCATAAGGTGTCACGCTGAAACACAAATGCAAATATTTTTCGATCTGCTCGCGAATCGCGGCCATCACCGGAGCGCTGCGATGTCCCATATTTGCGCAGCCAATGCCGCCGGCGAAGTCGATGAAGCGATTGCCGTCCACATCTTCCAGAATGGCGCCTTCCGCTTTGGCTGCAAAAATAGGCGTGGAATGATAAGGCCCGCGCGGTATCGCCGCTTCGCGCCGCGCCATTAAAGCGCGGGAACGTGGGCCGGGAATTTCGGTTCTAACTTGAATGGAACTCATGTTCTTTTTCCTTTAAAGCTAATACCAGGCGATGGGCGTTTCGTCGAGATTCACGAACACCTGCTTGGTTTCGAGATATTCTTCCAGACCCCAGGGTCCCAACTCGCGGCCGAATCCGGACTGTTTGTAGCCTCCCCAGGGGGCTTCCACGTAGGTGGGCTGCATATGATTGACCCAGACAATTCCTGCGCGCACCGCTTTCACGATACGGAAGGCTTTGTAAATGTCGCGAGTCCAAACCGCGGCAGCCAATCCATACGGCGTATCGTTGGCGATGCGGATCGCTCCGGCTTCGTCGTCGAAAGGAATTACCGAAGCCACGGGACCAAAAATTTCTTCGCGGGAAATTCGCGCATTGTTGTCGACATCGTAAAAAATGGTGGGCTCGAGGTAGTAGCCTTTACCAAATTGCTTTGGGCGGCCGCCGCCGATGGCCACCTTGGCTTCTTTTTTGCCGATTTCCAGATAAGAACTGACGCGATCGTATTGTTCCTTGCTGACCAGCGGACCCATTTTTGTGCCGCGTTCGAGTGGTGCGCCCAGCTGGATGCGTTTGGCTTTTTCGGTCATGGCTTCGACAAACTTTGAATAGATTTTCTTTTCTACCAGGATGCGGCTGCCCGCCGAACACACTTCACCTTGATTGATGAACACGCCGAAGAGCGCACCGTCGACGGCGGCTTCCCAATCGGCGCCCTCGAAGAAAATATTTGGCGATTTGCCGCCCAGCTCCAGGGTTACCCGCTTCAAGGTGTCCGCAGCGCTCTTGACGATTAGTTTGCCGACGGCCGCGCTGCCGGTGAAAGCGATTTTGTCTACGTCGGGATGCGCAACGAGCGCAGCGCCGCAGGTCTCGCCAAAGCCATTCACGATATTGACGGCACCCGGTGGCAAGCCAACCTCTTCGAACCAGTTGGCAAATTCGAGGGCAGTCAGCGGAGTTTGCTCGGCGGGCTTGAGCACGCAGGTACAGCCTGCGGCGAGCGCGGGCGCTAGCTTCCATGCGGCCATCAACAACGGAAAATTCCAGGGAATGATCTGGCCTGCGACACCGACGGGTTCGCGCAGTGTGAAGCTGAGCGCATTGGCAGGCACGGGATTTACATGGCCCATAACTTTGTTCGCCAGACCGCCGTAATATTCGAAGCAGGTGGCTACATCCGCGATGTCGAATTCGGCTTCGACAATGGGCTTGCCGGAGTTGCGGGATTCCAGTTCCGCAAGCATGGCGGTGTTCTGGCGGATTTTTTCGGCGAGCTTGAATAAAATGCGGCCACGCTCGGCGGCGTTGGTCTGACCCCATGGGCCGGAATCAAACGCGGCGCGAGCAGCTTTTACCGCGCGGTCGACGTCGGCAGCGTTCGATGAAGGCACCTGGGCGATGACTTCTTCCGTGGAGGGGTCGTAAACGGGGAAAGTTTCGCCGGAACTGCTGGCGACCCATTCACCATTTACGAAATTCTTGTATGTCCGGACTTCCGCCTTCACCGTGCCTGGCATAACTGCCTCCAAATGCGTTTTCTGGCTACAAATATCAAATATAAATTACCGATGTTTCGCGACGTTAAATACCTGGAGCCAAGGCGGCAAGTTTTCGCGCCGTTTTGCGCCGGCCGTATATGAAAAAGAAAAACGCCGCAAGGCCGATAAAAAAGAGCGTGCCGCCGAACATCCACAATTCATAGGAACGCAGCGAGGTAATCTGCTGCGCCGGAAAAAACGCCAGAGCAATACCAAGAATCGTAGTCAGGAATCCGCTGGCTCCAGCGAGCAGCAGCGTCGTCTGACTGTAGCGTCCGCGCACGAATGGAGTTTGCAACGCCATTTTGAGCAGTGCCCCAAACATATAAAGAAAAGGGACAAGTTGCAGCACTACCGCTAACGACAAAAGCTTTTGAAAGGTTTCTTGTACGCCCGCGCCAGTGAAACTGAAATTTATGATCACCAGAATCATGGATACCGAAGCATGCACGATCAGCGCGGCGTACGGAGTCGCATACTTGGGATGAATCTTCCCCAGCCAGGCGGGCATGTAGGAATCGAGCCCGGCCACAAAAGGGATTCTTGCGGAGCCGCCCAGCCACGCCGACCCGATACCGGCAATCGAAATGCTCAACATAAACGCGAAGGGCGCGACGATCCAGGGCACGCCAACACGCCCGGCCATGTGTCGCACGGCCTGCACAATTCCCTGCAGCACACTGATGTTGTCCTTGCTCACGGCGATCAGCAGCGTGAGTGTCGCGCCGATATACAGAAGGCCGGACAGAATTCCGCCCCAAGCGACGGCGCCGGGTAAAGTTTTCTGCGGGTCTTCGATTTCGTCGCCCATGACGGAAGCCAGCTCAAGTCCCACGAGGCCGAAACAAATTACCCCAAAGGAATTCAGCACGAATCGCGGATTTGCGGGAATGGCAAAATCGGCGGAGGTCACCGCGGTGCCAAAACGCAGACAAACAACGACGCCCAATCCAATCAATACTGCCGCGGCGATTCCTGTGCCAATCGCGCCGAGATTATTAATCCATTTGCCCACGCCCAGCCCCATGATGTTCATCACCACCAGAATAATGAGCAACAGCAACGAAGCGGTCAGCGCGAATATTTTATTGTCCGCCAGCGATTCGTGGCCGGCACCCAGCGCGTACACCGAAACGCCCACGAAATACAGCATCACCGTGGGCACGTACATCATGTTGTTGGTCCAGTAGCACCAGCCGGACAAAAATCCGTGGAAGTCGCCGAAAACTTCCTTGGCCCATAAATAAACGCCGCCTTCGCCGGGAAAGCGGTGCGCCAGCTCGATCACCGCGATGCCCTGGGGCCAGAAAAAAAGCAGCAGCGAAATCAGCCATAACCAAACGGTGACTCCGCCGTTGGCGGCGATGGAAGGGACGACGTTCAGGTTGAAGACCGCGACGACGAAAAGAAGAACCAGGTCCCAGCGGCCTAAAACGCGCCGCAAATGTGGCGCACTGGTTTCTCGCGCATTGACAAGCGGCACGCTGACTTCCGTCGACATAATTTCCCCGGCGTTGATTATGGTGCGCTAAGCCGTCAGCGGGCCCCGCGGTTTGCTCGCTCGCCAGAATCATTCGCGACTTAGTAAGTTAATGCACGTTAGTTAATGCCCTGCTGCGCCCACAAATGCGACACCGCGCTCCTGCTGTGCCTGAGCGAGCGCCGGGGCAATTTCCTCAAACACCGCAAGATGCTTGTCGATATCCGTTTCGGTGTGTTGCACCGAGATGGTCCACTGCTCGTCCCACCAGTAGGGCTGTGCGAGCACGCCGCGATTCACCATCGCAAACCAGTAGTGGCGCCACAGATCGACATCGATGGCGGTCCAGTCACGGTAATTGCGAATTTCCTGCGGGTAGAGCATCAAGGCGCCATTTACGCCGGCGCTGACTACGTAGGCCTGCAAACCTACTTTTGCCACCGTTTTGCGATAGCCCTCGGTAAGTTTCTCGCTGAGCTTGCCAACGTGTGCGTAGTTTTCACGAGTCAAAACTTCGCGAAAGGTAGCCAGGCCCGCAGCCATGGAGATGCGGTTGGTGTTGTAAGTGCCGCCATGAAAAACTTTGTGCTGCGAGATGAGATCCATCACCGCGCGGCTGGCGCCGAACGCGCCGAGTGGAGCGCCGCCACCAATTGATTTTGCCAGGCAGATCATATCGGGCTTCACGCCGAAAAACTCCGAGGCTCCGCCCCAAGCTAGTTTCGCGCCCGTTTTCACTTCATCGAAAATCAGGAGTGCGCCATTTTTCGTGGCGATATCGCGCAGGCCCTGCAAAAACCCGGGTTGCGGCATGCACAAGCCTACGTTCATCAAAATGGGCTCGAGAATAATCGCCGCGATCTGGCCGGGAAATTGTTTAAAACGGTTTTCCGCGCTGGCCAGATTATTGAAGGCCGCGATGGTTACGTTGTCGATGGAGGCTTTGGGAACGCCCATGCCGCCGGGCACGGAGGTCGGAGCGTTGGGATCGCCGTACTCTCCCGCTTTGGGTTTTACACTGACCAGCGCAGTGTCATGCAAACCGTGATACGCGCCTTCAAATTTTAAAATTTTGTCGCGCTTGGTGGCCGCGCGGGCCATGCGGCAAGCGTGCATGGTAACTTCCGTGCCGCTGGAGCCGAAGCGCACCATCTCCACCGGGTAGCGCGCACAAATTTCTTCGGCCAACTCCCATTCCATATGGTGCGGCATGCCAAAGGTGGTGCCGATGTGCAGGGCGCCTTCGATGGCCTTGACCACCGCGGGATGGCAGTGCCCGGCCATTAAGGCGCCAAAACACAAATTGTGGTCGATGTATTCGTTGCCATCGATATCCCACAACTTGCTGCCTGCACCTCTCTTCACAAAGATCGGATAGGGATCGTAGGCGCGGTAATTGCTGGCTACTCCTAGCGGGATTCTTTGCAGAGCGCGCTTGTGAGCTTCCGCGGATTTAGGCGTGCGCTTTTCATACGCGGCGATTTCTTTTTTCAGTCCTTCGTGCATTTTTTCCGACATACATTCTCCGCACCTGGCGGCATCACTGCCGCCAACAGGTCTCTTCCCTGCAGTCAGTTTTCCATTCATGCCACACAGATAGAATGGACCAATTCTGTTCCTATACCTATTTTTCCACGAAGGCTAGGAGGCGTCTATCTCGCCTGACTTTGTTGGGCCGCCAGCTAGAAAATTAACTTAAGAGCGAATTGGAGCAATCGCGGGTCGCGAACTTTTTGCGGTTGTCCAAAGGTGGTATTCGCGGAATTACCGTCCGTGCCGTAGAACTGCGCATGGTTAAACAAATTGAATAACTCGGTGCGGAATTCCACGCGCATCTTTTCGTTGATTGCGGTGTCCTTGAAGATTCCCACGTCGACGTTGTTGATCGGCGGATTGCAGCATAGCGTGCGCGGCACGTTGCCAATGGTGCCCAGCGCAACCGCGGTGGGATCTCCAGGGCAAGTGGAATTGTCACAGCTGTCGAACAGGTTCGGATTAAATACAAAGCCGGTCGCTCTCGGATTCTGGGTCGTAAATGGTCCGGTAAAATTCGGTCTGCCCGGACATTCGAATCCCAGGGTGGTGCCTTGCAATTCAGTGTCGTTGCAATTGCTGATGAGGATGGGGAAGCCGGTCTGGTAGGTGTAGATTCCGGACACTTCCCAGCCGTTCAAAGCCTTGCCGGCGAATCCCTCCATTTTTGGAACAGGCAGTTGCCAGACGGCGTTGAAAACAAAACGGTGCCGCGCGTCGAAAAGGGACGGGCCGTAAGTGGAATTAAAATTTGTCGGGCCCACCAGTTCCTCGAAGCTGGAGGCGTTGTCGAGAGACTTGCTGAAAGTATAGGAAGCCTGAAATTGCAATCCGTGGCTGTAGCGCTTCTCCAACAGCGCTTGTAGCGAATTGTAGTTGGAGTGCGCGACGCTGTCCTCGGCAAATATGTTCGTAAATATTGGCGTCCCGTCTGCCGGGCATCCAATGCCGCTGAGCGGATCGCAATTAGGCGACGAAAACGGACGCAAGCCGACGAGATTTATCGGAGTGCCTGCCGCAGCGCCAGTGACTGTGCAAGCGGCCGTGGTGCGATTGATGGGACACGGAACATTGGGTCCCCCGGGCGTTGAACCAGCGATGTACGGGAGATGCAACACGCTTCCCGCGGGAAGGGTAAATTGATATTGGGAGTCCTCTCCGAATGGCGTGCACCCCTCACCCAGGTTCGCAAGATCAAGGCAGGTCTGTGCATTCGAAGCGTTTTGATCATGAATAGCCAGCAGTCGGTGACCTTGCGTGCCAACGTATCCGATCTGAAATAATATATTGCCCGGCAACTCGCGTTTGATTGTTAAGTTGTATTGCGCAGAATATTGCGTTCTAAGTGTCGTCGGGAATTGTCCGAACAACAAAATAGGACGGTAAAGCGACCAATCCACGGGCTGACCCCGGGGGGGATTCAGGAAGGCATCCGAAACATTTGGCTTTGTCGCGCCACCTTGAGTAACAAACGGAGAGCCAAAGAGCGGATCGGACACGCCGTTACTGATTCCGAATGGTGGCTCCGCCACGAACTGTTCCAGAACTAATTGCTCAATGGGATTGTAAAACAGGCCCCATCCCATGCTGACAGTCGTCCTGTTGGGTCCGCCTGTTAATTTGGCCAGCAGGCCGTCGCTGGCCGCAGGACTCCAATTCAACCCTAGGCGCGGCGCAAACGATTTGTAGTAGGTATTGATGAGGCCGCCTGGAACCCCTTTGTCGCCCGGGACTACCAGACCGGTAGGAGTAACACCCTGGTTATCGCAAGTATTTCCCGGTCCGAACAAGTTGCTCGCCGAACTTAGTTGACACGGGTAAATGGTTGAGACCTGGCCCGGATTAAATCGCTGCACCTTCTGACCTTTGTCCGTGAGCGGAGTGTTGACTTCCCATCGCAAACCGTAATTCAGGGTGACGTTGGACCTGATCTTCCAACTGTCCTGTGCGAACAAATAGACCGAAGTGCTCCGAACTAGTTCGGTATTGGCGGAGCCCTGCGAATATCCCACCGGCAAGCCCAACAAATAGTTGCCATACGGATCGGAGAGCTGCGTGTCGTTATTGCCCCCGGGACCAAAAATGTATTCGCCGTTCACGTTGAAAAAAACGGTCTGATCGAATTTCTGGTAGCGAATATCTCCGCCAAACTTCAAGCTATGGTTGCCGATGATCTTGCTGAAGTTATCGTCGAACTGAAAAGTGTTTCCGGTCTGCGGCAACTGGCCTTCGAAGTTATTCCCGAAGAGCCCCTGGGTACCGTTGATGGTCACAAAGGGCACACCTTCAAACTTTGCGCCGAGTCCCGGATGGATTCCGCAGCCGAATCCTGGACAGGCGGGAGTCGTTCCCAGGAGGGTGCCGTCATCTGCCACTAACGGGGTGTCCGTGGTGCCAGTGAAGCAGAAAGGCTGCGCCGGGCCCGTGCCGCACGACGCGGTAACCGCGTTGGTTACGGCCGGAGTATAGAACTGCGGCTCAGCTTCTCTGAATAATGTGAATCTAAATTCGTTGACGGAAGTCGAGCCGAGGGTCCAGGTGTGGCTGGCATTGATTTGCTGAACGTGAGAAATGATTCGCCCGCCGAAATTGCCCAGTGAACCGCCAGCCAGTTGAAAGTTAGCGAAAGGGTCGAGGGAATTATCGTTGTCGTAGTAGTAGTACACCGACAATTTTTGCTTCGGAGTCAGGATCTGGTCAAAGCGGATTTGGAACTGATCGCCGCGCTCCGTAGATTTGACTACATCCTGGACTTGCGAACTGCTCCCGCCCGCTCCCGGCAAAAAATGCACCAAGCTGACCGCCACCGGATCGAAACATCCGGTGGGAACTATTCCGCCGGTAAAAATAGAATCGTATGGCGTCGGCGTGCCGGCAGCGGCCGCATCCAGACTGGCCTGCTGCGGAGCCGGCAGGTTTGACCGGCATCCCGGCCTGTTCTCAAATATGTTGGCAACCGTCGAGTCGTTCAGCGTCCCGGGAAATGGCGTGCCAAAATTTCCAGCCAAATCGCCGGCAGTGGGCACCGGCACTTGCTGCGAAACGATGCCTCGGACAATGCGGCGTCCTTCGTAGGAACCAAAAATGAAGGTTTTGTCTTTCTTGATTGGCCCCCCAAACGTTCCGCCAAACTGGTTTTGTTTGAAAGGCGGCTTGGGAGTTGGCTGAAAGGTGAACCCGTGTGCGTTCAAAACGTCGTTGCGGAAGAATTCGTAGGCGCTGCCATGGAAATCATTGGTGCCGGACTTGGTAACCACGTTCACGACTGCGCCAGAGTTGCGGCCGTATTCCGCGTCGAACGAATTGGTAATAACTCGGAATTCCTCGACGCTATCAGGAGACGGCTGCACCGCGGGCAGGTTGGCAAAAAGGTCGTTGCCGTCGCCGCCGTTCACCGAATAGTTGTTGGAGCGGCCACGGCCGCCGTTTACGGTGACAACGCCGGGCTTGTCGGAACCATAGAACAAGCTATTTCCGATCTGAGATTGCACGCCGGGTTGCAACTGCAGCAATTGATACACGTCGCGTTGGTTCAGCGGCAACTGCGTCGAAGAAGTGGAGTTCACGACCGCGCCCAACTGCGTGGAAGTAGTGTCTACGATCGGAGGAGTTCCGGTGACTTCCACGGTTTCGGTGGACCCGCCAACCTGAAGCGGGATATCCAGGCTAACGACTTCGTTCAGGTTCACAACGATGCCCTTGCGGGTGTACCGCTTGAAACCTTGCTGGGCAACTTCCACATCGTAGGTACCGACCGGAACTTCGAGAAAAATATATTCTCCATTATTGCCGCTCACGGTATGGGCCGTGACGTTAGTGGCTTCATTAATCAGCGAGAGATTTGCGCCGGATACCGCGCCTCCGCTTGAATCGACGACCGTGCCGCGAATTCGCCCGCCAGTGCTTTGCGCTGACGCGCGCGGAGCAATGCAAAGTATTGTCAATAAAAGCGAGAGCGCTCCTAAACTGACGGATGAACGCGAACGTAAACGTAAATTTGAGTCTCGGGACATAATTAACTCACCCCTATTTTCTGGACGCGACATTTCTATTCACTTGCGCGATTCTTCGAGGTTGCTGCATTTCCCAAA
>Ga0210409_10001492_pt1 | contig 30487 bp, 27 predicted proteins | sample IncBWH17MmetaG_FD_161649 | JGI IMG/M metagenome (GOLD analysis project Ga0210409, IMG submission 161649) | Forest soil microbial communities from Barre Woods Harvard Forest LTER site, Petersham, Massachusetts, United States - Inc-BW-H-17-M | ecosystem: Environmental > Terrestrial > Soil >...
TGGCGTTCATAGCGAACGGCGAGGCGACGAAACCGGTGGAGCCAGGCGAGCGTGCGCTCGACGACCCAGCGGAACACGCCAAGGCCGCTGCCGTGGGACGTGCGGCGACGGCCGAAGATCGCAACAATGCCGCGCGCGGAGAGGCGATCACGATGTGGTTGCGAATCGTAGCCACGGTCGCTCTGTAGGACGTCGGGCCGTCGGCGCGGCCGCCCGCGGCGTCCGCGAACGGCGCGCAAGTCCGCGACCAAGGCGTCGAGGTGGGTGATGTCGTTGACGTTCGCGGCCGTGACATGCGCCACCAGCGGCACCCCGCGCGCATCGGTTACGATGTGGTGTTTGGACCCCGCCTTGCGGCGATCGGTTGGGTTCGGTCCAGTTTTTTTCCCCGCGCATCGCGCGGACCGACCCGCTGTCCACCACCGTCCAGCGCTGGTCGAGCCGTCCCGTCGGCGCAGCTCGGCGAGGAGGGTCTCATGCAAGCGACGCCAGACGCCGGCCCGTTCCCACTCCAACAGGCGTCGCCAGCACGTGCTGCCTGAGCCGCATCCCATTTCACGCGGTAACATCTGCCACGGCAACCCGCCGCGCAGCACAAACAGGATGCCGGTGAGCGCCGCGCGCTCGGAGACCCGCGGCCGTCCGCCGCGGCGCGGCGCAGGGCGACGGGGCTTCGGAAGCAACGGCTCGAGACGCGCCCACAGCGCATCGTCCAAGAGGGGCTGTGCCATGCGCGACCGTACCAAGTCGACCGCGCAAGTACAAGAGATCAGTCAGAGGTTTTGAAACGCGCTCTAAAGGAGAACGTCAATTCGGCAGATTGAGTTTCTTCACGAGCGCGGCAAATCGCGGGTCGTTGTGCAAGCTCTTCAGTAGCGGGTCCATTTTCGTAGACATCAAACTGGGATCACGTTGGGCATAAGCTCGGTCCAGCCACTCGAACGCTTCGTCGGTCTGGTTCCGGAAAGCATAAATCGTGGCGATCTCGAACGCATTACTTGCATGGTATTTCATCATTAATTCCCGCAACGTAGTATCGCCTGCTCTGTACGGCTGACAGCCGTACATTTCTATTGATTTGTCCGCCTAATCGCCGTACACTTAATTGGAGGACACTCATGGCCCGTATACAACGTCAGCAACACTCGCGAAAAGACCAGCGCTTGGAAGCCAGGGTCACTCCTGAGCAGAAACGTCTTATCGAGCGCGCAGCAACATTGCGTGGCACAACCATAACCGAGTTCGTAGTTAGAAGCGCTCAGGAAGCGGCGACGAATACGATCAAGGATTTCGAAGTTTTGAATCTGCGGGATGAAGCCCGCGACGTCTTTGTAAATGCGGTTTTGAATCCACCCGCGCCGAACGCTGCTGCGCGTGCAGCTGCAGAACGCTACAAGAAGCAGATGGGGCTCTAATTGGCCACGAAGCAAGAAGAACCTCGCTTCGCCATCGAGCCGCTCGGAGAAAAACACCACCGGGCGGCTTTTTCATGTGGCGTGGAAGCACTTGATTCCTACCTGCACAAGCAAGCCGGTCAGGACGCGAGAAAGCGCGCGGCGGTACCGTTCGTCGCGACCACCGACGGCCAGACCATTGCGGGCTACTATACGCTCTCCCAATTCGCCATAGGGCTAGACGCAATTCCCGAAGAGGTTGCGAAAAGGCTGCCGAAATATCCGATGGTATCTGCGACCCTTCTTGGCCGTCTGGCAGTGAGTACCGAATTTCGCGGGCGGGGCCTCGGAGAGATCTTGCTCACGGATGCCCTCCACCGCAGCCTTGATTCGAGCAAGCAGATCGCATCGGCTGGTGTTATCGTAGATGCAAAGGATGAGTCCGCGGCTGGATTCTACAGGAGATACGGATTCGTTGAATTGCCCAAAATTGAGAAACGACTCTTCCTGCCTATGGGGACTGTCGAGCAATTGTTTCGGAAGGGCAGATAGCGGGTGTGACATCGCCTAAGAACTCATAACGCATGCGCCTCCATTCCGGCACCACAAAATCCCTTATCGAAGACTCAACTTACAACCGCATTGCCACGAAACTGAAAGATGCCTTCTTCCTTGAATTTCGGCACCAGCCAGCAGTCGCTGAGGTGAATTCCTGGAACAATTCTCTCCGCGCCGTCTCACAAGTCTTTCAAACAGCAAGCTTGCTCGATCATGGCGTTTTGCTGGAACTTCAACTCCCACTCACCTCCAAGCGGCTTGACTGCCTTGTGACCGGGTATGACCGCAAAAAAGCGCCTAACGCAGTCATTATCGAGCTAAAGCAGTGGAGCGGATGCAAGGGCGCATCTGGAAAGAACGAAGTTGCCACTTTCGTCGGCGGCAATATTCGGGATGTGCTTCATCCTTCGGTCCAAGTAGGCCAGTACACGCCTGGAGCCGCGCTTGAATTTACAGCTTCTCTTGCCGTCGGCATTGTCAATATTGAGGGAATAGTGAAGAAGAAAGACAAACCGCTCGCTGGCATCATGGTTGCTCTGGTGCCGAAAGATCCGGAAGCGCATATTGAATTGTTTCGCCGGGATCAAAGCGACTTTGATGGGACCTTCCTCTTGCAGGGAGTGATTCCCGGTTCCTACACGATCGTCGCCGTGGAAGATGCCTGGGGATTTGAGTGGTTACAGCCGGGTGTCCTCGCGCGATATGTCCAACATGGGCAGAACCTGACCGTAGGCGACCTCATGCGTGGAACTGTGCACCTGCCCGATCCGGTTGAAGTGCAGCCCCACTGAATCCAGTCCGTTGCCTACACGGAATCGGTCCGGTAAGTGCGTTTTATCGTCCGAGTGAAATGGTTCGTCTAGGGCGCGTTGCCATCTACTTGGCGGCTGGGCCGTTGCCGCCTCTGTATTACTCGACCGCTGTGCTTGCCTGTTCCTTCCATCGTTCAACGTTCACGCCCATCACGAAAAGCCACAGGGCCAGCAATATCTCCACCGCGCCGGGAATCAGGATGTAGGGCAACAGGTGGGCCGCGAACTCAGGAGAAAGGAAGTTCGCGAAACCATTGGTCAGGTAGCACAAACCCGCGATCGCCAGCCACACGCCCAAAATTCGGGGCAGGAAGGTCGACTTGAAAATGAGGTAGCCGACCAGGATGACATGGAATCCGAAAGCTACCATTACAATGTTGGAACCCGAAGCATGCAAATTGAGAAACATGAGCGCCAGCACTTGCAATTGGTCTGCCCCTGTCGAGGAGTGCGGGCCTCCCAAGACGACCAAGGGACCGAGATAAAAAAAGTCGTTCAGAGCCCACATAGTGGATCCCGCGAGGCCAAAGAACGCTGCGAGTAAAGCAAGGCTCCTGTTCACTGACTTAAACAAGTCATAGAAGAGAGCTGTCACAGCGATGTAGCACGGGACCGTGATGATGTCAGCTGCGAAAGCCAGCCGATATGACGTTTCGTGCGCCAGGATGTTGTACGCCGTAGCTGCGGCGTCGCCATTTACAACAAGCCTGCTGACAACGGCCCCGGCGAAGAGGTTCAGAACTCCGCTCAAATATAAGCCGCCAGCAATTCTGGCCTTGAGGCGTGGCGATGTTTCGACCGTATGATCTATCATTTTCAGCCTTTCGAAGTTAGAACCTGAACCTCGCGCGATGAGTTTATTCGAAGGAAGGTGCCTCATAGCCGAGATGGAACCGACCAAGACGAGGCTCATTCCAGCGAGATGAGGGGTGCTTCTTCCTACAGATAGATACGACGACCCGAACCTGAAAGTCTCACAATTCTTTGTGGGTAAACCCGGACATCTGGCCGGGACTTCTCCGGTAAGCGCGTTTGGACGTAGCCGCCCGGCGGCGGACGCTTCGCGTGAGGCAGCGCAGCGTTGGTTGCTTGATGGCTTAGATGTAAGTGTGGGTCACAGGAGGTGTTCCTGTGACCCATCTTCGCAAAATGATGCTGGAAGAACTCCAGCTTCGTAATTATGCACAAAATACCATACGCCACTACCTTCGTGCAGTAGAAGATTTTGCTCGACATTTCAAATGGACATCGATGAACCAGACGAACAAAGAAGAGCGATCTTCGGCGGAGCCTGGGGAGAAAAGGGCGCGGGCCAAGGAGAACATCGTTTAATTCAACACTCGCCCGACACAGTGCGGGGAACGAGTGCCCCAGGGATTGAACGGTGTGCGAGTCGCTGCACCTCTCGCCAATCCTCCAAGGTGGGAGCCGTATGCGGTAATGCCGCCCGTACAGTTCTGTGCGGGGGGCGATCAGCAATGATCGTCCCTACCGCGACCACCACGGTCCGGGGTGATCGCCTTTAGAAGGTGATTATGCCCTTGCCCGGTGCGCCTTACCCTCGGTTGTGTCTTGTGCATTGATTGCGTGCAAGGGGACACGAACGTGGATTCGCGTCCCATGCGATGGTCTCGATTCAATCGAAAGATGTCCTCGCACCAGCCCCAGCCGCTCACGCATGCTAATTAAACCAAGACCTGCGTTTCCCTTCGCAGACTCAGGACTGAACCCTACGCCCGAGTCAGAGATGCAAAGATCGATTCGATCATCACGACCAGATAGCTCAATCTTGGCTTCCGCTGCTCCGCTGTGCTTCACGACGTTGCGCAAAGCCTCCTGCACGATCCGAAAGAGGCATAGAGTAACAGCCTTCGGAATCGGTGCGGGAATGTCACTAAGGACGAACTGGACTTGTACATTGTGCTGCACAGAGAATTCTCTACAGAAGCCCTTTAAAGAGGCCACCAGCCCCAGAGTGTCAAGCTTGGATGGGTGAAGCTGGTGAGACAAGTTGTGGATGTCGGACGACACTTCCGTCGCCATTTCCGTAATGTTGTGCAGTCCCTGTCGGGCCTTGGAAGAAAGGTCGGGCATGCCCTGCTCGAATTGCGCGAGGCTGATCGAGAGAAGCGCCATTCGTTGACTTAAATCGTCGTGTAACTCTCGGGCAATGCGGGCGCGTTCCTGCTCTTGCGCCTCAATCAGTCTGCGGCTCAGGCTGGAAAGGGCCTCTTCCGCAAGCTTGCGTTCGGTAACATCCGCCACCAGGCCTGTGATACGCAGCATCCTGCCTTGACCGTCGAAGAAGACGCGCCCGTTTGCCTCCAGCCAAATTAGACTACCGTCGGGACGTAACACTCGATAGCTGGTTTGATAGGTAGAATTTTCAGGAGAAAGCCCAGTCTCAGGAGTGGCATACGCCTCGCGGTCTTCAGGATGAACTCTGGCGACGAATTGCCGACCAGTATCACGTGTTGGGTCGTCCAGCCAATTGAGAATATCTACGCACTGTCCGCTTCGCACTATCACATCCGTCGCCGCGTCCCACTCGAACGCATACATCCTCCCGGCTTGGACCGCCAGACTTAACCGCTCCTCACTTTCACGCAGTTCCTCCTGAGCGAGCCTGCGCTCAGTGATGTTTTGAATCGTCCCGCGAAGCCGCACGACTCGCCCCGCGGTATCGCGCTGAGCTTCGCCCCGAGCAATAACCCATCTTGTGGAGCCATCGAAGGGGACCATCTCAAGATCCATTTCGTATGGTGTTCCAGATCTCAACGCTTCTTCTACGGCCCGCCGCAGCCGTTGCCAGCTTTCCGCAGTGTAGAACTTTGAGTGTTCCTTATAATTGACGGGAGGCAGACTGGGATCCAGGCTTGCGATTCGATAAAGTTCTTCTGACCAGGTGACCGCGTCAGAATCTGGGTCCCATTGCCAGCTACCTACCTGAGCCAGGCGCTGGGCTTCCTTGAGTTCCGCCTCTCTCTGTCTCAATACCTGCTCCGCATCCTTGCGTTCCTCTACAAGGGCTGCCAGAGCCATGAAGGGCGCTGCGGTGAAAAATAAGAACAATTGCAGCGACAAGACATCGATAGCCGAGCCCGGTTCAGTGAACGGACCCCGGCCGTGGACTGCGCCCCAGATGGACACAAAGGCGATTGCGATCATCGAGGTACTGACTCCCGTCGAACCGAAACGCAGAGTGGCCCACAGCAGTAGTGGCACGAAGGAATATAGCAATGCCGGAGGGCTGCTCCTCCCGGGAGCGGCGAAAGCGAGCTGTCCGAGAATCACCAATCCAACGAGCAGCGCGGTTGCTTCCAGGTAATAAGCACGCGGTTTTTGTGACCAAATCGGAATTTCTCTGGCCCAGCCCAAAATGGCAGGCATCAGAGTGAGGAATCCCAGCGCCTCCGAAAAGAAAGCCACCTTCCAACCTGCCCAATAGTTGCTACGGTTGGAAAGCGCGCCGAGGAACGCTCCGACGAAGGGGGCCAAGAACACCGCGTAAAATGAATACTTAGCCAGGGCCTTCACACTATTCAGCCGGGGCACGCCGTCGAACGAATATCTGAGACACAAAAGGGCGGTGAGGACTTCTACCGCATTAGAGAGAATGAGCCAGACAATGGAACGAACCGGCTCGCCTGCTTGCAGGTCATAGAGGACAAATCCGGCCAGGCCCGCTACCAGGAGCCCCGGCCAGATCCTGCGCCGAACCAACAACAGCATTGATACCAGAAGCACATTTCCCAGCCAGAGCGGCGAGACCATCTGCGGTCGTAATATCAATGCTCCGCCCAGCCTTGCGGCGAGGTAAGACAAGGTAGCCACCAGGCATGCTTGGACCACCAAGCGGTGTGGGAGATGCTGAATCACTATGCTCCACGACAGACGACCACGTTCGGTCTTGATGTGCTACCTCCGATGTAGCAGGACTGGTTAGCGGTTTAGTTGGGTCCGAATCAACAGCCCTTCCAGGGTTGGTGCGGCAAAGTAACCATTCTACACGCGTAAAGCTATGTTCGATATATGGAGCTACCACTCCCGGAAACCCAGGTTTCAGCGCAAACTAAGCACAGGGTGGGTGGATTCGCACTTTCTCAGTAAACCCTGCGATGAGAGCCCGAGTCATCCTAAATTGTAGGAATAAATCGCGATAAAGACGGTTGGCTTGCCGATTCTCTTCCACTTACCCGATTAGTTGCGTTACCGAAGATATAGAGTATTACTTAACTTGCGAGTAAACCGTCGTCGAACCGTCGGCGCTAGCTGCGGGTGACGGATAGCTCTGTACCGGCGCGCGGGTAGCGCTGCGGCGTATCGAGCATCGAACGCGTCTGGTTATCGTATAGCGTGAATGACCAGAAGCGAGCCTCGGGAATACCCTTCGGTAACGTCAACTTGTAGGTCTTCGCACCATCGAGGTCATTCTTGTCGGCATCGACGAACGCCCATATGTATTGGAAACTCGCATGAGCTTTGCCAACAGAATCCGCGCTCGAAACGCACAAACGTAAAGCACTCACCGGCGAAGGTGATAATTGCTCGGGTGAGCGCATCTTCATCCACTTTCTGGATCGGCAGCACAGCGCTGACGTGAACGAAGCGGCACAAGCCGTCCGCCTTTCGCGTATGTAACTCCTACCGAGTGGTAAGCTTGCGAAATGGATCCACGACTTGTGCCCGCCTGGAGTACGGATTGGGCTTGGGGCCTCCCGCTTATCGTATTCACCGTGGTTCTGCATGGCTACGGTCTTGGACTTCTCAGCAAGGAAGTTAACGTCAGGCTCAGCAGTAGGAAAGAACTCCGGCACCCCTCGTACATTTCTATCTATGTCATCGGCGGGACGGCGCTTTCAGCCACCATGTTGCACGGGATCGAGGCTTTTATTTGGGGATGTGCCTACCGTCTTCTTGGGGCATCGCCGGACTTCAAATCCGCCATGCTCTACTCGCTGAATGCCATGACGAGCTACGGCCACACGAATCTCTATTTGGTGCCAAGCTGGCAAATGTTAGGCGCCCTGGAAGCCTTGAACGGCTGGATTCTGTTTGGTCTCACCACGGCATTTCTTTTCTCAGTAGTTCAGAAAGCGTGGCCGCATACCTACGCAGGCCCTACCTCAGGTCGCTGATTCCAATCCCACTTCTCCGGTAAGCGCGTTAACCTTCCATGCGAATTATTTCAGAGCGCGCCACGATTTGGGCTCAATCCCGATAGGCGCTACTTGTCAGCCAGGAAGGTGGTCAACTCGTCCTGGGGCAGGCTACATGCATACCTGAACTCGGTGCGAACGCTATAGCTTTATGTTCACGAAAGGTGCTGCAACTCCGTAATGTTTGTGCGAAGTTTGTTCTCGACAGTCTTCGGTAGGCACACTAATCCGTGAGAGAGGCAGCCTTACAATGGACGCACAAGCAGATTTTATCTCCAGAATCAGTCAATTAACCGACGCTAAGCGCGCGACGATACGCGAATCGGTAGCTTCGAGCGCCGCGTTGAACGGCTCCTATCTAGCGATGAACTTGGCCGCTGCTCTGATTGCCGGTTTCGGTCTGATGGAGAACTCTCCGGCCGTCATCATCGGCGCGATGTTGATCGCGATGCTCTATGGTCCAATCGTTGGCATCGCTCTCGGGCTGGCCGAGGCAAACCTGCACCTGCTCCGCCGCGCCCTTTTGGCAGAAATTGGCGGCGCTGTATTGGTCTTGGCCGCTGGCCTATTGATCGGCGGATCGACCCGCGACCTCACCATCGGCAGCGAGATCCTCAGTCGCACCTCTCCAAGCCTGGTTGATCTCTTAATCGCTCTCGTAGGTGGCATGGCCGGGGGGTTCACCTTCGTCTCGACAGGCTTAAGTAGCGTCGTGGTCGGCGTGGCTATCGCGACGGCGTTGGTTCCTCCATTGACGACTTGCGGCATTCTGTTAGCCCGCCATTTGCCCGCTCCAGCCGCCGGCGCCTTCCTCCTGTTCCTCGCCAATTTCACGGCCATCGCCCTCGGCGCAATGATTGTCTTTCTGCTCGCCGGACATCGCCCGGCCGCCGCGGATAAAGCCAAAACGGTTCTGGCACCACGACTAGTTTGTTTAGCATTGGTGCTGCTCCTCGCCTTTCACTTGAACGGAACCCTGCGGCGCACCAGCGCACAGTCGATCATGCAGAGCAATATCCGAAAGGCCCTAGTACTGGAGCTTGCGAAGATTCCCGGAGCGCGCCTGGTTGATGTCGCCCTCGTGCAGCGAGACGGTAAGACTACCGCGTGGGCAGTGGCACGCACGCCGGAGCCTATTTCCCCCGAGCAGGTCGCCCGCCTCAACGATCTTGCCAGCAGCGTGGCAGGGCGCGACATTAGCCTCATTATGAGGTCGGTGATCACCGCTGAAACCACCCGGTATGGCAACGTGTACGAAATTGAAGTCCACCCAGGCGAGGATCCCAACGCTCGATGACCGCGAACTGAAGGCGCAACACCGCTCACGCCATGCTTCATATTCCACTATCAATGGAGGATGGCACTAGCCCTGTACAAGGCGGTCGAACGTGTGAATCCTGTGTTAGATTCATTAATGGTCGTGAAGCAATGAGACCCATGGTTATCTGTTTTCTTATCGTTTCTTTTCTGGCGTCGAGTCAACAACAAAAACCAACTCCTGCCGCAGTCACTCCTGCCATGAATTTTCATTTGAAGGCCGCGTTAGCGGAGGTGAAGAGTACTCTCACGAACTGGGTGGAGGCTTGTGGATTCACCTATCACCATCGCTGGCTTCTAAAAACGAAAATTGGGGTTGGCTTATCCAAGTGCGACCGCTGGATAGCACGGATGACTACGCCTTTCCTGTCAATCCCCCATTTCATTCTGGAAATTCCCAGTGGCTCTCCACAGGTTATGGCGAAACGGTGGAACAGCAACTGAAGTACGAGCATGAGGTGTTCTTCGTTTTGAATCGGACGGAATACGAACACGCAGCGAAGTTGGTCGAGGAGACGATGTCGAGCAGAGAGCCAGAAGCAGCTGGAAAATTCATCTCTACTCTCCCCGCGTTACGGTCGGCAGTCCTTAGACTTTGGTAATTGATTGAAATTAGGTGGCACGGATTGCTACCAAAAGCTCTGGAACTCATAACCGGATATTGTTTTTGGACCCAGAACGGACCTCAGGCTGCGCTACCAGTTTTCTCAGACTGCTCGTTGCCTGGCGGTGGGTAACTTCCCAGACCAGTCAATACAAGCGTTTATCGGGAGCAATCTGCCAACCCGGAGGCATTACTTCCCCGTTAGGCGTGATCCAGGCGCAATCACCGGAAGGCGCCGCAAATCGGCTGCGGAGGAGGCTACTTCTACTTGCAGCCGACTGCACGGCCAAGTAGTTTCGGACCATCTCAACGGCCCCCTCCACCCACTTTCATGTATGTGTGTTTCCTGGGCGCGAACCAGCGAAGCGGACAACGATGCCGTTGTGCCAGAAACATGCCGGTTTCAGGTTCGCAAAGGCATTGCGTTTCATTTGCGGCTTCTGGCTGAACTTGTGGTTCCCAAACCACATGTTTTGGGAAGCTGGAGGTTTAAATCCCTCCTCTCTGCCAGCCCTTCAAATTAAACACTTAATAACTCTCTAGCTGAAAGATGCCACGGCCAGCTGCAGGTCCTCAAAAACCTCGAAAACGCTCAGGACGCGCACCAGCTTGAGCGTTTGGAGAACAAATTTGGAAGGGTTCAGCAGCTTCAAAGATCCTCCGTGCTGCTTGGCGGCGGTGAGGTAGCGCACGAGAAGACCAATGGCGCTGGAATCGATCATGGGCACCTCCTGCAAATCCAACAAAAAGTGAACTTCGCCCGCATCGAGCAAATCTTTCAAAGTCTCGCTGGTCCGATCCAGTGATTCCCCTAGACCCAACCGGCCACGCAGCCTGATGATCTTTACTTGTAACTGCGTTCGAACTTCAATGTCCACTGGATGGTCCCTCCATAGCTACAGAAGTCCGGGGATTCAGCCAGTTATGCCAACTTGCGTTGACACTGGCCGTCTGCTACAGTGCGCGCTCAACTTAGAAGAACGGTGGCGAATTTGCAAGAGGGGAAGTCTTCGCCACCGTTCTGTCCCCAAGGTGTGGTGGTTATTGGGGCCCGCTATGGTAAGCCAGAGTTTTAATTTGAAAATTGACCTCATCGACCTTTCCGCTCGCCTCCTTGCGGCTCAAGAACTCATTCCGCGAGCCCGGATAATCGCGCGCACTATCGCCGAGCTGCTGCCCGGTACAGCTGTCAACGCTTACGTTCTCTCTTCGCTCGATGCCGTTGAAGTCTGGGTTCCCAAGGCCACCGTTGGAGAGGTTTCTGTGCAGGCGGAAAACGTTTCGGCCGACTCGGGAACTCTGGCCGAGTTGTTAGCTCAGAAGGAAGTTCTGCTTTTATCCGGCAAGAATTTGTTGCGTGAAAAATACGCACATCTCGACATCCGCCGCACGCTTCTCTCACTCGCATACTTGCCTCTGCTTAAAGCTGACACTTTGGTAGGAGCGATTGAGATCCTGAGCTTCGAGAAAGAGATTACCGAGGAACAGGTCAGTGCCCTAAGCCCCGTTGCGGATGTCTCTGTGGCTGCGCTGATAGCGGCCCAGAGCTACGAAAATGAACGTCATGACGCGCTTACTTCGATTAGCCGTCTCACGCAACTTTACGACCTCGAAAAAGTCTTTGCTTCCACTCTGGAAATGGATGAACTCCTCCCTATCATCGGCTCCAAGTTCCGCGAGGTCATGGAATGCGAAGGCGTCAACCTGTGGCTCCTGCACCCAGATGAAACCCTGGAGTTGAAGCAGCAGGCCGGATTTGATCCGACGACGCGGGCGGGTAGCAGTCAGAAACCGGGCGAGGGCGTGGCTGGCGATGTTTCCGATAGCGGAGAGGCGGTGCTGATCGACCAAGAAAACGACGAGCGGCTAATTGAGCGAAACGCAGGGGTCACTGAGGATGGCGTTGTCTCGCTTCTGGTCGTACCCATTATGGACAAGGAATTTCTGGTCGGCGTCGTTGAGGCAGTGAACAAGCTCGACGGCACCCCCTTCGATGAAGACGATCTCTTTGCCCTGACGAGCCTCACAGAAACCGCCTCTAGCGCCTTGCACAACGCCAGTTTGTTGATGGCGGAGCGCAAAGTAGAGATTCTGGAGACACTGGTCACTGTCAGCCAGGAAATTACCTCCACGTTGAATTTGGAGCGCATGCTGCAAACCATCGTGAATGCGCCGCAAGCAGTGATTCCCTATGAACGCGCTGCCATCGCGCTCGAGCAACGCGGCAGGTTTAAATTGAGCGCCGTGACCGGTGTCCTGCAAGTAAACGCGGATGCGCCTGAAATCGCGCCACTGAATGAAATCCTGCAGTGGGCCGCGCTCTCGGAAGAGATTGTGAACGTGAGGCAACACGGCGAAGAGATCGAGGCCCCGCGCGAGGAGACCCAGGCCAAGTTTCATCAATATTTCCAGAAGACGGGAATGCGCGGCTTCTATGCCATGCCTCTCAGCGACGACACGGGGCGAGTCGGCGTTCTTAGCTTGGAGAGTAGCGATCCCGACTTTCTGGGGCCCGCACACATAGAAATTCTGCAAGTGCTGGCTGCGCAAGCCACGGTGGCTTTGCGCAACGCGCAAATGTACAAAGAGGTGCCTTTCATTTCCGTACTTGAGCCTGTGCTGGAAAGAAAACGGAAGTTCATGGCTATGGAGAAGAAGAGGCGCACGGCGATTATGATCCTTGCCGCCGCCGCGATCATTTTCCTGGCTGCTTTTCCTTTGCCCCTGCGCTTGGATGGCGACGCCATGGTCGCGCCGGTACGGCGCACTCAAGTGCAGCCGGAGTTCGAAGGAGTAGTCGCCAAGGTTTATGTTCATGAGGGCGAGTTCGTGACCCGCGGGCAAGTGCTGGCAGAAATGGAAGCTTGGGATTACCGGTCGGCGCTCGCAGGGGCCGAGGCGAGGTACCAGTCCGCACTGTTGCAGATGAACCGCTCGCTGGCGGCCAACGATGGTAGCGAGGCGGGGATCCAGCGGGTCCAGGCCGACTATTGGAAAGGGGAAGTAGAACGGGCGCGGGAATTGCTTGACAAGGCGCAACTACGTACACCGATTGATGGCGTCGTTTCAACGCCCCACGTGGAAAACTTCGCGGGACGCAGACTACAGTACGGAGATAGTTTTGCCGAAGTTGTGGACGCGTCCAGCGCGGTCGTAGATGTCGCAGTCGATGAGACAGATGCCGGATATCTGCATTCCGGTTCTAAAGCGGTCGTCAAGCTAAACAGTTATGCCATGCGCACTTTTCATGGACAGGTGATTGTGGTCAGCCCCAAGGGCCAGCTACAGGGGGAATCCCGGGTGTTCTTCGCGCGGGTTCTCGTACCAAATACCGATGGCTTGATTCGAACGGGCATGGAAGGACGCGGAAAAGTTTGGGTCGGCTGGTATCCTGCCGGTTACGTGTTATTCCGGCGGCCGGTCGTGTGGCTCTATTCGCGGCTGTGGACATGGTTCGGATGGTAAGGATGTGGCGAGTGGAATCCATGAAGAAACTCTTGCTATTGGCAATTCTCGGAGCGGCGATTCTTGCAGGCGGCTGCGAGGGCAAGAAATCTGAAACTGCCGCCGCTGCTCTTTCGTCTTCCCCGGCCGCACCGACCAGTCCGCCGATTCCAACTAAGGCGGAGGACTTCGTGATGGTTTCGGGCCCTCTCATTGTTGAGCACCAGGTGGACGTCACGGCCCAGCGCGACGGCATCGTTGCCAGTATCTCAGCCGAGGCTGGCGCGCGAGTAAAAGCGGGAACGATTCTCGCACTGCTTGACGGGCGCCAACTCTCGGCGAACTTGGAAGCGGCCCGCGCCAAAACCCGCGGCATCGCCGCGGACCTGAAGAACTGGGAAGCAGAGGCCCAAGTGCTGGAGGCCGACTATGGCCGCGCGCAAAAGCTCTGGAATGAGGGCCTGATCGCGGAGGAACAGCTGCAGCACGCGAAGTACAAGGCCGAGTCCGACCAGTGGGACATTATTCGCGTACGTGAACAGTTGACCACGTCGAAAGAAGAGGAACACTCACTCGATCTGGAATTGGAAAAGACGCGCATCACCGCGCCGTTCGATGGTCTCGTGGCCCGGCGCTACGTTCGGGCTGGACAGGGCGTTGCCAAAGGGGATCGATTATTCTGGGTGACCGCGGAAGCACCTCTGCGCCTGCGCTTTACTTTGCCCGAAAGATTTGTCGGCCGCCTGAAAAGGGACCAGGAATTGCCGCTGACTTCACCCGATGCGCCGCAGGAGAAGCATACCGCCAGAGTGATTGAAGTCAGCCCCGTGGTGGATCCGTCCAGCGGAACCATCGAGGTCCTTGCAGAGCTTATGGGGCCGCGAGGCGAGCTGCGACCCGGTATGACCGCAATTGTGCGCGTCGAAAACTTCCGATGAATCTCACGCTAGCTCTTAACGCAGCTCTTCCCGAAATACCGGCGCGTACCCTTGCCCGGCGCTGTCCCCGTGTGCCTCCGGACGCTGTCTTCAAAGAACACATTGAAAACGGCCAGCCTGTCGTTCGTGTCTTGGTTCCCAGCGTGGATTCAGTGTATAGATTCCCGCCGCAAAACTGGACACTCGTCCAATTGTTTGATGGACGCCGCTCGTATGAGGAAGTCGCGGGAATATATTCTCGCCAGACCGGCAACGAGTACAGTGTCGAGGAAATCCGCGAATTTGCCGCTTCACTGGATGGCCTCGAATTCTGGTACAAGACGCCGCAAGAAAAAAACATTCTGCTGATGCAGAAGAGCTACGAAGAACGCCAGAAGCTCTTGAAATCGAAAAAAAACAAATATGGGGACCTCTCGCAAATTCTTTTCCCGGCGGTGAATCCCGATCGGTTCCTTACGTGGCTCCACAAGTATACGAGTTATATCTACACCTGGTGGTTTACCCTATTGACATTGGCCGTATTCGCTGGGATGGCCGGTATCACCATCACGCACTGGTCTGAGATCGGCCGTGACAGTTTGCAGTTCTTCAATTTTGCGGATAAATCGTGGGGTGAGGTTGCGATTTTCTACGTGCTCGCGGTAGTGACCATGGCTTGGCATGAACTGGGGCATGGACATGCCTGCAAGCACTACGAAGCGCGCGTTCCCTCGATGGGCTTCATGCTTATCTATTTGACGCCTGCTTTCTATACGGACACGAGCGAAGGTTACATCAAAGCCGGCCGGATTCAACGGCTGATCATTTCCTTGGCCGGAGTATGGTCGGAACTCATGATTTGCGCGGTCGCCACCGTGATCTGGTGGGGCACCCCACTGGATAGCGCGGTACACAATGCCGCCTATCTACTGATGTTGATAACCGGCATCGCTTCCGTGTTGATCAACTGGAACCCGCTGATGAAGCTGGACGGCTATCACATGATGTGCGAAATCCTGGGGACTCCGGAGCTCAAGGAGAATTCAACCGCTTACGTGTCGGCGTGGGTGAAGCGCCACATTTGGGGTTTGCCGGTCGAGGTGCCTTACGTCCCCCGGCGCCGCAGGCTCGGGTTTGCCGTCTACGCTCTTCTATCCGGGCTTTACAGCTATACGGTGCTTTTTGTGCTCGCTCGCTTTGTGGGTAACGTCTTCCGAAACTTTAATCCGGATTGGTCCTTTATTCCCGAAATTGCTACTGCGGGAGTGATCTTCCGATCCCGGATCCGCACTTTGGTGAATTTTATGAAATTCGTCTATCTGGATAAGAAAGATCGCCTGCTCGGATGGTTGGGAAGAAGGCAGACCCTTGCGGGTGCCGCGATACTCCTACTGTTCTCAGTGCTACCTTTGTGGCGGGAATCTACGCGCGGCAGTTTCGTACTGGAGCCCGCCGCACGCGCGGTGGTCCGCAATCCTGTTGCCGGTATTGTGACCGCGCTATACGCCGACGAAGGGATGCCAGTGTCTTCTGGCTCTCCGCTGGTTCAGTTGCGCAACATTCCTCTCGAATCAGTGCTTGCGCGAAGTGATTCGGACTACACCATTGCCTCCATGCGCACAACTTCTGCCTCTCTCCGCTATACAGACTTCGGCCCCGCGGTTCAGCGCCGCGAGCAGTTGGCTCGGCAGAGTCGTGAACTCCATTCCGAGGCCAGCTACCTGAGTCTGAAAAGCCCGATTTCCGGGAACGTCTTGACCCCGCGCTTACAGGATCGTTTGGGGGCCTATCTGCCCGAAGGCACTGAGATCGCTGAAATTGCGGACTCAAGCCGGATGCGCGCTCGCCTCTACGTCCCTGAGAATGAATTGTATAAAGTCAGGATTGGAGCACCCGCGCGGTTGCACGTGGAGGGGTTCTTCAATAAATGGGACACCCAGGCTAGAGGCGTCGCTCCGGTATCTTCCGAGACGGACACTGGTTTGGCGGAGTCCACCAAGTATAAAGGCCTGCATCCCCCCAATTTCTATTCAGTCGATTTGATCATTGCCAATCCCGACGGCAGGCTGAAGCCTGGGATGATCGGTGTGGCGCGGATTTACGGCCAGCGCCAAAGCCTCGCAGGGATGATTTGGGCAGTGATCGAACGCTTTTTCGCACGCAAGGTGTGGTAGAAAAAGGACAAGGCTGCTCGATGCAGCCTTGCCTTAACAGCACGGTTTCCTTCCTGAAGTCACTCTACTTCCTGGCCGCGCTCCTGATGGACGCATCCTTCCTGGCCGCGCTTCTAATGGAGGCATCCTTCCTGGCCGCGCTCCTGATGGAGGCATCCTTCCTGGCCGCGCTTCTGATGGAGGCATCCTTCCTGGCCGCGCTTCTGATGGAGGCATCCTTCCTGGCCGCGCTCTTCAGGGCTGGGCTTACCGTTGCCGAGCCGGCGCTTGCATCATCCTTGGCCAAGTTAGCTTTCTTGGTGGTCTGCAGTGCACTGATCAATGACTTTTTCTGGATGGACATTGCTGAGCTCCTTCTTACTTGATCTTGGATTCCGGCTTCCCCCGGTTCACACCAACCTGCAGTGCACACGAATCTCCAAACTCTATCGCGGCCATTTCCCAGACTACCGCCACATAAAATCAATAACTTACGAACCCAGTGCACTGACGCCTGCGGCTTGCATCGGTCAAAAATTAGCTTCGCGGTTAAATTTTAACCAAGTAGGGGTCAATTTTTGACCATTCTAGAGCTTGAGCTTGCGGCACAGGTACTTCATACGCTGGGAATCGATCTGCAGCAGCGCCGCTGCCGCCGATTTCTTCCCCCCGCTGCGCCGAAGGGCGGCGCTAAGGTAGGCGATCTCGATTCGCTGCATCTCGGCGTCAAAATCCACACCCTCTTCGGGGATCAGAATGGCTTCGTGGCTGGCGGCGCTGGAATAGAGGAGCATTTGAGGTAACTGTTCGGCAGTGATCACTGGGCTGTCGTTCATCACCACCAGACGCTGAACGATGTTTTCGAGCTCCCGTACATTCCCCGGCCAGGCATAGTCCTCCAGGATCTCCATCACATCAGGCTGCACGCTTTTGACCGGCTTCTTGGCCGAAGCACAGTAGACGCGCAAAAAATGGTCGACGAGGAGGGCCAGATCCCCGTGACGTTCACGGAGAGGGGGGATGAGGATGGGAACAACGTTGATGCGGTAATACAGATCCTCGCGAAAGCGCCCCTTTCGGACCATATCTTCCAAGTCCTCGTTCGTAGCGCAAATCAACCGGAAGTCGATCTTTTTGGTCGACCTTCCTCCCAGCCGCTGGACGTTGTGTTCTTGCAATGCGCGCAAGAGTTTGCTCTGCAGATTTGGGTTGAGGGTGGTGATCTCATCCAGGAACAGTGTACCGGTATGAGCGGTTTCAATGAGCCCCGGCCTCGCCATATCTGCGCCGGTAAACGCTCCCTTTTCGTAGCCAAATAGTTCGGATTCGATCAGCGTCTCGGGCAGAGCGGAGCAGTTCAAACAGACATACGGTTTCTCTGCGCGGCTGCCGGATTGTACGATGGCCTGTGCGATCAGTTCCTTGCCCGTCCCGCTTTCGCCGCGCAAGATCACGCTGGTATTGCTGCTTGCAACCGCCTGGATGGCTTGGTAGACCTTTTGCATGGCGGCGCTCCCGCCAATTAGGGAACAAAAGGCAGACTTGCTCTCTAGTTGCTCGAGCAGCCGTCGCCCTTCAATTTCCAGCGCTCGCTTCTCGATAGCTCGCGTGAAGACTATTTCTAGCTGCGCGTAATTCACCGGAGCCAGGAAAAACTCGTCGGCACCCGCCTGGCTGGCTCTCAAGGGAATACTGCGATCCTGGGAACCAGTCATCGCCATCAGCACAACGTCCTCGCGGATCGCGCGAATCTCCTTCAGCACATCGATCCCGTCCCGAGCTCCCTCTCCTATGCTGTCCAGATCGAACAAGATTCCATGGAGATTGGGATCTTCCACAAGAGCTTTGATTTGCTCTTCCGTACTGGCCAGAGTTGTTCTAAAGCCGGTGGCGAGAGCGCGGCGCATTTCGGGAAATGCGGATTCATCCACTGTGACGACGGCAATGGAGTATAGCTCCCGGTTAGGGTCATTCCTCTCGACAGGCATCGGTTTGGCTCGATGGAGTGGGATTATAGGAGAAGGCTCGCCTAGTTGAAAGAAAATGTAACCGGACGGAGGCGTCGCCAGTCACACCATGATTCAGGCTGGTGCAACCATCGTCGATCCAAATACGGCCAGCCCATGTGATTTTAGCACCCGAGATTATCGCGGAACAGAATCTTCGTTTGGTAAAGCCGTCGAGACCTGGTAAACGCGCTACCGGACATCATCAAGTGATGTGTGTGGTCAGTTCTCAGGCCGGACTAGGCGTAACTGGCTCGGGCCGCTTCATTAAGGGACGAGGATGCGGACGACGGCCCTACACCCATTCGGCCCGGTTGTACACTTCCCGGATGAGGAAGAAAAGCAGTCTTTCGAACTCACCTTTGAGCACACCGAAATGCTTGAGAAGTTCGGCGACGCGTCTTCTGACTATCCCGTTTTGAGCTTTGATGAGATTGCGCGAAAGCTGCTAGGCCCGAAACCTTTCAAGGTCACAACGAAGGGGAAGCAGCTTGAGAAAATATGCAGAGAAGTGTTCGACAGAGAAAGGGAATGAGTGGCGCGGCCCGCGTAGATGGTCTCTATTGCTTCTTCGTCATCAGCCACGGCCGTCGACGCATCCTGCACTTCAACGTCACCAAGCATCCGACTAGCCTGTGGGTCGTGCAACAGCTGCGAGAATCGTTTCCGTTTGAGTTGGCTCCTCGGTTTCTTATTTTCGACCGCGACGCCAAGTACGGGCTTGAGGTTCCAGTCGCCGTTCGATCCCTGAAGATGAGCCCGGTACGAACGTCCTTCGAAAGCCCTTGGCAGAATGGTGTAGCGGAGCGTTGGGTTGAAAGCTGCCGACGAGATCTGCTGGATCACGTCATTGCCGTGAATGAACGCCATCTGAAACGTTTGCTCTCTGAATACGTCCGCTACTACCACGAGGACCGCACGCATCTTGGGTTGCGGAAGGGAACCCCGGACTACAGAATTCGCTCCACCGCCTCCGGGCGGGTTGTTTCTCAGGATCGATTGGGCGGGCTGCATCATCGTTACGTTCGGGCTGCCTGATCCAGACCAACTTTTTACCGATCCTTATATATGTATGCTGGCTGTGCCCAGGTCCGCGCCTAAAGAGAACCTTCGCGCTCCTCAAAGCAACTCTTAACCGAGTCCAGGCTCTCTTTTCAATCCGAGGCACAAGAGGAATCGCAGCATTTTCTACGCGGATGAGATTTTGGCGAGACACAACACAAGAAAATCAAATGGCCGAGGTTACTGCGCCTCCTTGCACAGACCCCTCTGCCACTGCCGTCGTGCCGGGAGGGACTCCCATCGTCTCGCGAGGTTCATCTTCGCAAAAGCCACAGATCCAAAGTCCTCGCGCGATTGACTTGTTCCACCCAGCAACCTAACATGACAGCTACTCGTCCCGGGAAACACACCGCGTGCTGAAGCTCGTGGCTCCAACCGAATCCGCTCCATCTTGGAAAGAGGAGACAGCAAGATGCAGAGCCGTCCTACTGGCACCCTTCTCCACCGAGCCTGCGGTTGCCTTGCCCTCTTGTTGCTAGCTCTTGGTTTCCTCCATTCAACCCCCCCGGAAAGATCCGATAAGCCACCACCGGAACTTTTGATAGCCATTGGCGACGTACACGGTGATTTTGATGATCTTTGTCTTCTCCTCAAGAGGGTTGGCTTAGTTGACGCCCAACACCATTGGACCGGCGGGAACGCCACTCTGGTTCAAACCGGAGACCTTATCGATCGCGGCCCCAAGGGACGTGATGTGATGGACCTATTTATTTCCCTGGAAAAAGAAGCGACAAAAGCGGGAGGGCAGGTCGTGCCCTTGCTCGGCAATCACGAGGTAATGAATATTCTGGGCGACCTGCGCTATGTCTCCCCGGAGAACTATGCAGTTTTCGCGGACAGCGAGTCCGCGAAGCGCCGGAGAGCCGCCTATCAAGAATATGTGACTTGGTACACGAGCCACGCGGAGTTGCTGGCAGCCCACAAACAACCCGCGCTGCCCGCCACGGAAGAAGAGTGGATGGCAAAACATCCGGCTGGCTTTCTGGAATATCGCGAAGCGTTGAGTCCCGACGGAAACTACGGGAAGTGGCTGCGACACCATGCCGCCGTAGCCAAAATCGGGGGAGTCATCTTATTGCATGGCGGAATCCATCCCAATTTGATTACCCTAAGCCTCGAACAAATAAACTCCCGAATAAAAGAAGAAATTGAAGAATTTGACAAGACGAAGCAGGATTTGGTGTCGCGCAAGCTGATTCTCCCGTTTTTCACCATCCAGGAAATTGCCGTGGCCGTGGGGGCGCAATTGTTTGCAGACCGCACGGCGAAAACGGAACAGAACGCGGAATATCAAGCCAGGCTGGTGCGTTTCCTTGGTCTTAACAATTGGCTATGCATGCGCGACGACGGCCCTTTGTGGTTTCGCGGGTACGACCAATGGAGCGAGGAAGAAGGCGCCCCACAAGTGGAGAGAGTCCTCGCGGCCTACGATGCAGGGCACATCGTCGTCGCTCACACGGTACAGAAGGCGGCACGCATCCGATGCCGATTCGGAGGAAAGGTCTTCCTCATTGACACCGGAATGCTCTCAACGTATTGGCGGGGCGGCCGGGCCTCGGCACTCGAAATCCGCGCAGGCCGCAAATTTACTGCTGAGTACTTGGACATGCAGGAGGTGCTGCTCGAGGAAAAACCTCTTCAGTCCGCGGGAAAAGAGAACTAGACGTCATCCTGGTTAGCGCGCGTTAGGAAGGGTTCTAGAGATGAACCGCTGGATTGAGCGGGTGCTGAATATTTATCCGGGGGATTTACGCCGTGGGGTCTTGCTGAGCTCTTGTCTGTTTCTCACAATCAGCGCCTGCGTCATTGGTAAGGTGGCTAGCAACGCCTTGTTTCTCGCGCAATTCTCGGCTAATAAGCTGCCCTATGCGGACATCGCCAGCGGCGTACTCGTCGCATTTGTCGTTGCCGTCTACTTGCGATTGGGGCGCCGCACGTCGCTCGGCAACTTGTTGGTCGGCGGCCCTTTGTTCTTTGCCGCCGCATGCGCATTGTTCTGGGTCCTCGTTTACTACTACCATTTGGCGTGGCTCTATCCGGTCTTCTATATTTGGGTGGGCATATTCGCAGTTCTCGCGCCGACTCAGGTATGGACCCTCGCGAATCATCTCCTGACTACACGTGAAGCAAAACGCATTTTCGGGATGGTGGGTGGCGGTGGCATTTGCGGTTGGATTTTCGCCGGCTACCTGTCGAGAATTGTCACCAAAGCCTTCGGCACGGAGAGTCTTCTGCTCGGCATGACAACTCTCCTGCTCACATGTTCCGCCCTCATGGCCGTACTTTCGCAAGGCAGCCAGCTCCAGATGGATCCCACCAGGGATTCGGCAGCGGGAGTAGCCGGAACAGGTCAAAAGGATCTGCGGGACAGCGTGCGCTCCGTTTTTTCTTCCTCCTATCTGTGTGCCATTGCCGCTGTCATCTGCATTTCCTCGTTCGCAACCACTCTCACTGGCTGGCAATTCAAAGCTTTGGCCAAGCAGTCTTCCGTGGGCAAAGACGCCCTGGCGATTTTCTTCGGCAATTTCTTTTTTTACGCCGGCCTTCTTGCCTTGCTGTTTCAGTTGCTGCTCGCCACGCGCCTGCTCCGCCGCTTCGGCATCGGCCCCATGCTGTTCGTTCTTCCCATTGTTGTGCTGGCGGGCTCCGCTGGCCTGCTCGTCTTGGGAACCGTCGGCGCTGCTCTGCTCCTTAAGGGCGGCGATCAAGTACTTCGCTACTCCATCGACCGCTCCGCGATCGAATTGCTGTACTTGCCACTGCCTCACCGCGTGAAACTCCAGGCGAAATGGTTTATTGATACGGTAGTCTGGCGTTTGGGAGACGGCTTGGCTGGCGTCGTGGTGCTGATCTTTGCCGCTCAGCTCCACTGGGAGCCACAGCAAATCAGCTGGATCGCCATACCGCTGACAGTGGGCTGGCTGGCCGCCGTTTACGTCTCGGGGAAGCAGTACGTCGCCGTTCTGAAGGATTCCATCAGCCAGCACCGCCTGGATGCTGAACAAGCCTCCACGCTCGCCCTCGACCGCTCCACGGCGGATATCTTAGCAAACAAGATCCTTGCCTCCGACCCGGAGGAAATTCTCTACGCGCTCAGCCTCTTCGAAGTGGAGCGTCAGCGCGCCGCTCACCCCGTGATTCGCGGTCTCCTGAGCCATCCCTCGCCCGAGGTTCGCCAAAAAGCCATCTCTGTTCTCTCCGCCGTGGGCGACAAGTCCGTGCTCGCCTCCATCGAACTCCTGCTGAAAGACCCCGATCACGGGGTTCGAACCGAAGCCATGCTCTACCTCGTTTACCACACCCACGTTGATCCCCTTACGCTTATCGCAGAACTTGGAGACTTCGCCGATTTTTCCGTCCGCTCCGCGGTGGCCGCGTACCTCGCGCGCCCCGGTGAAGCCCAAAGCCTCGAAACCGCCCGCCAAATCCTCAATGAAATGTCCCGCGAGGGCGGCGAGGAAGGCCAACGCACGCGCCTGGAAGTCGCGCGCCTTCTCGGCGAACTCCCCGATTCCTTCGACCCCTTGCTCGCCACGCTCCTTCGTGATCCCGCCAATCTCGTCGTGCGCGAAGCCATCCGCTCGGTCGGGACGCTCAGAAAACTCTCGCTGGCACCAACTCTGTTAGTGCATTTTTCGAATCACGAACTCGTAGGTGACGCCGCGCAGGCCCTGGCCAAGTTCGGCGACCAGATCGTCGGCCTCCTCGGCGACCATCTCGGCGATTCTTCCGCTTCGATTGTCGCCCGGCGGGCGATCCCGCCCATTCTCGTAAACATCGGCACCCCAGCCGCGGCGCATGTGCTCTTGGACAACCTCCTCGAAAGAGACACGACAGTTCGTTTTCAGATCATCAGTGCACTAAACAAAATTCACCAGCTTCATCCCGAAATTGAACTAGACACGCAATTGCTCGAAACTGTTCTCGCCGCGGAAATCATGGGCCACTATCGCTCTTATCAAATATTGGAATCGCTCCGCATTCCTGCAGACTCCGACGAACCTGTCATGCGCGCGCTCGGCGAATCCATTCAACAGGAGCTCGAAAGAATATTCCGTCTCCTCGGACTTTTATATCCGCGCCTGGATTTGCACTCGGCTTATTTTGGATTGCAATCAAACAATGTGACCGTCTACGACAATGCGCTGGAATTTCTGGAGAACGTCCTGAAATCCCAATTGCGCGGCATGCTAGTGCCGCTCCTGGACGGCAGGGTGAGCCCCAAGGAAAGAGCCGGAATCGCTGAGCGCCTCGTGCGCGCAAAAGTGGAAAATCGCGAGCAGGCCGTTGCGGAACTAGTCGCTAGCGATGATCCGTGGCTCAAATCCTGCGGCGCTTATGCCATTGGAACACTCGGAATGAAATCTCTGGAAGTGGAATTGAATCGCTGCCTCGAGCATCCAGACCCGCTGCTGCGCGAGACGGCGCGCGCCGCGAAACTTCGTCTGGACGCTCTCGCTTTGAAGTGTTGACCCTTCGCGGCCTCGTGCTAATCCCTCACGTTCTGCAGCCGCCACCGATGCGCGCATAAAGGCTAATGCCTCCGCGCCGCGGGCAGGGCCCCGGGCATCACAACTCGAAAAAAGTTATCGTGGCAGCCGCAAATCTATGCGCGTCGCGTGCATCACGCCCTTGTCATCCACATGGCCCAGCACGATCACAAATGAGCCTTCCTTGACCTCGTCCTGCTTCCCGGGCTTTCCCACCTTCGTCCATTCGGTCGAGTCGTCGTAGGCGACCTTCCTTTGTTCTTTCGACGGTGGAGGGCCGCCACGGATGTCCATAGCTGAATTGTCTGTATAAATTCTGATGACGGTACCCTGCCACTTCGTCTCTTTCTGAGCGGCTGGTGCTTCTTTCGTTTGGGTCGCGGCCAAATTGGCGCCCGCGGGCATGGCAGCAAATGCCGCTCCCGCAAGTACTAAGGAAAGTAAAATTACCAGAACCTTCATTGCATCCTCCATATTGAAATAACCTCAGGGTCTCGACCGACTACTAAGGGAAGGAACACGTGGGGAGAGATTAATGCGGCGGCAGGGAAGTGTAAAGAAGAATCTGCCACAAGACGATAAATTCTCCGGCCGCCGCAGCGAATAGTGTTGTCTCCACGCGCGCACTGGGCGTAGAGTGTAAGGTAATTTCCGGAGGACACCCCCCATGCAAGGATTTCCCAGATCCTCGGTGAGACCTCTTTTCGTTGTTCTTGCTTGCGTGATGCTTCCGTTCGCTGCGCGTGCCACGGACGACACACCGCTGACCAAAGAACAGATCAAGCAGTTTCTCCAAACCGCCGAAGTTATCAAGAGCAAGCCCTCGAGCAAGGGCATCACTCATCCTTGGCGGCTCACCCTCAGCAACGGCACCATCACGCACGACGCCTCCTTTCAGTCGATCGACGAGCACAAGTCCGAAATGAAGCTTGAAGGTGGCAGGGTCGAATTCGATTTCGTCGATTCCTATAAGTACAATATCGCGGCTTACCAACTCGCCGAACTCGTGGGCCTGGACGACATGTTGCCGGTCTATGTCGAGCGCAAATGGCAAGGCAAAACCGGTTCGCTCAGCTGGTGGCTCCCGGTCAAGATGGACGACGCCGAACGCTTCGAAAAGAAGATCGAGCCTCCCGATCCCGATAAGTGGAACAAGCAGATGCACCGCATCCGCGTTTTCGACGAGCTCGTCTACGATACCGATCCCAACCTCACCAACGTACTGATTGGCGAAGATTGGACTGTCTGGCGCATCGATTTCAGCCGCGCTTTCCGGAAGAACAAGGACCTGCTGCACCCGAAAAACCTGGTGAAATGCGACCGTCAGCTCCTCGAAAAACTGAAAGCCCTCAAGGCTGATGAATTGGCGGAAAAAACCAAGAACTATCTGACCAAGTATGAAGTGGACGGCGTCATGGCCCGCCGCGACAAAATCGTGGCCACGTTCCAAATCCTTATCGCCGAAAAAGGCGAAAAAGAAATCCTCTACTAGCGGAACCCTCGCTCTCTGTTGCAGCCACAACTTGATCATTCCCTGTCATTCGCCAAAACTCTGGCCGGCTGTGAAATCAATAACATAGCTGCCACCGTCCCGCCAGCTTTCTGTTATAACTCCTGGCCATGTTTTGATTCATCCGCCTGTGCCTCGGAATGCTGGTTCGCTTCTTTCGCGTGCGACAGAGTCTGCTCCTCGAGAATCTTGCATTACGCCAACAACTTGCCGTGTTGAGGCGGCGGCGTCGAAGCCCGCGCCTGAGCCCATTCGACAAACTGTTCTGGGTCGCCGTCAGTCGCTTCTGGTCAGGCTGGAAACAAGCTCTTGTCGTCGTCACGCCTGAAACCGTAATTCGCTGGCACCGAGCTGGTTTTCGCTTGTACTGGAAACTGATCTCTAGAGTCGGGACGCGGGTGGGGAGGAAGCCGACGTCGAAGGAAGTTCGAGAGTTGATCTTCCGGATGGTTGTTGAAAATCCAACCTGGGGAGCGCCGCGCATTCACGGCGAGCTTCTTATGCTCGGTTTTGATCTCTGCGAGAGAACGATCTCTCGTTGGATGAAACGGGCGCCGAGAGATCCTGAGCCAGCTAAACGTTGGCTCGCCTTCCTTCGAAACCATCGGGAAGCGATTGCGGCCATGGACTTCTTCACGGTGCCAACGATCACCTTTGGCGTGCTCTATTGCTTCTTCCTCATCAGCCACGGCCGTCGACGCATCCTGCACTTCAACGTCACCAAGCATCCGACTAGCCTGTGGGTCGTGCAACAGCTGCGAGAATCGTTTCCGTTTGAGTTGGCTCCTCGGTTTCTTATTTTCGACCGCGACGCCAAGTACGGGCTTGAGGTTCCAGTCGCCGTTCGATCCCTGAAGATGAGCCCGGTACGAACGTCCTTCGAAAGCCCTTGGCAGAATGGTGTAGCGGAGCGTTGGGTTGAAAGCTGCCGACGAGATCTGCTGGATCACGTCATTGCCGTGAATGAACGCCATCTGAAACGTTTGCTCTCTGAATACGTCCGCTACTACCACGAGGACCGCACGCATCTTGGGTTGCGGAAGGGAACCCCGGACTACAGAATTCGCTCCACCGCCTCCGGGCGGGTTGTTTCTCAGGATCGACTGGGCGGGCTGCATCATCGTTACGTTCGGGCTGCCTGATCCAGACCAACTTTTTACCGATCCTTATATATGTATGCTGGCTGTGCCCAGGTCCGCGCCTAAAGAAAACCTTCGCGCTCCTCAAAGCAACACTTAACCTAGTCCAGGCTCTCTTTTCAATTCGAGGCACAAGAGGAATCGCAGCATTTTCTACGCGGATGAGATTTTGGCGAGACACAAGTCAGAGACAATGACTCCACTCCCCCGGCTATCTGTTTCTTCCCATCAGTTCTCTTCGGCGATCTCCATATTCAGCGGATGTTCATTCGACGCTTCACCGTCCCATTGAATTGATAGCTTCTGCCATTTCATGCCGCCATCTTCAGAGCGATAGACGGCCCCCTCAGTAGAACAATAGAAAACTCCGGGTTCGATTCGACTCGCTGCAAGGACCGGGATACGGACGCCCCTCGGATCGGGCAAACCATCCTGTACCAGTTGCCAGGCGTCATTCCCTGTACGGCGATAGACAACGGAATTGGCGGACTCTTTGTAGTGAGCCCCATACGCACTGTTCGATGCTGAGAGCAGAAAGGTCTTAGGATCGTCGAAGCTGACGGCAACGCTCCAACAATACTGGTGTTTTAAGCCATCAACGATTCTTCTCCAGCTATCACCATCATCAACGCTCTCAAAATATCCATCGCCTGCAGCAGAGTGAAGACGGGTGGGGTCCAATGGATGCACTGCAAGTGAATGAGTGTCTTTCGGTCCGCTTGGAATGCGATCGCGCCATGTCCTACCCTCATCGTCACTACGCAGGAGGGCTCCAGCCTCTACCGCAACATGCAACCGTCTCGGATCTGCCAGATCTGGAAGAATCGACTGAACGTGATGCGTTGCGGGTCTCGGAGGAAAGCTCCATCCCTTTGCGGAGGGTAGGGTCAGCAAAGTTTGCAGTTCCTGCCAGGTTTTTCCTTGATCATCAGTGCGGTACACCGTGCTTAACTCGGTCCCCGCATACAGAGAACCAGAGCGGGAAGAAGCGAGTGCCATCACATTGGGTTCAGTGAAGCTGGCTGATTTTTCCCAAGTAGCGCCCCCCGTTTCGCTCGTGAATAGTCCGTTGCCGAAAGTTCCGCAGTAAACAAAGCCCTGCTTATTCGAGTCGGCAACCACACACTGAACCTGCTTATCCTCAAGGTAAACTTTGCCGCGCCACTGTCCATCGCCACCAACGATCACCGTCAGGCCACGATCTGTAGCCAAGTATATTGTCGTTTCCATCTCAGACCTCGTGACAACTTTCGGTTGTCTCAATGCGATCAAGGCACAGTCGAATCAGCACCTGCTTCACGGACGCGCCGCCGATTCGGCGCGCCGTGCAACAGGCAAGCCCTATGCTCCGCTTCTGCTGAAGCCACCATCCACGTGAAGGATCTGTCCAGTAATGAAACTTGCGTCCTCCGAGACTAAGAAAGACAGTGACTCAATGCAAGCGCGTTTGTCGTTACTAATCCTCTAACCGATCTCAACCCAAGCTCAATGAGTGCTATGCCCTGTTAGCGTCAATTGAGAATCATTTCCGGTTGGCCAGTCATCCGCCCCAGAATCGCCGAGCGCCGTCCGAGTCGATCGCCACCTCGGTAGATGGATTCCACTGGTGACGTCGCCTCCGCCCCCTTCACCGCTTCCTAGCAGGGAAGGACCGGCGGGCCGATGCGGCTCCGTTGGACTCAACGTAGCCCTCCACTTCCAAAGATGATTTCTCCTGTAAGCCAGCGCGCTTCATCGGACGCGAGGAAAGCAGCGATCAAGCCTATGTCTTCTGGCATGCCGATGCACGTCGGCCAGCCAAGGACAAATTCATAAAGAGGGTTCCAGATTTCAAATGGTTAAACGTTGGTTTTTATGAAGTCCGTCGCGTAGCTAAGATCTTTCCATTTTTTCCCCAGCTCGATCTTTGCCAGATCGTTTGCTTCCGCCGCATTGAATGCATCGATTCCAAGGACGATGCGTAACGGTGGCTCCTTAACCGAGGCGAGCTTCAACAATGCCGCTGCAGCCCTAGTCGGGTCACCGGGTTGCTTTCCGTTGTAGTCGCGCTGGAAGCGCGCTGTCGTACCCACCGTCGCATCGTATTCGGGACGTCCTTCCCGCAGCTCGGTTGACGACCCTGCGAAGTCGGTACGGAAACCACCTGGTTCGACGATGGTGACCTTGATGCCGAGGGGTCCTACTTCTTTCGCTAGCGTCTCGGAAAAACCCTCCACGCCCCATTTAGCGGCTGCATACGGTGCGCGTCCAACAGGTCCGATGCGACCTGCAATGGAAGTGACCTGGATGATGTGGCCTGAACCCCGCTCCCGAAAGTAAGGCAGCACGGCCTTGGTGAGAATAATCACCCCAAAGAGATTCGTTTCAATCTGCGCGCGAAAGTCCTCAAGCGTGGTGTCCTCAATAGGAGCAACATTTCCGTAACCAGCGTTATTGACCAGAACATCGAGTTTTCCGAAAGTGCGAATTGTAGCCTGCACGGCCTCATGTGCCTGCGTTTCGCTGGTGACATCGAGAGAGAGCGGCAGGACGAGATCGCCATATTTATCCTTCAACTCCGCTAAATCTTCTGTGTTGCGAGCAGTCGCGGCTACCTGGAAACCTGATGCGAGCACCGCCTCCGCAAATGCCCTTCCAAGACCACGTGAACTCCCTGTGATTAGCCAAACCTGTGACATCATTCCTCCTACTGCTGCGCCACTGCATCTTGCAATGTGTTCTACCTCTTGTTTTGTATCGATAGCCGAACTTTGCTGGTGGTCCTCTTCGCACTCTCGCGAATCTCCAATTCGGTGAGGGTCTGTAGCAGAGCTCGGCCGTCGCGCGATGCATCTTTTCGATTGCCTCGTGCGGCGCGTTGTACGGTGGAGCTCCGGATTCAAATGCCTTCTTAAACTCGTCCAGCCGTTCCTGAAGAGTTGCCATTGCCATCGCCCCCTTTCTCAGACAGTCTGCTCATATTCACCGTTGTTCTTAATCCGACTCCCCGTACCCCCGAATGTCCATCGCTGTGAATCGCGCCTCGCGCGCATGGAAATCTCGATTTATGCTCCTTATGCTAAAGAGCGTTTAAACAGCGCGTCAACATTCAATTTTGTATCTTGAACGAATCGTAGGCAAACCCGAAGTAGTCCAGGCGGGCAGCGGCGATCAGTACCGGGAAGTCGGCTTGTCGTCACCCATCGTTTGAGCATTGCTAGCGCGTTTGTCGGTATTAATCCGACGGACGACGAATAAGCTCCAGATTGCCCGTCATCCGAGCACAAGCTGATGGGAGCGTCCACTCGCCGGTGCCCCGGCGGTGAGCAGCTTCGGCGGTATTGTTCTGTCACAGTGTGGGGCGGCGTGTGTCTAACCAGATTAGAGGCGACACAAATATGAGCGTGAAGGAACTCCAAACCCTAGCACAGCAATTCGCCGACGCCTTCGACCAGCGCGACCTCCAGCCCATCTTGGACATGCTTTCCGAGGACGTGGAAGTATTTGACCACGTTCCCTATCGGTTCGATGGCAAGGCGCTCTTTGCCAAGTATCTCAACGAGGTCATCGCGAGCCTGGCCTCAGCCAGCTTCGGCTTCCGGCAACCATCGTGTCGCATGTACAGCGATGCGGTGGGCATCGTGAATGCTCACGACATGTTTACGGGAGTCACCAAAGACGGCAAGACTCTCTCGATCCATGGCCGAACTACCTTGGTCTTCATCAAACAAAGCGGGCAGTGGAAGATCGTGAGCGCCCACTTCTCTGTAATACCCAAGGCTCTTGGGTAGTCCGCGGCACATCTCCGGAGACAACTCGACCATCGAGCCAGCAGCGCCTCCGACAGAACGCGCCGCGTGCTTACAATTTGGTGGAGTCCATGCGCAACGCTGGGAGGGAAACAGCCATCGTTCGTTTTCTGTTTCCACGATCAGCAACCCCT
>Ga0210409_10001494_pt1 | contig 30474 bp, 21 predicted proteins | sample IncBWH17MmetaG_FD_161649 | JGI IMG/M metagenome (GOLD analysis project Ga0210409, IMG submission 161649) | Forest soil microbial communities from Barre Woods Harvard Forest LTER site, Petersham, Massachusetts, United States - Inc-BW-H-17-M | ecosystem: Environmental > Terrestrial > Soil >...
GTCGTGTCGGGCGCGCTGCCTCCAAGCATCACGCTGAATCCGACGACGGGAGTGCTGTCGTCGAGCTCCGTCACCGATCCAGCCACAACTTACAATTTCACGATCCAAGCCGTGAGCGCCGGGCCGCCGTCTACCGCGGCGACGCAAGCGTTCACGCTAACCTTGGTTCCGTTCTTTACCGGAAATACTCCGAACCTTCTACCGGCGGGAACGGAAGGGGTTGCGTATTTGCAGAATATAACTTCCTCTGGCGGAATCGTTCCTTATACGTATCAACCCTTTTCGGGAACTCCGCCGCCAGGGCTTTCCATATCCGCGGTGAATACGACTACCGGGAAGGTGAGCGGCACGCCGACGTCAGCCGGAACATTTAGCTTCACCTTTCAGGCCACAGACAGTTCGACTCCGCCTCAGGGTTACACGGAGCAACTCACCGTCACAATACAGCCTCAGCCGGCGAGTGCATTGATTGCTTCACCCCAGGGAGTCGGAATCGTGACGCTAACCTGGAATCCGAGCGTTTCAGGAGACGTTGCCGGCTACAAGATACACATGGGAACGAGTTCTGGAGTCTATACAACGGTGATCAACGCGGGTAGCGTAAATCAATATGTCGTGACGGGACTCACGTCCGGCCAGACATATTATTTCGTGGTTACCGCGGTGAGCGCTTCCGGGGTCGAGAGCGCCTTCTCGAACGAGGTAACGGCAGTCGTTCCTTAGTCGATGAACCTTCGGTGGACTCGCTATTCGGCGGGGCTAGTGAACGGCAATCCGGCGCTGGGCGTCCGCGACGAGCGGATCCCCGGCGCCTTTTTCTTTGATGGAGAGGAAGGTTTTGTAGGATTCGGCGGCGCCGGGGCTGTTGAGGCCTTCACGCGCGCGACCCTGGTAATAGTAGACGGCGGGGAGAACGTGGTAGCTGGGGACATCATCGAGAAAGACGGAAGTAGCTTCCCCGCGGCGGTTCAGGCAAATGTCGAATTCCGAGGACGCCTCGGTGAACGCATCGGCATCGAGGTAAGCGCGACCCATATCAAAATGACCGAGCCAGGTATCGGCGAGTTTTTGGGCTTCCTGGAAGGAGTTTAGGGCGTCGCGGGCATTGCCTTTCTTGAGCTGGGCTTCGCCCGCGATCAATTTGGCGTAAGCCTGTGGCTCGGTTTCGAGACGCTGTGAAAGCGGCGCCACAAGTTGCAGCGCCTTCGCGTCCTGACCTGCCGCGATGTAAACCTGTGCCGCGCGATAGAGCACTGCCAGATCCTTGCTGTTCGAAGAAGCCTTGTCGGCAGAAGAAATGGCTTCCTTCGTTTTTCCCTGCATCATTTGTACGAGAGCGAGCGTGGCCGTGCGGTCGGCGGCGGATTCTGCGTCCTTCGCAACCACATCAGATGCGATGGCTTTCTCTAAAATACTGGCCCCGTCCGTCAACTTGCCTTCGTACAGCGCCAGATCCGCGAGTCCCGTGGCTGCGATGGAAGCACCGTAGGGGCTCACACCTTGAAGCTTCCCGTAGCTCGCCTGCGCTTCGGCAATTTGCCCGAGTCCCAATTCCGCCAGCGCGTAGGTGCGCAGCGCCTGGTCAAATTTCGGATTTTCTTGCAGAATCGCTCGCGCTTCTTTGGCCGCGGTATCAAAATCTCCGGCATATAACGCATACATCGAATAATTCACTCGTTGCAGAACGCTGTGAGGAGTGATCTCGAGCGCGCGTTTCTGCTCCTCGAGGGCCTTGTTCATGTCACGGCTGTAAAAATAAGCGAGCGCCAGATTCGCGTGTCCAGCCGTGTCGGCGGGATATTGACTAACCAACGCGGTCAATTCTTCCATGGCCTTTGGCTGGTTGCGCATGAACAGGTAATAACCGCTGCGCGTGCGGTACTTCTCGCGGTCGGTCATGCGGTCGATGTGCGACATCGCTAATCCATAATATTTCTCGGCGTCCTGGCGTTTTCCGAGATTGGCATAGATGGCGGCCATGCCGGCATATGCGCGGCCCAGATTTGGGTCCAGTTCCGCCGCGTGACCATAAGCCTTGAGCGCGTCATCCCATTTGGCTGCCTGCTGAAAATCCTGGCCCACGGCATACGCGTGGGCCGCTTCGAGCGAGCCCGCGCTGAACGTTTCTGCAGCGGACTGCTGCGCGGACTCCGGCGTCGTGTCGCCCAGTTCCTTGCGAAGACTCTCCGCGAGCTTTCCCGCCGCGGCAAGCACGTCTTGTTTGTTCGAGGCACTCCGTTGTTCCGTAAGAATGGATTTGCCCGTCGCAGGATCCAGAGTGGCCACGTAGACTTTGTATCCGCTTCCTTCCTGCGTGATGGACCCCGTCACTACGGCGTTGACGCCTTCGCGCACGGCAACGAGTTGTGCCAAGCCGGCGTCCATGCGTGTCGCCGCTGGCTGGAGCCGCGCGGCATCCTTCCTCGCCTGGCCGCGATTAAACGACGAGATAAACGGCGCGCCCTCGAGCGCAATCCCAAGCATGGGTTCGAGCGTGCCGTCAAACACGGAATCTCCGGTCTTGTTGTCGAAATCCGCGATCAGCAGTGTCACCGGCGCGTGAGGAGAGGTAGCATGAGGAGTAATTCTTGAGCGGAAGAAAAAGATACCTGCAATGACCACGGCTCCGAGCGCTGCGGCGGCCAGCCATTTTCCGGAACCAGGCAGGGCGGAGACTGGCAGCGAAACGACGCGCGTCCCAGCGGCAGGGCCTTGCCACTTTTCAATCTGGTGCAGCAACTCCCCCGCGCTGGCAAAGCGCTTCTGCGGATCGATTTCCAGACATTTCCGGACAATGTCGCTCAACGGCCGCGGAATGGTTTTGTCGAGTTCGTCGAGAGGCCTGGCGGGCTCATTGGTTCTTTTCCAGAGCTTCCCCATCGTGGTGTCCGCGTCGAAGGGGACCTGGCCGCTTAACATTTCGTAGAAAATAATGCCGATGCTGAAAAGGTCCGAGCGCGCATCCAGAGTCTGGCCTTTTGCCTGCTCGGGGGACATGTAGTCCGGCGTGCCGATTAAAGCGCCCGTCTGTGTCATGCCCGAGCCAAGCATCGAGCGCGCAATGCCGAAGTCCATGACATACGCTCGGCCGCTCTTGTCCAGCATGATGTTCTGCGGCTTCAGGTCGCGATGGATCACGCCCTCGTTGTGCGCTGCCTCCAGTGCCCGGCACACCTGCGCAAGAATGTTTGCCGCTTCTGCCGGCTCGAGTTTCTTTTTACGGCGAAGAACGCCCTGCAGGTTCTCGCCTTCGATGTACTCCATGGTGATGAACTTGATCCCGTCGGCCTGGCCCAAATCAAAAATGCGGATCACGTTTTTGTGCGTGATTTGCCGAGCGAGGATCAGTTCCTGCTTAAAGCGTTGGAGAATTTCGGGATTGGCCGCCATATCGGCGCGAATGACCTTTATGGCCACCTGGCGTTCCAACTCTTTATCGTGGGCTTGATAAACAGCTCCCATTCCGCCTTGTCCCAGCAGGCGGACAATTTCGTACCGGCTGCCAATGGAAGTGCCTGGGCTCAGCTGAACTAGTGCGGTGGCGGAGATGACCCCTTCCGCTGCAGGGACAGACCAGCCCTGCCCGCTCGTGGCCAGTGTCTGGTCAGTGAGCGGCAGCGGCGTCGTGCACTTTGCGCACTGCACCGAGGTTTCCGGGTTTTCGTAACTACACGCTGGGCAGACCATGCTTGTCGCGCCTTGGCTGCGCGAACGCGTTTATTATGTAGCCTTTGCGAGCGAATTCAAACAGGCAAAGGGTTTCTGTGTTCCTGTAGCCCCACGCGAGAGCAGCGATGCTTCTATTTTGTCAATTTTCCTGAATGGTATCGGGCCTCGAAGAGGAGCCTTGCCAACTCGTTTTGCCCGGGAAATTAGCTGTAGAGTTCCGTTCCCGCAGGGCGCCGCTCGCGCTCGAAGTTTTCCTCAGCCTTGCGTATTCCGCGTGGTATGCTCGCCTCATTCCCGTTAGAATCAGCGCGTCCCATTGTTGCCTTCATGAAGAAGATCATCGTCGCCGTTGGCAGCACTCGCAAGCCAAAGCTCAGGGCTGTTATGAAAGCTCTGGACGCTTTTGCGCCAAAGTTCGTTCCGGATGGCGACTTCGAAGTCGTCGGCGTGGAAGTTGCGAGCGGCGTTAGCCCCACGCCTTCCTCTTGCGAAGAGCTGATGCGTGGAGCCCGCCAGCGCGGGGAAGCGCTCGTGCGGCTGGCGCGCGAAACTAGCAAACCCTGGCGGTACTTTGTGGGCTTAGAAGGCGGTCTTGAGGTCTTACAGGATGATAGAAGCCGCCGCGTCTTCCTGGAAAGCTGGGCCTATGTGAGTGACGGAGCGCGAGGCTTCTATGGGCGTTCCGGTGGCATCGAACTACCAGAGGAACTTGCCCATGAAGTTCTTGAGCGCGGATTCGACCTGTCGGATGCCATCGATCGTTTTGCTGGGGCTGTCGGCATTCGTGATGGGCAGGGAGCTTGGGGGGTGCTCTCCGGAGATTTAATTCAGCGGGACGAGTCTTTTCGCGTCGCGGTGATCACGGCCTTCGCGCCGTTCTACAATGCCAGGATGTATGGCAGGGCAGCGCGCACCGCAAGTTAGAATTTGTACCAGGATAATCAGGAGAGGTAAGCGTGGACATTGTCAAAGGCAACATGGGCTGGATCGAAGTCGTCGTCGGCCCGATGTTTTCCGGCAAAAGCGAGGAACTGATCCGCCGCTTGCGCCGCGCCGAAATTGCGCGCCAGCGCGTGCAAATTTTCAAGCCCGCGATTGACGAACGCTACGCGGCGAACGAAATCGTTTCACATTCCGGCCTGGGCATCTCCTCGGACAACGTGACCAAAGCCTCTGAAATCATGGAGAAGCTTTCCCCTCGCACCGAGGTCATCGGCATTGACGAAGCACAATTTCTCGGTGAAGAGATCGTTGACGTCTGCACCAAACTCGCCAATCTGGGAAAGCGCGTCATCGTTGCCGGACTCGACACCGACTATCGCGGCCGCCCGTTCGAACCCATGCCGCGGCTGCTCGCCATCGCCGAAGAAATCACCAAGCTGCTAGCTATTTGCATGCGCTGTGGAAATCCGGCAGTACACACGCAGCGCCTTGTTGAGAGCGAAGAGCTCATTGTGGTCGGCGCCGGCGGAATGTACGAAGCGCGCTGCCGTCGTTGCTTCGAACCAAATCCCGCGCTTGCCCAGGAGAAAAAAGATGCGGGCCCGCAACTCATGATTCGTAATCGCACGGCCTCCTCCGGCAGCGCTGGGAACTAGCCCATTGCTCCGCCAACCCTTGTCAGTTTGTACTTTCTAACCGTCATCTCTCCTTGAGCTTGCCGGTCGATTCCTGCAAACTGTCTCGACTGACGACGCGCCACATCCACACATCGGACACTCATGATCATCGAATCCAAGGCCCCGACCCGCGTTGATTTTGCGGGAAGCACACTCGACATCTGGCCGCTGTATCTGTTTCATCCTGGCTCTGTCACTTTAAACGCGGCGATCTCGCGCTACGCTTCCTGTGTGATTCAAACCCACGCGCCTTGGGATGAGCGCATCAAGCTCGTCTCTCGCGACATCAAGCGCGAAGAGAGCTTCGCGTCGCTTGCGGCGCTCTCTAAAACCAAGCGTTACAAACTCCCGCTCCTCGCTGAGATCGTGAAATTTTTTCAGCCTCAAGGGGGCTTCACGCTCACTACAGATTCGGAAGCTCCCAACGGCGCGGGGATCGGTGGGTCGAGCGCCATGGCCGTCGCCATCTGCGCGGCGCTCGACCGTTACACGGGAGCAGGGAAGAGCAAGGTTGATTGGATTCACATCAGCCGCGACGCGGAAGCCATTGTCATCAACGTTCCTACGGGCACTCAAGATCATTACCCGCCCGCCTTTGGCGGCGCCGCAGCCATCGAACTTCCGCCCGGAGGAGAGCACCGCGTCGAGCTGCGGGTCAATCTTGACGAGCTCGAACGCCGCATCGCCGTCTGTTACACGGGCAAGCCGCGCCAGCACGGCATCAACAATTGGGAAGTGTTTAAAGCCCAGATTGGTGGCAAGCGCGCCGTGCAGAATAGCCTCGAACGTATCTCCGAAGTCGCCCAAAAGATGCGCTTCGCCATGGAGAAGCCGGATTGGCACGAGGCCGGACGATTGATGCGCGAAGAGTGGTCGTTTCGTAAAAGGAATCTGCCAACCATATCGACGAAGACGATAGACCGCGTCATAGATGGCGCGCGGCGCAACGGCGCGCTGGCCGGAAAGGTTTGTGGCGCGGGCGGCGGCGGTTGCGTCGTCCTGTTAATCGAGCCGGATGCCCGCACCCGCGTGGAGGCCTCGATCGTCGAGGCGGGAGCGGAAGTTCTGCCAGTGACAATAGACCGCCAAGGCGTCCAGGTCATCTCCCGCTAGGCTGTACGCGCTTGCCTCACCCGGTAGGCGCGCCATCAAGCTTTCGGCGGGCTGTCTGCCAGGCGTCCTCGGCAACCAAGCCGAGCCGCCGAGTCTCGGGGACGGCAGTGGCTGTTTTTCCCGTTGCCCGCATCATAGAATCTTGGGAGTAATTTCGTAATAGAATAGGTATGCTGTCCAGGGCGGCTGGCCTAAATAAGTCATGGCGACACGACTCATTCTCAGTTTGACTCTCTTCTTGATGGCCGACGCGGATATTCCGCGCGTCAATAGTCTTCGTCCGCCCGCGCAGCCCAGCGTGGTTTTTCCCTCAGGCGAGGAAATTTCTCTCTTCCCGGACACCGCGCTCGACGGGCAAGGGGACTCGCAAACGTCCGCCAAGCCGAAGAGCGCAACGTTGCAGGAAGCTTCGAAGCTTGAACTTATTCGCTACGTTTCCGGCGAGTTCGCCAAAGCCATTAAATCCCTTCCTGCAGGAAAAGAGGGCTTGATCGTTTACGTTGGCAAGCCACTCCAGCCGGAATTTCTCGAACGCGCCCTGGCTACGCACGGCGCCGCGGTCAACAACGGCGATAAGGTACAGATCACCAAGCTGGATTTTCAAAACCACCAGATCATCGTGGATTTGAATGGCGGCGGCCGCGGCAAGAAGCGGCTGCGGGACCGCATCCACATTGAAATGGCGGGCATTCCGACCGGTCAAGTGACTGAGCAGGAGGACAAAGGCCCGCCGGGGCTGCAGCCTGGACAAGGCAGCACTATTTACCTAGATTTCAGCAAACCTGTTCCGGACCTGAGCCCGAATGACTTGAAACAGCTCCTTTCTCCATTCCTGGACTTTTCGAAACAGCGCTCGGCGTCGGTTGTGTGGGTGGACACGTTGCCTCCGGAAATGAAGAAAGCCATCCAGGAGCGCCGGCCGATCCTCGGTATGGACCGCGAACAAGTCGTAGCTGCTATCGGCAAGCCCGATCATAAAATTCGAGAACGCGACAACGAAGGCAACGATATCGAAGACTGGATCTACGGCCAGCCCCCTTCGAAGACCGTATTCGTCCGCTTCAATGGCGATCGCGTAACCAACATCAAGCAATACCCACAATAGATTTTCGCTCTGCCTGTGGCGCAGGAATGGTAACCTTGGCGAATGAACGCCTTTGATTTCAAAGTCTTTTTAGAGCGGGATGAAGACTACGGAGGGTACGTAGTGGTCTGTCCTTCGCTCCAAGGCTGCTACTCGCAAGGAAAGACCGTCGAAGAAGCCCTCGCTAATATTCGGGAAGCCATCGAGTTGTGCCTGGAGGACATGGACAGCCGGGGCGAGTCGATACCAAATCCTAGCAACGTATTAATAGGTAGCGTGCTCGTGACGCGATGAGCCCGAAGCTGCCAATTCTCTCGGGTGAGGAACTTATCCGAGCGCTCCGGAAATTTGGCTACGCAGTCGTAAGGCAAAAGGGAAGTCATGTCCGTCTTCGCAACGAAGACGATCCCGCACGCCTCCCTGTTACGGTACCGCTGCACAAGGAACTGGCCAAAGGAACTCTGAAGAATATCTTGAGCGATTCTGGCATTAGCGTGGAACAACTGATTTCGAGCCTTTAAGCTGGATTCCTGCGGGTTGGCGCTTCGCGTTGACTTTTCTCCACGCAGCCCATAGCATTTTGTGTTCGAGTTTGCGGCCGTTTCTCTCTGGAGAGTCCGCCGCGGTTTCATAAATCCATCGGAGGAAGTAATGCCCATTAAGGTCGGCATCAACGGCTTTGGCCGCATCGGACGCAACATCATGCGCACGGCGCTCGATGACAAAGATATCCAGTTCGTGGCCGTCAACGACGTCACCGACGCCAAGACCCTCGCGCACCTGCTCAAGTACGACTCCATTCTCGGCAATCTCCCGCACAGCGTCACGCACACGAACGACTCGATCTCCGTCGAAGGCAAATCCTTCAAAGTTTTCAAGGTAAAAGATCCCGCCGAAATCGATTGGGCCAGCGTCGGTGCGGATATCGTCGTCGAATCCACCGGTCTCTTCACCAATGGCGCCGACGCAAAAAAGCATCTCCGCGGCGCGGTCAAAAAAGTCATCATCTCCGCTCCGGCCGAAGGCCCTGACGCCACCCTCGTTCTAGGAGTCAACGATAAGACCTACGATCCCGCGAAGCATCACGTCGTTTCCAACGCTTCTTGCACCACGAATTGTCTCGCCCCCGTCGCGAAAGTCCTCCAGGACACATTTGGCATTCACAGCGGAACCATGACCACCATCCACTCCTACACCAACGACCAGAAGCTTCTTGATCTGCCGCACAAGGATCTTCGCCGCGCACGCGCCGCTGCCATCAACATGATTCCCAGCTCCACCGGCGCAGCCAAAGCTCTTCATCTCGCCATTCCAGAGTTGAAGGGCAAGCTTGATGGTTACGCCATGCGCGTTCCTACATCGAACGTCAGCGTCGTCGACCTCACCGTCTTCGTGGAAAAGCCCGCCACGGTGGAATCTGTCAACGCCGCTCTGAAAGCTGCGGCCAACGGCCCGATGAAGGGCGTGCTCGCCTACACCGAAGAAGAGCTCGTCTCCGCCGACTTTAAAGGCAATCCGAACTCTTCCATTGTCGATTCTGGATACACCAAAGTCGTCGGCGATCGCTGCGTCAAAGTCCTTGCCTGGTACGACAACGAGTGGGGCTATTCCTGCCGCTGCCGCGATCTAATCAAATTCATGGCGGCAAAGTTTTAATCCATGGGTGGAGGGGCGGGGCTTGTTTACCTTGTAAGATTCCCGCCCTTTTATCTCGCGAGTCACAAATAACGAATCACGAGCCACAAATTCATGAATAAACTCACCATCCACGATATTGAACTCCGCGGCAAGCGAGTTTTCATCCGCGTCGACTTCAACGTCCCTCTCAAGGACGCCATCGTTACCGACGACACGCGCATACGCGAAACGATCCCGACGCTGCGCCTAGCCATACAAAAAGGCGCCCGCCTGATCCTTGCTTCGCATCTCGGACGCCCCAAGGGCGGTCCCGACTCCAAGTTTTCGCTTTTCCCCGTCGCGAAAAAGCTCGAAGCTCTCATCGGCAAACCCGTTCGCTTCGCTTCGGATTGTGTGGGCCCGGTCCCTGAATCCAAGAGCAAGACGCTGGCAGATGGCGAAATCCTATTGCTCGAAAACGTTCGCTTCCATCCCGAAGAAGAGAAAAACGACGAAGCTTTCTCCAAGCAACTTGCTTCCCTCTGCGATGGCGTCTTCATTTGCGATGCCTTCGGCTCCGCGCATCGCGCCCACGCTTCAGTCGTCGGTATCACGCGCTTCGTAGAGCAGTCCGCCGCCGGTCTGCTGATGGAAAAAGAGCTGACCTATCTTGGCAAAGCCCTCACCAATCCCACGCGTCCTTTTGTGGCGATTCTTGGCGGAGCAAAAGTCAGCGACAAAATCGAAGTCGTCGAAAATCTCATGAAAATCGCCGACGCCACGCTCATCGGTGGCGGCATGGCCTACACGTTCTTCAAAGCGCAAGGATTGCCCATCGGAAAATCCCTCGTCGAAGACGACAAGGTCGATCTCGCCAGCAAACTTCTCGCCGACGCCAAGCAAAACAATCGCAAACTACTGCTTCCGGTAGACCACGTCATCGCCCCCGAATTTAAAGCCACGGCGCCTGCAACCACCGTCGACATCGCGGCCACCCCCGCCGACCAAATGGGTCTCGATATCGGCCCAAAAACCGCTGCCGCCTTCGCCGCCGAAATCTCGAGAGCCAAGACCATCGTTTGGAACGGCCCCATGGGCGTCTTCGAAATGCCCGCCTTTGCGAATGGCACTCTCGAAATCGCCAGAGCCGTCGCTGCCGCCACAAGCGCTGGCGCCACTTCTATCGTTGGCGGGGGTGACTCCGTCGCCGCCGTGCACCAGGCCGGAGTCGCCGAGAGAATCTCCCACATCTCGACCGGTGGAGGCGCCTCGCTCGAGTTTCTGGCTGGCGCCAAACTTCCCGGCGTCGAAGCGCTTACCGATAAGCCCACGGAAAAAGCTGTTGCCGTCAGCGCGCCTCTCACGCGCCGCCGTGTTGTCGCTGGAAACTGGAAAATGTACAAGACACAAACGGAAACCGAAGTGTTTTTCTCCGCGTTCTCCATGCTCGTTGACGGCATCAAGCAATGTGACATCGTGATCGCCCCGCCTTTTACCGCTATCCATTCCGCCGTCGAAGCCGCTCGCGGCTCGCAAATCGCCATCGCCGCACAGAACGTCTTTTGGGAAAAGGAAGGCGCCTTCACCGGGGAAATCTCCCCGCAAATGCTCGTCGAGGCCGGCTGCCGCTACGTTATTATCGGCCATTCGGAGCGGCGCCAATTCTTCGGCGAAACCGACGAAACCGTCGCCAAAAAAACCAAAACCGCCCTCGCCGCGGGTCTTACACCAATTGTTTGCCTCGGAGAGAAACTCGAGCATCGCGAGACAGGCGCCACCGAACACATTTGCAAGACTCAGTTCCTGGGCGGCCCGGGTTCGTTGACCGCCGATGCATTCTCCCGTATTCTGATAGCGTACGAACCAGTGTGGGCCATAGGTACGGGCAAAACGGCCACTCCGGAAATTGCGGCAGAGGCTCACCGGTTCATCCGTCAATGCGCCGCGGAGAAATTTTCCGCCGTTCACGCCTCCGCGTTGCGGATTCTCTATGGCGGCAGCGTCAAGCCTGACAATATTCAGGGATTGATGGCGCAAGAAGAAATAGACGGCGTGCTCGTCGGCGGAGCAAGCCTCGACGCGAAATCGTTTGCAAGCATCGTAAGAGATTGCGCAGGGAGATAGAAATGCCAGGTTGGATGAAGTGGACTATCGCTATATTGATCGGTTTGGCGATTATCGTCGTCGGTTTTCGCTGGGCGAGTGCGTTGCTCACCACCTTTTTCGTGATGAATTGCCTCGTCTTGATCATCGTCGTTCTTCTGCAGAGCGGCAAAGCTGCTGACCTCGCCGGCGCCTTCGGCGGCGCGGGCAGCCAAACGGCTTTTGGCCCCCGTGGAGCGGCTACGATTCTTTCGCAGGCCACCACATGGTGCGCCGTGATGTTTATGATTTGTGCCCTGGCCTTGATGATTCGCACAGACAAAGCAGTCGAGCAGGGCGGCTCGGTGTTGCATCAAACATCCAAATCCTCCCCCAAGAAGACGCCTGCGACGATTCCAGCCGCGCCAGCACCCGTGCCCCAGTCTTCCGCTCCGCAGAGCAATCCTCCTGCGTCGAGCACCGCGCCTGCGCCTGCCTCCACGCAACCAGCTCCGGCTCAGCCGAAAAAGCCCTAACCGCCGACCAGCTACTCTGACGTATGTAGCGGCTTTACCCGATGGTACGTCCAAGTGGAATTACTTCCGGTTTGCCCGTCATTTGACCAGCATAGAGTTGCAGGCCAAGTTGTGGGCCTGATCGTCAAATTTCTGATAAGAATCTCCATTCGGCTAATTTAGCTTTAGGGAATCGAGGGCAGAGAATTGTGTAGTGTGGCGGGTGTGTCCCGTATTCTGTCACCGTGAGGTTCAATCCATGCGCCGATTCGAGTTCAAGGACGGAAGCTCGAGCAAATTCTGGGAAGTGACAGTGTCGGGAAATGCGCTGACAGTGCGTTTCGGACGTATCGGCAGCGCAGGGCAAGAAAAATCGAAAACATTTGCCACCCCGACATTGGCGCAAAAGGAACAAGACAAGCTCATCGCGGAGAAACAAAGCAAAGGATATAAGGAAGTAGGGCCGCCGAGCAGTGCCAAAGACGTCCGGCGAACCGCGGCGATCAAGCCAGCCGGCCGGGTGTCCGATCCACTTGCACGCCTGGACAAATGGCTTTCGACGAACCGTCCTGACTACTACGGCAAACTGCTGCATGGTGCTTCACCAGCCGACTTGGAGGCATTCGAGAAGGAATTCCAGCTTCAACTCCCGTCCGGCCTCCGTGAGCTCTATCAATGGCGAAACGGGCAAGACCCGAATTGCTCCGCCAGCCTGCAATACAACTGGATGTTCTCGCGATTGGAAGACCTTTCTGACAGCAAAGAAACCCTGGATGGCATGATCGGATTCGATTTTGAAGATCCCAAATGGTGGCGCCGGGGATGGATTCCATTCTTGTCGAACGGCGGTGGCGATCACTTGTGCGTGGATTTGACCGCCGAGGATGGGGGCACTCCCGGTCAACTCCTCACTTTTTACCATGATTCGAAGAGGCGTCCAGTCGAATATCCCAGTTTGCACGTTTGGTTAAGCGAGCTCGTCGACTCGATGGAAAATGGCACTCTCGAACTATCCTGAAACAGACTGCGCATCTGAAACGGCAACAATAAATATAAGCTCAAAACGAACCATCCCGGGAGGATTGTTGGCAAACCGGAGATTATCCTAGATTGGCCGCCAACACGCTCGCTGTTGCCTGGTAAACACTGCGGTGTCAATGGGTCGGCATCGCCTGGGTGGGCTTGCAGGCTTTCTCGGTGGCAGTTAAACTGTCTTTGTCACCGATGTGCGGTCGTGGCGGAACTGGCAGACGCACCAGCTTGAGGGGCTGGCGGTAGCAATACCGTGGTGGTTCGAATCCACTCGGCCGCACCAAATTTCCCGAAGGAAAATTAGCCTTGGACAACCCTGCTGCGCAGAGCGCAGTATGCGCACTAGGGGCGCTCTTGCTTGCCAGTCTCGCCAACCTCTTTGTTCTGTAATTTCTAATCCCCTTGAGGTACTCTTTTTTCAATGTCAGTGGCAATTTGAATGTTGGGGGGATGCTTTTCATGTTCAAACACTCGCTTCGTTTACTCGCTGTTGCTTCTCTTTTCCTGCTGCCCGCTCGCGCGGATGAAGATGTGGTCACTGCCATCCATGGCACCGTCACTAAAGTAGACGCTGCGGGCAAAACCATCGCCGTCAAAACGGCGGACGGGACTGTGCACACGATTCATTTTGTAGACACCACGACCATCCATGGCGTCCATGCCACCGCCACCGCTGCAAAGGACACTTTCCATGGCATCACCGAAGGCTCCGAGGTCGTCGCTCACTACACCGCAAAGGGCGCGGAAGAAACCGCCGTTGAGGTCGACAAAATCGGCAAGGGGGGAATGCATGCCGTCGAAGGCACCGTCACTCACGTAAGTGAAGACGGCAAAACTGTCGTTGTGAAAGCCGCCGATGGCACGGAGCACACCTTCCGAGTGGTAGGCCGCGACACTGTCATTTCCGCCAAGGATATCGGCAAGGGCACCGAGAAGGGCGCAAAAGTCACCGTCTACTTCACGGAAAGCGCTGGCAAGAAGACCGTCCACTTCTTCGAAAAGCTGTAACGGTTCCCGCTTTCACAAATCGTTCCGCACACAACGAACGCCCTGCGTTTTTTGCAGTCGGCGATAAAACGTTTGCGGATCGTCCACTCAGTTTTTAACTTGGAGTGCCGCACAACTCGGCGGAGCAAAATCCTATCCATTCGGCGCGTCGGCCTGCAGCCTGCCCGCGACAAACAAGATAAACGCGGGAGTGATATTATCGCGGGCACTATGAAATCAGAATCTCGCGCTTTCCCAATACTGTCTTTCGTGTTGTTGACTTGCGCTCCCGTCTCTCTCGTCTTCGCCCAATCGACACCATCCGCTTCGAAGCATGCGATAGTCCTCCACGCCGCGCGCCTCCTCGATATTGAGAATGGAAAAATAATCGCTCCCGGCGAAGTCCTCGTCCAAGACGACCGCATCGTCGAAGTAGGCTCAACAGTCAAGCGCCCTCAAGGAGCCGAAGTCATCGATCTCAGCGACTCCACGCTCATGCCTGGTCTCATCGACGTTCACGTCCACCTCTTTCTCCATCCCGGCGCCGAAGATCTCCAGACCGTCGAAGAATCCGTCCCCCAACGCACGATCATCGCGCTTCTTGCTGCACGCGATGATTTGATGGCCGGCTTTACCGCCGAGCGTGACATGGGCACCGAAGGCGCAGGCTCCGCCGACACCGCCGTGCGCAACGCTATCAATCACGGCGAAATCCCCGGCCCGCGCCTGCGCATCAGCGGTAACGCTATTGACATTCTCGGCGGCCACGAAGACGCCAACCGTTACAACCCCGAGCAGCACGTCCTCTCCAACGCGACCTACGCCAACAACGCCGCTGAACTCGTGACGGTCATTCGCCAGCAATTTAAAGAAGGCGCCGACTTTATCAAGATGTACGAGACGGGCCCCGACTCCCTGCGCGACGGCCACTTCTCCACGCCGTTCCAATACACAGAAGCGGAGCTCCGCGCGGCTGTCGAAGAAGCTGCCCGCACTGGTAAGCGCGTAGCCGTCCACGCCACAGGCGAGCCCGGCACGCTCTACGCTGCGCGCGCCGGCGTCGCGTCCGTAGACCACGCCTACCAACTCAGCGATGAAACCATGCGTATCATGCGCGAAAAACAAATCTTTGCTGTGCCCACGTTTGCCATCGCCGAATATTTCGCCGAGCACGCCGCCACCCCCGCGCAAGCCGAACGCGAACATCGCATGCAAGATTTCCACGCCCAGGAATTTCGTAAACAACTCGCCGTCAGCGTTCCGATGGCAGTCGGCTCCGACGTCGGCCCCTTTCCCCACGGCACGCAAGCCCGTGAATTTAACCTGATGGTTAAATACGGCATGACCCCGCTCGCCACCCTCCAAGCCGATCTGCTCAACGGCGCAAAACTGCTCGGCTGGCAGGATCAAATCGGCGCCCTCAAACCAGGCTATCTCGCTGATATCATTGCAGTTCCCGGAAATCCGCTAGATGATATCAGCGTCCTGCAAAAGGTGACCTTCGTGATGAAAGGCGGCACGGTTTATCGTCACGATCACCAATAGGAAAGCCGCAAGATTTGTAGTGGCGGGGCTTTACCCCGTCGGGGCGACGCCCGCACCCGCGATGGTGTTTGCCGGATACTGCGCTAACTATTCCTACCTAAGCCCCGGAACATTGCTTTCTGCTTTGCGTGCCTGTATCTTTGTTTTTGCACGTCAACAAAATGATTATTTCGCACCTCATCCTGTGAGCGCGTTAATGTCTGCCGCCCCCTCTCAAGTTCTTCCGCATGTTCAGTCAGCAGGAATGAGCCAACTCGTCGACGTGGAGGCCGCCGGCGACTCCACTCCCGTCGCCTCCCCAGATCCTTCCGCTCGCGGCCGTTGGCTTTGCTCGCAGCTCGAAACAAGCAATATCCTGTTTTTCTCGCGCCCGCCGTTCACCATTCCCCAAGACGACCGCAGCTTTCTCCTCGGCCAGACACAAACGAGTTCCGCACTCCACAAGAATGTCGCCTATCGTCCCGCCGAAGACCGCATCACCGGCCTCGCCAAGTCCGAAAACGTCGAAGCCGCGCGCCTTCGTCTCATCCTAAAGAGTTACTCGCAACACGCAACGCAGTTCCTCGGCGAACTTCTTCCACCCTACGCCGGAAAATGGAAACTCGATTTCGCCAGCTTCCGCCCTCTCGAAGAACGCGGCCGCTCCGCTCGTCTCCATGCGCGAAACGACTTGCCCCACTTCGATTCCTTTCCCACACGGCCCACTAACGGCGACCGCATCCTCCGTTTTTTCACCAATCTTAATCCCACCCAAAACCGCGTCTGGACCACCTCGCAAACCTTCGAAGCCATTGGCCCGCATTTTGCCAAGTCCATCGGTTTGCCCCGCCCACGCAGCGACAATCCGCTCGCCCGCAGCGTGCGTGCCCTCGCCGGCACTTTGCGCTTTCCCGGCGCTCATCGTTCCCCCTACGACAATTTTATGCACCGCTGCCACAACGCTATGAAGGAAGACGCCAACTTCCGCGAAACCTGCCCCAAACAGCGGTGGGAATTTCCTCCGGGTTCCAGTTGGATTGTTTTTACGGATTGCGTCAGCCACGCGGTCCTCGAAGGGCAATACGCCCTCGAGCAGACCTTTCTCGTCTCGCGTCAAGCCATGGTCGAGCCAGAAAAGTCCCCGATCGCCATCCTCGAACGAATCGCCGGCTACCCTCTCTCAAACTGACGTCGGTTACACCTCACGCCAGTCACGCGGCTTCTAAGTCATCGAGTCATGCATGTCGCAGTCACTCTGCGAAAATTCCAAATCGGTACAGTCTTGAGTACCTTGTCGTTTCCGTGTTGGCTCACGCGAAAACTCTTGTAATTTAGCAAGCCCCGCGCGTGAATCAGCGTAAACTGAAATTGCCATGGAGAAACTCAAAGCATTTCAAGACGTCGCTCGCACCAACGGTTTCGTTGACGTCGAAGAAACCGACGATGGAACCGTATTGTGGTTGAAGAAGCCCACTGCGAACGCGGAAGACCGCATGTGCGTCGACAGCCTCACCAACAGCGTCACCGTGTTCTGGGCCACCATGCCCTGGAAAATAAATTCCAAAACGTTTCGCGCTGTTTCCGCTCTCCAGGAATGGTTCACGCTAACGTCTCGGCAGGCCGCGTCCATGACCAACCGCGACGCACTTTTGCGCCTCGCTGTCGATAAGAACGATGCCCCCGCCATGGCTGCTCTGTGCGAGAACAACGCCGAACTCCTCCGCTCCTCCGTCGCCCGCTACTTCGAATCCGGTGCAGTCTCCGAGAAGGCCAAGTCTATAGTCATGCAGCGCGTCGCCGAGCACGCCCGCTCCTACCACGGCGATCAGGAGCCCGACCAATGGCTCGCCAAGTCTCTCAACTCCGAATGCGACCGCGTCCGCAACGAAGCCATTCAAGCCAAAGCTAATAAAGCCTGAGCCCGAGGCCGAACGGCTCTTGGCCCGCGCGAACTCCGTATCTGTCAATAGTGACAGTTGCTGGCCCCCTGCCCCGAGAGTAGTTTCCGCGGACGATTGGTTGGTCGTCTATATTCACGTTCACAAAACGAGCATTTCTCTACGCAAGCTTGCCCAAGGCCGCCGGCGCAACAGTCTTCCTCGTTCCCGGGTGCGGATTGAGGACGGTCGCGTCGCTCCCGACGAAAGTCGTTTCTCTAGGCCAGGCCCACCCCACTGGAACGCGAGATTGTACATGGAGATGAATATGCTGAATCAACGTCGTTCAAGGAAGATGCCGCAAGACGTGAGACACGTTGTTCCTGAACCCCAGACCTGCTGCGTCACTCGTTCCTAGTCACTTTCGCAATTCGTCGGTCTAAGCCTACTGTTAAGTTCGCTACTGCTCTTGGGTATCCCGACCCAAGCGCCGTCGAGTGCGCAAGCTCAAGAAACGAATCAGCAATCCGGCTTTTTGGGTGACTACTATTCCAAGCTCCAGCCCGATCCCAAGAACTCTGATTTGCTGATCTACTGGAAAAGTGAAGACGTTTTGAAGAATGCCAACAAGTTCATCCTTGATCCGGTACTTGTTTATCTCCTTCCTGAGGCCCAACAGCGCGCCATTGACCCCGAGCAATTGGCCAAGCTGACGCAGTACTTCAGTAAAGCAATCAAGGACGAACTCACTCATTCGGGAACCTACCAGGTTGTGACCAAGCCTGGACCGGGAGTCATGGTGCTGCGGCTGGCACGCACCAACGTGGAGCCCGCAGGCGCCAAAGAGAATGCAGCATTGAAGGGGGCCGAAACCGTTGCTACTCATGCGGTAGCCCCGGGGGCCAGCCTGCTAATACCCAGGGTTAGTGTTGGTAAGGTTTCGATTGAAGGGGAAATGCTCGATTCGGCGACCGGCGACGTGCTGGTAGCTTTTGAGTCCAGCAAGAGCGGCCGGAGGTTTTTCAGTGGGCTAAAGGCTTATGAGAAATGGGGCGACATCGATGCCGCCTTTCGCGACTGGGCGAGGAACCTTCGCGAGCGCTTAGACCAGGCGCACGGATCGTAACGGTGCGAGGCAGCACCTGCAGGGGGCATGACGATAAGTCAGTCGTCCAGATCACGGCGAGTATCGATGGAAAAGTTGACCTCGATTCCCCTCTTCCCGACAGTCAGGATTTACCAGTCAACTCTCACTCAGGGGCGCTTCCGGCCTCAAGCCAGCAGGCGTATAGTTGCTCCCGGCATGGTCACTTACGACAGTGGCGGCAGCGCGGCCCCGGAAGCGCCCCCTCCTGGTTTTCTCGCCCGCACTCTCTTCAACACCGGCCACAAGGTGATCGGTCTGCGCTACCTCTGGCTTGCCCTGGGCAGCGTGCTCCTCGGAATGCTCCTCTCTCTGCTGATGCGCATTCACCTTCTCTGGCCTGGCGTCCAAATTCCGTTTCTTTCCGGATTCGGAAGCACGCCTGAACGCTACACCGCCCTCACAATGCTGCACGGCTCCTTGATGGTTTTCCTCGTGCTGACCACAGCGCCGCAAGCCGGCTTCGGCAACTATTTCTTGCCCCTGCAAATTGGCGCGCGTGAAATGGCGTTTCCGCTCATGAATCTGTTCTCGTTTTGGGCTACCGTAGCCTCGCTTGCGGGCATGACCGCAGCTTTTTTTGTCCATCCCGATGCCGGCTTCACGCTTTGGAGCGCCAGCGTCGCGCTCTTCTGCCTCGCTGCTTTGCTGACCGCCCTCAATTTCACCGTCACCACGCTCGATCTTCGTGCCAAGGGCATGACCTTGCCGCGCATGCCTCTCACCGTTTGGGCCTGGTTCATCAACGCCATCCTCAGCCTCTTGATTTTTAGCATTCTTCTCGCTGCTTGCGCTTTTCTCCTCTCCGACCGTCTCCTCGGTTCCCAATTTTTCTCGTCGCTAACTTTTCTTTCGCAGCAGCCGCCGACTCTCGCGCATTCCACGCTGCTTTCTCTCTGGCAGCGCCTCTTTTGGTTTTTCGCGCAAGCCGAAGTTTACGTTGCCATTCTCCCGTGTTTCGGAATCGTCTCGCATCTGCTCTCCATATTTTCGCGCAAGCCCGTTTGGGCGGAACGCGCCGCGGTCCTCGCTCTTGGCGGCGTTGGGCTATTCGGTTTTTGCGTTTGGGGCCAGCACATGTTTTCGAGCGGCCTCAACCCGTGGTCTCCGCTAGTTTTTTCGCTGTTGGCATCCTCGCTTGGATTGCCCGCTTTTGTTCTCTTGCTCAGTTGGTTCGGCACGCTTTGGAACGCCAAAATCCAGCTCAATACCGCGATGCTCTTCGCTCTCGGATTCGTTTCTCTTTTCCTGGCGGGCGACGTTTCTGGGCTTTTTCTCGCGCGCAACGATTTCGGTGCCGCTTCCATCAGCGGCGATTTCGTCACTGGCCATTTCCATCTGGTGATGGGCGTCGCTGCTACCTTCGCAATCCTTGGCGCCCTGTTTTTCTGGTTTCCCAAAATGTTCGCGCGCCGGCTCAACGAAAGTCTTGGCAAACTTCACTTCTGGCTCACCTTCGCTGGAGTCTATTGCGTGTTCATGCCTATGCATTGGCTCGGCTTGATGGCCCACTCACGCATCCTGGGCGGCGACTTCCCCACGGCCGGGCCGCCAGGCGCCTCGCTTCGCGCGTTCGTTACCGTCGCCGCGATACTCACCGCCGCTGCGCAAATTCTCTTTGTTCTAAATTTTGTTTGGAGTCTGCGGCGCGGCGAAAAAACCGAAGACCGCAACCCGTGGCGCGCCGCGACACTCGAATGGAGCGTTCCGTCGCCTCCGCCCATCGACAACTTTGGAGCGTGCGACCCAGTCGTCTATCGCGGAGCGTACGAGTTCGGCGCGTCAGGTGCCACAACGGCCTTCGCGCCCCAGAATTTTGCTCCCGCGCCTTCGGAGCGGGCGTCACAATGGAAGCAGCCGGCTGAAGCAAGCGCAAAGGAAAGCTAAAAAGGTCTTTATGCCAGGGTCAACCATCGTCGAGGACATCGAACTCATCATCGAAGACATCGGTGGCGGCGGAGGGAAAAATCCGCCTCGAGGTGGAGATGACGGGGACGAAGGTGGCAAGCGCCGCGGGCCGCACATGCCTTCTTCGCGGCGCTATGCCACAGCGATCGTGATCGCCATCGTTTCCATCGTCATGTTCTTCATGGCCATGGCCAGCGCCTTTATTTATACGCGGACCAACAGCAACCGCTGGGTGCCGCTGCATCTTCCATGGTTTATTTGGGTCAACACGGCGATACTCCTCCTGAGCAGCGTAACGATGGAGCTATCTCGCCGGCGTCTGGCGCTCGCGGACGTCCGAAAATTTCGGCAACTCTGGTTCGCAGCCACAGCTCTCGGCATGCTTTTTCTGATCGGCCAGCTGGTCGCCTGGCGCCAATTTGTTCTCGCTGGCTTTTACGTGTCCACCAATCAGGCCAGCAGTTTTTTTTATATTTTCACGGGCTTGCATGGTTTGCATCTTCTCGGTGGAATCTGCGCGCTGCTCTATGTGTCTTTCCGCAAATTTGAAAAAGCGAAAGTGTCACGTTCCGTCGCCGCCGAAGTCGCTTCCTACTACTGGCACTTTATGGACGGCCTCTGGGTTTTCCTGCTTGCCCTTCTATATTTGGGAAAATGAAACCCAGCGCGGAACGGGGGAAGGGGATTTAGGCGGATCACTGAGTGACAAATTCAGAAACCGCGTCAGCAACCCGTGCAATCTGTTCCGAACGCAGCTCCGGAAACATGGGGAGAGAAAGCACCTCTTGCGCGGCGTGCTCCGCATGCGGAAAATCGCCAGCCTTGTGGCCTAGTGAAGCGTAGAGCGGCTGCAGATGTAGCGGAACAGGGTAGTAAACCGCACTACCAATTTTCCTCTCGCTCAGCAACTGCACGAGCGCGTCCCGCCGCTCCACGCGAACCGTATATTGGTGAAACACATGCTCATATCCTTCGGGGGTGAGCGGCGGCGCGACGCCCGGTATGCCGAGCAAGAGTTTCGCGTACGCCGCGGCACGCGCTTGCCTCGCGCGTTGCCATTCCGGCAGGTGGCGCAACTTCACGCGCAAAATGGCGGCTTGGATTTCATCGAGGCGGCTGTTCCAACCGGGTTCGCTGCTGACGTATTTACCGGATTGTCCGTGATTTCGCAGCGATTTTAGCCGCGCCGCCATTTCGCTCGAATTGGTAACGACCATCCCCGCGTCGCCGTACGCGCCAAGATTTTTTGTGGGATAAAAACTCAAGCACGCCGCGTCCCCCAGCGAGCCGGTGCGACGGCCTTTATACTTCGCTCCGATCGATTGCGCGTTATCTTCAATCACTCTCAGTTTGTGCGCCCGGGCGAAATCTAAGATCGGGTCCATGTCGCACGCAAGTCCATAAAGATGCACCGCGATAATCGCGCGAGTCCGCGGGGTAACGCGGCGCGCGAGATCGGAAGGATCGAGGTTGTACGTGTCCGGCCGAATGTCGGCAAAGACGGGCTTGGCGCCGAGTGCGCTGACGGCGCTGCCAGTGGCAACGAAGGTGAAAGGCGGGATCAGCACTTCGTCGCCGGCCCGCACGCCGCAGGCACGCAGTGCGAGGATTAGGGCGTCGGTTCCGGACGCGACACCAACGCTCTGAGCGACACCGCAGAGTTGCGCGATTTCTTGTTCGAAAGCGGAGCCTTCGCGTCCCAAAATGAATTGTTGCGACGCGAGAACGCCTTCGACGGCGGTTCGAATTTCTCCTCCAATGGCGGCGTATTGCGCCGCGAGATCGAGTTGCGGCACGGGCTCAAGCAGGGAAGTGGTTTGTGGGTGCGCGCTCATCGTTTGTTCACTTATCAATCGAAGTCTGGAGCAACCTGCCGAGTATACGCCATCGATCCTGGCCCCTGCGCCAGTCGCCTATATAATGATGCGCCAAACAAAATGTTTGCGAAACGGACAAATTGGAATCTCGAGACGAACCGCTTAAGCGCGGCGCTGGCGGCGCATCGCGCGGCGGGGAAGCCGCTGATCGATTTGACGCTGTCGAATCCGACGGAGTGCGGATTCCGATATGACGAAGAGGCCATATTAAGCGCGTTGCGCAACCCATCGGCGCTGCAATACGAGCCGAATCCGCGAGGTCTCGCGGTGGCGCGAAGCGCGGTGGCGCGGTACTACGCGGAGCGGGCAGCAATTGTTTCGAATGACGATATTTTCCTGACAACGAGCACGAGCGAAGCGTATTCCTACGTGTTTCGAACGCTGTGCAATCCAGACGATGAGCTCTTAATTCCCGCGCCAAGCTATCCCTTGTTCGAATTCCTCGCCGATATTCAGGATGTGCGGCTGGCGCGCTACGCGCTGCTCTACGACCATGGCTGGCAGATTGATTTTCATGCGCTCGAGCAGGCGATTACGCCGCGAACGCGAGGACTAATCGTGGTTCATCCGAATAATCCAACCGGGCATTTCGCGAAGCCAGAGGAGATGCGCAAGTTGAACGAAATTTGCGCCGCGCGAGGGATCGCGATCATTGCCGACGAGGTGTTTCTTGATTTTGCGCTAAACGAAAAACAGATCGCAACATTCGCTGCGAATTCCGGGGCGCTGACCTTTACAATGAGCGGACTATCGAAGATATGCGGATTGCCGCAAATGAAGGCAGCGTGGTTGATGGTGAGCGGGCCGGAAGGGTGGAAAACGGAGGCGCTTGCACGTCTCGAGGTGATTGCGGACACCTACCTCTCAATGAGCGCTCCCATTCAGCTGGCTATTCCTGGGTTACTGGAGCAGCGCCACGCGTTCCTGAAGCAGGTGATTGCTCGCGTGAACGAGAACCTCACCGAACTGGACAAGCAATTGGCGGGGCAAAAATCTTGCAGCCGGTTAGAAGTGGAGGGCGGGTGGAATGCTGTGATACGGGTGCCCGCGACCCGCTCGGATGAAGAGCTTGCCCTTGAACTACTGGTGACGAGGGGAGTCTACGTCCATCCCGGGCACTTTTATGACTTCCGCTCCGAGGGGTACCTAGTTGTCAGCCTAATTTCGCCGCAGGGTAATTTCTCGCAGGGGTTGAGACATCTCTTGGCTTTCTTCTGACGTTTTCTACGACCTCGAGGACTGACCTTTGCCGAGCGCCTTTAGTCAAAGCGTTCTAAGCAGAGCGTAAACTCCGGGTTCCCTGGAATAATGACTCCCATGGGACGATCTAAAGAACCAAACCTTATCCTGCCCAACGGCTGCGGAGTGCCCACGGAAGCCATCCGATGGGTTCGCACGGTAGATCAGCATAGTTCCAGAATCGATTCATACAGGTGGTTGCGTAGAAATGGATTCAGTTAAACGGAGAACGGAGCCGGTACCTACAAGATTTGGAATATCGATGTCTAAGTTGTCCATAAATGGTAATAGTACCGCGTTAGAAGCAAAGGATTTAGCTAAATTTAATACATCAGTGAGATAAAACTCGGATTGGAAAGAGCCTTGCAACGAACGCTTTCGATCGGTGGTGTGGTTCAAGAGCGGTTTCCAACCTAAATCGACGTAATGAAGGGGTTAAACGATATGAATCGTGTCCTGAAGAGCGGCGCATTCTGGTCCGTTGTGCTCACCTGTTCACTCTTCGCGGCTTTGTTCTTGAGTTCGCTTGGCGCTCAGCCAGCAAGAGCTGATAACCTTTATGCAAAGATTCAAGGGACCGTAACGGATCCGACGGGGGCAGTACTTTCGGGGGCCAAGCTCACCGCCACCAACGTCGGCACCAATTTACCGTACACAGCGGAAACAACCGGGGACGGAAACTTCGTCTTCTTGAACCTCCCGATCGGGACGTATCGAGTGACGGTGACAAGTCCGGGCTTTCGCACCTTCACGGCGACCGGCATCACTCTTGTTCTTGACCAAATTTACCAGTTGAACGTCAAGATGGAGGTCGGACAGATATCTGAGCAAGTTCTCGTTGAAGCTGCGACCGTGCAGGTGGAAACGACCAACACGCAGCTCGGCACCGTTATCAACGGCGACACCATCGTTGACATGCCGCTGAACGGCCGGAACTGGACGCAGCTGCAGCAGTTTGAGCCTGGCGTTATGTCATCTTCCGACCGGTTCGGAACGTATTCGACGAATGGCAGCCAGACCCAGCAGAACAGCTTCCTGATCAACGGGCAGGACTCGAACGACCTACCGCTAAACACGCCTGTGATTATTCCCAGTCCGGATGCCATCGCGGAATTCAGCATGGTGACGAACACCATCAACCCAGAATACGGGCGCAACTCCGGCGCGATCATGAACGCCGCGATCAAGTCCGGCACAAATAGCTTTCACGGTAGCGGGTTCGAGTTCTACAGAGACACCTTTTTGAATGACAAGGACTTCTTTACGGACCAACCCCAGATATACCACCAAAATCAGTTCGGTGGAACGGTCGGCGGGCCGATTTGGAAAAATCACACTTTCTTCTTCTTCTCGTATCAGGGAACGCGTTTCCGCCAGCCACAGGCGACTTCCGAGCAAACGGTCTATACGCCAGCCGAGCGCACGGGGAACTTCAGCGCAGATGGGCTCGCCTTTACAGGTAACTCCCCGTTTCCGCTCTTCGGCGATAGTGCTTCGCCCTGCCCGGTCGGTGGCGGAGTGCAGTGCCCGACAGGAACTGCTTACAGTTCGCTCTTCAGTACCGGCGTCATCCCGAGTCAGGACCTCAACCCGATTGCTACGAAATTGGTGAGCACCTATGTGCCACTGCCAAACGCCGGGACAAATGGATTCAACTTCAGCCCCATCATTGCCGGCACGACAGACCAATACCTTTGGCAGGTGGACCACACGTTCAATTCGAAGGATTCCCTCCGGACTTATGGGTTTCTGCAGACCAGCCCGGATACGGAAACGCTTCCCTTCACGGGCGCTTCATTACCGGGCTTTGCACAGATAGACGAGCGGCATTATAAGCAATTCACAGCTTCCTGGAATCACGTTTTCAACTCGAATTTGTTGAACGAACTTCGTCTTGGCTATACAAGGTTTAATTATGTGGCTGTTGAGCCGCAAACGCCCGTACTTCCGTCTTCCCTCGGGTTCGACATTAACCCGCAAAACGCCGCCGCAGCCGGAGTTCCGCTGATTGGCATAACCGGGTTCTTTACGCTGGGATTCAGCACAAACGGGCCCCAGCCGCGCATCGACCAAACCTACCAACTCGATGACAATATTAGCTGGGTCATGGGGCGGCACACGTTCAAGTTTGGTTTTGACGGGCGCCGTTTCGCAGTGAAAAATCCGTTCTCAGCCGTCAATTCGGGTAACTTCTCGTTCGGTGGGTCCGGACTGTATTCCACTGGTAATCCCCAAGTCGATTTCCTACTGGGAATCCCAGACAGCTATTCCCAGAGCAGCGGCGGATTTATCGATGCTGGAGCCCAGGAGTTCTATCAATATGCGCAGGATTCCTGGAAAGTTTCTTCGAGCTTTACCCTAAACTATGGCTTATCCTGGCAAATCAACACGCCGTTTGTCGATCATTTCAACGATGGCCGCGCGATCAATTGCTTCCGGGCGGGTCAACAGTCCCTCATTTACCCGACTGCCCCTGCGGGCTTGGTTTTCCCTGGGGATAATGGGTGTACGTCTTCCGGATACCAAACCGGCTTCAAACACTTTGGTCCGCGCCTAGGCCTTGCCTGGGCTCCTCATGCAAGCGGAATACTCTCCCACTTGACTGGCGAACCCGGAAAGTTCTCCGTCCGCGCCGGCGTTGGTGTCTACTTCAATCAGTCGGAAGAGGAGCTCACGCTCCAGAACCTCACGGCACCTCCGTTCCAAATATCGGACGCCGGTATCGGAGACGTCGGTGGACATCCGAGCTTTGCCGCACCGTTTACCGATATCAAAACCGGTGCTTCGATCCCGAACAAGTATCCATTCAATCCTCCGGCAGCCGGAAGTGCGGTGGATTTCTCGTTCTTCGAGCCGATGTCTCTGAACTTGCTCGATCCACGGTTCGCGGTTCCTTATTCCATCAATAATAACGTGACCATTCAGCGCGAAATCCCCGGCCAGATGATTCTGTCCGTGGGCTACGTGGGAGCCTTTGGACGACACGAGGAGCGAGCTTTCGAATTGAATCCTGGAATCAACCCGGCGGCCTGCGCGGCTTCGACCACGTGTATTGACAATCGCGTGATTCAGGGATTCGTTCAGCCGGCGAATTTCAGATATGATCCCACGGTGTTCGGCTCCCTTGGTCAGCAGGCCACAGACGGGAACTCTAGGTACAACTCGCTGCAAGTCAGCTTGAACAAGCGTGTGTCTCATGGCCTGACGTTCCTTCTTTCCTACACCTATGCGCACGCACAGGACAATGGGTCGAGCTTGGAGAATTCCGCGTTCGGCACGCGCGGCACGAATCCTCTCGTCCCGGGTCTAAATTGGGGCGACTCGGCATTCGATGCCCGCCAGCGCTTTGTGGCCAGCTACTCATACACGATTCCGGTTCCGCATGCACTCACTTCCAACGGGGCTCTCAGCAGAGTCTTCCAGGGCTGGAGGGTCGCCGGTGACACCACGTTCCAGACGGGCTTTCCGATTAACATCGCCGACTCCAATTTCACGTCTCTTACCTGTTGGGCGTTCACCTTCTATGGCTGCCCGGACAATCCTTATCAGGTGGCAGCGGTCTCGAAAACGAATATCCGCACCTTCCAAACCATGACCAATTTTGCCGGCCAATCCCGTGCGGGAAATTACTATTTTGCTCCTGCTTCCTTCTGCCAGCCAACAAATGTTAACCCTGCGCTGAATACTTGTCCAATGTTCTACGGGCAGTTCGGCAACGTGGGCAGAGATTCGTTTCATGGGCCAGGCCAAAATGTCACGAATCTGGCGTTGATGAAGGACATCCAGATCAAAGAACAGATGCGGATTGAGTTGCGACTGGAATCGTATAACACCTTCAACCACGTCAACTTTAACCTGCCGACCGCCGACGTCAACTCTCGGAATTTCGGGCGCATCACCGGCGACACATTGGGGCCGCGCGTCGTGCAGCTGGCGGGCAAGTTCTACTTCTAACCTTCAACCAGTTTGCAGGAAGAAAGGGCGCCTGTCACAAGGCGCCCTTTTTTTGGTTGAGACAGGACTAGCAGAGTGAGGATTGACAGAGACTGTGGCTTGGCCCAAACTTGAGGGCATCCGCATGGTAGTTGCGACCATGTTTTACGGGCACTCCAATGCATTCTAACCGCTATCTTACAAGGGAATCTGGCCCAGGGAGGTAGAATGAACTGTACCGGCTCGTTCGTTTGCCGGCGGACTCTGTTGCTCTTGTTCCCGCTTCTGTTGCCGATGTGTGCCTTCGCGCAGCAAGGTCCGGGCGGACTCGGTGGGTTTAGCGGCGTCGAGAACCTGAATACGACAAGCATCTCCGTGCAAGTACGGGGAGCGGATGGATCAAAGCTGGGCAGCATGGCGATCGTGAATCTCCACAACCTGATGGGGCAGATGATGGGCTCCCAAACGACCTTCGGGTCACAAACGATCTTTCAAATAGGCGCGGGAGAGTATGTGATTGAAGTAGAGGCATTTGGGTATGAAAAGGCGCGAGTGCAAGCGGAAGTCTCAAGCGCGAAGCCTCAACAAGTCGTAGTTGTGAAGCTGAAACCGGAAAATTCAAACGGGCTAAACTATGTTGCGCCGGTTGGTGTCGCACTTTCTACAAAAGCTCAGAAGGAGCTGGCCAAGGGTGTTGAGGATTATCAGAGCAACAAACTTGATGAGGCCATCAAATATCTGGAGACGGCCCATCAGCTAGCGCCAACGCACCCGGATATCGTCTATTTGCTGGGCGAGACTTATGAAAAGAAAGGCGACGTACCAGCCGCGCGAAAATATTGGGATCAGGCGATTCAACTCAGCCCCGGTCATGTTTCTTCGCTCCTCGCTTGCGGCGAATCCTATCTCCGCCAGAATGATGCAGAAGAGGCGCGGAAGTATCTGGACAAAGCCGTCGAGGTAGCGCCAAATTCCTGGCGCGCCCACAGCCTGCTGGCCAACGCCCTGTTACGGCAAAATTCTTACGCTGAGGCTGTCACTCACGCGCAGCGTGCAGTGGAACTTGACAAGGGACAGGCCAACTCCTCATTGCTGATCCTGGGCCAGGCACTTGCGGCAGAGCATCAGAATGAACAGGCCATCGCGGCACTCAAAGACTATTTGGCGGGGAAACCGCCGGAGGCGCAGGCGCAAGCCGTCGTAAAACTCATTGCGCGCTTAAAAGATGCCCCGTCTGGTCCCGCTGGTGCCACGGTCGGCGGTGTGACAGCTTCTTACGAAACCGGGGCGCTCGGCGGCGACGTTCCCGACCTTCCTCTGACTGCGGCAGCACTCCATTGGCTTCCTCCCAACGTGGATGATGCCGTTCCTCCAGTGGAGCCCGGGGTCGCGTGCTCGGCGGTGGATATTCTCAAAAACGCCTCAGCGCGTGTACAGGAGCTTCCGGCAGTCGTCGATCGATATACGGCCACGGAGGTCTTGCACCACGAAGACGTAAACACGGCCGGATATGCCGATCGGATTGCGGATTTATCCTTCAATTACGTGGCCTCGGTTCGAGAAATCACGAACAAATATGGTCAGTCGATTGACGTTCAGGAGTATCGCAACGGCAGCACGGGTACGGAAATGTTTCCAAACCAGATGGCCAGCGTCGGCTTGCCCTCCATCGTTCTGATTTTTCATCCGATTCTTATCTCCGACTTTGATATGAAGTGTGAAGGTCTGAGTCGAGCTCACGGAAACTTCGCCTGGCAGGTTTATTTCGCGCAGCGAGAAAGCACAGAAAGCCGCATCCGGCGCTATCGAATGGGTGGTCATGTGTTTCCAATTGCGCTTAAGGGACGCGCTTGGATTGACGCCAACACCTTTCAGATCGTGCGTCTGGAGACCGACCTGCGCGAAGCTCATCCGGAGCTGCGACTCAATGCTGAACACCTGGTGATGGAATACGGTCCAGTCAAATTCAAGAGTCGCAATGAAGAACTCTGGTTGCCGGCTAGTGCGGACTATTATGCAGTCTTGCGCGGACACCGGTTTCACCGGCGTCACAGTTTCACAGACTACGTGCTCTTTTCTATCGATGACAAACAGAAGATCGGGGATGTTCCCAAAGACAAGCTAGCTGCCGATAACCCAAGCGAAAAGAAAACCTCAAACTGATCAAGGCAGTTCCCCGAATTGGCGCCGACTTTGGAGCATCTGAATGGGCCGCCCGATCTTATACTTCTCGATTTAACTCCTGCTGCGATTGCCAAAGTCTACAGATTCTTAAGGTGGGCAAGGCGAAACGGTGAGCCGAGGTGTTCGCGTAGCTCAACCCAATGCCCTTCAGGAATGGTGGAGAAGACATCGACGACTTTGGGGTCGAATTGGGTGCCAGAGCAGCGGCGGATTTCTTCGCGCGCGTGGGACATGGGGAGAGCGCGGCGGTAAGGACGGTCGCTGATCATGGCGTCGAGAGAATCGGCGATGGTGAATATGCGGGCGCCGAGGGGTATTTGATCACCTTTGAGGCCCCGTGGATAACCGGTGCCGTCGAAGAATTCCTGGTGAGCGAGAACGATTTCGGCGGCATCACGAAGGAACGGGATGCGGATAAGCATGTCGTAGCCGATTTGGCAATGCTTGCGCATGATCTGCTTTTCGTCGTCGGTGAGAGGGCCGGGTTTGCGAAGAATGCCATCGGGGATGGCCATTTTTCCGATGTCGTGGAGGAAAGCGGCGCGAGCGAGAATGGCCAGGTATTGATTAGGAACAGGCATGGCTTTGGCGATGGAGATGGTGAAAGCCGTGACGCGCTGGCAATGGCCTTCGGTCTCGGCATCTTTCAAGTCGAGGGCGCTGCCTAGGGCTTCGAGAGTGTCGTCGTAGGATTGTTCTAGCTGAGCTATCGCGCCAGTGAGCTGGGCAGTGCGCTCCTCGACCTGCTGTTCGAGCTGGAGCTGGTAGCTGCGGTTTTCAGCGACCAGCCGGCGATGCTGAAGAGCGCGGCCGACGCCGAGGAAGAGCTGGTCTTTCTCGAAAGGTTTCAGGATGTAGTCGTAGGCGCCGCGGCGAATGGCTTCCAGAGCCGTGGAGATATCGTGGATGGCGGTGACCATAATAACCGGGACTTCGGGGTCGTATTCGCGAAGCCAATCGAGCAGCTTGATGCCGTCCATTTCGGGCATGATCATGTCGCTTAAGACGAGATCCGGCGTGGACTTTTTAACTTGTTCCTGGGCAGCGCGGCCATTGCTCACGGCCGTGCA
>Ga0210409_10001497_pt1 | contig 30454 bp, 28 predicted proteins | sample IncBWH17MmetaG_FD_161649 | JGI IMG/M metagenome (GOLD analysis project Ga0210409, IMG submission 161649) | Forest soil microbial communities from Barre Woods Harvard Forest LTER site, Petersham, Massachusetts, United States - Inc-BW-H-17-M | ecosystem: Environmental > Terrestrial > Soil >...
GTCGGAAAGCCCCGGGCTGGGGTCACGCGTTTCCGGTGAACACTCATTCCAATCCGGACGTGTGAATCCTGGATACGCTCGACTGGCCGAACAGGTCTCGCCGGACAACCGGCGAATGCGATATACTGCTGATAATGGGGGATTTGTTGCATAATGTAGTCGCGGTCGCACGAACCAAAGCCAGTTACCAATCCTCCGCGGAAGCTGGCTGCGCTCCCGAGATCGGGGGGGCCACGACTTCAGCCGAAGTCGCTCTTCACCAGTTATTTCGCACTTGGCGCTTGGATCCGGACCACTACGGAACGTCTGCTTGGAACCCACTTGCGGCGTTGATCCCGGCTGGATCTCGTATTGTGCTAAAGCCAAACTGGGTGTTCCACGAGAATCAGAGTGGCGCCGGCTTGGAGTGTCTGATTACTCATAGCAGCATTATCGAGGCGGTTGCGAAGTACGTTCGTCTCACCGATCCTGCCCGTGTGGTTATCGGCGACGCCCCCCTGCAAGGTTGCGATTTTGAGCAATTGCGTAGGAACGCTGGCATCGAAGGGATGGCCGATCGCCTTCGCCGGAGTGGTCTGCAATTCAGCATTGTCGACTTTCGCCGCACCATTCTTGCCGGCAACGCTGTCGATCGCCAGAGATCGGAAGGAGTACGCGACCTTTCGAACTTTGTTCTCTTTGATCTCAAGAATGACAGCCTGCTGGAATCGCTATCCAAGGATGCATCTAGGTTCAGAGTAACGATGTATAACCCCGAGTTATTGCAAAGCACACACGGCGCGGGACGGCATCAATATCTGGTTGCCAGAGAAGTCATCGAAGCCAACGTAGTCATCAACCTGGCGAAACTGAAATCGCACAAGAAAGCTTGCGTGACTGGTGCTCTAAAGAATTTGATCGGGATCAATGGGAATAAAGAGTATTTGCCCCATCATCGCAAGGGTGGCTCCGAAAGTGGGGGAGACTGCTATGTAGGCGGGCAGGTGTGGAAACGGGCTACGGAAGGTTTGTTGGACGCAGCGAATCGGCGCCCGCCCGGACCGGTGCAAGCCGCATTTGCTTGGACGGCTGGCACAGCGGAAAAAATCGCGGTCAAGGTGGGAGCGGATGGGAATTTGGAAGGATCATGGTATGGAAATGGTACGATTTGGCGCACCTGCCTCGACTTGCAACGAATTCTTCGCTACGGAAGGCTTGACGGATCGCTTGCGGCTGCGCCGCAACGCACCGTAATTTCAATTACGGACGCGATCATAGGCGGGGAAGGCGAAGGCCCGCTGGCGAACACCCCTGTTCCTAGTGGTTTTGTGACCGGTGCTTTAAACAGCGCAGCGGCGGAATGGGTCCACGCTCGTTTGATGGGCTTCGATCCCATGAAGATAGCGTTGATTCGCGAAGCGTTCGGACAATTCTCCTACGCTTTAACAGATTTCTCGCCCGATGCCGTTCGCGTATGGATCGCCGAAACAGAGAGCTCTGCCGGCGACATTCGTCCATTCGAAGGGCGGAGTTTCTTGCCACCCCGTGGTTGGCGCGGCCATTGTGAACTCATGGAAGGTGGTCTCTCGACACGCGCTGAATCCGGAGATTCTTGTTTGTTCGGCTGACTCTTAAACCATGATTCCGCTCACGATCAGCCGTCTCTGGTGGCACAGATATCTCCGGCGAAACGCAACTTCATACGCCGACCTGGACCGGTTCCCTCAGCTTCGTCCTGATGAACAGCGAAAAGAGCTGGGGCAGCGATTGTTGCGCCAGATTCGTTATTTTGGATCGCGCGCAGATGCGCTGCCGGAATGGCGAGAGGCTGCCAGAATCGATCATCCGGAAGATTTGCTTCGCGTTTGGCCAGAGCTGCCGGTCATTACTAAGAATGACCTGCGTACGCGCTTTCCTGCCCAAGAGATTGGCCAACGTTTTCACATTGCCGGCCAGGCAAATAGCACGGGAGGTTCCACGGGCGAGCCGGTGCATTTTTTTCAGAACGTGGAAATGTTAAGGAGCAACGCAGCGGCTATAACCTTTAGTGCGATTCGAATGGGCTGGTTCCCAGGAATGCCGATCATCATACTCTGGGGATCCGAACGCGATATCAAGAAGCGGACCACGTTGCGCAATCGCGTGTATGGTTTGCTCCGCAACGAAATCCTGGTGGATGGCTACCATCTTTCAGATGAGACTGTCGACCGAGTGTGCAGGCATATGCTTAAAGGTCCAATTGCGGTCTACGGATTTACGTCCATGCTGGAATTCGTTGCGGGTCGAGTACTGGAGAAAAAAAAAGAGATCCACCATGGCGTGGTTCGCACTGCCTGGAATGGTGGCGAAATGCTGTTCCCGGAACAGAGTGAGATTTTTCGGCAGGCATTCGGCGTGCCGCTGTTCAACCGCTACGGAGGACGTGAGCTTTCGGTAATGGCCTGTCAATTCTCCGAAGGTGGGCCGCTGAATGTAATGCGCCCGAGCCTTTTTCTGGAGGTCTTAGACGACCGTGGCCATCCGGTTGCGCCCGGGGAAGTTGGCCGGCTCGTATGGACAAGTACCGTTTGCCGAGGAACTCCTTTCCTTCGCTATGATGTCGAAGATCTCGGCACGTTTCGCGCGTGCGATTGCGACGAGTCAGGTGTATTCGCCATTGATAGCCTTCATGGCCGGGTCAGTGGGCTCCTCGAATTGCCGGACGGCCGCAAGATCAACAATCTCTATTGGAATCATTTCTTCAAAGAAATCAACGAGGTTGCTCAATTCCAGGTAATCCAACGCAAAAACGGCAGTCTCCAGATTCTTCTCCGAGGCAAGGGATTTGGCTCAGATCGAGAAGCGCAGGTTCGAGAATTGCTTGCCCATTTCCTGGGTGCTACACCTGTTGATCTTCAGTGGGTGAAGAGCATACCTTTGACCAAGGAGGGAAAGCTGGTTCAAGTTTATCGGGAAGTTTGAAGCAGAAGTTTGAAGCAATGGATTGTGGGCTGCTCTGTGAAGGCCGCCCCAGCACTATCAAAACGGAATCGAATTCATTTTCTTTTTCTCCGATGCTAAGGCATTTACGACGAGCCGCATTTCAGCTGCAACAAAGCAGCGGCATCTTCCGCTGGGTGGCAGACAGCACATGGCGGAACAATCGTCTGCTGATCCTCTGCTACCACGGTATTTCGCGGATTGATGAGCATTTGTGGCGGCCCGGTTTGTACATGCAACCCGAAATCTTCCGTCAGCGGTTGCAGATTCTTCAAGAAGGTAAGTACAACGTCTTGCCGCTAGGAGAAGGGCTTCGGCGCCTCCGTGCCGGGCATTTGCCGCCGCGAAGTGTGGCTATCACATTCGATGACGGAGGCTACGATTTTTACGAAGCGGCTTTCCCGATCTTAAAGAGCTACGGTTTCCCAGTGACCGTCTACCAGACCACGTACTACAGCGATTATCAAAAGCCGGTTTTCAATCTGGTGTGCTCTTATATGCTGTGGCAGCGGCGTAATCATCCCCCGCGAAGCGGGAAGGAATTCGGGTTCTCTGAGCCTCTGGACCTGAGTACCGAAAGCAGCCGCGCGAGGATTGTGCGGAAGTTGATTTTAGATGCCGAGGCAAGCAACCTGAACGGAGCGCAAAAAGATGACTTGGCTGGCCGCTTGGCCAAGCACCTGGACATCCGCTACGACGAGATCGTATCGAGCCGGATATTGCAGTTAATGAATCCGTTCGAGCGAGCCCAGCTTGCGGGCGCAAGAGTTGATTTTCAATTACATACACACCGGCATCGAACTCCAATTGACGAAAACTTATTTCGCAAAGAGATCCAAGACAATCGCCAAAGCATGCGGCCTTTGGGCGACACAGCGATCCATTTCTGTTATCCCAGTGGTATCTATCGACCTGAGTTCTTGGGCTGGTTGCGAGAAGAGAGGATAGTCTCTGCGACCACATGCGACCCTGGGCTGGTGAGTAAGCGGAGTAATCCTCTACTCCTGCCCCGTCTAGTCGATACAGCGGCACACAGCGCGGTTGAATTCGAAGCGTGGTTGACGGGGCTTGCTTCGTTGCTAAGGATTCGCAGGCACGCCCCACAGATTCTTCCTGCAGCTGCCGGCAGTACCTCTCAAATCAAGAGTCACCTTCGTTCAGTAGTCGAGGAAGAAGCCAGGAAGGGATAATTGGCGCGAGTACGAGGTAGGTACCCGCAATTTCTGCGTCATGGAAGATGATACTGCCCATGGCAGGCAGCGCGCCTGCAACTTCTCGCGTGTGCCGTCGGTCGAACCATCGCGACGATGATGATTTCTTTCTTCAGCGGCCAGAGATTCCAGGCTTTTGCGGTCGCCCGAAAATCATGCAGCGTGTCGAGTCCTGAGCCTGCGTACGGTGAGAGGCACCTCCAGATTTTATCCTCAAGTTCCCGGTATACTCCAACAGAGCACTGTTGAGGACCGTGAAGAGAGAAAACTTCGGTAACCTTCGAGCAAATTCCGAGCTGCCATACTGAAATTTCGCCATCATAACGTGCGTTGAGGAGCTTGAGAGTGGGTCTGTCGATAAGTGTGTTTGGCATGGGCTATGTAGGCTCAGTCACAGCCGCCTGCTTTGCTCACGTGGGTCACAAGGTCACTGGGGTAGACGTCAGCCCCGCTAAAATCGAGATGATGGCTGCCGGGCGCAGTCCCATCATTGAAGCGCGGATGAGCGAATTGGTCGAGGAGGGCCATCGAGCGGGCCTGCTCCATGCCACCACGAATTCCGTTGAAGCGATTCGGAACTCCGACATCTCTTTCGTCTGTGTGGGCACTCCCAGCATGCGCAGCGGGAAGCTTGATCTTGGCTATGTAGAGCGGGTGGTGCAGGAAATTGGGGTTGCGCTCAAGCAGAAGAAGTCTCATCACGTACTCGTCCTCCGCAGCACCGTTTTGCCGGGCACTACGGAATCGTTAGTCATTCCTACCCTGGAAAAGGCCAGCGGTGGCCGGGCAGGCAAGGACTTCGCCGTGTGCTACAACCCTGAATTCATGCGCGAAGGGACGGCAGTCGCCGATTTCCTGCAGCCTCCCTACACGATACTCGGTGCTCAGGACCCGGAACATCTCACAACCTTGCGGCAGCTGTACCAAGCCGTTAGCGGCCCGGTCTTCGAGACTCAGATTCCTGTAGCGGAGATGGTGAAATACGTCTGCAACGCGTTCCATGCGGTAAAGATCGGTTTCGCCAATGAAGTTGGGACACTGTGCAAGAACCTTGGAGTCGACACCGAAGCGGTCACGAAAATTTACACCTCCGATACGAAGCTGAATATTTCTCCGGCTTACCTGTCGCCGGGTTTCGCCTTTGGCGGGTCATGCCTGCCCAAAGACTTGCGGGCGTTGAGTCATAAGGCGAAGGAAATGGATGTCAGCCTTCCTCTTCTCGAGTCCATCCTTCCAAGTAATGTGCTGCACATCGACAGGGCGGTGGAAGCGGTTTTGCGCACCGGCAAGAAGAAAATTGCGTTCCTCGGATTAAGTTTCAAACCCGGCACCGACGACCTCAGAGAGAGCCCGCAGGTCCAGATGATCAAACGCTTGCTCGGCGAGGGTTGCCAGGTGCGAGTGTGGGACCGGGACGTGTCCTTGGGTCGACTCGCCGGATCGAACCGGCAGTACATTGAGGAAGTCATTCCGCATATTGGCTCATTGCTCTCCGCCAATCTGGAAGAAGTAGTGCAGAGCGGCGAAGTCGTCGTCATTGCCACCAAGGTCGATAAGGACCAACTGGCTCACTGGCTCGGTCGCAACCAGAGCGTGGTGGATCTTATCAATCTGGCATCGGCCTCCCGTCCTGGCGCAAGTTCGTCCTATCAGGGAATTTGCTGGTAGACCTCGGCCAGGAAGAATACACGTTCTGGAAATGAACCAATACCGGCTCGTAAAGGATTGCATCTGGAAACCTCGGGAATGAAAGCAAAGATCGTCGATCCTGAAGTGGTCGACTGGGCACGGCTGGACGGCTTTGCGGATCGTACGGTGTTCCAGACCCACGAATGGCTTCAGTTCGTGCGCGAAAGCCAGCGCGCTAAGATCGTCTTGTGCGAACTGACCGAGAGTGGACAGAGCGTCGGCTATTTCTCGGGACTCGTGTTTTCGCGGCTCGGCATCCGAATCCTGGGGAGTTCCTTTCCCGGATGGACCACACCCTACATGGGCTTCAATCTTCTGCCCGGAGCGTCGCGCAAAGCAGCCCTGGCCGCCATTGAACGCGTCGCATGGGACACTTTGAAGTGCCTGCACATGGAAGTATCCGATCCGTTTTTCAATCCCGAAGACGGACAGCAGAATGGGTTCGCAGCGGAAGCCTACGCTTCCTACCGCAGCGATCTGACTGAGCCTGAAGACAAACTCTTCGGCAAAATGGATAGCGCCTGTCGAAGATGTGTGCGCAAAGCTGAGAAGAGTGGCGTTATCATTGAGGAGGCGCACGATCTCGCGTTCGCTGACGAATACTACGAACAATTGAAGGATGTATTCGCGAAGCAGGGCCTGGTTCCGACATATCCGGTGGAACGGGTGCGAGCCTTGGTTCGAAATCTGGAGCCCACGGGCCGCGTGTTGCTGCTCCGCGCTCGCGATCCGGAGGGCAAATGTATCGCTACCGCAATCTTTCCCGGTTTTAACAAGATTTCTGAATTCTGGGGAAACGCTAGTTTTCGTTCCAGCCAGAATCTGCGCCCGAACGAGGCCATCCATTGGTACGCCATGAAGTATTGGAAAAGTCGTGGAGTGGAAGTGCACGACTGGGGTGGCGAAGGGGCGTATAAAGAAAAATACGGCTGCATTGCACACCGCGTGCCTTGGTTTACCAAGTCACGCTTCGGGCTGATCTCCGCGCTGCGCGGCCAGGCGAAGGCCATGTTCGCGAGAAAACAGCGATTTCAAGGATGGCTGCAGAGTCGGCGTAACCCTCCGGAGAGCAAAGTAACCGGCGCTGGAGAAGAGTAAATCTGCATCTGAACGAAGTTCTTTGGTAACCATTTGCGAACTAATTCGCCATGGCTATCGCTTGTAAAATAAATGCACACCTTGTTTTGCGATGTCGATCGATGATGGCGTGTAAATACTGAGGCAAAGAAATGCTGAAAAGAGGACTGAAACATCTCTCGCGCGTCAGCGACGTACTGTTTCGCAAGCTTCGAATCGAGCGCGACATCACCATCTTTCCGGACGATGTTTTCCTGACGTCGTATCCGCGCTCCGGCAATACGTGGACGCGCTTCCTGGTGGGTAATCTTGTGCATACCGAAGAGGCTGTGACTTTTCTAAACGTGGAACGCCTGGTTCCCGACATGTACAAGCATAGCGATCACTATCTTCGAAATCTGGCCAGGCCGCGCATCCTGAAGAGCCATGAGGTATTTGATCCGCGCTATGAAAGGACGATCTATATCGTACGCGATCCTCGAGATGTAGCCGTCTCGAACTATCACTGGGAAATGAAGCAGAAATCGGTTCCTGAGAATTGCCCGATCGAAAATTTCGTACCCCGGTGGATTCAGGGGGTGTATTGGGGTCGTCTTGGAAATTGGAGCGACCACGTTACGAGCTGGTTGAGCACACGACAGGGCACCGCGAGCTTCGTGATCCTAAGGTACGAGGATCTGATGGCCGATGCCTCCCGCGAGCTGACCAAAGTCGCCAACCTTCTGGGCATTGAGCCGACCAGCGAGCGCCTTACGCGAGCTGCCGACCTGAGTTCTGCCGACCGCATGCGGCAGCTGGAGCAGACTCAAGGCAGAAGGTGGGTACAGACCCGATACACCCGGCGGGACAAGCCGTTCGTACGAAAGGCCTCGTCTGGAGGCTGGAAGTCGGTTTTGCCCCCTGAGTCCGTTGCGCAGATCGAATCCGCGTGGGGAGAGGTGATGACCTCGCTGGGTTACGAATTGAGTGCCAACGGAGCAGAGAACCGGGATTTCTCCCACGCACAGCAATAATCGTGCTAGAAGTTACGAGGCAAACCATCGCCATCGGCTCGAGTCACGTGTAAGGATGTCTTGTTTTGCTCGAGTGGTTGAAGCAGTTCGGTCAGCTTCTTCGAAGCTGCAAAGATGAAAGTCGACGGCCCCTTCAAGAAGCCGGAATCCTCAAGAGCGCGACCCCAGGCGGAATGACTCTGATTGGAAACGATCAAATCGACGCCGCTTTTTACAAGCGTCTGCGTTGCTCCGCGGACTACCGGCAGCATGTCTTCCGGCGATGCCCAGCAATCCACTATGGACCCGACGCGCATCTGACCAAATTTCTGCACGTCTTTGCGCCGTTCTCCTACGACTGCCCAGCCTACAGGCCCGCTCTTCCGGCTCACGCGCACGCAGGTCAGAAAGCGGTCGTTCTTCGGATACAGGATTTGCAAGGTATTCGCGTCGCGTACTGCAGCCATGTTGACGGTACCCTTGGCAGCGCTCCAGAGGTCGTCCGCCCACGATGAAAACTCATTCACTTCTTCCACGACGAAATCTTGGGGACGACTGCGTAACCTTGCGGCAGCTTGAACTGTCTTGATCGCCAACCAGCCGGTTCCCGAAGCAGCCGCCAGGTTCATGAGAAGTACGCGCCATCGAGAACTGCGCAACGCGTTCATCTCAAAGAGAAACTTTCTGGGATGCACGATGCGGAAGTAGAACGGTACCAGGGTCAGGCTGAATCCAAGAGCCTTGAGCATCTTGGGCAGCGGGTTTTCAAACCCCCCCATGCCGAGCACGTAGAGCAGGGGTTGACGGGCAAGTGCGTCCCTGACCAGCGAGGCCCCAACCCTCGCATAAGTCTTGTCAATGATTCCCTCAGACAGGGAATGATGGTAGCAAGCGACCTGGTGCATTCCCTTGTCACGAAAGAGAATTTGTTCCTGCTTGAGCCCGTAAGCCCCCCTGACAAACGGTTCTTCGACAGCCACGAAGAACTCGTTCCATACCGGACTCTTACCGGTGTAAGGGAGCCAGCGCGGGATCGCCCTTCCGGGAAACACCAAGTTAGGGTCCGCGGTGCCCTGTCGAAGGCGCCGGTTAAACTCCGCGACCGCGGGCTCGTGCTCCTGCCGATAAGGTTGGATGACTGTGGACAAGACTAGCTCGGCGGGACTTGCAGTTTACCTTCTACGAGGTGCGCTATGTCGCCAACAGTTTTCATTTCGTCGATCTCTTCGGGCGACAGCTGCAGGCTGAATTTTTCTTCGAGAGCGAGCACCAGGTTCAGATGCTGGACTGAGTCCCAAGCCTCGATATTCTCGGGTGAAGAAGCAGCACTGATCTGGTCAGCGGGAATTCTCAACAGATCGGATACTATGCTTCGAACTTGTTCATACACAGTCAATGATGTCCTCCTTGGCTCAGCTCACCTTTATCCATTCTGGCGAATCGATCATACGCCGGGTCAGATCGAGAGACCAAAGCGACGCATCATCGTTTTGTCGGGAAACCTCGAATCCATGCTGGCGATAAAACTCACTCGCTGGAGCATTCTTCTTGGTCGGAATAAACCAACCAAGCAGTTGCTTGCGCCCGCGAGAGGCAGCGCCGTGGGCCAGATGCGCAAGCAAGGCAGTCTCAACAGTTCTGCCTATGACCCGGCAACTCAACAGAAACGTTTCAATCTCGCAGGTTTCGTCGTCGTCGCGCGTAATCGCGACGCCTACCAACCCGTGGTCTCCAAATCGGTCATGAACCGTGATGGAGAGGACCTGCCATCCCGGGCGAGCTGCGATGTCGGCGATCTGCTGCTCGGTATACCGCCGGGAGGTCAGGTTGAATTGATTGGTCTTCTGCGTGAGTTGGGCGACCCGCGCCAGGGTAGCCGGTGATACGGGGGCGACTTCAGCTTCCTGATCGAGGTAACGAAAAAAATCCTCCTTGCTTTGCAAGCCCTGTTCCGCCCGCGAGCGATCACGCTGGGCCGCATACAGGGTAGTCCGCTGTTGATCTTCGCTGGACAGCGCAAGCCGTTCGAAAGCCGGGCAATCCTGAACGACGGAAGCGTAGGCCAGCGGATTCTCGGGCAGATCGAGAATCGTGACCTCGGGGAGCGCGACCCGAACCTGTTCCCGCTCCACGGGGTTGTCGTCGAGAAAGGCGAGAGCATCGGTTCCAACGTTCAATTCCGATGCAATCTCACGCAGGTTCTGTGCTTTATCACCCCAATTGATGCGCACGGCGGAGAAATCCTTTGGCCGCAGGATCATTCCCGGGTGATTCTGCAGTGCTTCCATCGCGTCTTCAGGATTATTCTTGCTGCAAATGGCGAGCAGGATTCCTCGCCGCGTCAGATCCAGCATGGCCCGTTGGACGCTTTGAAAGGCTGCGCCGGGGTACTCTGGACTGAGTTTGATTCCGGTCATGCCGTCTTCGCCGATCACGCCCCCCCACATCGTGTTGTCGAGGTCGGTCACGAGCACTTTGGCAGTTTTCCCGGAGAGTGGAATCAGGAAGCGGAGCCATTCGCGAGCGAGATCGATGAGGTGATTGGCGGCAATGGGCATTCTGGCAAGGAGCCACTTTCGCTGGTCATGCCAGCGCAGGCGACCGTGGCGGGCGACGAGGCCGTCATAGTCGAGAACGTACACACCGCGATGTTCTGCAGCGCTTTGCCTCAGTGCCCGGTTGATTTCGTAGATCGCCGTTGCCTGGCCGCCCCCTTGTTGCGCGTCAAGAATGCCCGTGAGCGGACGCGCTGGGAGTTCAAGGGAATGCACGAGCAGCGCGGCTGAACTGTGCTCTCGAAAGGCCCGGATCCATTGCCTGAAGCTGTCCGACACGCGCTGAATCGCTGAGGAAACGGCTTGGGGCGCGAGATCCGCATACTGATGCCACAGGTCGGGTGCGAGGTCGATGGTTTGTACCGCAAGTATCACAGCGTCGGGAGCGAAACGGTAAAGAGAAGAGTCGGGATCAAGAATATCCTGCGGGTAGGCGTTGAAGTCTCCCAACTGCACGATCAGATCGATTCCACGCACAAATGCCTCGGCGCGGAGCAAAGGAATCGCCGGTTCCGCGGTGAAGGATCGGAGAACCGCGAGGCGATAGGGTATCAGAGGCAGTTTGCCGCGCAGTTGTTCGAAGCGCGATACGAGGAAGGCGGCGGCAACGCCGCCAGCTTCCTTGCGCCAGAGTTCGGCAAGGCACTCAGAGGCTAGGGCCTCCGACCCTGCCGAAATCATGCGGTCAGCTTCGCTGCGCAGGTCTATCCCTTTAGGATCCGAGGTCATTCCTGAGCGGGTCCTCGTTGGCTCTCCAGATACTCCACAAGAAGCTGGTTTTTCGTGTACACCCAAGCGATGCGACGCCCTTCAAACGCCACGGCCGGGAGCGGTTGGCGGACCACGAGCCCACCTTCGGATCGACTCAATGCCAATTGCTGCTCCAGGTTGTCGATCTCGTAGCACAAGTGATGCAATCCACCACCGCGCTTCAAGAAGGGAATCACCGGCGATTTTTCGCCAGCCGGTTCCACCAGTTCAAACAAGGGATTGCCAGGGCGCTTTGGGCGCAGGAACGTCACTCGCACCGATTGATGGGGATCATGAAAAATTGTTCCGTCCCAAACCGCCTGCAGCGAATCGAGGAATCCCGGCACGGAGGTCGGAATGGACGCGACCACGAAGCCAATGTGATGAAACGTGCCCAGGGACTGAGTGACTGCACCGCCGGCAGGTTCCATCTAGGCGGGGCTCCCGACATCAAATGACTCTTGGGTCCAATACATCATTTCAGTTCGACAATAAAGACATCAGTCAGATATTTGTCGCTGCCCGGTAATTTTCCCAGCTGGTCTTGCCAGTCGGAGGTGAACATGAAGAAGCGTCCGTCCTGTGAGACATTTCCTCGTGGAGTCGACCAAAAGCCGTTCTTAGCGGTGCTGTAGGTGTGGGCGAACCGCCAAACTTTGGAAGCGTTGGCAGTGCTCTGCGCCGCACAGCCAGCCGCGCACACCGCCAGCGCGGCGAACCCGCGAAGTAAGAGCTTCACAGCAAAATTCGCTCGTCTTAGTATTCTCATCGAGCTATCACGTGAAGTCATTCTAATTTGTTATCACAAGGCTGCCAACAAGGGGCGACGGGGAGTTGGCTCCCTCTTTCCAGGAACAAGAGCGCAGCTAACGGAGCAGGGTGGCGCGCACACGATCGTATAGAGAGTTGCCCAGAACCTGTTTTGCAGCCTGTCGAATCGCGTCCTGGGCTCGCATACGGGACAACGGGGTACCAGCACAGATCGCCGCGAACGCGGGCAAGGGAACATCGCGCAACATCGCCACACGGGCCAAAGCAAATAAATCCGTGGTGCTGGTATTTGCCTGAATGCGGCTGGTGGAGACGGTCCGGTAGCCGGCAGATCGCGCGACAGTCATCACTCGCTCGTCGCAGCGACCTCCCGGACAAGAGAAGGGATCTACCGATTGGCCGATGATCTGCTCCAGTTGCGTCTTGGCATCGGCGATTTCATACCGCAACCCACTTTCGTCGACATCGGTGAGGTACGGATGAGTCATCGAGTGACAGCCGATTTCGAAGCCCTGCGCGCAGAGATCCTTGAGTTGAGCGGGATCGAGAAAGCCCGGTGTTCCCAATCTTCCAGTAGTGATGAAGAACGTCGTATTGAAACCGGCTTGTCGAAGGATGGGTGCCGCGGCCAGCAAGTCCGTTTCGCAACCATCGTCGAAAGTGATGGCCACGCAGGTTCCCTCAGGAAATACGAGAGCCTGGCCGACACTGAGCCCATGCCAGGCATTTGCCTTTGGGTGTTCCATCTGGGAGCGAATATCGGGCTCGGGCAGGACATAATGAGTGTAGGCCGTGAAGCGAGTAGGCTGAGACTTCCACCGGCTCAGAATCGAGCAGCCAGTGCATCAAATCGACAAAGTGGCACGCTTCTCCGAGGATTGCGCCGCCGATCGCGGGATCCGCCATCCAGTAGGATCCGGAGATTCCCGGCGAATTGACGCGGCAACTCAACACCGCGGGTCCGGTTCGTTTTGCAATTTGCTTCTTCACGTTCAGATAAGTTGGCGCGTAACGCCGGTTGAATCCGACGGTGAGCTGTTTTCCGGAATCTTCGACGGCTTGAAACAGGTCGCGGCATTCTTGCGGCGTCAGCGCCATGGGCTTTTCGACAAAGACGTTCTTTCCGGATTGCAGCGCTGCAAGACTCTGCGAAGCGTGCAGCGGATTCCTGATGTATGCTGGCAGTCTCAGTGCCGCTACTGATCAGCGAATAGATTGGCCGAACCAGGATGTGATGAGGACTGACAACCGGGTCGGGGACCTCGTCGACGATGATGTCTTTCAGCCCTTTGCGGAGAATCTGCTTCATGGATCTTCGGGAGCGGCGCCCAACGGAAACTACGAGCAAATGACAGCGAAAACCACTGCGTTGATGTAAATATATCGGAGCTAGTTACGGTTAGCATCCGTGTGCGTCTCTCCGAAGTAACGGGATAGCCTGCTCCTGAGTTGAATTCCCATGGGTTCTTGGGCCAGGACGAACCATATCAGAACCATACCGTAAACCGCGGACCCAGCCAGAAGATTCGGAACCACCTGAGGATAGCTGCGAGCATAGAAGAGTGCCGCATGACCAGCAGGACTGCACTCAAGGGTACGCACAGGACAACCGGATAAAAGTGGGTCTCCGCGATGAATTTCCGCACGGGAATCTCCAACTGGCGGCACATGTGGCGTGGCAAGAGGAACAAAGAGGTGCATAGCAGCGGGATCGGCGTGCCGATCGCATCGCCCACGATTCCGAAGACGAGTGCTAGAATCGGACACTCGGATGCCCTCACCAATCCGGCCCCGGTTGCGCGTTTTGCGATGGCTGGTCGCCGCGGCTATCGCGACGATTCTTTGCCTGCTGCGCTGGGGCGGAGACCTTTTGATTGCCAGTGATCCGCATCCCGCACACGCAGACGTCGCAGTTGTCCTGCAAGGCTCGATTGCCGCCGAGAAGGTCCGCATCGCCGGAGCCATCGATCTGTTGCATCGGGGTGTTGCGGACCGCACGTTGCTGAGTGTCCCGAAGGAATCGTATTGGGGCCAATCGATCCCACCGATTGCCCATGCCTATCTCGAACGGGTCTACGGCAGCGACATGGCGGCTCGTGTCGACTTCTGCGAGACCAGTGGTGACGTGAACTCCACCGCGCAGGAGGCGCAAGCCCTCAGTCCCTGTATTCGGGAGCACCACTGGCACTCCGTCGTGATTGTGACCTCCAACTATCACACCCGTCGCGCAGGCATGATTTGGAGAGAAATAACCAGAAGCGATGCCAACATTCACGTCTGGATCGAAGGCGTGACGGATCCAGAATTCCAGCAGCCCTGGTGGCGCCACCGTCAGTCTGCGAAGGTTTTTGTCATGGAATATTCGAAGTTGGTTTGGACGCTACTCGGTGGATGACAGGTGATTCTCCCGAGAGATCAGCCGCCAGCGGTGTGCCAAAACCCTGCGGATCGGCGCCTAGGAGTCCGTCCGAGAATTGCGTTTTGAAAGGCGACCGATTACCGAATTGTAAAAACAGCTAGTCAGCGTTCGCCCCATGAAGCTCGGGGAAATGCTTGTGAGAGGGCTTCCCGAGAGCAGCCCGCACCTGTATGAGGCCTTTCTTGCTCTCTTCTATCGCTATCCATAGCAGAGCCGGTATAACTTCAGAATGTTGTGTGTGAGACAGATCATGGACCACTCTCCTTGCACCTTCTCCAGACCACGCAAGAGAAATTGGCGGAAGCCCCGCGCTTGTTTAATCTGTCCAAACACCGGCTCCACCACCGTTTTACGCTTGGAGTAGATGGCCGCTCCCACCTTGGTCTGCAGTTTCCGCCGCATGCGGTCCACCCGCGTCGCTCCCTGGGGAAGCGGCCCCCGCGGGCCCGGCTGCTGGCGGTCACGATAAGACTCCTTGTCCGTCGCAATGAAGCCTTCGATCCTTTTCTTCTCCAGATACTTCAGATTGGCCTCCGAGCAATACCCACTGTCGGTCATGACTTCCTGCGGCTTCTGTTCCGCTTGCTCCTCGACCGCTTTCACTGTGGGCGCCAGCTGTTGTTTATCATTGGTGGCCTGGGTCACCCTCTGCCCCACGATCCATTGCAAATCCGGTTCCACCGCAATCTGGGTGTTGTAGGCCTGCACAAATCCGTCGGCCCCGGGCATGATGCGTGACTCCGGATCAGTGAAGTTATATTGCATCTTGGCTTTGGGCCGGGCCTTCTCCTCCGGCTTGCCCTTACTCTTGGCTTCCTGGATCCGCTTCAGTCGCGTCTCCCGTCGCCTCAACTCCGCCGGCAGTTCATCTCCTGTCCTGTCCCTTCCGTAGCGCGTATCCTCTTCTGCATCCGTGGCCTCGGCCTGCTCCAATAATCGCTTCACCTCTTCTTTTAATCGCTTCTCTTCTTCCTGCATCCGCCCGTAACTCATCGCCTTGTGCTTGCTCGCGTTGGCTTTCACTTTGCTCCCATCCAACACTACCCGCCCCAGCTTCATCGTCCCCGCCTGCAACGCAATCTGCAACACTTGATCAAACAACCCTTGCAGCGCCCCCAGATGCTGCTTCCGAAAGTCCGAGATCGTTCGGAAATCCGGTTGGTTCCCCGCGGCCAACACCCGAAACCCCACATCCTCGCTCAACTTCTTCTGCATCCGCCGCGAGGAAAACACTCCCACACAATAGCCATAAATCAGAATCTTGGTCATCATCCGCGGATGATACGGTGCTGACCCCGCTCTTCCTCCTCGTAGACCGACTCGATGGCGCTCAGATCCAGCTGCTCCACCACGTCGGAGACGAAATACGCCAGGTGATCTTCCGGCAACCAGTCGCGTAGGCTCGGCGGTAACAGAAAATCTTGCTCAGGCAAGTAGGCGCGGTAAATTTTCCCCATACCGGAAACTTGGCATATCTACCCTGTGAGTTTCAATCCCAATCAGCGGCTCCCGGTTGAATACTCGGACACACTCCTAGAGCCCGATAACACAATCTCGCCACTTTGCCCTACTGGCCGCCCTACAGGGTGAAGTGATGAACTTCATCCTAGGACAATCGTCTACAGTCTGCTCGGGAATCTAACTCTGGCGGCCTCAGGACTGTTCGCCACGGCGCGGAAAACGCCGCTGCCTCGAAGCGCTTGTAGCGATGCGAGTTTGACGGTCCTCAGCATTCACATTGGGAGATTGAAAGAGTTCCTGCTTAGTGTATAAGGCGTTTTCGGAGGGCAGGAACCGACGTCCGTACACATTATGGTTCCGCTTAAGGAAATAAATTCGCTCGTGAACGCGGATGTCAGTCCTTGCAATGCGTAGCTGCTATAGTCTATCCGGGGCGACGCGCCTCACGGAAATCGCCAGAGACCAAAGATGGCCTTCGAATTTGCGCCGATCCAGGCATCCGAACAACCTGTTCTTATCCAGTTCCTGGTGAAGTCGTTCCTGGCGAATCCGGCTGTTAACTCCTTTCATCCGGAAGTCATCCATTGGAAGTATTTCGCGCATCATCCGGAGTGGAAGAACGCACGCAGTTTCGCCGTCAAACAGGACGGCCAGATTGTGGCTCACGGGGGAGTGTGGCCGGTTCGACTGGTGACGCCCAAAGCCGAGATCAAGGCCATCCATCTGATCGATTGGGCCGCCAGCCGATCTGCGGTCGGGGCCGGAGCGCATCTTCTACGGAAAATGGCGGGCCTCGCCGACACTCTGCTGACCATTGGCGGCTCGCGGGACACGCAGAACCTCCTTCCGAAACTGGGCTACCGAACCTGCGGCGAACTGCGGCAATACGCGAGAGTGATCCGACCCTGGTTGCTGTTTCGTACGACGCCCCAGAAGCATTGGAAGACGCCCGTTAAGTTCTTAAGAAATTCAGCTCGATCCCTGACCGGCATTCCGTCGGCGCCGAAGGGTTGGGAGGCGGAGAGGGTCATCAGTTTCACAGGACCGATGGAGGGTGGGTCCATCGGTCAGAAGACCAGCTTCACGTCGCCGCACAGAACCGCGGCGGGATTGAATCATCTGCTGAGTTGTCCGGCGGCCCGTTTTTCTGGGTACCAGGTACGTGATGCGCAACGAATGCGGGGCTACTTTCTGCTCTCTCAGATTGGCCGGCAGGTGCGCATCGTCGACATTCAGATGGACGGTGAAGAGCGAGAGTCCTGGCAGGCAATCTGTGCCATTGCCGCCCGTACTGCTGCCGAGGACCCCGAGATTTGCGAGATTGTAGCCGCGTCTTCGATTGAACTAACGTGGGAAACGTGGTTGCGCGCGGGCTTTGTGCAATGTCGAATGGAACAGATCTTTTGCTACGATCGGCGGAATCTGGTGAGTTCCGCGCTTCCGCTGGCCCTGAATCTGGTGGATGGCGACGGCTGTTTTCTGAGTGATCCAGGCGCTCCGTATCTTTCCTGATTTATGGGGAAGGAAAGCGGCCGCAATTTGTACTGCGCCGATTCGATCCGGCGCGCTCAGCGGGTTACAGGTTCCTTAGCGGTCGCGAGTTCATAGCCTACCGAGTGCATCACGTCTCCCCAGGATGACTCGATCTGCGCAACACACTGCTCGGACAATGTGGATTTCCAGGCGCCAGCTGCTGCCTTGCGAACGAATGGCTTATCCTGCCGGGTCTTGCTGGTTGCTGCCCACTGGCCCGACTGTTCCTTTTCGAGCTTGCGCATGCGATCCGCGGAACTCAGGTCGACAGCACGGCGGATGCGATCCGGGTGGCAATCTAGGCCAAGGAAAGATGCAATCTTGGAGGCTTCCCGCTGGGTGTCGGCGATCATTTCTTCGTAGCGGAGCAGCAGGAAATTATTCTGCCCGGCACGCGTTGCCATCCAACTGACAACGTGATCTCGCCATGTGCCAGTCTTGGGCTCGATGGCGGACTCCAAGAAACGCGGGAGAAATTCCTCCAGGCTGCAGTCGTCGGAGATGACTCGGCGCTTAAGCTGAAATTCATAGTACGAAATGAAGACGTCACGAGGATCGCGCACGATATAGATGATTCTCTTGTAGCGGGGATCAAAGCATTCGTGGCTCTTGATGACGCGCGGACGTGGGAATGCGCGCAGTTTCCAGTCGCTGACGTAGTAAATCTCAGGGATTCGCGATTCCAGTTGAGCGAAATTGACCGGATCATCGGGATTGATCAGGTTGCAAACCAGGAATCGAGTCCAGGTATTTCCAGATCGGGGGAAGGAGACCAAGAACGTGTCGTCGGGGTAAACGGTCAAGCCTCTCGCCGCGGGTTGTCGCTTGGTAATGACCCGGGCATAGGCGGCCAGTTGTTCCTTCAAATTTGACATCGGTGGTTCCTGCTCCATCTTATCCGTCTGATCTCTTGGCCCGCCTGGTTCCAAAGGCCTTCTTGCCTCTGACGCCCACTGGGATCTCTCCGATACTCAGATCTTCCAGTCCGCAGCTTTCAAACCAGCGGAAGACCGTGTCATTTCGTTGCTTGGGGACAACTGCGCACCCTTGGGGAGAACTCTGATTGCGGCTCCACCCCAAGTTTAGGTTACCGCAAAAGCACAGGTTGCGCGATGGCCGGTGACACGAAAGTCATCTGTCTGGCCATCATTTTTGGGCGTCGGGGTCGAAAGAGCCAATTCGGTTGCCGGTCCGCAGAGGCTGGCCGCGGTTAGACGCACCGCTCAGGAAAGGAAGAAGGCTTCACAGGGGGAAGGGGATTTGGAATCGGCAGTGTTTCTCAAGAAGGAAGGTTCTTTTTGTTTTCATCGGACTGGAATACTGGGTGCTGAAGTTCTGCGAATTTGTGGTGATGAAGCTATGAGCGAACCATTAGAATCGGGAAAGCCTTCTTGAAGAATCTGCAGCCGCTGACGGAAGATTTCGGGCTGCATGTACAAGCCGGGCCCCCACAAATGCTCATCAATCCGCGAAATACCGTGGTAGCAGAGGATCAGCAGACGATTGTTCCGCCATGTGCTGTCTGCCACCCAGCGGAAGATGCCGCTGCTTTGTTGCAGGTGAAATGCGGCCCATCGTAAATGTCTTAGCATTGAATGAATTCGAATCCGATTTTGAAGTGCTGGGGCGGCCTTCCCTTCTCCTAGCAGCAAGACGTTGTACTTACCTCACAGCACAGCCCACTATCCATTACTTCAAACTTCTGCTTCAAACTTCCCGATAGACTTGAACCAGCTTTCCTTCCTTTGTCAAAGGTATGCTCTTCACCCACTGAAGATCAACAGGTGTAGCACCCAGGAAATGGGCAAGCAATCCTCGAACCTGCGCTTCTCGATCTGGGCTCAATCCCTCGCCTCGGAGAAAAATCCGGAGACCGCCGTTTTTGCGTTGGATTACCTGGAATTGAGCATCCTCGTTGATTTCTTTGAAGAAATGATTCCAATAGAGATTGTTGATCTTGCGGCCGTCCGGCAATTCGAGGAGCCCACTGACCCGGCCATGAAGGCTATCAATGGCGAATATACACCTGACTCGTTGCAATCGCACGCCTGAAACGTGCCGAGATCTTCGACATCATTGCGAAGGAAAGGAGTTCCTCCGCAAACGGTGCTTGTCCATACGAGCCGGCCAACTTTAGGTGTGCTTGGATTGATGCTTGGGCGAATACCAGTCGAGCGTCGACGGATTCCAACTGTCAGAACACGATCGGAGCCGTTTCGCAATCAGGCGAATTCTTCGCCTGGTCATCTGACTGTCGAGGCAAGGACAGTAACAATCACAATCGCTGTGATGTATTCATCGTCAACTTGGCTGCCGCGCAGGGCGCAAGCGACTGAAGAATGGGCTGCGTCAACCAAAATGGGACATCGGACTTGCATGAGCGGCGTTGCCTTTTCCTTGGCGTCGACGTCTGTTTCTCTGAAACACCCATTAACCGACTTCAGTAGAATGTGGGTTACAATGATGGCGACTTGCGGGTTCGGTGCGGATACAATCGGATGAGCCTTAAGGTTCGAGCTCTCAAGAACATCCTTTCCAGTTGGGGAGGCCTGGCCACCAATATTGCCGTCGGCTTGTTTCTATCCCCTTACATCTTGCATCACCTCGGGGATGACGCTTTCGGACTCTGGGTTCTGATTTTTTCGCTGACCGGATATTACGGGATTTTCGATTTTGGGATCAGGTCCTCGCTCGTACGATATGTCTCGAAATTCCAAGCCACAGGCGATCGAGAAGAGCTGGCCCGGCTGATCAACACCTGCTTCTTCACCTATAGCTGTATTGGTGCGATCCTGCTCGTTCCGACATTTCTGGGCGGCTTCTACGTGGAGCACATTTTTCATGTACCGCTCGGATTCCTTCGCGATGCTCGCATTCTGTTCATCATGGTGGGCGTGTCACTGGCACTTGGTTTTCCGCTGGGAATCTCGGGCGGCATTCTCGAAGGCTTACAACGTTTTTATCTGCTGAATTGGACCAATATCGTGGCTATGCTGCTGCGAGCGGTGTTGGTCGTTTATGTACTGCGGACCGGCCATGGACTGCTTGCGGTTGCACTGGTAACCGTAGCGCTCCCATTAGTCGGAGCCGCGGTTCGGGTGGTGATTGCGCACCGGTTGCTCACCGTTCCGTATGGCTGGAAATACGTGAGCCGGGGATCGCTGCGACAGGTAGCGAGCTATGGCTCGGTGACCTTCATGATCATTGTAGCTGGACGCTTGCGTTTCAAAACCGACGCAGTGATCATCGGCAGCTTCCTAAGCGCCGGGGCCATTACCTTCTTCTCCATTGGCGGAAGACTGGTTGACTACGCGACGGAGGTGGTGAGCAGCCTCGCGCAGATTTTCGTTCCCATGTCGAGCCATTTCCACGCGAGTGGAAATTTCGTGCAGCTGCGCAAGATCTTCATCGCTGGCAACCGAGCTTGCGCCTTTGTTACTCTCCCGCTCACTGTAACCCTGGTTGTCATGGGAAAATCGGTCATCGAAGCGTGGGTCGGTCCGCGCTACGTTTCGAGTTATCTGGTGCTTTTGATCCTGCTGATCCCGTCGGCACTGTACATCTCACAGAGTTCGTCGAACCGGATCCTGTTCGGCATGAGCCTGCACAAGTCCCTTGGCTACGTGGTATTGCTGGAGGGAATTGCCAATGTCATTCTGAGCGTCGCTCTGATCCGGCCGCTCGGCATCGTGGGTGACGCTATCGGAACCGCCATTCCCCTCCTGTGCACTTCCCTATTCTTCTTGCCGAGACATACGTGCCGGCACCTGAACGTTCCAGTCTGGAGATTTCTGGTGGAGGCGTACACGTATCCGCTTGTGCTGTGCATTCCAATGTCTGTAGTCATGGTCTTTATGCAGCGTTATTTCTATGCGCATCATTATCTGCAACTGGCAATCAATCTGGCAGCCGGATTTGCTGCCTACGGGATCGGGATACTTTGGTTCGTGCTCACCCGCGAGCCGCTGGGTATTGAAGCAAGAATCAGAGTATCGCGTTATTTCCGGGAAAGCGGTGCGTCGCAGTCGTAAGGCGGCAATTCTTCGCTCTGGTGTAGTTACTGAAAGTCGCAGGCTTTGCTGGAAATCGGCTGTTAATATGAAGATCCATGAAGCAGATCCTCCGAAAAGGCTTGAAGGACATCATCGTGGATGAGGTACCTGATCCTACGGTCAGCTCTCATCACGTGCTGGTTCGCCCTATTTACTCCCTCATCAGCAGCGGTACGGAAACGGCAAGCATCCACAAGGAGGGCGTGGCGCGAGCAGTGGCCAACGATCCCTCGCAGATCACCAAAGTCTGGAATGCTCTGAAGGACGCCCCGATCCGGACAGTTGCCGAGGTCAAAGCGAAGTTCAGCGAGTATGCGGTACTGGGATATTCCGGCGCGGGATATGTCGCCGAGAAGCACCCCTCGGTCACGGACCTAAAAGTGGGAGACCGGGTCGCCTATGGAGGAGAGGGTACCGGCCACAGTGAAACGATTCCGGTGGGACGGAATCTGGCGGCGCGCATTTCTGATAATGTTCCCTTCGAGTATGCCTGCTTCACTACCCTCGGCAGCATTGCACTGAATGGAGTTCGGATAGCAAATATCTCATTAGGCGAGAGAGTGGCCGTGGTCGGGCTGGGCCTGGTCGGGCAACTAGTCGCGCAATTGGCCCGGCTTCAGGGTGGATCCATTATCGCGACTGACCTTCGAACGGAACGGGTAGAGCTGGCGCGCCGGCTCGGCGCCGATGAAGCCGTGGTCGGAAATTCCGAAATCGGCGCGCAGATTCGTGCCCTGAGCGACGGACATGGCGTCGATTGCGTCATTATTGCTGCGGCGGCAAAATCTGACGCGCCGTGCCGCCTTGCCGTAGATATCTGCCGCGATCGCGGGCGCATTGTCGACGTCGGCGCGGTAAAGCTCAATTTTCCCTGGTACGAGACGTATCTCAAAGAAATTCAGGTGCTCATGGCCCGTGCGTACGGCCCGGGCAGCTATGACTCCTCCTATGAACGGGACGGGAAGGATTACCCGCGAGCATACGTTCGCTGGACTGAAAACCGCAACATGGAGGAGTTTCTCCGACTGCTTGCGCAAGGACGGGTTCAGATCGAGCCGCTGATTACGCATCGCTTTGCACTGGAAGATGCCGCGAAGGCTTATGACACGATCATGGATCCGTCTTCGAACAGCCTGGCCGTGCTGGTGAAGTATCCCTCCGCGGATCTGGAGGAACCACTCGCCGACTTTCGGCCCAAGCGCCGAATCGAAGTTCACACCCCCAGCGCCGGTTCGACTTCCACAGGGGTCGCGCTGGTTGGGGCGGGCAACCTGGCACGTTGGGCTCATCTACCCAATCTGAAGAAAACTCCAGGCGTGCGGCTGCGCGCGATTCATTCGAGCAGCGGCGCCCGCGGCAAGAGTTACGCGGTGCGTTTCGGCGCGGAATATTGCGCGACCGATTACGACGAGATCCTGGCCGATCCAGAAGTGCAGGCGGTCGTGATCGTGAGCCGGAATCCGCAGCATGCTCCCCAGGCACTCGCAGCCCTGCATGCGGAAAAACATGTCTTTGTCGAAAAACCCATGGCTCTCACCGAGAGCGAGTGTCGCGACCTCTGTCAGGCAGTGGCCAGCAGTGGAAAGCAGCTTACAGTTGGGTTCAACCGGCGCTTCGCGCCCACCTACTCGGCATTGAAAAAGCAGTTGGTGAAGCGCAGTGGGCCAGCAGTCATCAATTGCCGCGTCAATTCACCCGGAATCTCAGGCTCGTATTGGATGGCAGATCCAGCCATTGGGGGCGCCATTCTGGGAGAAGCCTGCCACTTTATCGATCTGATGTACTGGCTGCTCGAGTCGGAGCCCATCGAAGTAACTGCCTATTCGCTCCCCACAGGCAAGATGGACCCCATAGGAGAAAACAACACCGTGGCGGCATTTCGATTTGCCGATGAGTCAATCGCCAGTCTGACGTATTGCACAGTGGGCAGCCGAAGCTCGGGAGGAGAGCGCGTGGAAGCCTTTGCCCCAGGAGCGGGAGCGATGGCCGAGGATTTCAAACGATTCACGCTCAAAGCGGGTATGGTACGCAGCAAATCGAGCTGGTTTGCCGAAAAAGGTTACGAAGGGCAAATGAGCGACTTTTTTAGCGCGCTGAAACAGGGACGGGCACCGCAAGTGACGGTTTTCGACGGCGTCCGCTCAACCCTGGGATGTCTCCGGATGATGGAATCCGCGCGTGAACGTGCTCCTCGGAGAATCGATCTGGAAGGATTTCTCGCTACCCCTGCCCGATGAGAGTGCTCCAGCTAGGACCCTATCCGCCGCCCCACGGCGGTGTCCAAAGTAACTTGGTCGCGATACGGAGCTTTCTGCGAAGCCAGGGTGTCGCCTGCCCGGTCATCAACATTACACGTCATAGGAAGCCGGAGTCTGACGAGGTCTACTATCCGAGCAGTGCCGCCGGACTACTCCGGTTGCTCTGGCAGCTGAAGTACGACGTGATCCATTTGCATGTGGGAGGAACACTGAATAGGCGTGTTCTGGCTTTAGGGCTGGTATGCACACTGCAATCAGGTAGCAGATCGGTTCTGACATTCCACTCTGGCGGATACCCATCCTCTCCCGAAGGACGGGCGACAAAGCGAACTTCACTTGCAGGTTTTGTTCTACGGCGCTTCGATGGTTTGATCGGAGTGAATCGGGAGATTATGGATTTTTTCGAACGCCTCGGAGTTCCGAGCCGGAAGTCGAGATTGATCCTGCCTCATTCGTTTTTGCCCGAGGGCGGCAACGAGAACACATTGCCGCCTCCCGTGGAATCGTTTTTCGATACTCACCACCCGGTTCTCATCTCCGTGGGACTGCTGGAGCCCGAGTACGACCTGCCCTTGCAGATTGAGGCGCTGGGATCAATTCGGCAGAAGTTTGGGTACGCAGGCCTGGTGTTAATAGGATCCGGCAGCCTGGAGCATGAAATTCGCGATCGTATCCAGGCGCGCGATTACGTTGAGCACATTCTACTCTGCGGAGACGTGCCGCACTCCTCCACCTTGCAAGCCATTTCACGCGCGGATCTCATGTTGCGCACTACACTTTACGATGGAGATGCCGTGTCGGTCCGCGAAGCTTTGCACTTAGGCACGCCCGTGATCGCCACGGATAACGGAATGCGGCCTGCCAGAGTTCATTTGATTCCCCCCTCGAATTTGGACGCACTCTTGCAAGCTACTGAGGAGCTCCTCTTGCATCCCGTCAGGAAAGCGAGTTCGGCGGAGACAGACGACAGCAATCTGCGCGATGTATTCTCGTTCTACAAGGAATTAACAGGCGGCTCTACCGCTGGAGAGGATCTCGCATTCCGGGGAAAATCACGATGAACAAGCTATTGGTCTCCGGAGGGCGACTTCGCAGCACCATATTCAAGAAATTGGAGGAGTGGGAGTCATGTGATCAGGCCGTGCTGATCGAATTCGATCTTGCAAATAACCGCTCACGAAAGTGTGTGGAGTATGTGTCGCCTCAGGAAGTCTGTCCGAACGAACTCCCTGCAATTCTGTTCAAGTCGGCTTGCATTCGAGGGAATCTGCTGTACGCATGTACCTCGACCGAAGTTCTGGTTTACGAACTCCCCGACTATCGTGTTCGGCATTACATCTCCCTGCCCTGCTTTAATGATCTGCACCACGTCTGTGCTACGTCTTGGGGAACATTGCTGGTGGTGGTGACCGGTCTGGACATGGTGGTGGAGGTCAGCACGGATGGAAAAGTAATCAGAGAATGGGGGGTGCTCGGACAGGATCCATGGGTTCGATTTTCCCACAGCACAGACTACCGCAAAGTGCCTACCACGAAACCGCATGTATCTCATCCCAACTATGCGTTTGAGCTCGGTCAGGAAGTCTGGGTAACACGTCTACGCCAGCGGGATGCCATCTGCTTGACTAATCCCGGCCTGCGTATTGATATCGGCGTGCAGAGACCGCATGATGGATACCCCTTTCGTGACGAGATCTACTTCACTCTTGTGGATGGGCGCGTTGCAATTGCGAGGCAGGACACGCTGCAGGTGGATCGGATCATCGATTTCAATCAGATGATTCCGAAATCAGATCAAACCCTGGGCTGGTGCAGGGGCGTGTTGCCTCTGGATGAAAGGTGGCTCTGGGTTGGCTTCACCAGGGTGCGCCCCACAAAATTCATCGAGAACGTTTCCTGGATTAAGCATGGATTGACCTATCTCCATCGTCCTTCCCACATTGCCCTTTACGATGTGGAGCGCGGCGTGTGTGAACGAGAGATTGAAGTTGAACCGAGTGGGATCGGGGTTGTCTTCGGCCTTCTGCCAGTGCCGTAACACAGCACTCGGAAATTGCCAAACAGTTCTCTGACGGGCTTTTTGCTATGCCAAAACGCGAGATCGTTTTCCTGATGTATCACGAATTAGCACTTGCTGGACGGCCCATCTCTCAAAACGAGCCGGGATACTCCCGATATGTGCTAACGGAGGATGAGTTCCGCAGGCAGATCGGATTTCTGAAGCAGCAAGGATTCGGCGGGCTGTCCGTCGGTCAGGCCCTGGCCTACCCGGAAGGCCGTTTTATCTGCATTACGTTTGACGACGGCTGCGAGACAGATCTTCTGGCAGCGGCACCGATTCTGGGGCAGGCCGGCTACATGGCAACTTTTTTCGTCACCACTGGAACATTGGGGACTACCGGTTACCTCTCCCATCAGCAAGTTCGGGAATTGCGGGCTCTCGGCTTCGAGATTGGCTGCCATTCGATGACCCATGCTTATCTTTCCGATCTCGACGAAAAAGGTTTGCAACGCGAGATTTGCGATGCCCGGTCGCAACTGGAACAGATTGTAGGAGCGTCAGTCGAGCACCTTTCATGTCCCGGTGGTCGCTTTGACGACCGCGTTCTGCTCATGGCGCGGAGAGCAGGATACCGAACCGTCGCAACGAGCCGCCTTCAGGCAAACTCCCCAACATCCGACCCCTTTGCTCTGGGACGCGTCGCGATCCTGAGAGATATTCCTTTAAGCGATTTTGCCGCCATTTGCGAGGGCACCAGCCTGACCCGCCTTAGAGTGCAGACGGCAGTTCGCGAAATTGCCAAGCGGCTCCTCGGAAACTCTGTTTACGATCGCGTCCGCGCCCGAATATTGCGATCGGGCCAACGGCGAAATATGTGAAAGTCTTCTATTTGGCACGATTCAGGCGAGCAATTAGAATTGACTCTGGCTTGGAGAGGAGACTTTCAAGCGTGGCCCCAAAAAAGTTTTATTTTCAGTGTTTTGCAATCACTGCGTTTAGCATGGCCTGTGCTGCGCAGATCCCTGTTAATACCGATACAGCCCCCGAAAAAAAAAGCTGTGTGCCAGGTCCCTACTGCGCTCGAACTGACCGAAAAATTGAGGTTTATCCGGAAAAAGCACCGGCGGTGGGCCCCGCTGGATCCATCATCACGGATCTGGTCTTTGGCTCGCGCATTGTGCGGGTTACCGATCAGAACACAGATCGCGTTGAGACTGGCCGCTCGGTGTACTCACCATCTTCGGCCGAGCAGAACACGTGGAACAAAACTTCGACGATGTTTTATGTGACCACCGATGGCGGATCTTTTCTCCTCTTTCACTTCGATCCCAGTACGATGAAGCCCCAGATTGCCGAAACACCCACCCTACATTGGGGGCCAGAGCCGCAATTCAGCTTCGCACAGAACAATATTCTTTATGGCGTGCAACACCAGGAAGCTACCATCGAGCAATATGACACCGCCAGCGGGAAAGTAAGTGAGATCAGCAAGCCATCAAAATGCGTGAAGCTCGGCGCAGGTGATACGGCCAGTGTGATTTCGGTAAGCGCTGATGATAGTCGTTTTATCACGATTTTAGGTCCGGGCCAGAACCGGAGCCATCTCGTCTACGTTTATGAACGGAACCACGGGTGCCGTTGGTACAACACTGAAACCGGAGAGATTGGCGGCGACTGGGGACCAAAGGGAACCATCTCGGTTCCCGACCGGTTTTTGGTCCATAACGCTCGAATTGCAAAATCCGGCAAATTTGTCTATGTGACTCGCGGTACAAATTCGAGCCCCGGCCATCGCTGGGTAGTGTGGCAACTCGACACTTTAAATGTAAGCGTATGCGAAAAGGCCTGTAGCGGTCATCATGTGATGGGATATTCCCATATCTTGGGCACGTCGGGCTTTCATCATCCCATGGAAGTATTATTGCGACCCCTAGATCATGTGGAGGAGTCCAGATCCATGATTGAGGGATTGGAACAGGGAAAAAAAGAGTGGTACGACTCCCATTTCTCCTGGAATAACGTCGATCCGGACGACACGGCCCCGGTGTGCTATTCAACGTTCTTGTCCAGCAATAGCGCGGCTCCGGGCACCGCTCCCATGGTCACGGGTCCTTGGGAGAATGAGATCGACTGTGCCGAAACTGACGGAAAGGGTTCGAAGGTCTGGCGGTTCGCCCATACTTACAGCTCGGCGAAAAATGGCTTCTGGTCCAGTCCGCGTGGCAATGTTTCTCAGGATGGCCGTTTCTTCGAGTTCACCTCCGACTGGGAAAACCTGTTGGGAACCGGACCTAAAGGCAAAAATCGGATGGACGTATTCATTGTGGAGTTGAAGTGATGCATCAGGGGTACAGGAATACGTTGTCCGCGGCGGATGGCTGGTAAGCTCTCCCCACTCCTAACAAAAATCGGATGAAGCACGCTGAACCATGACATCGACGACTCAGACTCCAGACCTGCGCAGCGAGGCGGACCGCCTGATCTTGCAGGGAACGCCGGAATTGGCATCGGCTTGCCTGAGCGAATTTTGGCGCAAGAACGTCGGTACGGCTGCCGCGCCGTTTGTGGTCTCGCGCTTTGAACAGCTGCGCGGCAAAGTTCCTCTGGTTCCCTTCCGCCTCGTATTCCTACGCTCCTTCACGGTGGAGCCCGTGATTCCCCTGCTGCGGGCGGAGGCCTTCGTGCGCGGCGTCGATCTGGCCACAAATATCGGAGAGTTCAACGCGTTCGCGCAGGAAATCCTCGACTCGAGTAGCGCGCTTTACAAATTCGAACCGAATGCCGCCGTCCTGGCCGCTCAGACATCGGACGTAGCCCCCGATCTATGGAGTCCATCCGCGCAGCTTTCGCCGTCGGCGGGACCAGAAATCGTTCAACGAGTTTCCGAGAGCTTCGCGCAATGGATACGCGTGTTTCGAGAGCGCAGCTCCGCCGCAATGATCGTGCATTCTCTCGAGCAACGGGCGTGTCCGAGCGCAGGAGTCCTCGATGCTCAACAGGACAATGGGCAGTCCGCCGCGATTCAGCAGATTAACCGCGAGTTGGTCAAGATCGCGTCTCAGCATCGCAATGTTTACATCCTTGACTATGACGGATTGGTGGCACGGCACGGGCGCTTGCGCTGGCGGGATCAACGCAAATGGCTGATTGCCCGAATGCCCGTTTCGGCCGATCACCTGATTTATCTCGCTCGGGAATGGATGAGGTTTCTGGTACCGCTCTCCGGGAAAACCGCCAAGGTGCTTGTAACCGATCTCGATAACACGCTGTGGGGCGGAATTATCGGGGAAGACGGGATGAACGGAATCAAGTTGGGGCAGGAATATCCCGGCGCGGCCTACCAGGAACTTCAGAGAACGATGCTGGATCTTGCCAGGCGCGGAATTCTTTTGGCAGTGTGCAGCAAGAACAATCCCGACGATGCCATGGAAGCTCTGAGAAGCCATCCCGGAATGCTGCTCAAGCCGAAGGATTTTGCGGCCATCCGCATTAACTGGAGCGACAAGAGTCAGAATCTGCACGAGATTGCAACGGAATTGAATTTGGGTCTGGATTCGCTGGCATTCACTGACGACAATCCCTTCGAGCGCGAACAACTGCGCCAACTGCTTCCTGAGGTCCACGTTATTGATCTGCCGGAAGATCCGCTGGGCTATGCGGCAGCCGTCCAAGACTCTCCCTTATTTGAGCGGCTGGCGCTGTCTGAAGAAGACCAGCAGCGGACCACAATGTACGCAGCCCAACGAGAACGCGCGCACGCAGAACATAATTTTCAGTGCAAGGAAGACTTCTTCCGCTACCTGGAACAGGAAGCTGAGGTCGCGCCCGTCTCGCCTGCAACACTTGCAAGGGTGGCGCAACTCACGCAAAAGACGAATCAATTCAATCTGACGACCCGGCGATTCACAGAGCAACAAATCACGGAGATGGCGGCAAGACCGGAATGTCAGGTTCTGTCGATCAAGGTGCGGGATCGATTCGGTGATCATGGCTTGGTGGGGGTCGCCATTACCAAGGATGAAAACGAAACCTGCAACATTGATACACTTCTGCTAAGTTGTCGGGTGATCGGGCGCACCGTGGAAACAGCATTGCTTTCGCAACTCGCGACGCGAGCTTTGTCTCGGCGATGCAAGCGGCTCTGTGGATGGTTTTTGCCCACCAAAAAGAATGCACCTGCTCGTGACTTCTATTCCCAACATGGTTTTGAACTTGCCCAACAGAACGGCAACGGATCTCTTTGGTCTTTTGATCTCAGCCGGGGGAAAATAGCCGCCCCGGAATGGGTTAAAGTGATCGCGGCAAATGGAGGCAAACGTTGACTTCGTCCATCTTCGATCAGATCCGCACTCTGGCGTCAGATCTGTTCGCCATCCCACCCAGTCAGATCGACAACGCGTCTTCCCCGGAAACGATTGAGAGCTGGGACTCGGTTCAGCACCTCAACCTGGTTTTGGCCTTGGAGGAAAAATTTCATCTGCAACTCATGCCCGAAGAGATCGAGCAGATGAAGACCATTGGTGATGTGGTCAAGCTGGTGGAAGGCAAACTGCAGACCGCGCCGAGCTAGTCTTGCCCATCTCGATTCAACCTTACCTTCGCGAACATGAGCCGGCAGTGGTGGAATTCAACCACAGATTGCAGGCAGGAACGAACGATCCTAATTTAGTCTTCCCGAAAAGTGCGGTCCCGCGCTGGCTTCCGCCGCACTCCGGTTCCCCCGTTT
>Ga0210409_10001499_pt1 | contig 30402 bp, 25 predicted proteins | sample IncBWH17MmetaG_FD_161649 | JGI IMG/M metagenome (GOLD analysis project Ga0210409, IMG submission 161649) | Forest soil microbial communities from Barre Woods Harvard Forest LTER site, Petersham, Massachusetts, United States - Inc-BW-H-17-M | ecosystem: Environmental > Terrestrial > Soil >...
GACCCACCAAGAAGAACTTATCTGTTTCGCAAACTAGCACAACTCAATGTATTGCAATGATTACTAAAGGAGGGCAAACATGTAAACTTTGCTTTGCAAGCGACGATTTTGGCTTCTTGAAGGTCCGTGAAGTGATAGCAAGTGCGTCGGAGGATTCACTCGTCATTCATACGACCGCTGCAGACGAGCTTCTGGGCCGGCCCCGTCAGTCGCGGTGCTCTCGATCCTTCTCCTCCTCCACTTGGCGTGAAACCTAGAGACCGACCCGCACTTAGTTTTGTTCAACTACGTAGGGACCCACGTCGAGATCGATTCACCTTTGGGCGCACAGGGCGAATGACGAAGTCAGTTAACATCCGCAACAAAAATTGTGTGCCGAATCGGTTAGTCGTATTGGAGGCGTGCCGCCCGGTCCGTGAATGCAATGCCCCACTCTTGCAAGCGCCGAACAAGTTCTACCGGCACTCCAGCCCGACGGAACTTTTCCGCCGCCTCCCATACTTTTCCGCCACTGATATCCCCATATCCCGGGTGGGTTGTGTATGTACGCGGCGGCAAACCAAGCGGCAAGAATTGCGCGACGGGGTAGTGCTGGTTCTTGTCCATCCACGCAGTGAGCAGCGATGTCGTTAGAGCCTGATGCACCTCGATTGGCAATGGTGCAAACAGTGGCGCCCAGGTGCGATTGATCATGATGCGGGGATCGACGTTCTCGTCCGGTCGCCAACCCTCTCTGAGATCATCGGGGCCCAATCGGGGATTGGTCGATTGCAGCGCTTTCGTGACGGCCACAAGGAGTCGTGTCGGTTCCGGTTGACGTGTCTGGTCATAAAGGTCGATGAAGCGACCTATGAGATATACCCAGTCCACTGGGGCGCGATCTCGATGTCGGTGATTGCCACTGTTCAAGATGATCTGCAGCTCATACCAGGATGCTGTGAAGTACTCATTGGTCAACGGACTGCCGCCAACTCCGAATGGCCCATCCGGAATGTGGACTGCGGAAGGAGCTGTCTCTGCCGGGACAGTGTTGCACCAGCTGCGGGAATCTGAGCTCCCCCGGAACAGATCTCGGCCGCGTCCTTCGAGCCCAAACTCTTGCATCATCTCCCAAGTTTTCACAAGCTGCCATAGCTGTGTCGAGTGAATCTTGTTGGTCAATTCAGGTGACCACACCATCTTTGGTTTGACAAAGCCCCTAAGGAAGGCGCGTCGCGCTTGAGACCACTGAGTGAAAGCGGCGACGACGAGACGCATGTTGTAATCCGGAGTCTCGGCTCCCACCAAAACATGGCGCAATGATGCTTTTGCGCCGACCTTATTATTGTTCTCCGACGCCGTATTTCCGTCGTACAAGGCAGCGAACTTACTTCGGGCAAAGGTCTGGCCCCACGCATCCTTAGGATGCACGCGCGGAAGCCATCGGCTCCAATCGGGGAGTTGTAGGGCGATGGGAATTTCACGAGGATTAAGGTTGCCGTCAGGGCGAAAAATATCCGGACTGATCTTCCCCTCGAAGTCGTGGAGGCTGGTGGTATCCCCGGATAGATGCGCAGGCCCAATGGTCAGCTTGGCAGTCTGCTTGCTAACCAAAAACGGCAACGAGTCTGTGTCGTGCTCGAGAACCCAGGCCATTCCTGCGCCCGCTGCCCAGTTCGAGACAGGTCCCTCATCGACTCCCGGTCCTGGTTGGTAAGGAGGATTCCACGGACGACCAGGATTGGGAAACGGCAAACTACGAATGTAGCTTGCAATTTGTTCGCCTTGCAATTTGGACAGGCCATGGAAGCGGGAGCGAGCAACAATGCTGCTGTTAGAAAAGTTGAAGTACTTCAGGTCGCGTCCATCTTGTGCGTGGCAATCCGCACAATGTGCCTGAATCCCAGGACTATTTGGAAGGCTGCTTGCCGTCAGCGAAGCAGTTCGCCACAGCTCTCGTCCAGACTCGATTGATGCATCGTCTGGCAAGGGTGGTCTCCAGTCTTCGGGCCTATCCTCCGCGAAGGTGTCTGGTGGAAGGATCTTCTTTCCCTCGATGGTCAGGAAGTTCCATGCGAGAACTCGATAGCTGCTGACGAACCCATCGGTGTGGTTGAACCGAAAGCGAATCGTGTTGCCCCCTCTGACGACCGCCTCGTTCGGAAGCGTGAGGGTCATTACCAGGGTGGAGAAGCCTCCGCCGATTCCACCGAAACTCCGGCCAGGCTCTGCGACGCTGACAGTATTGTTGTTGAGGGGCATCCATGCGCTCGCGTTGACTTGGACGCTGGCCTGGTCCGAATACCGAAGCCCGTGGATCTGTAGCCAGAGAGAGCGCACCAATTCTGCTTGTCCAGCCTGAAGCCCGACGGTCCTACTCACAATCCCGCCATCCGTAGCTAGGACCTCAATTGGTAATACAACCCTGTCGCTGGTCGTTTCGGCAAAACCCACAGAGATTGCGACAACACCAAAGACCAAACACGCTTTCAGCTGATTCCATCCGGCCCCGCACCAGGTACGATAGCGTCGCTTGCTAACTGCTTGCCAATCCGCAACAGGTAGTCGCTCAGATGCTTTGTTCCGCGACACAACATTGGCCGAAGATCCGCTGTCGGCCACATCTGTATGATCGTTGTTTACCATCTCTCATAGGCTACATTAAGTCCCTGTAGCGTTCCAAAGCAACCCGCGAACCAGTTGGCTCCGAGAGCGTTCCTCTGTCTTTTCCTACGGTTATTGGAGGGCATTTTTGATTGCGCCCTCGGAAATGGCCCTCACAACCTTCTACCGCGCGGCCTTTGACACAGTTCACCGCGACGTAGCTATCCACGCAAGTTGCAGCGACTTCGGCCCGAGAGGGGCGCAACAGCCATGCCGATTTCGATGGGTATCACGTGGGAAAACTGCGGCATTGCTTATCTGATTCGTTTGCGCACAAAACGAGCACACACCTAGGCTGGGTTTCGAAGCAGGAGCTAGCGATTGGCCCTGACGCGGCAAAGCCGCCGCTTCGTCGAGCATAAAGAAGGGCGGCCTTAAGGACGGGGGAAGGGTGACCCTTATTCCATCCGCGAGCTGCGATTGTAAACTCCCCCTTACAGTCTGAAAGTGAATATTTGAAGGGTTGATTCCAATTCTCGTACGGCGCATCAGTCACCTCTCTTGATTCGTGGGAATACAGCTAGCCTCTGCGCGGACAGCTCCGTTTTCAGGTGATTTTCACGTTCGTCCGACAGCCTTGGTCGCAGTACCTCGGGCTCCGATATTCAAGGAAAAGGCTGCTAGTTCGCCAACTCGGAGGGCTCCCGTGTTCAGGATCGCAGCAATAGTGCTACTTCTTCTTTGGATACTAGGTTTGGTAACCGGACGTTCGATGGGTGGATTCATTCATGTTTTGCTGGTGCTGGCTTTGGTGTTAGGACTCATCAGCATGGTTCGCGGCAAGAACTGAGGGCTGGAAAACCGAAGGTTCACCTTAGCGGTTAGCATACGGTTGAGTTCCATTTGCGGTATCCGCTATCGATTCCCAGACGATTTTGACAGGTCGGCTCGCAAATGCAACGGGTAGCCATCATCCCCCGGCAGGAGCCCGTTCACGCGCACTACTTTCAGCGATGCATCCACGTCCGAAGCTCGCAAATACCCAATCGCTCCCGGTGTGTTCGCAACGAGCGTCCGCACCTTCTCTGGAGTTGATACGGTCGTTGGAATAGTTGGAAACCCGCCTCGATATACTCCGAAGAAGAAATACTTGTCGAGGTCCCTGTCGTTCATTCGATAAACAACCCTAAGCATGGTCTGTCGTTCGACAGCACCTCGCGGCATCGTAACGAACTTAACTTCCCGCTTCCTCGACCAACATCTCTTCTCTCCTGAGAAGATTTGGCGCAACTGCCAAACCATGGCATTGTCCGTAGGGTTCTTTTTGTTGACGACGATAGCCAACTCCTCTGAAGGTGTTCTCAGAGCGTGCGCAGATTCACGGTTCTGTGGAGGAGCGATCTCGCTCGATACCCCGTCCACGGAGATCAAAACGGCCATTGTGAAAGGACTACCTTCAGCGCAATCGGCACGGTGTACCGAAGCTGAATTTCTCCCTCGATTGATGTTTCCAGAACGTTGCCCCTAGGTGGGGGACTCTAGACCTTTTTAAGCGCACCATGCCTTACCGGGAGCCTTGATTTGAAGCGTCCGAAAGGTGCGAAGCTTCCGTACGGCGATCGAGCCATTCGTCCAAGCTAAATGCTCCCGGACCCTTCGCAGCGATATAGAGGAAGACGAAGCAATTGGCGACGACAATCTCGCCTCCGTTCAGAAGGGGCCAGAATCTAAAACTTGCGTGCACCATGAAGTACGCGACAGCCATTTCGCCCGAGAGCAGAAGAGCCACCGGTGAGGTGAACAATCCCAACATCATCAACGGACCACCGACGGTTTCAATCACACCCGCGAGGAGAAACAACCCTTGAGCTGGGCTCTCACCATCTAATAGCCCGAACACCTTCTGCACACCATGGCATCCGATCATGAATCCCATCATGACCCGCAACACCACGTAAATTTCTTCGCTCCACTTTCCGAGGATCACTCGCATTGATACCTCCTGCCGAGCAAGCTTGGTCGCGTGTCCCTATCGATTGATTCTTTCAAGGTTGGAGTGCCACGACATGCCCGCGTGCCCAGATTTGAGAAAGCCCTGAGTTGAATTCATCTTAGCTAAGACTTACTCAGTCTCGCTATTGATATACGGAGCTCGACTGGAGGGAGGGCTCTTCGGAAAAATGAAATACGTGCTCGATAGTAAATACATGGACTGCGTTTCTGTGATGTACGTATACGACCCGGTGTCGGATACGTACCTTCCCGGCGTCGTACGCGGGCTGGGTAAACAATGGAGGTAATATGAAAAGAGTGGACGGAGAATCTCTGCCCACTCGTAAGGTGCAAAGAGCAAGGGGTTGCCTCCCCCAAGGATAACCCTCAGCCACGTACGCCGGAATTATCCTTCGGTCACCCGTCGTCGATCTGTAAAAGCTTTGTTAAAAGGCGAAGCCTGTCTTACTCCATTTATCGTTGACAACTTCGCCAATTTCTCACAAGCTGCGAGTGGCCTTCCTCCTTAAACCTCCCCTTGTCGAAGCCACTTGGGGAGGGCAAATTGCCAATCAAGAAGCGGCTGTCGCATCGCAAAGCACGGCTGAGCCAGCCCCAGAAACGAGTCGTTGAGTTGGTGGCAAAGGGATTGAAGAACCGAGAAATCGCAGTGCAACTCGGGATTGGCTCGCATGTCGTCAGGAATTACCTAAGCGCCATCTACGCCAAGATTGGTGTAAGCAACCGGGTGGAACTCGCTCTTTGGTACCAGTCGACTGGCTGTCTCAGTTCTCCTGTCGCTGCGAACATCTATGTGTCGAGCTTTCAATCTATCGTCAGCCAGTAAGGGCGTCAGCGCGCGAAGTGCCTCGACTTCTCGACGTACCTGCTCGATTGCCTGTTTTTTCTCTCTCAGCACTATGTAGACGTCGCGCACAATGACCTCCCCTGTAACGCAGCGGCGCAAGGAAGGTATCGCGCTCGTTTCATCATCCGCGAGTAATACTCGATGCTTTGGAAATGACGCGCCGAGGAAAACTTGGAGAGTCTAAATCCAGACTAGTCCAAGTTTCCCCAGGGCGCGTCGGACTCTTCAATCGGTGGTTGCTCCATTCCCTGAAAGTCGCCTCAGGAAGTGAGCTTAGTCGTCTCCGTGATCTCCACCGCCACTACCGCTAGCGGTGCAACGGACAACAGTGGACTTTCCGTTTGATGTCGCAACACAAGAGTAGCGATTAGACGGAACCATGCTAGCCGGAACACAGTTGATGTTGAACCCCGAGCTGTTGGTTGCCAGTGAGCAAACCGGCCCCACGTTCGTTACGGTCACCGCAGCCGAAGCAGACTTGGTCGAATCAGCCGTGGAGGTTGCTTTGATGACGCCTTGACCAACTTTGGTGGCTGTAAACAAGCCGTTGCTGTCAATTGTGCCTACTGAGCCCGTGGCGGTCCAGGTCACACCCGCCGTCGACCCAGTCACGTTCGCCGTGAACTGTTGCTTGGCTCCAACACTGACAATCATGGTGGCAGGAGTCACAGTAACTGCAATACCTCCACCGCCTCCACCACCCCCTCCTGCGCTGGTCACCGTGACTTGGGCTGTAGCCGATTTCGTCGGATCTTCCACGGAAGTAGCCGTAACGGTCCCGGTTCCTGGAGTCACCGCAGTGTACTGTCCCGTCTGATCGATCTTTCCGACACTCGTAGCGCTCCACGTTACGCCCTTCGTTGAGCCCGCAGCGTTTGCTGTAAATGTCTGCTGCTGTCCTGTCGTCAACGAAGTGGTTGCGGGCGATATCGTGACGCTGATGGTTGAAGAGACGAGGTTGCCGATCAAATATGTAGCTTCTAACCCTATGGCTCTGGTCGAGTGGCCTACATTGTTGAATGCGGTTGTTGCGTTCGCTCCGCAAAATGGAGTCATTGGTCCTGCGCCGGCGGGATGTACGTTGAGAAACGCCGTGACGTTATAAACCTCGGTGTTGTTAAGAATCATCCAGCAATCGACTGGCGTGTTATGTTTCGCCACGTCCGCTAGTGTGTAGTTGGGCAACTGAGCCGCCAGCGACATGGAAAACGTTAAAACGAACAACAGGGCTGCACACAGATTCTTCTTCATTTGCGTTCGTTACTCCTTGAAAATGTTGATGGGAAATGAGCGCACGAGTACCCGAGCGGCACCCAACCGCAGTGCACGTGTTCTAGCTAGTATTTGGATGAAAATAGGCCGAGATGCTCGACCCGACTATGGCGGGAGGGAATGTAACCTCTCCACAGGTGCTCCTTTCTTCGGATCGCATCGTCTTGCATGCGCAAACCGAGGGGGATGAAGGATGTGTGTTCCAGGCGTGTCCGCCTGGCGTGGAAACACACGTTTATGGAATCTTTAATCTTTGGAGACCGACCACGTCGCAACGCGCGAGGCGATCAGTTTGACTGCGACTATCCTTTACAGGAAACTCATCCGCAAGTCACAGGAGTACATGAACCAAGGTTACCAATGTGACGAGAAAAATCGATGCGCAGCCTAACGTCCTTGCTTTTGCCCGTTGAGCTTGCGGCAAGACGTTCCCTTTCGGCTTCCTGTTTGCGAAGCCGAGCTGGGTCAGCAACCAAGGTTTCTCCGCATTCAGCCAGATTTCAGACACCCGAGCTAGCTTCGAGCAAACGGAACGAACGATGGAAGAGCGCGCAGGAACAGGGGCATGACGAGTCGCTGGTTGTCGGTCATTAGCGTCGTTGCCCTTCTCTCGGGACAAAGCCCCCTGGCTCAGTTGCGCCTGCGGCTCTCGAACGTGAAACTTGAACAAGCTCAGGTCACTGACCATTCACCTGCAGGCACACCGGCCGGGACAGTGGCGGGGACGCTCCTCGACCCCTCCGGAAGCGCGCTTGTGGCCGTTAAAGTGGTGCTGACGCGCGCAGATGGTCAGCCCTCCAGACAGACGCTCACTAACCCAACCGGCAGTTTCCGTTTTGAAAACGTTGCTCCTGGCCGCTACGTCCTCGACGTGCAGGCTGACGGATTCCAGGAACTTATGCGTGACATTTTGGTGGGCAAGAAGCCCATCGTGCCGATGCGCCTGATGCTGGCGATTGGGACCGAGAAACAGGTCATTAATGTGAGCGCCGACCAGGCTGCTCCCGTAGTTTCGACCGAGGTCTCAGAAAACAAGAGCGCAAACACAATTGAACGTTCATCTCTCGATCGACTTCCGGTGTTTGATCAGGACTACATCACAACACTCTCTCGGTTTCTTGACGACAATGCTATTGGAACGAATGGTGTCACGCTGGTGGTGAATGGCGTAGAAGCAAACGGCCCCGGAGTGACGCCCTCAGCTATCCAGGAAGTGAAGATCAACCAGAACCCGTACTCGGCCCTATTTTCGCGGCCTGGAAGAGCGCGACTGGAAATCGTCACCAAAGGGGGAACCTCCGATTTCCACGGCACGGCGAACGCGATGTTTCGCGACGCAGTGTTCGACGCAACCAACAAGTTTGCGATTACGAAGCCTGCGGAGCGGCGGCAATTCTACGAAGGTGCCTTGAGCGGCCCGCTGGGGCATGGGAAGAAGACCACCTTTCTAGTGTCTTTGGATCAGGACATGGATGACCAGCAGGTCGTCGTCAACGCGACGGGAGTCAGTGGTCCCATCAACGCAAACGTGCCCGCCCCTATGCGCCACTTCTTTGGATCGGGACGTATCTTCCACGATCTGGCGAACGGGGACCAGTTCTGGATTGGATATTCCTACGAACGACAGACGAACAAGAATCAGAATGTCGGTGGCCTGATTCTTCCGAAGACAGGCTACGACCTAAAGAGTCAGGAGCACGAGATCAACGTCAGCTACCGGCACCAATTTTCGGCGACCATGCTCAACCAATTACGGTTCTTGGTCGGACACTTCGATCGTCCCACGAGCAGCACGAACACAAGCCCTCAGATCGTCGTGTCGGGAGCGTTTACGGGAGGGGGCGCCCAGGCCGACGGCAAGCGCACTGAGTATCACTTTGATGGAACGGATCTGCTCACCTACGCGAGAGGAAAGCACTCGGTTAATATGGGCATTGACGTGCCAGACATCAGCCGCCGCGGCGAAGATGACTTCACGAACCGTGCCGGGACCTACACATTCGGCAGCCTCGCGGCATATGAAGCGGGACAGCCATCGACCTTCCTGCTGCAGAGTGGGCAAGGCCACCTGGTCTTCCTGGAAAAAGTAATTTCGGGATTCGTCGAAGACAACGTTCGGCTAAAGCCGAACTTTTCGCTGTCGCTGGGATTGCGCTACTACTGGCAGAACTACTTCCACGACGATCCCAACAATTTCGCTCCGCGGTTCGGTTTCGCTTACTCGCCAAGCAAGAACAGCAAGACCGTCATCCGCGGAGGAACGGGCGTTTTCTTTGATCGCTCCGGCCCACGACCGATCGCCGATCTGCTGCACTTCAATGGTATTCACTTGCTGCGCTTTATTCTCGACAATCCTCCCTACCCTGTCACGCCGCCTGACCTGACAGGAGTGCCCACTGGAGTTGTGGTGCTCGATCCGCGTGCGCACATTCCCTACACCCTTCAGTACAGCGCAGGGGTTGAGAGGCAGATAACCGCGAAAAGTACTTTGAGCGCCATGTACATCGGATCGCGAGGGATCGACTTGTTCCGCTCCATTGATGCAAACGCACCGCTGCCTCCCGCCTACGCTGGGCGTCCAAGTCCCGCCCTCGGGCAGGAGCGCGAAATTCAATCCGATGGCTACCAGAAGAGCAATGCACTTGAAGTGACGTTTCGGGGCAGTCCGGCGAAATTCCTGACAGGGCAAGTGCAGTATACATTCAGTAGAACTTTCAACAACACGAGCGGAGTAACATTCTTTCCTGCGGACAGCTATGATCCTGCAGCGGATTGGGCTTTGTCAGACAACGACCGGCGTAACAAGTTTGATCTGCTTGGATCCGCGCAAGCGGGGCGCTTTTTCGTGTTCGGCGTGGCGTTGTCTCTCTACACCGGAAAGCCGGTGAACATAACAACCGGAACCGACGACAACCATGATGGTGTTATCAACGACCGGCCTGCGGGGACGGCGCGAAACACTCTGCCCGGGCCCGGCCTCATCAATCTCGACGTAAGCGTCGCCCACGACTTCCTGCTCTCAAGATCTCCCGAGCACACCAGAAAACTCGCGCTATCTTTGAATTCGTTCAATGTACTCAATCGCGTGAACAACGTTACCTATGTGGGCGTGATTACGTCGCCTCACTTTGGGTCCGCAGTTTCCGCCCAACCGCCTCGCCGTTTTCAATTCGACGCACAATTCAAATTCTGAGGACGGAGCCGTGGCGCGCCAAGGTCGATAGCGTTATGCACACCGGAGCGTCGTGTTTCACGCGGCTTGGATCGTCTAAGCTTGGCTTGATAACTCTCGGTTCCCGCTCGCTATCGGACGCTTTCGATAAATGAGCCACTGCGCCTCCTGATTCTATTTCTCGAGAGCAACGTCATCGCGATCAATGCTTATGCCATCCTTCGGGAGCGGTGTCGCGGTATCAGGGACGGTAGCCAGGGGAAGCTCCACGCGGAAACAGCTGCCTCGCCCTTCGTCGCTGGACACGCCAATTTCAGCCCCATGGGCAGTGCAAATCGCCTTTACGATGGAAAGGCCGAGTCCAGCTCCCCCGGAGGCACGAGAACGCGCTTTGTCAGCGCGATAGAAGCGTTCGAACACATGAGAAATGGCGTTTGCCGGAATTCCAACGCCGTTATCAGATACCTCGAGGACAGCGTTGCCGCCTTGACTCTGCACGCGGACTTCAACCGTGCCGCATTCCTGCGTGTACTTAATCGCATTGTCGATAAGATTCACAACGACTTGCTGCAGATGGGTGCGATCACCGTCGACGTAAATTCCATCCTCAATGAACGTTCTCACCGTGATCGACTTCTCCTGCGCTAGAACTCTCATCTCTCCGGCTGTGGAGGCTGCTAACTCACTCAGGTCCAGCCGCAATTTGTCTAACTTCACTTCTCCCACGTCCAACCGAGAAATCGTCAGTAGGCTTCCCACAATCCTGGACATTCGATGCGTCTCTTCCAAGGCACTGCCGATCTGGTCCTCGAGAGTTCCGCTTGAGGAATGGTTATGCACGATGCCCTCGAGTTCCAGTTGTAGGATGGTTAAAGGCGTGCGCAGTTCATGGGAAGCGTCTGCCGAAAAGCGGTTGATGTGCTGGAAGGCATCTTCGAGACGGCCGATCATTCGATTCAGTGCAGTTGACAAACGCTCCAATTCGTCACCCGTGCGGATCACCGGGAGGCGTTCGCTCAGATTGGTAGAGGTGATTCCTTCCGCGCGTTCGGTGATCTCATCTACTGGTTGGAGCGATCGTCTCATTAACCAGTAGCCGCCTCCAATCGCCAAGGAGACGATGAAAGGCGTGTAAATCCCAAGCGTCAGCAACAATCCGTGGAGTACGACCTGAGTTTGCTGATACGGAATCCCACTCTCCACAAGAAAATGGGTTCCGTCCGGCGTTGTGAAGCTCATGGCATTGATGAGCAACTGATGTCCGCCCGCCACATGTATCTGGCGGATGCCATCTTTCTTTTCACCCAACGGAAAAGGAATCTGAGATGGTTCGAAGGCGGCGTCCTTTGGTGCAGCCGAAAGATATTCAACACCTGTACCTTCTCGGTAAACGCGGATGAATCGCGCATTCACTTCTGGAGCATAGGCTTCATTGATCTCCGTTCTGAGCCAGTCGGCGTTCTTCCGGGGAAGCTGAGTTAGCAGTTCCGTTCCGATGGTGCGGCACTCGGAAGCGAGCGCTCCCTGCAAGGTCCAGTTAAGATAGCGCTCCAGACCCAAATAGACCGACATTCCAAAAACCAGCAGAGCGCCCACAAGGAGTCCCGCATACCACGCAGTCATACGAAAGCGCAACGAGTGGATGTTCACGATTGACTTCCATTGGTGATGGTATAACCAACGCCCCGGACGGTACGGATCAGCTTCTGCTCGTAGGGGTCGTCTACCTTACTCCGCAAATGACGGACGTAGACATCGACGATGTTGGTGATTCCATCGAAACTCTGATCCCATACATGTTCGATGATCATCGTCCGCGAGAGAACCCGCCCGGCATTGGAGATGAGGTACTCCAGCAGAGAATATTCCTTCGACGTAAGGTCAATGCGTTTGCCTGATCGTTTTACCTGTTGGGAGAGACGATCCAGTTCCAGATCTGCCACGCGAGCGACACTGTCTCGGCTCACCGGACCACGCCGGAGCAGGGCTTTCACCCGAACCAGCAACTCGGCAAAAGCGAACGGCTTCGTCAGGTAGTCATCGGCCCCAGCTTCAAAGTTGCCCACTTTGTCGGCAACCGCGTCGCGCGCGGTAAGGATAAGTACCGGGACATGAGCATTCTGCGTTCGAATGCGCCGAAGAACCGCACTGCCATCGAGTTTCGGCAACATCAGATCGAGAATCACAAGATCGTAGTGATAGGTCGTGGCGAGGTCTAATCCGGACTGGCCATCGGATGCCACATCCACCGCAAATCTTTCAGCCGACAGTCCGCGAGCGACAAAGCTCGAAACTTTCTCCTCGTCTTCAACTAGTAGGATTCGCATTGAATTTCCGCCAGACAAGTATATTGCGACCGATGCGGAACGGTCAGAGAACTTCAGATGAAAACTTGTTCAGAATTGGACGACCGGTTATTCCGTCGAAACCCGCGTCAAAAGGCTGTCGGCACCGTCAGTAAATCCTGAACAACGTTTCATCTCGCCTTCATTGGCTGTTAATGTTGACCCGCCAGCATCGGTATCCCGCCATGACTGAGAGAGTGTTCCCGTTTCTGCTGCTGATCTGCGCCCTCACCGGGGCCCAGACCACTGCATTCCCTGATCACCAGATTGCCGTCAGGGCAGGAAGGCTCTTCACTGGAACAGACAAGCTTTCGACAAACCAGATTGTTCTGATCAAAGGCGACCGGATTACCGAAGTCGGCTCTGCCGAAACCGTCAGGATTCCAGCGGGGACCGAAATTATTGATCTGAGTCGCGCGACCGTATTGCCCGGACTGATCGATGCGCATACCCATGTTTTTGGCAACGGGCCCGATCTGGAGCAGCAGATCATGCGCGAGTCCTACCAGTACCGCACATTGACTGCTCTTGCCAACGCTCAAAAAGACTTGATGATCGGCTTCACAACCCTGCGTGATCTGAAAACTTTGGGCGCCATGTACAGCGACGTCGACCTGCGCAATGCGATCGACCGCGGTGTAGTGCAGGGCCCGCGCATGCAAGTAGCGACGAGGGGGATTCAAAGCACAGGTGGGTTTATCATGCGGGGCTATTCCACCGATGTTGCAGTTCCTTCGGCCCTGGAGGTAGTGGACTCGCCATGGGCTGCCCGTCAGGCGGTGCGGGAACAGGTTGCGCATGATGCGGATTTAATCAAGGTGTATGCGGCGTATGACTTTCACTTCACTGCCGGCGGCAAAATGGTGATTCCACCAACCTTCACGGCTGAAGAAGTCAACGCGATTGTGGAAGAGGCTCACAAGAAGGGACGCAAAGTTTCTTGCCACGCCTTCGGCGGAGAGGGTCTTCGCAATTGTTTGAACGCCGGGGTCGATTCGATCGAACACGGTGTGGATCTTGAAGATGCTGACATCAAGATCATGGTGCAGAAAAACATCTACCTTGTGCCAACGCTTTATCACTATCAACTGGACCGAGAGCGCGACATGGAGAAGTACGGGGGCCATAGCCTGGCGGAGGTTTCGGAGCGCAGTTTCCGGACGGCCGTGGCGCAGGGCGTTAAAATCGCGTTCGGTTCAGGTGTCGGCCCCTTCGCACACGGCTCCCAGTCAAAGGAATTCGAGTACATGGTGAAGTTTGGCATGAGCCCGGTCCAGGCGATTCGAGCGGCGACGGTTGAAGCCGCAACCCTGATGGGATGGTACGACAACATTGGGTCTGTCGAGCCCGGCAAGTTTGCTGACCTGGTGGCGGTCCAAGGAGATCCAACTACCGACATCACGGAACTGGGTCGTGTCAACTTTGTAATGAAAGGCGGCCACATATTCAGGAATGAACTCAAGTGATGGTTCGTTACTAGACCTTGGCCCGTCGCAGAGCGCGCGTCGAAGAAACTACAACCCATGAAACGAAGAGAGTTCTTAAAGAACACGACAGGCATTGCAGCGACTCTTGGGTTCTCCACTTCTGCACCACCCGCTCTGAGCGACAGGGCAGGCAACCAGATGTGTAGCGAAATGAGCTTTCCCAAGATTGAAAAGCTCACAGCAGGGGTCGCCGAGTTTGTCGTCAACACGCAGCTGCATCAGATCCCTGAGGAGACCATCCAACTCGGCAAGAAATCCATTCTCGACGGCTTGGGACTCGCGCTCAGTGGATCGAAAGCCGAGACTGCAGGATTGATCGAGCAGTACGTAAGGTCGCTCGGCTGCGGGTCGACCGGCGCTGTCGTGCTGGGCTCTTCAACCAAGTTTCCTCCTCGCTTCGCTGCCCTCTCGAATGGAGTAGCGATCCACGTAGACGATTACGATGACACTCAGCTTGCTGCAGCCAAAGATCGGGTCTACGGCCTACTTGTGCATCCGACGGTTTGCGTCCTTCCCGCCGCGTTAGCCACAGCTGAAGTTGCCGGTAAAAGCGGCAAAGATCTGCTGGTCGCCTATCAGGTCGGTGTGGAAGTCGAATGTAAGATCGCCGAGGCTATCTCTCCTCGCCACTACGAAGATGGGTTTCACTCGACCGGCACGTGTGGTGTCTTTGGCAGTTCGTCGGCGTGCGCGAGGCTCAAGGGCCTCGATGCGCCCCATACCGTTCGTGCATTTGCGATCGCTGCCAGCCATGCCGCCGGGCTGCGTGAGAACTTCGGCACGATGATGAAGCCGTTTCAGGCAGGTCATGCGACTGAGAGTGGGGTTGTAGCCGCCGATCTGGCTGCGCTCGGATGGACCGGCGCCGACCAGATTCTTGAGGCGCAGCGCGGTTTTTTTCACGCCTATGGCGGAGGCTACGATCCATCTGCGATCGTCGATCGTCTTGGTAGGGAGTGGACCTTCCAAGATCCAGGAGTATCGATCAAGCCCTTCCCGTCCGGGTCCCTGACTCATCCAGGAATGACCGAACTCTTGCGCTTGATCCAGGCGAATTCAATTCGTGCTTCTGATGTTGCCCAGGTTAACGTTGGCACAAATCGAAACATGCCCAACACCCTGATTCACCACCAGCCGACGACCGGATTGCAAGCAAAATTTAGCATGGAATTCTGCATGGCGATCCTTTTGTTGGACGGCAAAGCCGATCAGACGAAATTTACGGATGCGGTTGTGCGCCGCCCCGACGTGCAGCAGATGATTAGGCGAGTGCACTTTTACACCGACCCTGAAGCGGAGAAGGCTGGCTACGATAAGATGACGACCATCCTCAACATCACCCTCAAGGATGGGCGTACGATCTCGGGCCGATCAGATTTCGGGAAGGGCAGCCCCGCGAATCCGATGAGCTTCGACGAAGTTGCCGAAAAGTTTCTTGGGTGCGCCGCGTTTGCCGAGTGGCCCAGATCGAAAACGGACCGTGTGATTGATCTCGTAAGCAAGCTCGAAGATCTCTCCGATGTTCGGAGTCTGACTGCACTTTGCAGCAAATAGGTTTTCGAACCCGGGCTAGCGAACCGCGAGGGAAGAACGTGAAGAACTACAAGATAGCAGTGATCGAGGGAGACGGGATCGGCCGCGAAGTCGTGCCCGAAGGTATTCGGGTGCTAGAGGCTGCGGGGCAGCGATTCGAACTCTCGTTTTCGTGGCGACAGTTCGACTGGAGTTGTGAGACCTATCTGAAAACCGGCCGCATGATGCCCGAGGACGGCCTCGAGCAACTACGCCCGCTGGATGCAATATACCTGGGCGCTATCGGATATCCCGGCGTCCCGGATCATGTTTCACTTTGGGGACTGCTGATTCCCATTCGCCGCGGCTTCAAGGAGTACGTCAATCTGCGTCCGGCCCGGCTGCTGGAAGGAATTGCCAGTCCGCTCCATGGGCGTAAGGCGGGAGACATCGACTTCGTGATCATCCGGGAGAACAGCGAAGGAGAATATTCCCAGGTGGGCGGCCGCTTGAATCGCGACACAGAAGCTGACATGGCGATCCAGGAGACGATCTTCACGCGGCAGGCATGCGATCGGATCATAACCTACGCATTCGAGCTAGCCCGCACACGGAAAAAACACGTTACGTCCGCAACCAAGTCCAACGGAATCGTCTATACGATGCCCTTTTGGGACGAGCGCTTTGCAGCAATCGGAAAGAAATATCCAGACGTAAAAAGCGATCAGTTCCACATCGACATTCTGACTGCTCACTTTGTGGCGCATCCTGATTGGTTCGACGTCGTCGTCGGATCGAATTTGTTCGGTGACATTTTGTCCGATTTGGGAGCGGCGGTCGTCGGATCGATGGGGCTTGCCCCTTCAGCAAACTTGAATCCTGAACGGGAATACCCTTCTCTGTTCGAGCCCGTGCACGGATCGGCTCCCGACATTGCCGGTAAAGGTATAGCCAACCCCGTTGCGCAGATCTGGTCGGGGGCAATGATGCTCGAGCATCTTGGGGAAAAGCAAGCCGCTCGCGCGGTGGAAGAAGCCATCTTCACGGTGCTTGCGAGTTCCGATGTACAAACCCGGGACATCGGAGGCACCGCGAGCACCCGCGACATGGGAGAAGCGATCGCCGAAGAAATCTTGGAAGCAACAGCTGCGCCTACCCGTTAGCCTCTTAATCGTGGCCCGTGGTGCTTGATTGGTGTTACTGAACACGAGAGGTAACCCTCGCATTCACGTTATTCGACTAGGGGGCAACGTCGTAAACACGAAGCTCCGCAATCTGCTTTTCGTGATGAGGAACGGCCAGGTAATATTTATTTAGTTCGGGAATCAATACGGCGGTCTTGGCGCGAAAGGCAGTTGGCAGATGCGCCACTCGATCATACTGATCCGCATCTGCCTGTTGGAACACATCCAGAAACTCCGTTCCCGCAAAATAAATCCGCTTGCGTTGGCTGTCATAAGCCATGTCGTCGACCATTGCGGCCGCGGGATAGCTGTTCACAATTTTGCCTGAATTTGTATCCAGGACAATCAGCTTTGCGGGATCCCGTGTACCGACAAACAGCCGGTGGGACGCCTCGTCCAAGGCAATCGCCGTCGGCTTCTTCGCCACTGCCGAGACTGACCAGGTCGCGACGCGGTCGTGGTTCGTACGGTCGAACACCTCTACCGCGGCATTTCCACGGACGTTTACAAACATGCGCGGCCCAGAACTCTCAAAGACCATCCCTTCCACATCATCAGAGTCCATCTTGATTTCAGTGACTGTTTTAGCTGCATCGGTGTCCACCACGCTGATGTATGCATTGGGGAGCTTCGCATCCTTACCACCGTTCACAACGTACAGGTACTTGGTGGCGGGGTCGTACGTACTCGCGTCAGCACCCTCTCGAAGCTTGACGCTTCCGACCGGCTTGAACGATTCCGTCTCGTAGATTTTGACTTCACCTAGATCACCATCGACCACGAAAAGCTTCTTTAAGTCCGCTCGATAAAGCAGTGAGTGCGGCGCCTTAAGGTCATCGATGGTGTGGATCAGCGCGTTGGTCTTCAGATCAAAGACCAGGACCTTGGAGTTCTCCTCGGCGGTGGCGAACAACCGGCTTCCAGCGACGTCTGCAAGAAGGTGGTCGAAATCGCCATCGTGAAGCTCGGGTAGCGGCGTGGTGTGCGAGAGTTTGAGCGGAGTCTTCTGCTGAGCAGACGCACCGATTACGAATGCAAGAAGTGCCGTAACCACAAGGGCAACTCGCGATTTGTTCACTTTGACCTCCAATTTTTAAAAAGACAGCTGAGAGTAAGCACAATGGCCTGAGCACTATTAAACCCAGTTCAATCTGAAGCGGGCATTAAAGATACATTAAGAACTATTCAGTCCTTCTGACTGTTAAGGGGAGCAATCCCTACAGCCAGCCGCTTCGGCGCTTTGCCCACCTTGAGACGCGCGGCTTCTTGACGGGTCTTGACATCGATGATGGATACGTCGTCAGACTCCGCATTGCTCACGCACAGATACCTGCCATCAGGCGTGAACGCCAGCCAGTTTGGACCGCCCCCGGTCGAAACCTTGCCGACAAACTTCTTGGCCTTGACGTCGTAGATGTATACGCAATCGTCCAGCAGGCTGGAGACCCAGAGTTCCCGGCCGTCCGGCGTGAGTGCTAGTCCGTGAGTCCGGGTATCCGCAGTTTCGTACTGTAAGGGATGAGGAGTAGGGTGCTCGGCGGGCATTTCGACTCTCTCGAGGACCCTCTTGTCGGGGAAATCGACGATGACAAACCCATGGAGGTCCGCCACGGCCACAAACATCGTCTTACCGTCGGGGCTGACCACGTACGGGCGTGGCCGGCCCCCAGCTGGAATCACAGCCGAGTAATCCATTCTTTCCAGATCGATGACATTGATTTCGTGGGACGCCATCGAACTGACGAAAATGTAGCGATTGCTGCCGGTATTCAGCGCATTGTGCGGTTCTTTTATTGGTAAGCTTGTGACGACTTTTTGCGTTGCTACGTCCACGATATCGACCTTGTCACCGTCGCGAATAGGGACAGCAACATATTTCCCGTCGGGAGTGACAGCAACTTGGTTGGGGCGTCCGCTCACCTTCACGGTTCCGACGGTCTGCTGCGTCGCAGTGTCAATGATTCTGAGGGTATGGTCGGATTCGACTGTAACAAACAAGCGCCTGCCATTTGGCTGAACCGCAACTCCGTGAATGCGGTCGCCGACTTTGATGTCGCCAACTACTTTCAATGAGGCCATGTCAATAACGCTGATGTCATCGCCTCGACTGTTCCCCACGTAGAGCCGCAAGTTCTCGCCTGCAGGTTTCTCTGCGGCCGATGCGAGGATGCCATTCAGTACGATCCATGCCGCTAATCGTGTTTTCCATTGCTGCATTGCGTGCTCCTCATCCCACCATGCCTTACTATCCTTAAAACTCTCTGAAAGAAGGCTACTTTACCGCCTCCCATAGATTAGGCCGCTCATTTACATCGTTGCACGTGCCAGCTTAGGCCCAACCCGATCGCCTACCTACTGCAAGCATCAGAACGCCAGCCGTGAGCAAACTGGCTACCAGGTAAAGCAATCCAGGAGAGAAAGAATGCGTTCGGTTGGCCAAGTAGCCCATTACCATTGGCCCGGCAAGGCCTCCCAGGTTCCCCACCGCATTGATCAATCCGATGGACGCAGCAGCGGCGGACTCACTCAGAAACAGCGTGGGCACTGCCCAAAACACGGGTTGAAATCCATAGAACGATCCCCCCGCGACCACGAACAATCCGATGGACAAGCCAAGGTGGGTGGGGCCAAGAACCGCAAAAGCGAGAGCCAATCCACACATGAATAGAGGTACGGCCGCGTGCCAGCGGCGCTCCCGCGAACGATCGGAATGCCAACCGTTGAACTGCTGCGTGAGGAATGCAGCCACGTACGGCAGCGCGGCCAGGAGTGTCACTCTGAGATCGCTCTGACCCGAAAGACGCTTGAAAATCGTCGGCAGCCAGAACGCGATGCCGTAGCTCCCTGTCATCGCGCAGAAATAGCAGGCAGTCAGCAAGATCACGTCACGATGACGCAGAGCTTCCCATACCCCGAAGGAACCGCGACGCTTCTTGTCTTCTTTTTCTTGATTCAGCTCTTTAATGATCCAGGATTTTTCCTCACCCTGAAGCCATTTCGCCTGCTCTGGCCAATCGGTCAGGAACCAGATCGTGATGAATCCTAGAAAGACTGCTGGAATTCCCTCAATAATGAACAGCCAGCGCCAGCCTCTCATGCCCAGCCAGGAGAGTCCGAGCAGCAAGCCGGCAAGCGGTGAACCGATCACGTAAGAGAGAGGATTCGCTGCGTAAAAGAACGCCACTGCTTTTGCTCGATCCTGGTATCGGAACCAGTGCGTTAGATAGACAATCACTCCGGGCAAGAACCCGGCCTCGGCCGCGCCTACCAGGAAACGGACCACATAAAATTGTCGGGCCGTGTGGATGAAGGCCATGAGCACCGTCATCAGTCCCCACGAAATCATAATGCGAGCGATCCAGCGCCGTGCGCTCCAGCGCTCCACGATCAGTGCGCCCGGAATCTCCAGCAGAAAGTAACCAAGAAAGAAGATTCCCGCTCCGAGCCCCACCACACTTTCACTGAACCCCAGATCGTTCGGCATCTGAAGCGCTGCTACTCCGATGTTCATCCGATCGAGGAAGGCAATCACGTAGAGGACGAATAGAAAAGGCAGGATCCGTCTCGCGATGCGGTGCCGGGCCCGCTTCGCGACCTCTGACACGAAAGCTGACGAGCCAGGAGCTGTAGTCAATGTGTCGTTAGCAGCATTCATGGCTCGAAGAGCGACTAGATCTCACAGGCGTTGCAAGAGGTGTCTACCTAAGAAAAGAACCTCCGATGTTCTTCCTTATCCACTAGAAAATCACTTTGATCGCGAACTGAATTTCACGCGCGGTTGTGGTGGTCTTGGTGAGCAAACCCGCCGTGGGGTTGAGCGTGCCCGTCCCATCGAATATGTCCGTGTTGGTGGGATTGACGGGCGGAGCAAAGTTGGGATGATTGAGGATGTTAAAGAGCTCTGCACGGAATTGAATGTTGAACCTTTCCGAGATTCTCCTAATGTAATTGTTCTTGAATATCGAGAAATCCAGTGAGGTCACCCCCGGGCCAATCAGGATATTGCGGCCAGCATTGCCGCGAAGGTTGAAGCATTGCGGAAAGACAGCGGCGAATGGGGGACCTGAGCTTGGCTGTGCGTTTGGGGGGAATTGGTCGCAGTTTGCTGCCCAAGAATTCATGTCGCCCTGCCAGGTGGGAACCGCAAAACATTGGCTCTTGACATAGTTAGTGGGATTCCCGGGATTTGTGAGCGTCTTGCACCCAGACCCTCCTAGCCTGTTCGGAAAGGCCCAATCGTCACTGCTGAGAGTGAACTGCGGATCCGAACCTGTTCCCCAAGTTGCCGAGAACGGCACACCATCGGTGGCGGAGAAGATAAGGCCTAATTCCCATCCTCCCAACGCCCAGTGCGCTGGCTCAGAAAAAGACTTGGGGGTGGGAAGCTCCCAAGTGCCGTTCACCACAAAGGTGCGTCCAACATTGAAATCCGAGAGGCCGCGGCTCAACCTCATGTCGAACCAGTGCAGGCTGGAAATCGAGTTGCCGAAAGTGTCGCCAGCTACCGAAGCCGAACTGGTGTCCATACTCTTTCCCCAAGTGTAGGTGCCCTGCACTTGGAGACCGTGACTCATGCGCTTGGCCAACTGCAATTCAAGCGCATTGTAGTAAGAGTGCCCCTCATAAAATATTCCGCGAATGGACCCGAAATTTGGGTTGATGGGATTCGGGGGGCTGCCAGCATTGGGGCCTGTGGTGAGATTGCCGCCGATATCCACCTGCGGCCACAGGTATCCTTGGGGAGTCTTGGGCGGTATCACCAGGTCCGCCTCGTCTACCTTGAATGGCTGATGCACTCCTCGGGACCCCACGTAAGCAACCATCCCGGCCAAGCTCGGCGTGAGTTGGTGCTGCACATTGAGGTTCCATTGCATAACGTAATTGCGCTTGGGGTGGGAATCCACAAATGTGGAGCGCAATGTGTTTGCTGGAAAGGAAGTGAGCCCTGAGAAAAAGGTACCCTGCCCGGGACTATTGACCGCCGTATAAGAAAAGAAAGGCGCCGACTGCGTCGTCATAAGGACAAACTGATACGGCAGCGGCAACACGTCAAACAGTCCGATGCCTCCGCGAACTGCGGTTCTTCCTTTACGCGACGGGTCCCATGCGAATCCAAAGCGTGGCTCGAAATTGTGCAGCGTTGGATTTGAAAAAAACGAACCTGCACCGGAACACTGCCCAGCGACCACTCGGCCGCAGACCGGCAAAGGGTCAGAAATGTTTCGCAGGTTCGCAATCTTTCCGGCGGTCTCCGTCGGGACCGACGACATCTCGTAACGCAACCCCAGATTGAGTGTGAGGTTTGGCTTCCAGCGCCAATCATCCTGCAGGTATACCCCGAAGATGTTCTGGCGCAGATTCCGGGGAGAAAGGGTGCTCGCGATTCCTCCCTGGAACTTAGTGGGATTGTTCGTGAGGAACCCCTGCAAATCGGTGAACCGCCAGATTCCATTTGGATCGGTATCTGCAACCACGTTAAGCATCATGTGTTCGAAGGCGCCGCCGATTCGGATGGAATGAGTGCCCTTCGTCCAGAAGGCGTCGTCATAGAACTGGAGCGAATTCCAGTGGTAGAAGTAGGTGGGGCTCCCGCCCACTCCACCGCTAAAGTCGGAGACACCGCCGCCCATTAAGACCTGGGATGCCGCGCGCCCCGCAAAAGCGGTGCCTCCTACTCCCAGATCTGTCCTGGCCGCATCGGGATTGATAGCTTTTGCGCTTTCGTTGTTATTCACCGCTTCGTGATTGCCGCCGATCCGAATTGAATTCGCGAATCTTGGCGAGAAAATATGAGTCTCCTCGAGGGCGAGGAACTGTCTTGCAGTGAGCGTTTCGAATTCAACGTTGTTCAACCCATCGGGAGACGAATAGGGCGTCCGGTCAAACATGTAGGTACCGAACAAGTTGTCTTTGTCTGAGAAATTGTGATCGACGCGCGCGGTCAGGAAGTTCTCGTTAACAATCTGCTGGCCGGCGAACGTATAAATTCCCAAATCGCCAGACACCGTCTTGGGGTCGGGCAAATGGTAAAAGGTAAGATACTGCGCGGCCGATGGGTCGACCGTGACATTCCCCGAGGAGAGATTGCCGGCTCTCGCCGCCGCCGACGGCACAGTCGCGATCGTGGTAATGCCTTTGGACTGCCGGATCGCTTCGAAGTCAGCGAAGAAGAATGTTCCGTCTTTCTGGATCGGACCGCCAATGGTCCCGCCAAACTGGTTCCGTTTGAAAGGCGGGATCGGTTGGGTTGGGTCATCAAAGTAATTCCTGGCGTCGAGTTTGCTGTTGCGAAGAAACTCATAAGCACTACCGTGAATCTGATTCGTTCCTGAGCGCGTAATCGCGTTGACGACTCCACCGGAAGTTTTGCCGTACTCTGCGGAGTAGTTACTGGTGATAACCGAGAACTCCTGAATCGCGTCGACGCCAAGGCTGCCACCGAGGACACTGCCGGGCGCTCCGTTCGCGTAGTCGTTGAGGCTCACGCCATCCAAACGGTAGTTGTTCTGCTGGGGGCGGGCTCCGGAAATCGTGAGTTGCTGTCCAAAGCCCCGATTCCCGCGATCAGTGCCCGCCGAAAAATCGGGCTGGGTGTGAATTGCACTCACACCCGGTTGGAGTTGAGCTAAATCAGTCCAACTGCGACCATTGAGCGGCAGCTCACGGACGGTGGTAGCGTTTACGACGGCACTGATGTCGGAACTAGCCAGCTGTACGGCTGGACTTTCGCTCTGCACCATTACAGTTTCAGTTGCGGGCCCGACTCGCAGTGCTTGGTCCAGGGACATCGCCGCACCAACCGTTAACGTGATCGCACGCTTTTCGGTCTTGAAACCCGGCGCCGAAATAGTAACTTCGTAGGTTCCGGGTAACAGGTTGGGGGCGGAATAGAACCCTTCTTCATTGCTCGTGACTTCGCGGGTCACTCCCGTGTCAGTGTTCGTAAGTGAGACATGAGCGGTGGTGACGACTCTGCCACCGGTGTCGGTGATTGTGCCAGAAATCGTACTGCCCGCCACCTGAGCACGCAGGCTCACCAGGCTCGCATTGAAGAACGCTAACGCTAGGACAACCACACAGAGTATTCTGAGATTCACGGGAGGGCTCCCTTCTGTGCGGCAGAGAGCCTACCTCAGTAGTCGCGTGTTAACGCACATTAATTTCCGTTCATCTGGTGCAGTCAGAATAGCCGCCGCAACAACTAGGAAGATGCTAGAAGCATGAGTCTCCTTGTTCAGGCTTTAGAGCCTCTGTATTCCTTGGTGAGAGAAGAAGCACAGCGTGGAGCGTCCCATTCGATTTCAATTTAAGTATTCGTCCAGTGGAATCCCGCTGGCATCGAGCATTGAGCTTTTGGTTTCCTTTAGCACTTTCGACATAACACGAGGCAGAAATATTTCCTGCGTGTGGCATCAAAGGAGGTTGAGATGGGCACCATTGACCGCGTGGAGGGTCGGCATGCGTTCGGCAGCGATCCTGCGGGCTATCACGATGCTAGGCCTGCTTATCCCGAAAGAGTTTTCGAGATCCTGCAACAACGCTGCGCGCTCCGACCGGGTTGCCGAACGTTCGAGATTGGTCCGGGTACCGGGATTTGTACGCGAAGGCTGCTCGAACTTGGAGCCTCTCCTGCCGTCGTGGTAGAGCCAGATGCGCGTCTTGCTGACTTCCTGACTAAGACACTAGAACCGCTCTCCTCAGTTGATGTGCGCGTAGCGACGTTCGAGCGGGTTCGTCTTCCGTTTGACTGGTTCGACCTCGGCGCAAGTGCATCCGCTTTTCATTGGTTGGACGAGAGAAAGTCGCTCCACAAAGTGGCACAAGCTCTGCGAGACGGAGGCTGGTGGGCTATGTGGTGGAACTTGTTTTTTCCCGATTCAACAACCGACGAGTTTCATCGGGCCACTCGCTTTCTTTTCGACAATCTGGATCGTAGCCCGTCTTGGGGTGCGGATGGACGTCCATCATTTGCCTTGGACTCAGAAGCGCGAATCGCTAACCTCAGGGTTCTTAACAGATTCGAAAATGTCCAGGTTGATATCATCACGTGGAGGGTTGTTCTCGATACTCAACGCGTCATGCGACTATACGCGACCTTCTCGCCACTAAGTCGCCTTAGACCTGAGAAGCGGCAACGGCTGCTCGACAGTTTGGCGCAGGTCACTGACAAACAATTTGGGGGACAAGTCGAATTTCCTATAACAACACCCATCTACACGGCCCAACGTCAACGGCGGAGCCACTAAATAGCGCCCCCGACCAAATCTTCAGGAATTTGAGTCAGGTCTCTTCTCCCTCGATACTTCGATTCGCATTGACGAGAGTAAAAAGCAGCCCCGAGCCCAACGTGATCCAAGCCGCTAAGTCGAGCGCGGGACGCCATCCCTGGTGAACAGCAATGGATGCGGTGACGGTCGACGAAATCACCCCCCCAATGCTGCCCAGGGTGTTCATCAGGGCAGAGAGTGAAGCCGAATACGACGGCGCCAAGTCAATGCACGATGCCCAAAAGTTCGTGGCTGCGAACATATTAAAACCGGCTGCTAGGGTGATCATCGGCAGAGCAATGTTTCCTCAAACCCCCTGAGGAGAGTTATCGCAAATCGAGGGCTCGCTCGAAGGAGTCATCCTCGGGGTAATCATCATTGGGGGCCATGACGTTTTCTCCTCCACTCGAAGGGAGATTGGTCGAGGACCAAGACAGAAACCAGCGCCGCGCCAGTCGCAGTCGATGCGCACGTCATCGCGCGCATCCATCGCCTGAAGACCCTCACGGTCGATGTACGCGCGGGCCGCGCAACGCGACATCACAAAGTCGTGAAGAGCGCAAAGCCAGGCGACCTTGTCTTTCAGTCCGTCTGGAAGGGCAAGGAGATCAATGCCGACAACATCCGCAAACGGTTCATCGCGCCGGCAGCGGAAAAGCTGAAGCTCGGCAAAGTGAACTGGCGTTGCCTACGAACCTCCTGCGCGACGTGGATGGTTCAGGCCGGGGCCGACCGAAGTCGGTGCAGGGACAGATGCGGCACACGCGCATCTCGACCACGATGGACACCTACGCCCAGTTCGTCTCCGCGGGTCAGAGGCGGGCGGCAACGAAGCTGACCGACTATGTGGAACAGGAATCGAAGCGTGTTCCATTAGTGTTCCAATAAAACGGCCCGATTGTGAAACTGATTTTCAAAAACGACGCGCAAGTGATTGAAAGGATGGTGGAGCTGACCGGGATCGAACCGGTGGCCTCCTCGTTGCGAACGAGGCGCTCTCCCAGCTGAGCTACAGCCCCACTTCATCGATGACGGCTGGGTCCCCTCATTCTATCAACGATCTATTACTTCGACCAAACCTCGGTCCCATCGGCACGCCTGTAGATATCGAGCGGCGACGCCTGTCGCCCAGTATCGTAGTGGCGGCCCGAAAATCGCGCACCGTCCGGCAACACAGGAATCAATCCACGAGCGTCCTCTCTCTCCACCCGGCGTCTATAATGAAGGAGTGACCCCGAAAGATTCTGTCCGGCAGCTAGCTTCAGCGGACTTCCCTACCCGTTGGGGACAGTTCCGCATTTATGGCTTCGAGGGCTGGTTCGGCGAGGACGGCGCTCGCCGGAAGGAAGACGCGGTCGCACTGGTCATGGGCGATGTCGTGTCTGCTCCCCCGCTGGTTCGCATCCACTCGCAATGTCTCACCGGCGACGTCTTCGGTTCGTTACGCTGCGATTGCCGCCAGCAACTCGAGATGTCTCTTTCCATGATCGCCAAGCAAGGGGCCGGCGTTCTCATCTACGAACAGCAGGAAGGTCGCGGCATCGGCCTGATGGCCAAGCTGCAGGCTTACGAACTTCAGGACGCGGGCCTCGATACCGTCGAAGCCAACGAGCGCCTGGGCTTCAAAGCGGATCACCGGGCCTTCACCCTGCCCGCCGAGATTCTCAAGTCACTGGGAATTCGCGAAGTTCGCTTGCTGTCGAACAATCCCGATAAAGTGGCGGCCCTGGAACAGGCCGGAGTCCGTGTCGTCGAGCGCGTTCCATGCGAGGTCGCGCCCAACCCGCACGCCGAGGACTATCTAAAGACGAAAAAAGAAAAGCTCGGACACCTGTTCACCTCCCGGTGAGCGACTTCACGGCGGAGCCGGCTCTTCCCAGAAGACCGCCCGCAGCGCCTGTGCAGCGCCTTGTGGATATGGCCGGCTAATTTTGGTGTCTCCGGAAAAGCGCCTATGTAGTCCGGAAACATGTTGAACGCCTGGCCGCTTCCCTCATATTTAGAATGTTGAGCGTCTTGGTTCGCTGGGTGGTGGTCGACTTCTAGGTGTACTAGGCTCTCTATTTGACCGCTCAAGTGGCAAACAAAGAATCGATTGCCCCCTTCTCCTTGACCGCGTCCTTTCAACCGTCACGCCTTCTGATATGGCCGATCATCGCGGTTGGAGTATTGCTCCGGCTGCTACGTTACGCCAACGGGCGTTCCCTCTGGTTCGACGAAGCGCTTCTGGCGCTCAATATCATCCATCGATCGCCCATAGGTCTGTTTCGTCCACTTGACTACCATCAAGGAGCGCCCCTCGGGTACCTTCTGCTGGTAAAGCTGGCGACAACAATCGGCGGAAACGGTGAATTGGCCCTGCGCGCGATACCTCTGCTGGCAGCGCTGCTATCGCTCTTTTTTTTCTGGCGGGTGGCCGAATCGTATCTGTCCCCTCGCGCGGTTCCGCTGGCTGTGGCCTTGTTTTGCCTGAGTCCGGTGTTGATTGCCTCTTCTTCTGAGGCGAAACAATACTCCAGCGATGTTGCGCTTACGCTGCTGTTGTTGTGGGCGGCGACGAAGTTGGCCGACCCTGGACTCAGCCGGGCGAGTTTGCTGAAGTACGCTGCGCTGGGGGCTACGGCAATCTGGTTTTCGCACCCCGCGAGTTTCGTGCTGGCAGGGATTGCCACCACCCTTCTGGTCGGCGCCTACTCAGAGCACAACCAGACACTCATCTGGAAACGCGTCCTGTTAGCCTCAGCCTGGGGATCAAGTTTCTTGCTCTGTTATTTCGTCTCCTTGCGATTCCTGGCTGCGGACCAGGCACTCCTGCATTACTGGCGCGACAGCTTCCCGCCACATCCGCTGGCCTCATCCCAGACTGCCACGTGGATCGCCGGTGCCGTTCTGAAAATGTTCGACGACCCGGCCGGACTCGTGGACTTTCTTGGACTCGCTCTCTTCGCCGCTGGTTGCCTAGCGTTAATACGGAGAAATCCCACATCTGCTAGCTCTCTCATCACCCCCATAGGATTCGCATTTTTCGCGTCCCTGCTTGGCCGCTACCCATTCGAAGGAAGGTTGCTGATGTTTCTGGCTCCGCTCTTGTTGATGGTGGTGGCTGAGGGCGTGGTGTGGATCGCTGGCAAATTTCGCCGATTTCCGTCCGTCATTGAAGCTCTGCTGACCGTGGCCCTCCTTTTCAGGCCCGTATCCGCAGATGCCAAGGAAGTAGTTCATCCCACGCGACGCGAGGATATTAAGCTCGCCATCCGCTATATACAGGCGCACCAGCAACCCGGAGAGGTTTGGTTCGTTTATCACTGGGCGCGGTACCAGTTCTGGTACTACGACGAACTCTACAAAATCGCTCCAGCCGTGGTGCGTATCGGTAAGGACTGCGGCACAGATACTACTTGCTATGAATCTGACTTGGATCAGCTGCGCGGCAACCGGCGCGTCTGGATTCTGTTCTCACACATCTGGATTGGAGACGGATTGCAAGAGGAGGACATGTCAGTCCAGTACCTCGATCGTCTGGGCAAACGTTTAGATCGATTCTCCGCAACCGGGGTGAGGGCTTACCTCTACGACCTGGGCCAGTCAGGCCAATCCGCGCCGCGGTGAGGCATGGCCTTCCTGCTCTCGTGTCTTCGTTCCCTTCCCGCCTTGCCGCATTCTCCAGCTCCGTGTTTAAATCCCGGCACGCCGCATGACGTTCGATTCCAAACGAGGCCTGGTGGCCACCGCGCTGCTCGCTGCCGCCATGAGCTTCTACTTCTACGGGTTGCTGATTCCTCAGGTTCGAGTCGGGATGCGCGAGCAAAATCGAGCCGGAGGCTATTACTGTGGGAACGATCTGTATCCGATCTGGCTGACAACCGGAGACTTGCTGGCAAGCCGAACGAATCCGTACAGCATGACGACGGAGCACCGGATCGAAACCGGTTTGTACGGACGTCCGCTCGACCGCAGTAACCGCTCCGATCGGGCAATCAACTATCGCGGCTTTTCCTATCCGCTGTACACCGACGTTTTGGCGATTCCGCTCTCGTTTCTCTCCTTCCGCAGTGTGCAGATCTTTTTGTCGATTCTCTTTCCGATCCTCATCGTGCGCAGCGTGAACTGGTGGTGCGCCGGAATTGGCGTGCCGCTTTCGCGCGTTGCCTTCACCAATGCAGCTCTCCTCACTCTGTTCAGTATTCCGGTGCTGGAGGGATGGTGGGCACTGCAGCCAACGATCATCGTGGGTGTGTTGCTGGCCGCCACGCTTGCAGCCTTGCGACGGAATGCGCTCGGTTTGGCTGGGATCGCGCTAGCCCTCGGCTCCGTCAAGCCGCAACTGATCGTGCTTCCGGCGTTTTGGCTGGCAGTGTGGGCCGTCAGTGATTGGCCGCGGCGGCGGCGTCTCATTTTCGCGCTGGCTGTGACGACGATTGTGCTTTTGGTGCTGAGTGAAATATGGCTGCCAACATGGTGGCTGAGCTGGTGGCACCAGTTGCCCAACTATCGACAGTTCGATAGCCCGCCGCTCGTTGAACTTAACTTTGGAAAACTGATTGGACGCGTGCTGGGCCTGGCGGCCCTCTGTTTGGGAGTGGTCGCGTGTTTTCGTTGGCGGCGACTTCCCGCCGATTCATCCGGCTTTTCGCTCCTTTTTGCTTTTCTTCTGGCTGCCGGAGTCGTTTTCATCTCGAGCAGCATTGCCGTGTACGATCAGTTTCTTCTTGCGCCCGGTCTATTGGTGCTGTGGCGCGACCGGCAAACGGTCCGTTCAAATCGAATGATGCGGTTCGCCACATTTGTTTTATGTCTGGCGTTCTTCTGGCCTTGGGTGGCCGCCCCAACCGTATCGGTGATTCACATGATCTCTCCCGCGGTCGTTTCCGACAAGGTCATCCTCCTTCCGCTGCTCACCGCCGCATCGTTTCCGTTACTGCTGCTGAGCGTGCTGAGCATGCTGGTCCTCAAGACCATGCGCGATACTCCCACCGAGTCAACCGCAATCGTCAGGGATTAACTTGCACGCTTTCGCGCACCGAGCATCTTCATCAATTGTCGGCGATTTCTGACCGGGAGGTTTTGCAGCGCGGACTTCGCCAGCGCCAGGTAGACGCTTCGCGCGTCCGGAAGAGTGCGCAGCACGCGCAAATGCTTTGCAAGTGTGGATGCATCGCCGCGGATGATCGGTCCGCTGAACGAACGGGCTGGTCCTCGTTTCTCATAGTTTTCCAGAGTCTGCCGGACAATCGGAAGCATGCGTCGCCGAGCTTCGGCCGGTCGCATGCCCGCCGCCGCAGCGACCCGTTCCGCGGTTACCAAAAACGACAGCAGCCAGGGAGAAGTAAACGCGCTCCATGCGTGATAAGCGGCCTTACGAGTCTCCGCGATCGCGAAGCTCTGCCCGCCCAGATCCCGAACGATCCGCCGCGCAACTCGCACAGCCGTCGGATCACCCTCAAGGGCGAAAGACACCCCTGCAAGATCTGGCACGACGCCGCGCACAAACGTCATCAGAGGATGGACGGAGGCGATTACCGCCCCTTTTCTTTTCAATGCTCCCAGTTCGCGACTGCCCAGCGCGCCGCTCGAATGAAAGACAGTCTTGCTCTTCCAATCACCCATCCGGGAAAGCGCTTCGGCGCAAAGGCGAATTTCCCGATCGGGCACGCACACCCAGGCGACCTGCGCTGAAATCGGCCGCTGTCCAACCCAAACGACTTCAGCGCCGATTCTTC
>Ga0210409_10001500_pt1 | contig 30379 bp, 21 predicted proteins | sample IncBWH17MmetaG_FD_161649 | JGI IMG/M metagenome (GOLD analysis project Ga0210409, IMG submission 161649) | Forest soil microbial communities from Barre Woods Harvard Forest LTER site, Petersham, Massachusetts, United States - Inc-BW-H-17-M | ecosystem: Environmental > Terrestrial > Soil >...
GGAGAACGCGCGACAAAGGAGCTGACCGCGCTTTCCCTCCAACAGCAAGAAAGGAAAATACCGTCGAAAGTGTTTCACTTCGCGGCGTGGGCCAACTCGCGCCAAGTGACAAGCTTGATGTCTTGTTCTCGCAACAAGGCCCGGAACTCCGCGCTGGTGAAAAAGTTAAAATCCCGTTGCCGCCACGCCGCGCCCCAGGTATCGCGCTCGCGCGTGGCCGCGCGCATCTCTTCATCATCGAAAGCCAAATGAATAATGAAGACAGTCACGCCCGGCTGAAGATTCTTCAGAGCCGTAGCGTAGAAATCCGCCCATTTCTGCGGCGCCACTCCCGGCTCAATCGTCACGGTGTGATCCACCGCGAGATCATCAGCACTTAGCGATGTCTCCAGGTAAGGACGGTCCGCAAACCAATCGCGGACCACGAAAACCGGCAATTTGTATTCATGGGCTACGCGCTGAACGCTCTGGAAAATGTCTTTCCCATTTTCGAAGAGCCTGTATTGATGAGAGTCGAGGTGCGTTGGTCGGACACCCATGGCCAACGCTCTCTCGATTTGCGCGCGAAGCTCGATTTCCACTTCCCTGGCGTCGATATGCGTTGTTTCCGTCCAATTCAGGTGAAAATACCCGTTCGAATCCACGAGACTCCGAACGTTGCCTTTGGAAGCGACGGGCCCCCAACGATAAAACACGCGCTCGCTGGTCAGCGTCAGGTGAAGCCCAAGGTCGGCATCCGTGTGCGCCTTCGCATAATCCGCCATCTCCGGAAACCACGGACAAGGCACCATGATGCTAGCGGAGGTCACAAGCCCGCTTTCAAGTCCTTTGATCGACGCGGCGTTCACCGAATGCGTCATGCCCAGGTCATCGGCATGTACGATCACGAGTTTCGCATCGCGCGCGTAACCCAGTCTCTCCGCTAAGGACTTGCCGGCGGTCTGTGCCTGCGTCGCGTTAGACGTGGTTACGAGCAGAAAAAGAGTTATCCCCAGGAATTTGCGCATGGTTGCACGAAGACCACGCAGAAAACTCAATGTTGCGCGGCAGCCGTTGCGGACGCCGGATTCTTCACGTAGGTATTCAGCCAGTTGTTCATCTCCCAGAACATGTGCAACACCGATTCGCGTCCGGCATACCCATGAGATTCAAGCGGCAGCAGCACGAAACGCACCGTCGCTCCGTGTCCCTTCAACGCACTAAAAAGCCTCTCGCTCTGAATCGGAAATGTCCCCGAATTATTGTCCGCCTCGCCATGAATCAACAAAATCGGCGTCTTGATTTTGTCTGCAAACGAAAACGGCGACATCTTGTAATAAATCTCCGGCGCCTGCCAGTACGTCCGCTCCTCATTCTGAAACCCAAACGGCGTCAGCGTCCGGTTGTAAGCCCCGCTCCGTGCAATGCCAGCCTTGAACAGATCACTGTGCGCCAACAGATTGGCCGTCATGAAAGCACCATAGGAATGACCCATCACGGCCACGCGATTGCGATCGACCACGCCAAGCCGCACGCCCTCATCAATCGCCGCTTTGGCGCTGGCCACAAGCTGGTCCACATAAGTGTCGTTCGGCTCCGCATTGCCTTCGCCGATGATGGGAATTGTGGCGTTTTCGAGCACCGCATAACCCTGCGTCGCAAAAGGCACTGGCGAACCCCAAGACAAAACCGCAAATTGATAGGGCGATCCAGTGACCTGTCCCGCCGCCGCTTTCGTCTTGTATTCCGTCGGGTACGCTTCCATCAAAGTAGGCAGCGGACCATCCGCAGGTTTGTACCCCGGCGGCAAATATAAATTCGCGCTCAAATCCACGCCATCCGCGCGCTTGTAATGCAATACTTGCTTCTTGGGAAGCGGACCACTTCCATACGGATTCGGGAAAAAAGTCACTTGCTCCGCAGTCGCAGCACCTGTTTTCTGGATGTAGTAATTCGGACTCTGCTCCTGCGATTCCCTCCGAACCAAAACTGTGCCAGCGCCGCGATCTAAAACAGCCGTCGCAATCTCAAAATAAGGAGCAGCCGACTGCCAGAGCCGCTTCGAGTCCCCGTTTGCCACGCTCATCACGGACAGAAATGGTTTGTCGCCTTCCGCGGAAGCGCCCAGACCTCTAAAGTAAATCCCTGTGCCGTCAGGGGTTGTCTGAATCACCGGCTTGCCGGCGGAATTGCTCTCCTCCAGCGCTGTGCCGGGATCGTGATAGCGATCCTCGAACGAACCTTCGAACAACTTGACCGGCGCTGCCGGAGCGGAAGGAGCTACCGCCAAAATGATGCGCTTCCTGTCTTTCCAGCGGAGTTCTTCAACCAGAGCCAAGTGGTCATTGCCCCAGGCCACGCGCCGATAGCGAACCGGAAGCTCCGCTAATTTTCGTGGCGCGCCATCAAACGGCGCATCCAGAAGAAATAGAGAATCGCGCACGGCAACATCCTTGCGGGGATCGCCGCCATCTCCTGCTTCCACCCAGAAAACGGAAGCGCCAGCGTCGCTGCGCCATTCGTAGTCGCGCGGGCCAGTCGGAACAGCGTCGTGAATATTGGGAATATTGTCTTCGAGCGGCTTATCCACTAACTGCTTCGCCGCTCCCGTCTTGAGATTCATAGCCGAGACGCGCTCCGGAAACGCATAAAAGGGCAGCAAATAGGTATAAGGAGGATGCCGTTCGAACAGCAGCACGTAACCGCCGTCAGGCGACGGCGAAGCTTCTACAAACACCGCAGGCTTGCCGAGCGATTTGGCCGTGCCATCCAGCCGGATGATCTCGACCTGCGACGTCGCGTAATAATCGAAAAACTGTTCGTCTTCCGGGTTTTTCAAAAGATCCTCAAACGTGGCCCCAGGAGTGACTCGCCCAAGATTTTGCTGGATGACCGGCCCGGTAGGCACTTCACTGCGCGTGGGCGCCGGACCTCGATCCGCCGGAACAGTTCTGCATACCAAGCTCTGGCTATCGCTCAACCATTCACAAGGCGACCCAAAAATCCCGTTGAGCGCAATTCCCGGCAATCGCCGCGCGTGCGCCGTTGCTAGATCAACAATCCAGAGGCTGAGCCCCGCGTCTTCCTTCGCGTCGCTTATATTTACAAACGAAATTTTCCGTCCGTCAGGCGACCAGTCCGCAAACCTGATCTTCGCGTGGGCAGGCAGTCCGGAGACAGCGATCGCCTTGCCGTCCGGTAGTGCTTGCAGCTCGAGCGAAGTGTCATAGCGTCCCCTGCTGGGGCCGTCAGTCCTGGGATTGAAGCGCAACCCCGCCAATCGAAGCTCTGGCTGCGCCAGCTCGGCAATGGTCGGCAGCCCAGAAAAATGCTCAATCAGCATCCATCGCTTGCCCGCCGCACCGCCTGCAGGAGACAGTTCGACGCCCGGCGTTGGCAGTGCATCGACAATGTCAACGATGGGTTTGGGCGGCTGCTGGTATTGCAGATTCGTTTGCGCCCTCGAAGAGGGAATCGAGAGCACTAATAGGCCCGCGAACAAGCCAAGAGTAAGAGACGGAGAACCTCGATGAACTTTTGATGGAGCGGACATGCGCATTACACCTTCCTCAGAAAATTAACCTCTGAACTTTGACTTATCAGTTCCTCGACGCGCGCATTTTGGCCGTAAACTCTGCCACGAGCAACAGGAATCTGCTCAGTCACGCGATTTCAAGTGAGACGCTGTTTGCCATGCAGCTGAGAGGAAAGAGCGCTCTGCTCTTGCCTCACTTACTGCGCGTCGGGCGGTTTTGCGCTGGTATTGCCATTCAAATAACGGTCAAACCAATAGAGTTGCCAGTTCAGGCTTTCGACCAGATGCTTGGGTTCGCCCGTTCGCGTGAGATTGTGGTTTTCTCGCGGAAAGAAGACGATCTCCGAGGGCACGCCATAATGTTGAAGCGCACGGAACCATTGTTCCCCCTGTTCGATGGGGACTCGGAAATCGTTGTCCGAATGGAGAATGAGCGTTGGCGTGCGGACGTTGCGCGCATATTTTAGCGGCGAAGCGTCCCAGTATTGATCGTAATCGTCGAAAATAATTCCTTTAAAATAGTCTTCGTGGCCGTATGCCCCGTCGCGCGTGCCGTCGTCGCTGATGAAATTGGATAGTGAGCGTAGCGTCACTGCCGCCTTGAAGCGGTTCGTGTGCGAAACGATCCAGTTCGTCATATAACCACCGTAACTGCCGCCGGTCACGCCTAAATCATTGGCATCCACCCAGGGGTACTGCTTCAGCGCCGCGTCCACTCCAGCCATAATGTCCTGATAATCCATCCCGCCCCAGTTGTTGATTTCGCCGCGCTCGAATTTCTCTCCGTAGCCGGTTGACCCGCGCGGATTGCAGAAGAAAACCGCCCAGCCCTTCGCCACATACACCTGAAACTCGTGATACCAGTCCACACCAAACATGCCCTCCGGCCCGCCATGAATCACCAGCACCATCGGATATTTTTTGCCCGCCTGCCAGCCAAGCGGCTTGACGAAGAAACCCTCGACCGCCCAGCCGTCCGTGCTTTTGTAAGCCAAGCGCTCGACCGGCTGAAGCTCCAACTGCGCCCAGAGCTCGCTGTTCACATGCGTCAACTGCCGCTCGCCGGATCCGTCCATATTAGAAATGTAGACGTCATCGGGATGCTGGAAATCATTCGCGAGATAAACGATTTTTCCAGTGCTCTCATTCACATCGAAGGCGTGAATGCCCCGCGGCCCGGAAGTCACAGCAGAAAAAGTGTGCGCAATGGGATCCGCGCGGAAAATGTGCGTTTCGCCTTTCAGCCCCGCCGCGAAAAAAACCGAACTCGGCGTCGGCCAGCGTAACTCCCCGGCGATCGTGTCGAAATCCTTCACAGCAAGCTGCGAAGCCGCACCGCCTGCGGAGTCCGCAATGTACAGCTTCGGAAACTGGTGGACTGCAGTCTGTCCTGTGAAAAGAATCTGCTTGCCATCCGGTGACCAGCGCGGATTTTCGTCCTCAAATGCATGATCCGAAATCTTAGTGAGCGTGCCGCCCGCCGCAGGGATCACCCACACATCGGTGTTGTGGCTGTCGTCGTAAGCTTTTCCAGTGCGGTCGGAGACAAACGCAATACGCGTTCCATCTGGAGACCATTGCGGATCCGTGTCGTTCCAATCCTGCCCCTCCGTGATTTGCTTTACCTCTCCACCCGGCACGCTAACCACCCACAAGTGACGGCGCTTGTCGTCAAACCACCCGGTGTCGTTGAATTTGTACTGGATGTGCGTGTAATGCCGCACATCGCTCTTGCGGTCCGCCGTCGCCACGCCATCCGTCGGTCCCGAGGAACTCACAACAACGATCCTTGATCCCTCGGGCGACCACTGGTAACTCTGCACCCCGTTCTTCAATTTTGTGAGCGCGATAGCTTCGCCCCCACCCGCAATGGAGAGCAAATAAATCTGAGACTTCGGCGTTTCCCCAGCGGGAAGGTCCGAAGACCGCGCCGAAAGAATCGCCAGCGTCTTCCCATCGGGACTCCATCGTGGCGAGTTCGAACTAAATCCCTCTGCACTTAATCGCCGCGGCGCCGCCGAGCCGTCTGCAGGTACGACCCATATCGAAGATTCGCGCCTGTTCTTTTTCTGATCAATGACCGTCAAAACATAGGCGACAACTTTTCCATCGGGCGAAATATGCGGATCGCCAACAAATTTGAAAGAGAGATAGTCTTCCGCAGTAACGCCACGCTTCGTCTGCGCCCGTGCGGGGTGCGACCCAAGGCTGCCGAGGTAGAAAAAGCCAATCCCAAAGTACAGCGCGCAAAGTTTTCTCATTGTGACGCAGACTCTAGCATAAGAATTGGCGAGCACAAACGGCTTCGCTCTCGACGAGCTATTGTTCGAGGGGAGGGGGGGCAGCGGACATTTTGCGGGCGACGTCTTCTTCGGCCTTGTCGTGAAGTTCGCGTACCTTGGCGAACTCCTTCTGGGCCGCGGCCTGATTGCCGGTGGCCTGATAGACACGTCCAAGCCGGTAGTGTGCATCGGGTTGTTCCGGATCCAACTCCACAGCGCGTTTCAGCGCGGCGATCGCCGCAGGATACTGCCCTTGCTCGGTAAGAATGGCTCCCAGGTCGAGATGCGCGATGCGAATATCGTCGTGCAATTGCAAAGACTTCTTGAGCAACGGAATGGCGCCTTCCGGATCGTTTTTCTTCATCTCGATATCGCCAAGATACGCTAGGGCTTGCGCGTTATCCGGGTCGACGGCCAGCTCGCCCTTGAATTCGGTCTCCGCCTCATCGTACTGCTTCAGCTTCCAGTGAAGATACCCCAGGCCAAAGTGCACGTTAGGTTCCCGAGGAGCGGCTTTTACAGCCTCCTGGAACTCGCCAATCGCTTCCGGAGTCCTCCCCATGCCGTCCAGAGCCTCTCCGGTGAGCACGTGAGCTGCCGCTGAGTTTGGATCGCGCTGAGCGATCTGGCGGAACTCCTCGAGAGCACAGTCAAACCTTTTTGCCCACAAACAGCTCTGTGCAAGCACTTGCTTCAGCTGGAGATTGCCTGGATCCGCCTTCGCTGCCAGTTCAAGGTGCTTCGAGGCCTCCCTAAACCGCTTCGTTCCGTAGTAGCTTAAGCCAAGCAGTGCGCGCGCTTGCATATTGTCTGGCTGGACCGCCGAAGCAGTGCTGAGCGGGCCTATGGCCGCCTCAAAATGCCCTTGCTTGAACTCGGCTAGCCCGAGATTCAGTTGGATTCCCGGGAGCTGAGGGTCCAGCGCGAGCGCCTTCCTGTAGGCAGAGACTGCTTCCGGATACTTTTGCTCTTTGGAGAAGTCCACCCCCAAGCTAGCGAGAGCTCCAGCATCGCGCGGGTTCTGCTCGATCACCCGCTGCCAAACTCTAATAGCGTCGTCCAGTTTCCCTTGCTGCTCGAACGAGATGGCCTCCGATGGGCTCGGCGATTGTGCGAACGCGGAACTTACCCACAGCAGCGCGGCAGTCACGAGAAACACCATTCGAGCCTTTGGGAGCAGTTTGGTTAACATTTTGCCCCCCTCCCCCCGGGTTTTCCCGTAAATGCGGATTCTAAATGAGTTATGGGCGCAATTTTCGTAAATGCGAATTCTAAAGGAGTTGAACGCGGATGGCCAAACAGTGTGACGGACGGACTTCGACCGAAAGTTAGGTAATCCGCAAAGAGGGAAACTGAGGAGGCGAGACGGAAGCCGCGCGTAGGAGTAAGCGGATCTGAATATTCGCCAGCGCGGGGGCGAAAAAGAAGCTGAAGCGACCGAAACATAGGGGATGGTAGCAAGATATACAGCATTAGTCAAGTATTCTTTTTATATCGTTCGAACGAGCTGTGGGAATCTTCGGCGAAGAATTCGACCTCTTCAAACCACAACAAGTAACCTCGGGAAAAAAAAGCCCCGCTCGCAGTGCGTGCGAGCGGGGCCAGGGTGTAACTTCCGGGGTGTTTAGAAGTAAACCTTGCCGCCGAGCTGCAAGATTCTCGGGTCAAAGGCAGAAGTCACTGCGCCGAAGTTCGAAGAGCCAAGGCCAGTGCTTACGTTGTTAAACTGCGTATGGTTCCAGGTGTTAAAGGTTTCCAAACGCAGTTCCAAATAGCTGCCGCGCGATTCCCAGAGGTTGAACCTCTTGAAGAGCGACAGGTTCCAGTTGTCTCGGCCAGGTCCGCGCAGGTCGTTGTGGGGAATAGTGCCCCAAGCGCCGATGGCTGGAGCCGAGAACGCGCTCGGGCTGAACCACTCATTGACGAGATGTGGGGTGGTGAGTGTGCCCGTCAGGTCTGGACGGTTATTGCCGCCTACGCCGTTGCCCTGTTGATTGCCGGTGAGGGTGATGTTAATTGGCAGGCCGGACTCCATGGTGACGATGCCGGAGACTTGCCAGCCGCCAACTGCTGTCTTAAGTAGGCGGTTCTCACTGTGGCGGAAGACCGGGATGTCGTAGATGAAGTCCACGACAGCCACGTTGGTGCGATCATAGCCGCTTAGTCCGACATCATATTTCCAGCCGGCAAAGGGATTGGACACATTGCCCAGATCGCCACCACCGTTGGCTGCCGTGGTCGGGTCGTTCGCTTGCGAAAGCGTGTAGAACGCGCGAAGGGTCAGGTCATGACTGAGCTGCGAGTTCAGGTCGATTTGCAGGCCATTGTAGTCTGTGTTGGCTTCGTTTTCGTATAGGACAATGGTATTGAAGCCGGGGTACTTTAGGCCTGGAGCAATGTTGTAGTTGACAGACGGTTGGCCGGGTATCAAACCCGCAACTTCCGGTATCTGGGTCTCGTTAAACAGGTTGACGTTCCGTTGGTCACTCTGGTGACGCCCCTGGTTGCCAACGTAACTCACCGACAAAACCGACTTGGTTCCGAGGGCGCGTTGCATGCCAAAGCTCCACTGGTAGCTGACCGGCGGCTTGTAATCGCTGATATCCAAGCCCGTGATGCCGGCAGCATTAATTGGTAGGGTCACCGGGGTCCCGTTAGAGAGAGCAATACTCGGGTTGAGCATCGTCACCTGGGGAGTGTTGACCTGGAGACTGAACGGAATATTGGGACCGGCGTTGTACATGTCGTTGCCCTGAATGCGCTCGTACATGATGCCGAATCCGCCGCGGACCACGGTTTTGCCGCTTCCAGTGAGGTCCCAGGCAAAGCCGATGCGAGGACCGAAGGTGGCCCAATGATTGTCGACGAGGCCCTTCGGGACGCCAACCTGACCAGGGATGCCGATGCCGTTCAAATAGAGCGGAACGCCGGCGAGGATGGGATTGGGGCTGGTGCCAAGGCCCGGACTAGCCGGGCTGATGGTGCCGTTTGGAAGCATGAGAGCAGTGTTAGCCGGGTTATAGAGCTGGGGATAGAAATTTCCCATGCGGTCGTTCGCTTCATAGGTGTGCGGAATGCCGTCCCAACGCAAGCCGAGGTTAAGTGTCAGCTTGCGGTTCACGCGCCAGTTGTCCTGAGCGTATGCGGCCCAAGAAACGTTATTCCATTGGCCTGCATCCTGCACGGCTAGCTCTTGATATGAGTTAGGCATGCCGAGCAACATGCTGGCGAAGCTGTTTCCGCAAGTGGTGTTGGCCGGGCAAGCCGCAGTCCCGGAAGTAAACGTGTTGTTGAAGCCGAAACCGCCTTGGGTCTGACCGAAGAGGTCCTGGGTCTTCTTGTACAGCGCCCAGCTGCCACCGAATTTGAACTGGTGAGCGCCATGGGTCCAGGAGATGTCATCGCGAACCTGATAGTCATCGGCCTTGTTCTTCCACGGCCAGCTGGAGATTTCGAAATTCGCGCCGCTCTGGCCGCTCAAGTCGATGTTGGGAATGCGGTTCAAGTTGTTCGGTCCACTGAAGAGCCTGGAGTTCGTCCCATCGTAGCCGGTGGGGAGGGCCAAGCTGGCCAAGCCGGTGGCTGCATAAGGGATGATGTTGATGCGGTTCCCGTTGTAGTTGAAGGCCACTTCGTTGATGAGCGTTGGGCTGATCGTATAGGTAGTGTGGATGACAGCGCTATACGATGGATTGCCGAAGTTATCACCGACGGTAGGAACGTTGTCTCCGCTCCACTGGCTGATGGCATAACCCTGTGTCACTTGTTCGGCGATGTAGTGCCCGAAGACAGACAGCTTGGGCGTGAAGTTATGATCGATGCGGACGACCTCTTCCCGCAAAGTGGTGCTGGAGTTGGCGCCGCCGTGGAACTCGGCATTTCCATGCCCGTCAACGGTGTTGTTCGCCGGGAAAATGCCGGCCCCAACTAGAGCCGCCGAGTTAGGATTGATCATGCAAGAGGGAATGATGTTGCCCGGGAACTGCTGTCCCCCCACGATTCCCGCCGGGGCTGTCTTGCCAGGACAATTGGCAAAGAGAACGCTGCCTGCGACTTGGGCATTCGATCCCGTACAAGCAGGCGTAGTCGCAGTACCGCAGAAGGTCGGAACGAATATGGGGTTTGGCGTGGCGAGAGAGAGCAGAGAGCTGAAATTCCCGCCATAAGTAGCCGTGCCGGGCACCGTCTGGTTGACCGAAGCGCCCTGGATCAAGGGGCGCCATTCCATATTGTAGAAGAAGAAGGTCCTCTTTTTGTCCGGGTTATAAAAGTGGCCAAAAGTTACCGGGCCGCCCACGTTGAAGCCGTAAACGTTCAGGCGGAGCGCGCTATTGGGCACGAAGTAGTTTTGTGCGTCGAAATAGTCGTTGCGATTGAATTCCCAGGCGGATGCATGAAACTGGCTCGTTCCAGACTTCAGAACCATGGTCATCGTGCCGGCCGAAGAGAGACCATAATCCGCGCTGTAGTTGGAAGTGAGAGCGCGGAACTCCTGAATGGCGTCCGACGATGGGGCAATGCTCATGCCGCCGGCGCCGCCGCGGTCATCGTCTTCACCACCATCCAGCAAGTAGATGTTGTGATTCTGGCGCATGCCATTGAATTCCACGTTGGAGTCGCCGCCGACTGGTGTATTGACGAAATTGTTGATCTGGCTGGAAGCGCCAGGCGTCAGCTGAGCAAGCTGATAAATACTGCGTCCGTTCACGGCAATCTGGCTCATCTGCTGGTCTGTGATGAGGTTGCTGCGCTCGCCGGAATCGGCCTGTACCTGCACGGCATTGGCTTCGACCGTAACGGTTTCCTGGGCCGCGCCCAATTGCATCTGGAAATCGACGCGCATGCGAGCGCCGATGGTCAGAACGATGTCTTTTTGTTCCGCGACCTTAAAACCTTTGGCCTCGGCTTTGATGACGTAATGGCCGACCTGTAGATCGACAGCGACGTACTGGCCGGAATCATTCGTCGGAATGGTACGGATTGCGCCCGTCTCCACATTGGTCACAGTGATAGCCACATTCGCGATAGCGGCACCGGAAGGATCGGTAACCGTCCCAACGATGGTGGTTTGCTGTGCAAACGTTGAAGCAGAAAAGCCAATCACCGCAACCAAAAGAACAAATAGAAAACGCAAACGGAAATGCTTCGCCACAAAAACGATATTCTTAGATGAACACAACGACCAATTCATAGTCATGCCTCCACACCCCACGGCGATTGGAAACGCCGTTAACGTAAACGGAGCTTTTCATTGGAGTGCTGTTAATGTCAAGCACTTTTTTTGATTTATAGTAGCTGTACCCTTGATGCTCAGTCTTGTAACAAATCAGGCAAGGACCGCCGACAGGAGAAGCAGGACCGGGAGTTTCGTGCTACTAGCAGGAAACACTGTACTAAATCCATTGAGCTCATTTTATTTAACCTTACTTATCCGAGGGAGCATCGTTGCGAAACCGCAAAACATGACTCCGGGATGGTAGTCGATATAGGATTCAGGTGTGACCTTTCCAAGTCTGAAGCTGGGAAACCCGCGCCGTCCAAACCTCCCTTTCGCAACGAGTCTGATCTTTGTGGTTCTCTCCATCTTCTTACTTGTGCTTGGTTCCGAGGGCCAGCAGTCCGCGAATCCGCCGGCAAAACAATCTTCTTCGGGGATGGGAGTCGCCACCGGCGGCGCGCATCCGGCGGTCAAGGACTCGCTCTCAAGGCCAATTACGGCTGGCGGTTTTGTAGACGGCGCGACCGTCGTATTCAGCGATATCACCAAACAAGCGGGTCTTGAAAAATTCCTGCATCGTTCCGGAACTCCGGAAAAGAGCACCATCCTGGAAACCATCGGCTCCGGTGTGGCGTTGCTGGACTACGACAACGACGGCTGGCTCGACATCTATCTCTTGAATGCTTCCACCATCGCGGCGTTGAAGGGGAAGGAAGCCCCGCCGCGAGCGATGCTCTTCCACAACAATCACGACGGCACTTTTACGGATGTCACGGAAAAGGCGGGTGTCGCGAACGAACGATGGGGAGTTGGCGTCGCCGTAGGAGACTACGACAACGATGGCTGGCCGGATATTTATGTGGCGAACTTTGGGAAGAACCGTCTTTATCACAACAATCATGACGGCACCTTCACGGACGTGGCCGAAAAGGCCGGCGTGACTCTTGGCGGCTGGTCGGCGGGTCCCACTTGGGGCGATTACGACCACGACGGGCTGCTCGACCTTTTTGTTCCTGGTTACGTGAAGTTTGATATAGAGAATCCGCCGATCGCGGGACAGGGACGCATCCCTCCAAATTTCTGTCAGTTCCGGGGAATCGCGGTGATGTGCGGGCCGCGAGGTTTGCCGGGCGAGAGCGACCACCTCTTTCATAACAATGGGGACGGCACGTTCACGGATGTCAGCATCAAGGCGGGCGTTTCCGATCCGAGCGGTTACTACGGTCTGGCGTCTGCTTTTGTGGACGTGGATGATGACGGATGGGTGGACCTGGTGGTGGCCAATGATTCCACGCCAAACTATCTTTACCGCAACAAGCACAACGGCACATTTGAAGATGTAAGTTACGCGTCGGGATTTGCCTTGAGCGAAGACGGACGCGAGCAGGCTTCCATGGGGATCGCGATCGGCGACTACCAGAGGAATGGGCGAATCGATCTTTTTACGACAACGTTTTCCGACGACTACAAAACGCTGTACCGAAATGACGGGCAAGGCAATTTTTCGGATGTCACGTACCAGGCGGGTCTGGCGGGTCCGACCATTCCATTTCTAGCCTGGGGAACGGGATTCCTCGATTTTGACAATGACGGTTTGCTCGACCTCTTTATCGCCAACGGACATGTCTACCCGGAGGTGGATAAACAAGACTGGGGCACAACCTGGGCGGAACGTCCACAGCTATTCCGGAACCTGGACGGAAAGAAATTCCAAGAAGTTCCGCCGGCAACGGGGAGCGGACTGGCCGACGTTATCCCGGCGCGAGGCGCGGCGTTCGGCGATATTTTCAACGATGGCGCGATCGATGTGGTGATCAATAACATCGATTCTAGACCCACACTTCTGCGCAATGTGCTGAAGACCGGCAATCACTGGCTGGAGCTGAAACTTATTGGCGGGCCCAAGAGTCCGCGTGATGCCAACGGGGCAAAGGTATTTCTGACGATAGGCGGAATCCGGCAACGGGGAGATGTGTATAGCGGCGGATCTTACAGCTCGAGCTCCGATCAACGAATCCACTTTGGATTGGGCACTGCTAAGGCCGTTGATTCGATAGAAATTTATTGGCCGAGCGGAGCAAAACAAAGAATCACGTCACCCGGCGTAGATCGTATTATCACGGTGCAGGAAGGGGTGAATACCCCAAGCTGATCTTCCGCGAAACCGTCTTCCGTCATGCCGGATGGTTACAGGACAGGCGGTTTGGGGGAATCATTTGGGGCGCTCTGCACAGCTTTCTGAAGCTGTACTCGCATCTTGCGGAGGCGGTCAGCCATGGCGCCGTCAGGAGTCAGCTTGAGATAACCGTCGGCATCGCGTAAAGCTCCCGGGAAGTCGTCGGTATGTATGTGGAGATTGTAGAGCAGCAAGTAGATCTGCGGGTTGTCCGGCTTCAAATCGCGAGCGGCGGATGCACAGGCCACGGCCTCCTTAAAGCGTTGCTGGCCGCTCAATGCAGAGGCTAATTCGAATTGACCTCGCCAGGACGAAGCGTCCAAATCAATCACTTTGCGGAGCAGAGGTTCGGCATCCGAAAAGCGCTTTTGACCGTTGAACATAGAAGCGAGGTCAATCATCGCCTGCGGATACTTTTCTGCGCTCAACTCGATGGACTTTCGCAGAGCCGTCTCCGCCGCAGCTGCATCGCCCATTCTGTTTTGTGCTAGTCCCATAGCTGCGTACGCTTCGTAATAGGAGGGATACAGCTCGGTCGCGCGCGTAAACTGAGCTACAGCGCCTCGATAGTCGGATTTCTCAGCAACAAGTTGAACACCTTTTTCGAACGACTCGCGCGCTTTGGGCGGGACACTCAGCTCATGCTGGGATATTGGATTTACCGCTTTGGAGCCGGACTCGCCACTCACCATCCGTAAGAGTATGTCTTTGTACACATGTCCCGACCCGTCTGGCCGGACGAACTCGCGCACAGGCGCGTATCCTTCGTGCTGAACCGATACGTAACAATCGCCGGGGATATCGAATTCGTACATGCCATTTCCATCTGAGTAGGCGAACGAGATCGGAGTGCCCATGGCATTCTGCAGCTCGATGCGAGCTTCGCTGATGATATGGCCTGAGCCATCCTCGCGAATATAGCCCGAGAGGACCTTCTTCAGGGATTCTTGCCCTTGCCCGAAGGATGAGGATGGGGCCAACAGAAACAAAGCGAACAAAACAGGTGCATAACGTCGGGGCATAAGCCAATTCCCTGCGGAGATGATAGCAGGAGGCAACGTGCAGCACCACGATACTCTAACGTGAAAAATGACCGGCCTCCGCCTCGCCTAGGCGCTCCACTGGACGACAGTATAGGAACGTGGCGGCAGTTCTAGGGTCGCGCGTCCTCCAGTGGTCGAGGGTTTTTCGGCCTTTTGCGGTGCCACGCGCGCCGGCGCGTCGAATGTGTTTGCCGCTTTCAGGTCGTTGCCAGTAAGGACCACGGCGTCACCGGCGCGCGGGGTGAAACCTTCCCAGACGATTTCCACTTGATGAGGTTTCGCCAAGTCTCGATTCAGCAGGAAAAGCGCGATCTTTCCGGTGTCGGCTTGGTGCGTGGCGGCCGCGTCCACGTAGCTGACCGCTCCCATGCCGGAGACATCGTACGTCGGCGATTCCACCAAGAGCTCCAGCGCTGCGCCGCGAGCAAACTCCAGAGCCCAGCTGTACGGATAATAGATCGTTTGCCTTAGCAGACCATTCGCATTGGTCATGATCGGGGCGATGACGTTGACAAGCTGCGCCAGGCATGCGAGTTGCACGCGGTCGGCCTTGCGAATCAGCGAATTGATGAGACCTCCGACCAGCAGCGCGTCTTCGAGGTTATAGACCTCTTCCAATAGATGCGGCGCACTTTGCCGGTGGCCATTCACGGCATCGCCGGTGCGGGCGCGGTACCAGACATTCCATTCATCGAAGCTCAGCCACAGCTTTTTCGGCGAGCGTTTGTGCCCGCGGACCATGTCACACACGGCAGCCACTTCGTCGATTTGGCGTTCCATGCTCAGGTTCATCGCCAGGAACTTCGAGCTGTCTCCGCTGGTTTCCTCCGCGTTGGTGAAGTAGCGATGCAGGGAAATGGCATCGACGTAGTCGTAGCACTGCTCGAGAACTTCGCGGTCCCATTCCAGATAAGTTGGCATGCCAGGGCCGCTCGATCCGCACGCAATGAGTTTTACTGAAGGATCGACGTAGCGCATCTGTCGCGCGGCGTCTTCGGCCTTCAAACCATACTCGGTGGCAGTCATGTGGCCGATTTGCCAGGGGCCGTCCATTTCATTGCCCAGACACCATTTTTGAACTTTGTACGGTTCCGCGGCTCCGTTCTTACGCCGCAGTTCGCTCCAGCGCGTGCCCTTCTCCAAATTGCAATATTCCACAAGCGCGGCCGCTTGTTCCGCGGTTCCTGTGCCCAGATTCAAGCCCAGAAGGGGTTCCGTTCCTACGAGACGGCACCAGGCGAGAAACTCATCCGTACCAAATTCGTTCGAATTGATCGAATTCCACGCTTTGTCCAGCACCGCGGGGCGGCTTGCTTTGGGGCCGATTCCATCGAGCCAGTTGTACCCGGAAACGAAATTTCCGCCAGGATACCGGATGATGGGAACGCCGATTTTTTTTATTTCGTCGAGAACATCCTTGCGAAAGCCGTTCGAATCCGAAAGTTTGGATTGTGGGTCGTAGATGCCCTCGTAAATGGCTCGTCCGAGGTGCTCAAGGAAGGAGCCGAACACTTCCCGGTTGACGGGAGCAATCGTCCGCCGCGAGTCCGCATAGATTCGTATCGGTTGACCCGCATTGGCCGCGGCCGATTGGCCGAGCAGAGTCCGCCCCAATGCAAGGTTTGCGCCCACTGCTATTCCCGCCTTGGACGCATCTTGTAGAAAGTGCCGCCGTGAAACAGGACCCATTAGAAAGCTCCTCAGCAAGTTTAGATTTAGACGGCGAGCGGTTCGATTCCAATTTGAGCCGCAAAAGCCCCGGACACGTCTAATTCTCCGCGATGCCTAACTCCTCAATCAGGCCGGCGGTGATTGTACTCCCCAAGTCAACGGCCAGCGCAAGCGAGCGATTCTACGCCGCAAACTGCCCAAGCCGATTGTTCTTTTCCTTCGTTTCATTAAATCGTGTTAACGTACGCGGTCCGCGCGTCCCGTATCCTAAATCGCTTTCCAGGGGTGGAGGCTTAGGATGGGCGCCCGGAACTGCTGAAACTAATCGGCCATTGGTGGAGTATCCAACGTTTGATCTTGCGTGGCAGCGCGGGACCAATGCAGAAGCACGCGTTGCGAGCGGCACGCGGAATGGCGGAGTGCGTTAGATGAACAAGGAGAAACACGGAATCCACCGGATCGCCGAGATGGCCAACGTTTCTATTGGCACCGTCGATCGCGCGTTGCACGGGCGCGGTGGCATCAAGGAAGCCACTCGCAAACGCATTCTGCAAATCGCCGAGCAAATCGGTTATTCGCCGAATCTTGCGGCGCGTGCGCTTTCGGTTGCGAAATCTCGCGTGCGCATTGGCGTCTGCATCCCCAAGGAAATTCATTTTTTCTACGATCAGCTCTGGGGCGGAGTCCTGGAAGAAGAGCATCATCTGGAACAGCTCGGCGTCGAGTTCGAAAACCGTCCCGTGCAAACCCTGGGCGAAGGCGACATCGAAGTTTTCAAGGAGCTGGTGGAAAGCCGCGTCGATGGAATCGTTCTCACCGCCGGAAGTCCAAAACAACTAACGCCCCTCATCGACGAAGCAGAAACAAAAGGTATACGCGTCGTTTGCGTTTCCACTGACGCGCCGGAGAGCCACCGTTCGAGCATCGTCTGTGTTGAGCCGCACTTGAACGGCTGTCTGGCCGGCGAATTGATGGGCAAGTGTGTGCCGCCGGGTTCCAAAGTAGCCGTTGTCGCCGGGATGCTCTCGACCGAAGATCACCGCAAGAAAACAGACGGCTTTTCCCAAGGGTTTCTGCGGCACTGCCCCGAGGGGAAAATCGTCAGTGTGGTGGAAGGCCATGAGGATGAGAGCGAAAGTTTTCAAAAGACGTCGGATCTTCTCCGGCGTTTCCCCGCACTCGATGGACTTTACATCAACACGGTCAACTGCCTGCCGGTTTGCCGCGCTCTCGGTGCGCGCGGTTTCGAGGGAAAAGTAAAGCTAATCACCACGGACCTTTTCGCCGAAATGGCTCCGTACTTTCAAAAGGGAATCATCACCGCCTCGATTTACCAGCACCCGTACCGGCAAGGCCAGATCGCCGTGCGTCTCCTCGCCGATAACCTCACCAACAAAGTTCACCTGCCTCCAGCAGCGCATCTCAGTCCCGGAGTTGTGATGTCCACAAACCTGCATCTCTTCCGCGAAATGAGATCGACGGAAGCCAAGCCCAGCGAACCTGTTCTCAAGGGCCGCAGCGTCTTACAAGCCTGAGAGTTTTGTCTTGCAGTGAGTCACTCCCTGGCTATCTTATTTCTCAGTTGAGTGAAGAGAACCGAACGCAGGAGAGTTCCTACAGTGTGTTTATTTCACGCGAGACTGGCTCGCTCGTTAAACGGCATGAAGGATTAATCGAAGGTGTTTGGGGGAATGCGAGAGAAGTGCAAAGGTTGATTGTAGCCCTCGGCAAAAAGCAAGAGAAATGGGTCGCGCAATTCGAAGCGATTCGCTGCCGATAGGAATTTTAGAAATTGTGTTTCCTGCGCGGTTAGTGCGTCATCTCCGCAGGCCATGCGGGTCGAAGCCACAGGCCCGAATTTGATTTTGCTGCCATTGATTTCGACAGAGCCCGCGAAGCGATTGCAGGAACCATTTCCCGTGGCGCGCCCGTTCTCGAGGACAGAAAAGGAAGCTTTCGAAGTAAGAACAACCGTTGTGCCTGGTAGGTCGGTAAGCAGCCATTCCGTGCCGGTCAGTGAAGGTGGCTTTTTAAAGGAAGCTGCGGCATTGCTTAACACCGGATTGTGAGTTGCCGAGCACGAAATGGCAAACGCTGCGAGAAATGCTGAGAGGAGGAACGGAAGACGCCATTTCATTGGCACATTTCTCCTAGCAACACTTTCTACCCTCGTGAGCAGCGCGGATGGATACTTCCTTTGTCCGCCGTAGCGCGTGGGCACAGCCAGTTTGCCAGGGCGAAAGTGGTTGTGTCTAGCGTGGATCTTCAGCGTTGAGACGATTGGCGGATCTCGATGTAGTCCAGGGCCGCATGTTCATCACCATCGGGAACACCTTCGACCCGAATGTTGTCGCCGGGACGAAGCATCAGACCAGTGATCCGCCGCCGTGTTGAGGAATCGCCGCCTGGTTTCGTTGCCGGCAGATGATCGTCAGCGACCCATTCATCGACGACCTTGTCGCCAACTAGAACGCGAAAGTTTGACTTGCCATTGTTCTGGTCAAAATATTCCACATCGACTTCATACTTACCAGTGGCACCATCGAAAGGGAACGTGGCGGAACATTTTTGCGCCGGAGGGGCGCACTCAATCGCCTTTCCACCCGAAGCCGTTTCTCGTGGAACAACCTCGAACGGTATGTAGCCTTGCAGCTGCATCGCTTCGGCCTCAATGCGGCCTGGATAATGCCCCACCCGACCGTGCTGATCGGCTATTCCTGAAATTTGAAAAAACCAATTGCACACGGCATCGCGCCACACGATCGCATGCCCGGCCTGGAAATCGAGGCGCTTCAATACTTCCTCATAGCGCTCCCCATCTATTCGGCTTTGGAGCGATTTCCATTGCTGCATAAGATTTGCTGCTTGCTCCGCGCCTTCGTAGTGTGAATCGTAAATGTGCTGGATAACCGTCTTCCCTGAACGCAGCGCGTACGTGTATGGCACGTGGTGGAAGAACAGCAGCAGTTCATCTGGCGTCGCATCCAGGGATTCATACATCTTCGCAACGGACGCGCGGTATTGAGCGACATATCCCGTGCCCGTGGCCGCCGTGCGGTCCATGCCGACCCCATCGTGGTCAGCGCGATGCCACTGTCCCCAGCCGTTTCGTTCGGAAGACTCAACTCCCGGTCCGAAGTGGGCGCCCACAATATCCGTGAGCGTGCCCGCGCCTAATGGACCGGTGTAGCTTTCATAGATCGGCCAGGAAGCAAGCAGCATCCCGGAGATTGTTTGCACTACACTCGGATCGTTTCCGAAGCTGAGGCGCGTCCACTCCTCCGCAATCGTCCTCGAATCGAGATTGGGATTCCAAGCGAGCCTGCCGTATCCATAAAGATTAGCCATGGCAAGTGGATGGCTGAGCCAGTTCGCATCCATTCCGACGTTCACCACAGCAACGAATCCTCCAATCGAGCGATGAAAAGTTTTTCCGGCCACAATGTCTTTCACCGCTGAAGGCTGCTCGCCCGCATGCATGTCGAAATTGAGAACTTCTTTCCACATCGGCACAAGAAAGCACAAATGCCGCTGCTGGCCCGTGTATTCCTGCGTTACTTGAAGTTCGATCGCTTCATTCGTCTTTTCGAGCCCACTAAATAACGGCGAAACTGGTTCGCGCACTTGAAAATCAATCGGCCCGTGTTTGATCTGAATGATTACGTTGTCGTCGAATTTCCCGTCGAGCGGATGAAAGTTGTCGTACGCAGCCTTGGCCCGATCGTTCTTGGGATTGGTCCAATCGAGATGGTGGTTGTAAACAAACGCTCGATAAAAAACGATTCCATGATGCGGCGCAAGGGCGCGCGCAATCACGTTGGCGGCATCGGCGGGCGTCCGGCCATACGTCGCCGGACCGAGGCGCCCCTCCGAATCCGCCTTGACGACCACGCCGGCAAAATCCGGAACCAACCGGTAGAGGTCGTCAATTTTTTTTCTCCACCATTCGGCAACGCGAGGATCGGCGGGGTCAAACGTATCGAGTCCACCGATCACCTTTGGGCTGCTGAGATCGACGGAAATGGAAAGCCGAACTCCCCACGGACGAAACACATCCGCAACACGCGCAAGCTGCGGCAGAAAATCATTCTCAAGTACGCGCGGATTGGCATTCACATTGTTGATCGCGCATCCGTTGATCCCAATCGAAGCGAGCAAACGGGCGTATTCTCCCGCGCGCGCCAAATCGGCTCGCACGTTGCCGTTCTCAAAAAATATTGACGGGCCCGCATATCCGCGCTCGATGCGGCCGTCCAAGTTGTCCCACTGATCTGCCCAGCGTATGGGAGCAAACGGCTGCTGCGTTTCGTGCAACGCTGAAACACTCTCGCCGCGCGCGATCTTGCTGAGCAATGCGAACACTCCATACAGGACCCCACGATCGGATGCGGCTGTCACAATCAAGCAATCGATTCCGTGGATTTTTTCCATGGCGAGCAGGAAACCATCTTCGCGAAGATCGGCCTCTTCGAAAAGCCTGGGCGAATCCTCGCGCAAAGCAGAAAGCGTGGCGAGGACGATGACGCCTTCCCGCGGCAAGGTTTTCTCCTCGCGTAGCGTCCGTCCCAACATTCCTCGAATGCCTCGAATCAGTTCGTCCTTCGCGGAACCGAGCACCGGTGAATCGCCGAGCACGACCACACTCGTGGGCAAAGCCGAATATTTTTGCGCGGCGCTCTTGTCTAGCGGCGCATAGCGCAGCCACGCGTCAGCTCCACTTTCCGCGCGCGCACAGCTCGCCCCAAACGCCCAGAACAGAAGCGCCACGCCGATGGTTATGTGCAGGAAACGATGCATGGGATTGCAGTCTATAGCATTACAAAAGCCTGGCGGTGTTGGGTGTCCAGCGGTGGCGAAATCTGGTGTCTCTCAACGTGAAACCGAAAGATTCGCCGTGTACGTTAACGGCCGTGCTATAGTACCAGCCGTTTTTCAGATTACAAGTATCGCTATTTTTTCTCGGAGGATTTGATGAAGCCTCGGCTAGCTCTCGCCGCGTCTGCGGCGCTCCTCATTTGCGCACCAGTCTTTCTGCGCAGCCAGGCGCAGGACGTTCCCGCCTTCCGCAATCCGAAGCTCACCATTGAGGAACGCCTCGCCGATCTTCTTTCTCGCATGACCCTAGAAGAAAAGGTCGCTCAGATGGAAGGCGTCTGGGAAAACCCGGCTTTCATGAAGACTCCCGAGTCGCGCTTCGTCGATGACAAGGGCGCGTTCCTCCCCGACCATGCGGCTGTCCTGCTGAAGGACGGTATCGGCCAGATGTCGCGTCCCAGCGAAGTCTCCCACGGCCCGCGCGAAGAAGCGGAGTTCACCAACACGCTGCAGAAGTGGATGAAGGAGAGCACGCGGCTTGGCATTCCTGTGATGTTTCATGACGAATGCCTGCACGGCCACATCGCCGACAAGGGCACGTCTTATCCCGCCGCGATCGGCCTCGCGTCCACCTGGGATCCGGAGTTGCTGCGCGAGGTTTTCACTGCCGATGCCGCGGAGGCACGCGCCCGCGGCGTGCAGGAATGCCTCGCGCCCGTTCTCGATCTCGCGCGCGATCCGCGTTGGGGCCGCACGGAAGAAACCTATGGCGAAGATCCCTTCCTCGTGTCGCGCCTCGGCGTCGCAGCGATAAAAGGCTTTCAAGGTGATGGCCCCGGTGTCGACAAATCGCACGTCATGGCCACTGCGAAACACTTTGCCGTGCACGGCCAGCCCGAAGGTGGCACCAACGTCGCGCCCGGCAACTATTCCGAGCGCGTTATCCGGGAATATTGGCTGAAACCGTTCGAAGCCGCCGTCAAAGAAGCTCACGTCCACACCGTGATGGCCTCCTACAACGAAATCGACGGCATCCCTTCGCACAGCAACAAACATCTTCTGACCGATATTTTGCGCCACGAGTGGGGATTCAACGGCGTCATCGTCTCCGATTATTTCGGCATCATGGAACTCATTCGCGTCCATCACGTTGTCGCGAATAAGGAAGCCGCCGCACGCATGGCTCTCGATGCCGGCGTGGACATCGAGTTGCCCTTTCCGGACGCCTATCCCGGTCTCGTTCAGCAGGTGCACAACGGCACGGTCTCCGAAGCGGCCGTCAATAGCGCCGCCGCGAGCGTGCTCCGCGCGAAATTTCTCGCCGGCCTTTTCGATGATCCCTACGTCGATCCCACGTACGCCGAAAAAATCACGAACAACCCCGAACATCAGAAACTCGCGCTACAAGCCGCGCGCGAGACACTTACGCTGCTGAAAAATCAGAACAATCTTCTGCCCCTCGACGTCTCCAAATACAAACACATCGCCGTCATCGGCCCCAACGCGCACGACTTGCACCTCGGCGGCTACAGCAACAAGCCCGGCCGCGGCGTCAGCATTCTCGACGGCATCAAAAATCGCGTCGGCTCCAGCGCGGAAGTTCTCTACGCCGAAGGCACGAAGATCACGGAAACGCTTCCCGACTGGGATGCCGACAAAGTCGAGCTCGGCGACCCCGTTAAGAATGCACAACGCATCGCGGAAGCTGTCAAAGTCGCGCAGAAAGCCGACGTTATCATTCTCGCGCTCGGCGACAACGAACAAACTTCCCGCGAAGCCTGGGCTCCCGAGCACAAAGGTGACCGCGACGATCTCACGCTGCTCGGCAATCAAGACGATCTCGCCAAAGCCATGCTTGCCACCCGCAAACCCGTTGTGGTCCTTCTTCTCCACGGCAGGCCTGATGCAGTCACCTACATCGCGGAAAATGTCCCCGCAATTCTCGATGGCTGGTATCTCGGCCAAGAGGGCGGCACCGCCGCTGCCGAAGTTCTCTTCGGCGACTTCAATCCCGCGGGCCGGCTGCCCATCACGGTGCCCCGCACCGTCGGCCAAATTCCCGACTATTACTATCAAAAGCCCTCCGCGAAGCGAGAGTATCTCGACGACACCACCAAGCCTCTCTTTCCGTTCGGCTGGGGTCTGAGTTACTCGACATTCAAATACGACAATCTCCACCTGACGCCTGATTCCATCGGCCCAGAAGGCACCACCCATGTCAGCGTGAACGTAACCAACACCGGCAAAGTCCGTGGTGACGAAGTCGTGCAGCTCTACATCCGCGACGAAGTCAGTTCCGTAACGCGCCCCATCAAAGAGTTGCGCGGCTTCCGCAGGGTTTCGCTCAACCCAGGCGAGACAAAAACCGTCGAGTTCTCTCTCGGCTTCGAGGAGTTGTCCTTCCTGAATCGCGATATGCACAAGGTCGTCGAGCCAGGAACGTTCAAAATCATGGTGGGCGGGAATTCCGTCGACTTGATAGATACGACTTTGACGGTCGCAGAAAAATAATCACAGTTTCGTGCATTCGGATCGTGTGCAGCAGCTTAAGGCTCTCGCAAGGAGCGCAGTAAGGCGCGCTCTGAAAGAAATCGTAAATTGAATTACAAAGGTGAACCATGGCCCAATCTTCAAACGCATCAATGACGCTCGGCATCATTGTTGGAAACCGGGGCTTTTTCCCCGGCCATCTCGCCAGCGAGGGCCGTCGCGATATGATCGCCGCGCTCACGGCCAAAGGCATTAAGCCGATCGCGCTGGAAGAGAGCGATTCGAAACACGGCGCGGTGGAGTCCCGGCAGGACGCCGCAAAGTGCGCGGACCTTTTCAAGAAGCATCGCGAGCAAATCGACGGCATCGTCGTCACGCTCCCGAACTTCGGCGATGAACGCGCCATCGCGGACACGCTCCGCATAACCGATCTCGGCGTCCCCGTCCTGATGCAGGCCACGCCGGATACGCCATCGCGCATGTTGATCACCGATCGCCGCGACAGCTTCTGCGGGAAAATGTCTGCCTGCAACAACCTCGCGCAGTACGGAATTCCCTACTCGCTGACGACGCTGCACACAGAATCGCCCAATTCCGAAATCTTCGCCAAGGATTTGGACTGGTTCCTCGCCGTTTGCCGCGTCGTCAAAGGCCTCAAACGGCTGCGCATTGGCGCCATCGGCGCGCGTCCCGCCGCATTCAACACCGTCCGCTACAGCGAAAAAATTCTCGAGGCCAACGGTATCTCCGTCGAAACGCTCGACCTCTCCGAAGTCATGGGCAGAACCGCCCGCCTCAAAGACGACGACAAAAAAGTGACCGACCGGCTCGCCGCCATCCGCCAGTATGTCTCGACGCAAAGCATTCCCGACACCTCACTCATAAAAATGGCCAAGCTCGGCGCGGTTATCGACACGTGGATGCGCGACACCGAAGTCACCATCAGCGCCATCCAGTGCTGGACGTCTCTCGAGGAATTTTTCGGGGTTGTCCCTTGCACGGTCATGAGCATGATGAGCGACCAGGGCCTCTCCAGCGCCTGCGAAGTCGACGTCGCCGGCGTCATCGGCATGCACGCTCTGCAGCTCGCCTCGCAAACCCCCAGCGCCCTCCTCGACTGGAACAACAACTACGCCGATGATCCCGACAAAGCTGTCTGCTTCCACTGCAGCAACCTGCCCAAACATTTTTTCAAGGATGTCCGCATGGACTTTCAGGAAATCATCGCGGGCACGGTCGGCAAGGACAACACCTTCGGCACTTGCGTCGGCCGCGTCAAGAGCGGCCCGATGAGTTTCGCGCGCTTCTCCACCAACGACCGCGCAGGAAAAATTTCCGGCTACGTCGGCGAAGGTGCCTTCACCGACGATCCTCTCGAAACCTTCGGCGGTGCCGGCGTAGTAAAAATCCCGCATCTCCAAAAACTTCTCCGCTACATCTGCGAAAACGGCTTCGAGCATCACGTCGCCGCAAATTTTTCCACGGTAGCCTCCGCCGTTCACGAAGCCACTACTCGTTACCTCGGCTGGGACGTTCACTCCCACTCCACCTAAGCCACTGATGAAAGCGCAATCCGGGCATCACCAGCAACCTTCTAGCCCGCGGAATTCCTCCGTCATCCCGGAAAAGGTGTACCATCGCCCGCGGAGTTCCTCACGCCTTCATGACGTCCGCACTTCCGTCCGAGCAAGAGTCGGCTCTCACCGGCCACCGATTCTTTTTCTTGTTCCTTCTTCTCTTAGCCACTTTAATTCTCTTTCCCTATGCACAGTCTAGCCGCTTCGGCCACTACACTTTTCTTGTTATCGGAAGCTCTGCCATTCTCATCAGTGTCTACGCGGCAAAAATCCACCGTGGCCTGCTCGTCCTCGCCATCCTCCTTGCCATACCCACCCTGTTCCATCGCATCTTCCTTACTAAGGCTGAGCTGAGCTCGTTTTCCGTTTTCAACGTAGTCCTCAGCTTGCTTTTTGACTTGCTCATTGTCGTGGTCATTTTCCGCCACGTCTTCGCCAGGGACCGCCCCAATTCCGAAACCATCTTCGGAGCCCTCTGCATCTATCTGCTGGTCGGATTCAGTTTTGCAAGCCTCTACGAAATGGTTGCTGCCACGCAACCAACCGCCTTTTATTTCGATCCGCACACCAACCTTCACGCCGTTCCGGCCCGCTTCGATTTCATCTACTACAGTTTCTGCACCATGACCTCGCTCGGCGCCGCCGGAATCACCGCCGTCTCGCCTCAAGCCCGTTCCATCACTGTCCTCGAAGCCATCCTCGGCGTCCTCTACCTCGCCGTCCTCATCGCCAGATTGATGGGCGCCTACCGCCCCAAGCTAACCGTCTGAGCAATTTCTACGGCGAGGGGAGTCGGAGATCCGAGCTATCTCGAGGAAGAGAAAATCATCGTCGCTCTTGCTTCTCAACGTGCGATACGCGCGGCGAACTATTGACAACTGCATAGTGGAACTGTACAGTTCATCTTTGCGAACTGATGAGTTAGGGCTCGTTATGAAAACGAAGAATACTCATGGAATTGTGGTTTCCGCACTGAAGGCACGAACCCACTTCGGCAGCTTGCTGCGTCAGGTCGAAGAGAACCGCGGGTCGCTGGTGATCGAGAAACGCGGGACGCCGCGAGCAGTGCTGCTGAGCATACGAGATTATGTGCGGCTGGCGGCGCCTGAACCCGAGATTCTGAAGGCCCTCGGCGAAGAGTCCAGGCAGAATCGTACGGACACACTCACATCGCGGGAGATCGATCAGCTGATCCGAAAGACGCGAGCGCGAAAAATGAAGCGCTGATGCTCCCGCTGCGGTTAGTCCTGGACACAAACGTTGTGATTTCGGCAGCGCTGAAGCCAGAGGGTTTGCAGCGTACCGTTTTTCTGCTGGCCATCAGCAAGCCGGCGCGGCTGTATGTGTCCGAAGCCATCCTGGTAGAGTACCGCATGGTTTTGGCGCGGCCAGAATTGCGGATACGCAGAGGGCTCCAAATGGAATTCCTTGACTTGCTCGAGAATCGGGCGCGTATGGTTTCGCCCGCGAGACTGGTGAGAGCATCCAGCGATCCAGAAGACGATAAGTTCCTCGAATGCGCCGATGAAGCGCGCGCGGACTACCTGGTCACGGGGAACTTGCGCCATTTCCCGAAGTTTTGGAAGGCAACAAAGGTTGTAAGCGCCCGGGAGTTCGTCAGCTTGGCAGCGCCACATTTGATTGGGTGAAAGCCGACGAGGGTAGCGTGTCAGCTCACTCCGCATCCTGAGATTCTTCCCGGATTCTCTGTTTTCGGATTTCGACTCCCTCCGTCTTCCGGCTTTTCCACACATTTCCACAGCCATATCAAACTGCTAAACGCCAGCCAACCCCTTCCGATCCTTCAACTTCCCCGACTCGGATTCGAATCCGGCCTCGCCGTTCGAATAAACATCCAGTTAATAAACAAGCTGATATACAGTCGGTACTTCTCCCTACTACCATTTCCCACGCTTGCCTTGAGCCTCGCAGGGTTTCGCTCGCGCCGCATTTTCTCCCGCTTTTGTAGATGCGGGTCTTCAGACTTGCTTTTCGCTCAATCCGCCGCCCTCGCGCCGAATCTGACTCCCACTTCCTCTCCTTCTTCGAAAACCTTCAAACCATTCAACATTCCAACTTTCAAACGTTCCTCCGATCTATCTCCTTTAGAATCACATCTTTTGCACCCCCCACCTAACTTCCATCGAATCACATTCTTGCAAAAAACAGAGGAGGGGTTGGGGTATCCTAAGTCCTAGTCCAACCCAACCGCTTCCTCTTTTTTCCACAGCGAATAAACATCCAGCGCACAGCAACACGCGCAACTCTAATCGTTTCACATGCTTACTTCACGGTTCTCTGGATACCCGGGGTGGGGTCTGCTTCCAACAAATCGCCTCAATCCCTCTTCCGCTGTTCGCCAGGTGGCAATCTGCTCGTCCCTCCAGGAATCACGGCGATGGACACGGGCTCTGGGCTGCCCGGTCCCTTTCAACTTTCAACTGTCGACTGTCAACTCTTCAAGTACAATCCCGGCGCTCCATTCAGAAGCCCGCTTCACCATGGGGGCCCATTTCACTCCGGAGGATAGATGAGCGCTAGCCTACGGCTCCAGGAAATCCGCGACGGCTTCGAGCGCCCCTTTTGGGTCGCCAACGTCAGCGAAATCTTCGAGCGCCTCTCTTACTACGGCGCGTTCTCCTCGCTCGCCGTCTATCTCCAGGAAAAGTTGAACTTCTCGACCGAGCAAACCGGCACGCTCACCGGCCTCTTCGGCGGCATGGTCTGGTTCCTGGCGATTTTCGGCGGCGCCGTCGCGGACAAACTCGGCTTTCGCCGCGCGCTGTCGATGGCCTACCTCATTCTGGCGGCGGCCTATTTTCTGATTGGCTCGATCGGCGCGTCTTGGCTCGCACCGATTCGTGGCGCGGTTCCGCTCAGCTTGTTTGTCGGCGTCATCCTGATTCTTCCCGCGCTTGGCATCGCACTGGTAAAGCCAAGCGTCGTTGGCACCACCGCCCGCGCTTCCAAGGAAAATGTCCGCACCCTCGGCTACTCGATTTACTACACCATGGTGAATATCGGCGGCACCGCCGGCCCCTTCGTCGCAAATTGGGCGCACACGCACTTTGGATTGGAGCGAGTTTTTCGCATCTCCGCGCTCAGCGTTTTCGCCATGTTTTTCCTCATCCTCTTCTTCTTCCGCGACCCACGCAAACCGGGCGACGAGCCCGCCCCCAGTGTGCTTCAGGTCGTGCGAAACTTTCGCGCGGTAATCTGGCCACCGCGATTTCTCCTCTTTCTTCTCATCTTCACCGGCTACTGGATCGTTTTCTGGCAGCAATACACCAGCCTGCCGGGCTACATTCACACCTACGTGGATCCCAACGCCCACGTCGAGCTCATCCTCATCACCGACGCGGCCATCGTCGTCTGCTTGACTTTCATCGTCAACTATATCGCCCGCAAAATTCCGCCGTTTCACGCTGTGATTCTAGGAACCGTCATTTCTTCCATGTCGTGGCTGGTCCTGGCGTTTTGGCCGACGGTAATTGGCGCAGTCGTTTCCATCGCCGTGCTTGCGATCGGCGAAATCATTCAGCAGCCGCCTTATTACGCGTACATCTCGCGCCTCGCGCCTCACGGCCAGCAAGGCACGTATATGGGCTTCGCTTTTCTCCCGATTGGAATCGGCTCGTTGATCGGAGGCTGGTTCGGCGGGACGATGATGCATCACTTCGGCGAAGTCGCCCACCATCCCGAGCGCGCCTGGTGGGCCATCAGTGCCGTCGGCTTCGCCACAGCGGTGCTCCTCTGGATTTACGACCGCGCCGTCAAGCCCCCCGCGCAGGAGCCGGCATCATGACAGGGCACATCGCATTCTTATTTCGTAGGATTTTGTCTGGATTTGAACTTTTGACTTTCAACTGTGGACTGTCGGCTGCCTCAATTCACCATGCGGCGGAGCGAAGCGAGCGCCTGCCGCGCAAGCGAATACCGCGGCTCGACCTCGAGCGCCTCTTGAAAACACTTCATCGCGCGCGCATACATTTCCTTGCCGAGATACGCACGACCCAAGTTGTAGTGCGGAAAATGGCGCGGCTCATAGCGGCGCGCTTCGATGGCGCGCTCGAGCCATGGAATCGCTTCATCGAATCGGTTCAGCTCGATCAGATAAGCCCCGATGTCGTTATACGGATTGCCAAATTCCGGGTCGACTTCGATCGCGCGCTTGCACTCCGCGATCGCTTCTTCGATGCGGCCCTGAAAATGATACGTCCAGCCGAGAAATGTGTAGGCCTCGGCGGTCGGGTGAAGTTCGAGCGAGGATTGATAGAGCTCCACGGCCCGGTCGTAGTCGCCCTCCATCTGGGCCTGGTAAGCGTCTTGGAGGATTTCCCACGCCCTCGTCAGGGTTTCCTGGCTCATGGTGTAAATTGTTAACACACGGTTTTGAGGGCGTCAAAAGTACGAGAGTCCCATCGGTGCACAGGAGCAACCTGTACTTTGTGCCGGGTCGCGGGAGTGGAAATTAGGGCCACAAAAAGAGAAGATGGGGGCGCACTTTGCACGCTGCATTTACACGCTACATCGCACAGTGCTTCGCACGCGAAGACGTTTGTACCGAAAGATTTTTGAAGTCCATGACGAAGGGGGAGACGTGAAGCGAAATTATCTGATTCTTGGGTTCGCGCTGTTGGGCTTCTCGGTGGCGGTTTTGGCGCAAGATCCACCGGCAAAGACGGCTCCGAAAAAAGCGACGGCCGCCAAAGGCTCAGCAACCAAAGGCAAGGAAGTGTTCGATCAAAAATGCGGTATCTGCCATTTCGCGGACAGCGACGCGAAGAAAATCGGCCCCGGACTAAAAGGAATTTCCAAGCGCGGCACGTTTACCGTGAACAACAACAAGTTCACCGACGACTCGCTGAAAACCTGGATCGAAAATGGCGATTCGCTGATGCCCCCGTTCAAGGATGTTCTGGACGAGCAGCAGATCAAGGACGTAATCGCCTACGTAAAGACTCTGTAGCGCGTTTGTAACGGCGGCCTCTCCCCGGTTTGTAATTTCGCGAGCGAACGAATAACTCCGCGAAAGCGTTTGGATTATCGCGGGGGGTTGGAAGTTTGTGGGAATAAAAAAGCCCCCGATGGACTGAGCGATCAGGCCATCGGGGGCAAACTCAACCGGGACACCTGCCCAGGCACCTAGCGCGATCCGAAGCGGCGGCCAGCAAACTCTGCGTAAGAGCGCCATCCGATTCTCGTGCGCTGTGTCCGGGCCTATTCTCTGCGAAGCAGAGAATCTACTTCAGGACGGCGTCCTTGAACGCCTTCGCCGGGCGCAGGCGAACTACGGTCTTGGCCTTGATCTTGATCGCTTCGCCCGTCTGGGGGTTACGGCCCATGCGCGCCTTGCGGTGCGCTTTCACGACGCGGCCGATGTTCGGAATAACGAACTTGCCCGCGGCGCCCTTGGCTTCTTTCACCGCAAGCTTGAAGAGCTCTTCGAAAAAGAGCACTGCGGTTTTCTTTGGTGTGCCGCACTTCTCGGCGATGTGCGACACGATCTTGCTCTTGCTCATTGGCTTGGCTGCCATCTAGTCTGCTTATCCTCCTGTATTTACTTTCCACCCCGAAACGAGCGGGGCAGGCC
>Ga0210409_10001501_pt1 | contig 30378 bp, 23 predicted proteins | sample IncBWH17MmetaG_FD_161649 | JGI IMG/M metagenome (GOLD analysis project Ga0210409, IMG submission 161649) | Forest soil microbial communities from Barre Woods Harvard Forest LTER site, Petersham, Massachusetts, United States - Inc-BW-H-17-M | ecosystem: Environmental > Terrestrial > Soil >...
ACGAAGCGGATCTTATCAAGCGCAGCCGGTAAGACGGGTGGAAATCCCGAAGCCGGAGGGCAGTGGAATGCGCAAGCTAGGCATTCCTTGCGTGCTGGATCGCTTTGTTCAGCAGGCGGTGCTGCAGGTTCTGCAGAAGCGCTGGGACTCGACGTTCTCCAAACACAGCCACGGTTTCCGACCGGGGCGCAGCGCGAAGCAAGCGGTGCACGAGGCACAGCAGCACATTGCCGAAGGGTACCGCTGGGTGGTCGATCTCGACTTGGAGAAATTTTTCGATCGAGTAAACCACGATCGTTTGTTAGCGGCGGTGGCCAAGCGCGTGGCCGACAAGCGAATGCTCAAGCTAATTCGAGCGTTCCTGGAGGCCGGAGGGATGGAGGACGGGTTGGTGAGTCCGGTGGATGAGGGAACGCCTCAGGGCGGTCCACTTTCACCGTTACTTTCCAATTTGGTGCTGGACGAACTGGACCGGGAGTTAGAGCGGCGCGGTCACCGCTTCGTCCGCTATGCTGACGATTGCAACATCTACGTCCGCAGCGAGCGAGCAGGACAGCGAGTGATGGAGAGCGTTACGCGCTTTATCACGCACCGACTCAAGCTCAAGGTGAACCAGGCGAAGAGCGCCGTGGCTCGACCGAGGCAAAGAAAGTTCCTCGGATTCAGCTTCACCAGTGAACGAGAACCAAGGCGGCGGATCGCCCCCAAGGCCATCGCTCGCTTTAAGGAGAGGATCGGGACCGGACGCAGAGGACGCGTGGCATCAGCCTGACGCAGATGGTCAAGGATCTTGCGACCTATCTACGAGGATGGCTTGGGTACTTCGGCGACTGGCAAACGCCTTCGGTATTGCAACGCCTTGAAACGTGGCTACGCCGTCGACTCCGGTCTGCGGTGTGGAAGCAATGGAAGCAGGGTCGAACGCGATTTCGCGAACTTCGCAAACGGGGTGTGGGCCAAGACCTGGCGGCGCAAACCGCTGGGAGCCCCCACGGCCCGTGGCGCATCGCCAACTCGCCCGCCCTGACCATCGCTTTGCCGAATGCTTACTTTGTCCAGCTCGGACTTCCGCCTATGGTCGTGCGGTCAGCTTAATCCGCCGAACCGCCGGATGCGGACCCGCATGTCCGGTGGTGTGGCAGGGGAGGCGGGGCGACCCGTTCCCCTATGCCGATTCAGAAGGATTGGGCAGCACGGGATGATTCGGGAACAGGATGAGTCGTCGCTTCAGTCTCGGACTGCGGGATCAAAACAATCTAATAAAACCTGCGGCAGAGTGCGTGTGTAAGAAGCCCTGCTGCATGATCATTTTGCTCAAACCGGATCATGGCCAGCGACGCGATATTCCTCCAAAGCGGACAATTTCGTCCGGTGTGCCGTAGCCGCGTTCGTGCGCCTGCCCGGAGACGTCGTAGGTCTTCATTTCACTCCAACGCCACCGGCTCGAAGCCGGAGGCGTCGCACAGCGACAGTAAAGAGTCCATTCATCGCCGCGCCCGGCGATGGCGGGAACCAAGTAGGACCCGTTGGAGTACGGACTAAAACCAACCAGGTAGCGCATTCCGCACCTGGGACACTCTGCGCAATGTCGAAGACGGTTGGGCATCGGTATTCGGCATCTGGAAGACTGCCCGCCTGCGTTGACCTCCGTTGCGCTAGAGCCGAATATTGCGCGACGTATTGCGGAACATATGCAAAGTCCGCCGTTCAGGTTGGACACTTGCGGACTTCGATCCCGCGAGGCTGGACGTTTCCGGACCTCGCAACGGGGCCAGCAAGACTTTTTGAGCCCGGTCCGAAAACGTCCAACCGGATAGGTCGAGTGGCCGCTATGATGAGCAACAGTCGCTCGGATCTCATTTCGCCGTAGCGATGCGAGAACGGTATGGATCTGGATTGGCGAGTATGTTCGCGAGCGAGGCTCTCGCGCGATGCGCGCTTCGATGGCAAGTTCTTCATCGGGGTGGTTGGCAGCAGAGTGTATTGCCGACCTATCTGCCCGGCGCCCACCGCTAAAGAAAAAAATGTCCGCTATTTTTCGAGCGCGGCGGCTGCGGCAGAGGCAGGCTTCCGACCATGTTTGCGCTGCCGGCCGGAATGTTCGCCGGGCACGCCCGCCTGGTTGGGCACGTCGAATACAGTGTCGCGGGCTTTGCGATTGATCGGAGAGAGCGGCCTGGAAGACGGCGGAGTCGAAGTTCTGGCGGAACGTCTGGGAGTGGGGTCACGGCACCTGCGGCGGCTGTTCTTGCGGCATCTCGGAGCGACGCCGATCGCTGTAGCTCAGACACGCCGATTGCATTTTGCCAAGAAGTTGATCGACGAGACCACACTTCCCATGAACCAGATTGCGTTGGCGTCGGGCTTCGGATGCGTGCGGCGGTTCAATGCGGCCATCCGCAAGGTGTATAAGCGGACGCCCACGCAAATTCGCCGGCTCGTGCGACAAAAGGCGACTCAGCCGGGAAATCAATATCTCTTTCGCCTGAATTTTCGTCCGCCTTATCACTGGCAAGGAGTGTTGTCGTATCTGGCGGCGCGCGCCACGCCCGGCGTTGAAGCCGTCGAGGATGGCTGTTATCGGCGCACGATTTCGCTGAATGGCGCTGAGGGGTACTTCGAGGTGTCTCTCGACGCACCGCGGGACGCGCTGGTGGCGCGAATCGAATTCGGCGATGCGCGGCTCCTTTTCTTTGTCGTCGAGCGCATCCGCGCGATGTTCGACCTGAATGCCGATTGGGCGACCATCGTACAAACGCTGAAAAGTGATCCAACGTTGGTTCGGGCCATGGACTCCGATCCCGGCCTGCGCGTGCCGGGCAGCTGGAATGGATTCGAGCTGGCGACGCGAGCCATTCTTGGACAGCAAATCACGGTGAAGGGCGCGACTGCTCTGGCCGGACGAATCGCAGCCAATTTCGGCAAACCGTTTGCCGGGCCGGGCGGACTTACCCATCTCTTTCCCGCGCCGGAAGTTCTTGCCGAGGCGAAGCTTTCGAGCGTTGGATTGACCGGAGCGCGATCGGAAACGATTCGCGCGCTCGCTCGTGCGGTGTCGAGTGGGAAGATCAACTTTGAGGGTGTAGTCGATAGCGAGCAGTTTCTGGAGCGGCTGTGTGAGATCCCTGGCATCGGGAAGTGGACGGCACAATATGTCGCGATGCGAGCATTGCGCGAACCCGACGCTTTTCCATCGTCTGATTTGGGTCTGCTGCGCGCTTTGAAGTTAAAGAATTACCGCGACCTCGAGGCCCGCGCCGAGGCCTGGAGACCATGGCGTGCATATGCGGCGATGTATTTGTGGAGGATGGGGAGCCGGTCGTCGGATGCCGATCGAATGTCCGCTTCGGTTGTAAATCAGAAAAGAAGGGTCGAAGCGAGTCCTCCGGAACGCGTTTCGTTGGCTGTGTAACACGAACGGATGGATGAGCAGTGTCGCGGGACTTCGCCTACACGAACTCGTCTCTTGTAGACAAGCGCGTGTGGATATCTTTTGCCGATCCGATCGTTGACGCAATCGCATCAAAGCCGAGTATGGAGGCTGAGCAATGACAATCACTGAATTGTTATTGGAAGAACTCGACCGCGAGGCTGATGGAATCCGCAAGACGCTCGAGCGTGTTCCGGAGGGGAAGAATGACTGGAAACCCCACCAGAGATCAATGGCGCTCGGTTCCCTGGCGACCATTGTGGCGAACATTCCGGCCTGGCTCGATATGGTTGTGAACATGGACGAGCTCGACATCAATCCCGCCGGAGGACCGCAATATCGTCCGCCCGCCTGGAAGACGCGGAAGGATCTGCTTGCGCAATTCGAAGGCAGCCTGAAGAAGGGGCGCGAGGTTTTAAAGAACACAACCGATGATCGTCTGCTTAACACGAAGTGGCGCATGCTTTCGGGCGGCAAGCTGATGAGTGAGCAGAGTCGCTACGTTGCAATTCGCGACGGAGTGCTGAATCACATGGCCCACCATCGCGGCCAGCTCACCGTGTATCTGCGGATGAATGAAGAGAAGGTGCCGGCGATCTACGGCCCATCCGCGGACGAAAAGGCAGCGTGAAGGATCTTGGAAGCTGAAACTGCAACGTCGTTGAAGACGTGAAGACGGATGAGGGCTCTTAGCGTTTGCGCCCGCGTGCGACTGCCTCGCGGGCTTCCTTGTCGGCGGTGCGACGCCGCTCGGTTTCTCGCTTATCCCACAACTGCTTGCCCTTGGCCAGCGCAAGCTCCAGTTTCACCCTGCCATTTTTGAAGTACATCCGCGTCGGGATCAGGGTGAGGCCCTTCTGCTGGGTCTTGCCGATCAGTTTGCGCAGTTCGTCTTTGTGAACCAGCAGCTTGCGCGTGCGAAGCGGGGCGTGGTTGAAGATGTTGCCGTGATCGTACGGCCCGATGTGCGCGTTTAAAAGCCAGAGCTCGCCGTCTTTCACTAAACCATAGGAATCTTTCAGGTTAGCGTGCCCGGTGCGGATCGACTTTACCTCGGTGCCGGTTAAAACTACGCCGGTCTCAAATTTTTCGAGCAAGAAATAGTTATGCGAAGCGATCCTGTTAACAGCAGCGTCGCGTTCGCCCGCGGCGGTTGGGTCGCGGCGCGGGTTTTTCTCCGGATTCGGCTTGGTCGGATGTGCAGTCTGGCGGGCCACGGCAAGAAAAACGTTATCACAACGACGGCAAACCAACCTTTGGCCGGAAAATCCGCAGGGAAGCGGTCCAAAACGCGCTTGCAGGGCGGGTTTTGACCAAAACGAGGCCCCCGGACATCGCCCGGAAGCGGTGAAGGGAATCAAAACTCGGGCTGGTTGGGGGCCCTTTTGGGACTAAGACTAAAGAGTGTAAATGTCCGGAGCACAGTAACTTCGGAAGTGATTGGTACCGATGCTATAATCACGCAGCTTTTGTGAAATTTCTGCCACGCGAAAGCGAGCAACTCCCCCCTGAGGGGCTTTTGAGCCCCATGGACTCCGAGTGCAAACACGAGGGCTGACCCGAATGAGACGTTTGTTACGCCCGGCGACGCTTCTGTTCGTCGTTCTGGCTATTACCCTTCCCGCCGCTGCCGATAAAGCGCATTCGCTCTGGAATAGAGGCCGCGATGCCGAGCAGCGCGAGGACTATGAGAAAGCCTACGATTATTACCAGGAGGCTTTCAGCCTGAGGCCCAAGGACTTACGGTACCGAACCTCCTACGAACATATCAAGTTCCTGGCTTCGGCTTCGCACGTACATCGCGGGCAACTCTTGCGGGAAAGCGGCAAGCTGGACGAGGCCGTGGTGGAATTTCAGAAGGCCGCGACCATCGATCCTTCCAGCTTCGTCGCCCAACAGGAGCTGAAGAAGACCCAGGAGATGATCAGTCAGGCCGCCAATCCTCAGCAGGCGGTGGCGGCGACACCTAACCTTTTGAAGAAGATCCTGAACGAAGCGCAGGGTCCGGTGGAGCTCGAGTCGTTTTCGAATGTTCCGATCACGCTGAAGATGACGGAAGACACGAAAGTGACCTACGAGACCGTGGGCAAGCTGGCGGGAATCAACGTGTTATTCGATCCCGACTACACGTCGCGCAAGATCCGCATTGAGTTGAACGGAGTCACCCTGGAAGAAGCGCTGGGAATCATCGCGCTGGAGTCGAAGACATTCTGGCGGCCGGTAACGCGCAACACCATATTTATTGCCCAGGACAATCCAGCCAAGCGCAAAGAACTCGATCAAAGCGTCATCAAGACCTTCTATCTTTCGAATCTCTCGCAAGCGACCGAATTGCAGGACGTTGTGAACGCCATGCGCACGCTGCTGGAAGTCAGCCGCATCCAGCAGTTGCAATCGCAAAATGCCATCATCGTACGCGGAACTCCCGATCAGATTGCGCTGGCGCAGAAGTTGGTGGATGACCTCGACAAGGCTAAACCGGAAGTTGTGATCGACATTGTTGTGATGCAAGTGAGCAAGGACCGCTCTCGCACTTTAGGCATTACGCCTCCGACGAGCACCAGCATTTCACTGAACAACAACATCAACAACACGACCACTTCCACCACATCGAGCACAACCTCGACCTCAAGCACAGGCTCATCGAATTCAGGCTCGACCAGCAGCATCAACCTGAACCGCATCGGGAACCTGAACGCGACCGATTTCACGATCACGATTCCGGGCATCACGGCGTCGGCGATCATGGGCGACAGTGATACCAAGATCATTCAGAATCCGCAGATTCGCGCTCTTGACGGTCAAAAGGCTACGTTGAAGATCGGCGACCGTGTCCCGGTTGCGACCGGATCGTTCCAGCCGGGTATTGGCGGCGTGGGTATTAACCCGCTGGTTAATACGCAATTCCAGTATCTCGACGTTGGCGTCAATATCGACATTACCCCGCGAGTGCACGCCGGACGCGAAGTCACGCTCAAGGTCAGCCTTGATATTTCGTCGGTCACGGGCCAATCGAATATCGGCGGCATCAGCCAGCCCATCATCGGCCAGCGCAAGGTGGAGCACGAAATCCGCCTGAAAGAAGGCGAGGTGAACCTACTGGGCGGAATGATGGAGGATAGCCAGACTCGCTCTATAAGTGGCTTGCCGGTTCTGGCGACGATTCCGTTCCTTAAATATTTCTTCGGCCAAGAAACGAAGGACCACTCGGAGCAGGAGCTGGTGTTTGCTCTGATCCCGCACATCATTCGCGGAATGGATGTGAACGACCAGAACCAGCGCCTGATCGATGTGGGCACGGCGAATTCGCTGGAACTGCGGCGTGTTGCCCGTGCGCAGGTGGAAACGCCTCCGGCTGCCGCGCCAGTACAGGCGCCTGCCCAGACGCCACCACCGCAGGCAGCGCGTCCGGTGACGCAGCCGGCCATGCAACCTGCGACCGGTGGAACCAGCTTCCTGTTTGACCCGGGAACCATTACTCAGACCAAGGGTGCAACCTTCACGGTGAACGTGCTGATTTCGGGGGCACAAAACGTGTACTCGGTGCCATTGCAGCTGAACTACGATCCGTCGAAGCTGCAGTTGGTGAACGTGTCGAATGGAGGGTTCCTGGGGCAGGACGGTCAGGCGGTCGCGCTCGTTCATCGCGAGGACGAAGCGACGGGCACGTTGCAGATCACTGCGACCCGGCCGCCGAATTCAGGTGGTGTATCGGGTCAGGGTTCCGTGGTCACGCTGACCTTTATGGCGAAGGCCAGCGGGCAAGCGCCGCTGACGATTACACGCGGGGGAGCGCGCGATCCGGCCATGCAGCCCATTACGGTGAATGGTGCGCAGGCGATCGTAAACATCCAATAATTCGAGAGACGTTGGAGTAGCGGCAGGAATGAATGCAGCAGTCTTAAGCAAGGGCCGGGTGGCGGCGTCCAGAGGGCGCACGGCGGGCGGCTTTACCCTGATGGAGTTGATCGTGGCCACCGCGATCATGGTGATTCTTACCGGCATGGCAGTGCCGCTGGCGAGGGTGACGATCAAGCGCGAGAAGGAACGAATCTTGCGTCACGATCTGTGGGAGATGCGAGACGCCATCGATCGCTATAAGGATGCGGCCGATCGCGGCGCCTTCCAGATCAAGCTCGGCAGCGAAGGATATCCCCCCGACCTCGACACGCTGGTGCAGGGAGTCGATTCGAACGGAAAGAAGATCCGGTTCCTGCGCAAGATCGAAGTCGATCCCTTCACGAACAAATCGGAATGGGGAATGCGGTCGATGCAGGACGATCCTACGTCGGATTCGTGGGGCGGACAGAACGTGTTTGACGTTTACTCGAAGTCGGAAGAGACCGCACTCGACGGCTCCAAGTACAAGGACTGGTAAATGCTGCGACGCAAGGAAAATCGGGGCTTTACGCTGATCGAAATGATGATTGTGATCAGTCTGATTCTGATCCTCATCTCGATCGCTGTGCCAGCGTACAACCGCGCCATCTTGCGGGCGAAGGAAGCGACGCTGCGCCAGGACTTGTTTACGCTGCGCGATGTGGTCCAGCAGTTCACGCTGGATAAGCAAAAGGCGCCCCAAACTCTCGATGATGTAAAACAGGCTGGCTACATCCGCGATATCCCGATTGATCCATTCACGGGCGAAGCAAACTGGACGCTCGACATGGAAGATGCGCTGCTGGCCGTCGACCAGCAGGAGCCCGGAATCTGGGATATTCACAGTTCTTCGAACCTGACCGCGTCGGATGGAACAGCCTACTCAAGTTGGTAGTCGTCAGTCTTTAGTCGTCAGTCTTCGGCAACATAGTCGTTGGTCGTCGGCCGAGATCGTCATCTGGTCGGCCTGCAGTGCCTCATGAAGTTTGCTCTCGAGTTTGTCGCTACGCTTTGCACAGCGGTATTTGCCGGCGCGTCTCTCTACATCACTCTCGTAGAACATCCAGCGCGTATGGAATGCGGCACCGCCGTGGCCGCTACCCAGTTCCGTCCCAGTTATCGTCGCGCGACCGTCATGCAAGCGTCCTTGGCGATCTGCGCCTTTCTGGCCGCGCTGTCGGCGTGGTGGATGAACCGGACACCGATTTGGCTGCTGGGAGGAATCTTGATTGGCGCCGTGGTCCCGTTCACGTTGATCGCAATTCTTCCCACAAACAAGAAGCTCTTAAGTGCTGGCCTGGAAAAGGATTCGGATTTGGCCGGCAAATTGTTATCCAAGTGGGGAAAGTTGCACGCGGTACGCACGGTTTTAAGCCTGGTGGCATTGGTGATTTTGCTCGTGGCAACGGCTGCGATGGGCCAAGAACGTGAGTTGCAGATAAAAGAGTCGCAGCTTCGACAGGACCTTTTGACGTTGCGCGATGAGATCCAGCAGTACACGTTGGACAAGCAGAGAGCTCCGCAGACGCTCGACGATCTTAAGCAGTCGGGCTATGTGCGAGAGATCCCAGCGGACCCGTTCACGGGCAAGGCGGACTGGATGATCGACATGGAAGATGCTCTGATGGCTGTCGACCAGCAGGAGCCCGGAATCTGGGATATTCACAGTTCTTCGAACCTGACCGCGTCGGATGGAACAGCGTACTCAAGTTGGTAGTCGTCAGTCTTTGGCAACACAGTCGTTGGTTGTCAGCTGACGGGAAAACCTCCAACCTCACGTGATTGCACCGAAAAGCAGGTTCCTCCTTTGCTCGCTGCCGCTCGCGTGTCGGAATGACAAGTCGTTAAGGGTTCTTCAGAGATATCTCCAGGTTGGAGCGAATTTTCCTTTACTGGTCCCATCGATCGAATTGCGCGCTTCTTCCGCAACCAATACCATAGAAACATGCCGGTAGAGACTGAGATTTCTCCCAAGGCCTACACGCCCGTGCGCGCGCCGCGCGGCACCACGCTCACCTGCAAGAGCTGGCAGCAGGAAGCCGCGATGCGCATGCTCATGAATAACCTGGACGAGGAAGTCGCGGAGCGGCCGCAGGACCTGGTCGTTTACGGCGGCACCGGGCGGGCAGCACGCAGTTGGGAGGCGTATCACGCGATCGTCGAGACGCTGAAGTCGCTCGACAATGACGAGACGCTGCTGGTGCAGTCGGGCAAGCCAGTTGGCGTGTTCAAGACGCACGAATACGCGCCACGCGTGCTGATTGCGAATTCCAACCTGGTGGGCCACTGGTCGAACTGGGAGAAGTTTAACGAGCTGGAACGCGCCGGGCTGATGATGTACGGGCAGATGACGGCGGGCTCGTGGATCTACATCGGCTCGCAGGGAATTGTGGAAGGAACGTTCGAAACATTTTCCGCTGCGGGCGAAAAGCACTTTGGCGGAGATCTGGCAGGGAAGTTGGTTGTCTCGGGCGGCATGGGTGGCATGGGTGGAGCGCAGCCGCTGGCTGCAACTATGACGGGTGCGGCATTTCTCGGGATCGACGTCGACCCTGAGCGAATCAAGAAGCGCCTGAGGACCGGCTACTGCGACTTCATGGTGACTACGCTCGACGAGGCGTTGCGGATCCTGAAGAACGCGGTTCGGAAGAAAGAAAATGTTTCGGTCGGCTTGGTAGGGAATTGCGCGGACATCATTCCGGAGTTAGCCGAGCGCGGCGTGGTGCCCGACATCCTGACCGATCAGACCTCGGCGCACGATCCGCTGAATGGCTACGTGCCGAACGGGATGACCTTTGCCGAAGCGCTCGAACTTCGCAAGCGCGATCCACAGGCGTATCAGGAGAAATCGCTGGACGCGATGGCGCGGCACGTTGAGGGCATGCTGCGCCTGCAGAAGATGGGCTCAGTAACATTCGATTACGGCAACAACATCCGCACGTTTGCGTTTCAGCGCGGCGTGAAGAATGCATACGACTTTCCGGGATTTGTGCCAGCATACATCCGACCACTCTTTTGCGAAGGGCGAGGACCGTTCCGCTGGGTGGCACTGTCGGGCGAGGCATCGGATATCGCGGTCACCGATGACCTCGTGCTGGAGCTGTTTCCGGAAAATCGCATTCTCCGGCGCTGGATCGAACTGGCGAGGAAACGCATCAAGTTCCAGGGCCTGCCTGCACGGATCTGCTGGCTTGGTTACGGGGAGCGCGCGCAGTTTGGGCTGGCCATGAACGATCTCGTGAAGAAAGGGAAGATCAAGGCGCCGATTGTGATTGGACGCGATCATCTGGATTGCGGGTCTGTGGCATCTCCATTTCGTGAGACCGAAGGAATGAAAGATGGATCGGATGCCATCGCAGATTGGCCCATCCTGAATGCGCTGCTGAACACGGCTGCAGGCGCCTCGTGGGTTTCAGTGCACAATGGAGGCGGGGTTGGCATCGGCTACTCGCTGCATGCGGGGCAAGTCACGGTGGCCGACGGGACCGAGATGATGGCGAAGCGCATCGAACGCGTCTTGACCACCGATCCCGGCATGGGTGTGATCCGGCACGTGGATTCGGGGTACGAGCAAGCCAAGGAATTTGCCGACAAAAAAAACGTGAAGGTGCCGATGAAAAAGTCCTTCGGCGGTCGATAGTCGTTGGTCGCCAGGAAAATCAATTCCGGAAATGAATCGCGCCGTGAACGTCCGCCCGTGAAAACAGCATCCAAACAACAGGCGCTGCTGCTTGTTAACATCGGCCAGCTTTTGACGCTGCGCTCGGCATCTGGCGCAAGTGGTCCGCGGAGGGGCGCGCAGTTGCGCGATCCTGGCATCGTCGAGGACGCGGCGGTTTTGTGCGTGGGCGGAAAGATCGTTTCGGTGGGCAAGACGAAAGTTGCGTTGCGCGATCGCTGGCTGAAGAAGAATCGCAAGAAGGTGATCGAGATCGACTGTGAAGGTCAGGTGGTGTTGCCGGGATTTGTAGACTCGCACACGCATCCCGCCTTCATGACGCCGCGACTGGTGGACTTCGAAAAGAGAACGGGGGGCGCTACGTACGAGCAGATCGCCGAGGCGGGAGGCGGAATCCGTTCCAGCATTGAGCCAGTCCGCAAAGCTACAAAGAGTGCGCTCGCCGAAAAGGTTCTCGATGCCCTGCACGAAATGGCGGAACAGGGCACGACCACGGTAGAGGCCAAGTCGGGCTACGGGTTGAGCGCCGATTCGGAGTTGAAATCTCTGGCGGCGATCCGGCAGGCAGCTTCACAATGGCCGGGCACGGTGGTGCCGACGTTGCTGGGGGCCCACGTTGTTCCAAAAGAGTTCAAGGGTTGCTCACAAAAGTATGTGGAAACCGTCTGTAAGGAGATGGTTCCACAAGCTGCCAAGGGCAAACTTGCGCAGTTTGTCGATGTTTTTTGTGATCGAGGGGCCTTTTCCGCAGAGGAGACACGCCAGATTTTCGCTGCCGCCGTTGAGAATGGATTGCACGTTCGAGCGCACGTGGGCCAACTTTCCCGGACACCATTGTCTGCATTATTCGACTTCAAGCCGGCGTCGCTTGATCATATGGATCACGTGAGCGACGACGACATCCTGGCACTCTCAAAGCAGGACACCGTCGCGACGTTCGTGCCGGGCGCCAACTATTTTCTGGGATTGAACAAGTACCCGGCGGCGCGCAAATTGATTGATGCGGGAGTCCCGGTGGCGCTGGCCACGGACTACAACCCCGGAAGCTCTCCCACGGCAAGTATGCCGTTTGCCCTATCGCTGGCCTGCACGCAGATGAAGATGTCGCCAGCGGAGTCGATAACCGCGGCCACCATCAATGGCGCATGGGCATTGCGCTTACAGGAACGCAAGGGTTCGATCGAGGCCGGCAAAGACGCGGATCTGGCCGTGTTCGAAGTCGAAGATTTTCGAGAAATCGCGTACTGGTTTGCATCTAACCGGTGTGTTCTGACCGTGTTGAACGGTGTTCTGATCGCCTCCGGCGGTTCGGGTGAATTGGGGTGAACCGCTGTCGAGGGAATTCCGTATAACACCAACAAGCGCGTTTATGACGGTAGGTGTGCCTGCTGGACTGAACAGGCGGGTCTTGGAGCGTGCGCGTCATTTCGTTGAAGGCAAGACCAATTTAAATTTGGGGAGAGTATGAAGCGAACTTTTCTGTGTATTGCAATTTTCGCGCTGATCACTACTTTTGCAGCAGCGCAACGTTTGCCCGAACTGGCGGTTCCCGAGAACTACAAGCTGACCCTGGTTCCGGACTTCGACAAGGACAATTTTGCCGGCGAAGAGACGATTCAGATTCATGTACTGAAGCCTACCTCGCAAATTGTCCTGAACTCCACGGAAATCGATTTTCAGAATGCGACGATCGCCAGCGCGGGCTCGACCCAGACCGCGAAAGTCACACTGGATAAAGAGAAAGAAATGGCCACGCTGGTCTTCGACAAGCCGATTCCGGCCGGTTCGGCGAGCCTGCACATCAAGTATGCAGGAATTCTCAACAACGAACTCCGCGGGCTGTATCTGGGCAAGGATCACGAGGGGCGCAAGTACGCCGTCACGCAGTTTGAAGCGACGGATGCCCGGCGCGCGTTTCCATCATTCGATGAGCCCGACTACAAGGCGACCTTCGACCTGACGGTGGTCGCGGACAAGGGCCTTTCAGCGATCTCGAATCAAAGAGTCTTGTCTGACACGCCGGGTCCCGGAGAGGCAAAACACACGGTGACGTTCGCCACCACGGCGAAGATGTCGTCGTACCTGGTGGCGCTTGCGGTGGGGCAGTTTGAATTTGTCGAAGGTCAGGCAGACGGCATTCCGATTCGAGTGTGGGGACCTCCGGGCAGCAAGCAGGACGGAACCTATGCACTGGAAGTCGCCGAGCAGTGCATGAAGTACTACAACCATTACTTCGGCATCAAATATCCGTTTGACAAGCTCGACATGATCGGCCTGCCGGATTTCGCAGCGGGCGCGATGGAGAACACCGGGTTCATTACCTACCGTGAAGTGATCCTGCTGCTCGACGACAAGAAGGCGTCCGTCGGACTGCATCAGACGGTGGCCACGGTAATCGCGCACGAGATGGCGCATCAATGGTTTGGCGATCTGGTGACCATGAAGTGGTGGGATGACATTTGGCTGAACGAAGGGTTCGCGACGTGGATGGAGAACAAGGCGGTCGCGGCCTGGAAGCCGGAATGGCACCTCGAACTGGACGACGTGGAGCAGACCACCGGTACGCTCGGCGTCGACTCGCTGAAGAACACACGCCCGATTCACCAGGCTGCTGATACTCCGGCACAGATTCAGGAACTCTTTGATGGTATTGCTTACGGCAAGGCGGCATCGGTGCTGCGCATGCTCGAGGCCTATCTTGGGCCGGAAACGTTTCGTGCCGGCGTTGATACATACCTCAAGCGACACGTCTACGGAAACGCAACCGCGGACGATTTCTGGAAGACGCTGGCGGAAGTCTCGAAAAAGCCGGTCGATCAGGTCATGCCGACTTTCGTGAAACAACCGGGCGCTCCGACCGTCAGCGTGCAAACACAATGCAGCGCAGGCTCGGCAGCGGTGACGTTGTCCCAAAAGCGTTATTTCTACGATCGATCGTTGTTTGAGCGCGGCAACGATGAGCTCTGGCAGATTCCGGTTTGCCTCAAGGAAGATAACGGCAAGGGCCAGAAATGCGTTCTGGTGACGAAGAAACAACAGACATTCACGATGCCGGCATGCGGGTCGTGGGTCATGGCGAATGCCGGGGCCAACGGCTATTACCGCTCGGGCTATACGTCCGAGGCGATTCGAAACATCTCCAAGAACGCGGAGACGGATTTGACTCCCGCAGAGCGGATCTTCTTGCTCAGCGACTCGTGGGCGTCTGTGCGCGTGGGAGAGCAGCCCATCGGGGACTACCTTGCCCTCGCGGAAGGACTGCAAACGGATCGAACGCGCGCCGTTCTGGAACAAATGGCGGGGCAGGTCAACTACATCAGCGACTATCTTGTGACGGATGCCGATCGGGATGCTTATGAGCAATGGGTGCGAAAGTTGTTTTCTCCCATCGCGAAACAACTTGGTTGGTCTGCGAAGCCCGGTGAGAGTGACGAAACGAAAGCGTTGCGTGGCCGAATCATGAGCGTGCTTGGGCATGCGGGACGTGATCCGGAGGTGATCGCGGAGGCGCGGAAACTGACGGAACTGGCACTGAAGGATCCGACTGCCATCGATCATACGATTGCGTTTACTGCTTTCGGATTGACCGCGCAGAACGGCGACGCTACGTTTTACGACCAGCTGATGGATCGGTTGCAACAGAAGGGATCGAGCCTCGAGGAGTACTACATTTACTTCCAGGCGATCAGTCAGTTCCACGATCCGAAGCTGCTGCAGCGCACATTGGACTACGCTGTGAGTCCCGCGGTTCGAACCCAGGACTCTTTGGGCCTCATTTCCGCGGTCATGCAAAATCCCACAGGAACGCGCGTCGCGTGGGATTTTGTGCGCTCTCACTGGACCGATATCGCAAAAGTGGGCGGCGGCTTTACCAGTGGCGAAGTCGTCGGAGCCACCAGCGCCATCTGCGACGCGGGCATGCGCGACGAGGTCCAGGACTTCTTCTCGACCCACAAAGTACCGACTGCCGAGCGGACATTGAAACAGTCCCTCGAAAGAATGGACTATTGCGTCGACTTGAAATCGCGACAGGCGCCTCAACTAGCGTCGTGGCTGGAACACCAGGGAGCCGCGGCGGGACAGTACTGACATCGTTCCGGGCCTCGATACAAGCAATGATTCGGCAAGCCTTCAAGAGGCTTGCCGATTTTTTCTTGCACAGCGTAGTTACGCGCAAACTCTTCGCGAGCTCCGAATGATTGCTTACCAGATCACTTTCAGTCCAAATTGAACCTGTCGCGAGGTTGTAGACGTGCTGGTAATCGCCCCGGCGGTTCCGGAGACCTTGGTTCCGGAGGTCGAAGAAGTAAACGTAATCAGGTTGGGTGTGTTGAAGTTTGCGCGATTCAACAGGTTGAAAATCTCAGCACGAAACTGAAGGGCGAGCCGCTCACGAAGCTTGGTCGTCTTAAAGGTTGAAAAGTCCCACGTGGCTAAGCCTGGGCCGGTCAAAGTGTCTCGACCTAAATCACCATAGAAGCCGCTACTCGCGGGAGGGGCCAAGAACGCCTTCGGATTAAACCACTGCGAAGGCTTGCCAAGGATCACCGGGCCAGTGAAATCTGGATTCACAAACGGCCGCACCGGATTTCGCGTATCGCCGTTGTTCGATGGGTTATAGCTGAGTTGAGGCGTGAAGGGAAATCCCGATTGCAGCGTGACAATACTGTTTACCGACCAGCCACTCACGAGTACGTCGCTCCATCCGCTAAGATTGTTGCCGAAAGATTGGCCTCTTCCAAATGGCAATGTGTAAATGGCATTGAGCACACCGATGTGCCGGACGTCGTAGGTAGCCGGGCCGTAGTCAGAGCGCAATTTGAAACGATTTGAGACCAATCCCGGCGCGTTCGCGGCCGCCGTCGCATTCAGCGAATCCCCATCATCGAGCGCCTTCGACCAGGTATAGACGCCGCGCAACGAAAGGCCGTGGCTGAAGCGGCGATTCACGTCGAGTTGAAGTGCGTTGTAGTTGCTGGTGCCCAGAGAGAACCAAGTCCATGTATTCGCGATCGCGGGGTTGGCTCGCGGCTTACCTGCGGGAATGTAGTACGCTCCCGCGGGTACCGGCTTCCCCGCAAGAGGTGAGCCAATGGGAAAACCGATCGCCGGCGAATTCGTAGGGCTGGTCGGCTGACCCGGATCATAAGTTGGATAAACTGCGGGGCAAGGCGATGCGGGACAAACCGCGGGGAAAGGCTCGTTGGCATCGATGCCGATCAGTTCGTGGTAACCGTGACTTCCGACATATCCGACGGTCAACGATGTGTCGGGAGAGATCTCGCGCTGTACCCGCAGCGACCACGAGATCAGGGTTGGCGTTCTCATGTCGGGCTGGACTCCGCCCGGAACGGGTTTCGCGCCCGTGAGCACCGGAGCAGCGGGATCGACCGGCAGGGAGGCAACCGGAAACGGCGCGGTTGCGCTGCCCGCGCTATAGACCGGATTGAACGGCGCGTTTTGGTCGGCGCGATAACCAAGAGCATCTTGCAGGTCGTTGTACATTCCGAAACCGGCGCGCACCACGGTTTTATCGTTGAATGGGCTCCATGCAAATCCGATGCGCGGCTGGGGCAAGAACTTGGCGTGATTGGTGGTGAACAGGGCGTCGCCAATGTGCGGTTGTGACGAAATTATGCCGTTAGGAAAAGTGTAATTCGCTGCGCGGCCGTGAGCCTCGTTCCAGCCGGTGCTGAACTCGTCGCGGAACCCGAGGGACAAATTAAATCGGGGCGCCACCCGAATGACATCTTCGGCATACCAGGCGCCGAACAACGAGCCCCAGTTCATCTCGGTCGGTGCCGGGTCCCATAGAAAACTCGACATCGATCCTTGCAAGAAATTCTGCAGGCTCGAGAATGTGGCTTGGCCGTATTGGCTGAGTGCAATCGTTTCGTTCGACTGGAATGGTTGGAACCATGCGCCAAACGTGAACTGATGCCGCCCTCGGGTCATCGCAACCCGATCTTCGAAAGTAAATAAGTTGCGGGCGATCCTCAGATTGCTTCCGTTGTTACTACCGGCGAGGCCGATCGCCGCTTGCGGGTTGGATGCGGCACTTCCACCCACAACGACTGCACCGACCTGATGGCCCACCAAAAACCCTGGGACGCTGGCAGCGGGCGTGCCCGGAGTGGGTAGGCCGGTAAAGAAATATCCAGCACGCGAGTATCCCACGCGCGCCACGTTAACCGTGGTCGCTGAAAACGAGTGCGTTTCGTCCAGACTCAGGACCTGCTCGCGCAGGCTAAGAATGTCGGAACTGTAGGGGTCCAAAACGGTCTCTGTGAAATCGTCGCCGTCATCAATGGTGTAGACAGCGGACAGGGAATCTCGAGTGGACAACAAGTGGTCAAGCCGAACTGTGCCAAAGTCCTCACGAATGGTCTGGAGTGGGCTGCTGAAAAACTCCGCGATCCCGCAAGGCGTAGGCGAAGTGGGGCAAGCGGTTGTGGGTGACTGAGGCCAGAGGTTCAGCAGAGGCTGAACCGAGGCCACTGCATTCGCGCGCGAGATATCGTCGGGGACAAATGCCACGGAGGTCTGATGAAGATGCTGGCGTAAGCCCTCGTAATTGCCAAATAGAAAAGTTTTGTCGTGCCGAATTGGCCCACCGAGCGCCGCTCCGAATTGATTGCGCTGGAAAGGCGGCGCCGATCCTTGATCGAAGAAATTCGGCGCATCCAGAGCGTTGTTGCGCAGGAACTCATAAACACTGCCGTGAAGTTGATTGCTTCCTGGCTGGGTAAGAATGGTGACCTGCCCGCCAGGGCGCTTCCCGTACTCGGGTCCGTACGAATCGCGAAGCACATTGAATTCTCGTACTGCGTCAACGCCGAGCAATTGCTGGCTGGCGCCACCGGGCTGCATGTTGTTCTCGGCTGCGCCCGTGAATTCGACGCCGTTCAACAGAAAAATATTCTGCTGCGGGCGATTTCCCGATACTGAGAAGTTATTACCCGTCGTCGAATTCGAGACGCCGATGCCTCCGGTCTTCTCCCAGGTAAAGTTCACAATGCCCGGATTCAACGTGACCAGCAGGTCGTAGCTGCGACCATTCAGCGGCAGATCCTTCACTTGCCGCTCTCCAACAAGGCCCGAAATGTCTTGCGTGGTCAAGCTGACAAGCGGAACATCTTCTGTCACCCTAATTTGTTCGCTCACTTGCCCCACGCGGAGGCTCAGATCTGCAGTGGCATCCTGGCCCACGACGAGGCGAATACCGGACCGGATTCCCTCGGCGAAACCTTCTTTTGTGACCTGGACCTCGTAAGTCCCGACCGGAAGGGCGAAGAACCTATACCAACCGCGCTGGTCGGTGGAAGCATTGCGTGAAATGCCCGTATCGAGATTGGTGGCGGTTACGGACGCACTAGATACGGCCGCGCCGGACTGGTCCGTAATCTCCCCGGACAGACTGGCTGAAACCTGCGCCCAGCAGCACGGCAAGCAAAAAGTACAAAGGAACAAGACGAAAGCGCAAAGACGAAATGCGCGGGACTTTTTGGAAAGGCTGGTGTAATCAACCTGGAACGGGCTTGCGTCCACCATCAGGCGTGGCATTCTTGCAGCGCGATGCATTCTTCTTCCCCTCGTGAAGACGGATGCAGAAGTGTATATGATAGGCGGTTCCTTAGTCGAATATGATGCGAGTGTGGGCAAATATTCCTAGTGGTTCCGCTTTTCCGAGCGGTGCTCATCCCGATTGACCTGAATCGCTCTCGAACTATAGGATTCACTCCCGAATGGCCCGCCCCTCCAAAGCGAAACACCGCGAGGTTGCGAACGAACAATTGCTGAAGCCCCGCGAAGCGGCGCTGGAACTGCGCATCAGCTTTCCGACCATCAAGCAGTGGATCTACAAGAAGAGAATTCGCAGTGTTCGGACCGCGGGCGGGCACCATCGCATTCCGCAGAGCGAAGTGGATCGGCTTCTGTTCCGGACGCGCGCTAAGACTGCGCCGGAGCGAACCTTGCTCATGCGTCAACTGAGCGGGAGGAATCAGCTCGTTGGCCGGGTTGAGAGCGTGCGAATCAGTGGCCTGATGGCAGAGGTGGTGCTCTCAATCGGTCAGCAGCAAATCACCGCGATCATCACTTCGCGATCCGCTCGCGAAATGAATCTGAAAGCAGGTCAGACGGCAGCAGCCCTTATAAAGTCAACGGAGGTCATGATTCTTCGGGTGTGAGATGGGAAAACTTTATTTGTTCCTAGTATTGCTGCTGGCACAGTTCTTCTGCGGATCGGCTTTGCAGTGCCAGCAGTTGACCGTTCAAACCGAGCCCGGGAAACAGGTGGTCCTCGGCCGGGCGGACCTCGAAGCCCTGCCCCGCGTGAAGGTGAACGTGGCAGACCACGCGTCTGTTCCGGCCATCTTCGAGGGTGTAACGCTAAAAAGTGTGTTGGAGAAGGCCGGCGTTAGCTTTGGAGAATCGATGAAGGGCAAGCGCCTGGCGGACTGCCTGCTCGTCGAAGCGGCAGACGGCTATCGCGTGGTTATCGCGCTTCCCGAGACCGACCCGGCGTTTACGGACAAGCAGATTCTGCTCGCCTTCTTGCGCGATGGGAAACCGCTGGGCGAGAAAGAAGGTCCGTACCGAATTGTTATCCCAGATGAAAAACGAATGGCCCGATGGGTTCGACAGGTAACGGCGCTGAAGATTGTGAATGGTCAGTGAAGAAAATCAATCCTTCTGAATCATCACTTCGGTAGCTTTAACGACAGCGGTGACCTGGTCACCTTTCTTGAGCTTCAGTTCCTCGGCACTGCGACGCGTGATGGCGCTTTCAATCAGGTTATCCCCGACACGAACCACCACGTGCGCCATTACGTCACCAAGTTGGATTTCGTCGATTGTTCCACGCAGTTTGTTTCGAGCTGAGATTGGCATGCGGCAATTATAAAACGGCAGGAGTCACTATGAGGCTACGAAGGCCCGCAGTGCTCGCGCTTTTGCTGACGGTGTTCCTGTGCCAGTTGTGCATTGCACAAGAACTCACCGTGGCCGCGGCCGCGGATCTGCAATCCGCGATGCAGCAGGTGGCCGCGCATTTTGAGCGGGAGACGGGAAAGTCGGTGAAGGTCATCTACGGCTCGTCAGGAAGCTTCTTCCAGCAAATTCAAAACAGCGCGCCCTTCGACATGTTCTTTTCCGCGAATCTCGATTATCCCAAGAAGCTGGAGTCTGCCGGGTTGATTGAGGCCGGCAGCTACTACCAGTACGCTCGGGGCAGAATCGTGGTCTGGGTTCCCAAAGACTCCAAAATCAACCTGAACGTGGGACTCAAGGCACTGCTCGAACCGGGCGTTCAGAAGATCGCCATCGCGAATCCGCAACACGCGCCCTACGGACAGGCAGCGGTGTCAGCGATGCAAAAGGAAGGGATGTACGACAGAGTCAAAGACAAGCTCGTCTTCGGAGAGAATGTTTCCCAAACCGCGTCATTCGTTGTGTCCGGGTCGGCCGATGTCGGAATCGTTGCGCTTTCGCTGGCGCTCTCGCCGAACATGAAAGATCAGGGACGCTACGTCGAGATCCCCGCGAATGAGTATCCGCCGATTGATCAGGCCTGTGTGATCCTCAGGTCGTCGAAAAAGAAGGAGATTGCGCAAGAGTTTCTTGCGTACATTAAGAGTGCCACCATTGCCGACGTTCTAGCGAGTTTCGGATTCGATGTGAGCGGTCGCTCCAAGCAATAGGAATCGCCGAAATCCCAACGTTCACTTCATCGGAAGGTTTTTATTCGTTGGATTGTACAGTCGCTTCTCGCGGCTTGAAGTAGCGGACGGTCACATCATCGGAGAAGCGGCGAACCTCATTCTGCCGTGCGTCGGCGCGTACGAGTGCGGAGTTGGGTGTGAAATAACGAATGGTCACGTCTTCGCCAAAGTGTCGAACGCCGACATTCGAAGCAAGCGCTAGTTTCCGTTGCACACGAGCAGAGGGGCGCTGCACCGGAGGCTCTACGGCCGAGGTGTCGGCTGCGGGGATGCCGGATGCGACAGGGGTGGGGGTCTGAACGGAATTTAGCTTGTCTGTTACGCGAACGGGTGAGATCTTGGCAGGCCGGTCTCGATACAGAGTAAGGCTGACCAGCGCGGCTACGATCGCCACGGCAATTCCGGCATCCCACGCACGGTAGAAGACCGAAATAACCTGGGCGGGAAACCAACGCGAACGCACGATGTCGGGATCGAGAATTGTGGCGATTGGCGAAATCGCAACTATGTCAGTGTTTGAAACCGGTTCGAGGTCCGAAACGGCGTGCAAGTCCGAAACTGGCGCTAGGTCCGAAACCGGGTCCAAGCCTAAAACCGGGTCCAAGCCTAAAACCGGCACCGAGTCGGAAATCGCGTCCAGGTCGGAAACGGAGTCGAGGTTCGAAACCGTATCCAGGTTGGAAACTGGCTCCAGGTCCGAAACCGGGGCATCGGACCGCGCCAACACAGTTGGTTCGAGTTCACTGGGTAAGGGCGTCGGCGTTGGCGGAATGACCACGGGTTGGAACCGGGCGACCTGATTTTGTTCAGCCGGGGCGTGAATTTGCCCGACCGCGTCCGCAAGCACAACTTCATTGACTGCCTTCTCTTTGACTACCTTGTGTGAACAAGAACGTATGGCCTCTCCAATCAAGCCGGCGAAAATCCAATAGCCACGAATTTCCTGGTCGGAGAAAAAATGCGCGCTATCGAAAATAATCTGCAAGACCGCCGCTAGTGAACCCTTGGAGCGGACGGGCAAGATCAGCAGAGCTTTTGCTCCGAACTGCCGGCAGATCGCTGACTGGATTCGTGGGTCGTGGTCCGCGTCCTCAACTCGCAAAATCTCGGTATCCATCTGGGACGCCGATATGCTGATAGTTGCCGCCACTGACCGACCAACGTAGGCGGCAGCACTCCCACTCCCGGCGCCATACACGAGCTGACCGGTTTTCAACAGCGCGATTGCGCAGCCCGTAGCATCGGCCGCGCTGCGCACCTGCTCTGCAATCATTTGCAGGGTGCCGTTCAGATCCAGTTCGCGGGCCTCGATGCGTCGCTGCATTTGCATGATGCGCGAAAGCATCTGCGGACTCATCCCGCTTCCTCGAACCATGTATGCGCTCGCCAGGATCGATTGCAGGGGCTCAGGATCGAAGCTCGGGGAGGTGTTTTTCATGCAGGGTCGGCTTGTACTTGTGGCTGACTCGTGGACATCGCTGGAGATCCCGTTTCGAAGTGTCCAACAGTCGGGGGTCGCTGTCAATCAGCTGAATCTCCTAAAAATGCTGTAGGTAGACCTCCCCGCGGGGAACAGCTCTCAGACCCAGTTCGAGCGTCGGTGGGGATAGTTTCGGTAGCGCATCCTACCGTCTGGATTCTGCGCATAAGAACACCTGGCGACGAAGTTCGCGTCGCTCATGGTGCACTTGCGGGCGGCGGCGGTACATTCACCGAAGAAGGCACGGCCATTGAGAAACCTTCCATGACGGTGGAAATGTACCCTTGAGGATAGAAGGCGAGTGCCGGTCACACTGAGTCGGCGATCGTTTCCGCTGAGATCGTCGCAGGCGTGAACGCCCGGATGGCGGCGGCCAGTGGGAAAAGAGGCTGCGCGGGTCTTGAGGAAAGTGCGCCGTTTGACCATGAAGTCTATTATGGCCGGTCGCCGACTTTCGTACGAACAGGGAAGAACGATCAGCCAACAACATGTTTGCTGGCTCATCGCAATGCGTGGGATCGGGGTTTTTGCTCAGACAATGCGAATTGCGAGCACGCGATTAAGGCGAAGGCAAGCGTCCTAATAAAATCGCTTGTTGCTTGCCTTCTGGACATTTGGACATTTCGGAAACCCGTTGTCAGAAATGGGTCTCTGGGAACCGGGAATCCCAGTAATCATCGTACTCCCAAGCATTTCGTAATATAATAGACCCACATTGTTGGCTGCTTCCGACCGGACTTGACCTTTTCTTTCTAACGGAAGCTTCCGTGCTGCAGGACGTTTTCACTGTCGTCGTAGGAGATAAAATCCTGATTCAACGACAAACGATAACCGCACAGGTCATCGAGCACCTACTTGGCCTGATCAAAAGCGGGCAGGTGAAACCCGGGGAACGGATGCCTACCGAGAAGCAGCTGACAGAGGAGCTGTCGGTAAGCCGGACTTGCGTGCGCGAGGCAATGAAGTCACTGGAATCGCTCCAGCTAATTAAAGTGCGTCCCAGGGTCGGAGCTGTCGTCTTGGAACCTTCTCCAACTGCACTGATTAATGCAGACCATCTCTCCGCCTCAGCGTACCAACAGCGCACCGACAGTCTCATCCAGTTCCGCAAGATCCTTGAGCTAGGGTTGGCCATGCTGGCCGCCGAAATGTCGACCGAAGAAGATTGGGCCAAGATGCGGGCAATTCTGGCCGATCATGAGCGTGCAATAAAAATCGATCGAAGTACTCCTGAGGGAGATGCACGCTTTTACAAGGAAGTCGGAGAGATCAACGTCCGCTTCCATAAGGCTATCGCAGAAGCCACCAGAAATCCGATTGCAATTCTTGTTCTCGAGGCAATCTCCGAACCACTCGCCACGCGAAGCCGGAAGACGAACGAGATGCCAGGTGTGGCCGAAGCTGGATTGCGCGAGCACTGGACCATCTACCGAGCGATCCGGGAGCGCAACCCCGAGAAATCACGGAACGCCATGCGAGCGCACATCCAAAGCGCAGAGCGCGCCGCTCGTGCGACACAAGCGGATGAGGCAGAGATCGAAATGAGCCTGGTGCACCTACCGTGAGATTCATGCCTACGACCTGATACTCCGATGCTGGCCAGCTTTGGCTTCCATGGGACACTCGAAGTCCGAAAGTCCAGAAAATCAGTATCATAGTATTATAATATATAACTGGATCCGTCCCCTTCTTGTGTAATCTAAATGCCGTGTTTGCTGTAAGATACATGATTATCGAAGGGTGCCGGTCTGCGGACGATTGCTCGGCATCCTTGACGTATTTCGCACTATTTCGCTTGTCCTATTACTAATATTGTCGTACAAAGGCGCGAGCTGGCATGTTGCTTTGGGGGGAGACTATCCATGGAACGTCGTAGCTGTCGTTATTTCTGTGTCTGTCTGCTTGCGCTCCTTGGCACTGTACACGTATGGGCGGATGTGACCGGTTCCATCCTCGGGTACGTACGAGACAAGTCCGGCGCGGTGCTTCCGAACGCGACAATCACTGCCACCCAGACCGCCACTGGCTACGTGCGCACGGTGAAGAGCGATTCATCGGGTGCGTATAGCATCCTCGCCCTGCCTCCGGGGCGCTACCGCTTAACCGCCTCAGTCCCGAGTTTCCATGAGGGGGTTATTGAGAACGTCGACCTTGATGTCAACGATGCGCTGCACTTTGACTTCACGCTGCAAGTGGGCAGCGTGACCGAGGTCATCTCCGTTGACGCGGACGCGTTGCAGGTGCAGACCGTAGCCACATCGACCGGCACGACCATTGAGTCCCCACAGATTCTGGCAATGCCACTGAATGGTCGCTCCTATCTCGACCTGCTTTCCCTGCAGGCCGGTGTCGCTCCCGCGAATACAAACAGCGGATACTCCGATCGCGGTGTTGCTTCCGGTCTGTACACTTCAACGGGCAACGTGTCAACGGACGGTCAGCCTGAATGGGCCAATGCCTTCCTGGTGAATGGCGCTGAGGTCAACGAGACCAAGAATATGGGCGCGGGTTTAATTCCCAACGCCGACTCGATTGCTGAGTTTCGTCTGCTCACCAATAGTTTCAGCGCGGAGTACGGCAAGTTCACTGGCGCAGTGATGAACACCGTCACTAAATCCGGAACCAACCGATTTCATGGAACACTCTTCGAGTTCTATCGGAACCAAGGACTGGACGCGAAGAACTACTTTGATCCAACAAAGGCGGAATTGAAGCAGCATCAGTTTGGGGGCGTTCTTGGCGGTCCGGTTTGGAAGGATCGAATTTTCTTCTTCACCGACTATCAAGGAACGCGTCAGGTGGCGGGAGCCAGCACGGGGAAACTACAGGTCCTGAGTGCTGACGAACGAAAAGGAATCTTTCCGGATTCTCTGCTCACCGGTACTGTTCAAGGCAGCGCATGGGCCACAACTCTGATGAGTCGCGGTGGCGGAACCATCGTCCCGGGAGTGACCCAGTACAGCCAGCTCGGAACGGCGGTGACTACTACCGGCAATGTGCCAGGTCACGACATCTCGGCCTATATCGACCCTGTCACTAAATTGACAATATCCCAAATTCCACTGGCGAATCAGGCCGATGGAGTGAGCTTCGCCGACTCAAGCCATGCTGGAACCCTCAACGATACCAACCTGGGCGAGCGCATCGACTTCGTCAATCGCACGACCGGTGACTGGTCGTTCTACTATCACTATGACAACGCGACCGCGCTCCAGCCCGTCTACCAGCAGGCTTACCAGGGGATTGAGAACGTGCCCGGTTACCCCGTGACAGTACCATCGCGCAACCAACTATTCTCGATGAGCCACACCAAGACATTCGGGGCCACGATGGTCAATGTCGCGCGATTCCAGATGTTCCGAATTACACTGCATACCGCACAGCCATCCGCGAGTTCCACGATCTCCGGCTATGACAAGTACGGCTTCAACACGGATCCCACGACCGGTGGCCTCATCAATACTGGAACGCCAGGCTACCCGTCGTCATTGCCCATGATGTTGTTCAACAGCTTCGCCGTCGGCAATAACTGGCTGAATCTTTATCAACCCAATACTACTTATGGTGTCGGCGACACCGTCAGTAAGACAATGGGCGCCCACTCCATCACTTTTGGAGGAGAATTCAAGAAGTACGGGTTGAACGCCAGGAACGAATGCGGACCAAATGGCTATTTCCAGTTTACTGGCAATGAAACCGGCACAGATGTTGCTGACTATTTTGTGGGCGCTCCGACAAGCTTCGTCCAATGTTCCATCCAGGTGCTCGACAACCGCACCCGATACTTCGGGCTGTTCGGGACCGACACGTGGAAGGCGACTTCCAATCTCACGCTGAATCTCGGCCTTCGCTGGGACGTCGCTCGCCCTTGGAGCGATAAGTTTGGTCGTTTAACCACGCCCGTTCCGGGGGTGCAGTCCACAAAGTTCCCCGACTCTCCCATGGGTAACCTCGTTCCGGGGGATCCGGGAGTTCCCAACACGATCTCTCCCACCCGCTACAATAACTTCGGTCCGCGGCTCGGTATAGCCTATGCACCTTCTGGTGGTATCTGGGGCGAGAACAAGACCAGCATTCGCGCGGCCTACGGAATCTACTATCTGGGCGCTGCCGACAACGGGAATTTCGGAATTATTGGCGACGCACCCTGGGGACTCTACTGGGCTTCGCCCCAACCCACCGAGTTCGCGAGTCCCTACATCACTCGCGCAACTGGCGTGAGCCAGGGCCAGCACTTTCCTTTCGTTTTTCCATCAGGCCCCGGACCATTCCCCAACTTCAAATTCGGATCGCTGATGCCACTTTACGTGCCCGGCTACTACAACAAGAACAAGACACAAATGGCCGAGCACTATAACGTCTCTATCCAGCGCCAACTCGACAAGTCGACCATCCTGACTGTTGCGTACGTGGGAACGCAGGGCCATCACATTCAGCGCGGAGAAGACATTATCTGGGGCGATGCGGCGCTCTGCCAGTCGCTTACGGGTTGCGGGCCGGGTGGTGAAGGCGGCGTGTACACACAAGGCGGTCAGACCTTCTATGGAACGTTTACTGGGCTGATCGACAATCAGACTATCAGCCAGAAATATACGAATTCCAGTGGCGGCCCTGTAGTGGCCTTCGCTTCCGCAACTTGGCTGCAGAATTCCGGCAACTCGAACTACAACTCCTTGCAGGTCTCGGCCGAGCGTCGCGCCCGCGATTTGACGTTCTTGGTCAGTTACACCTATGCCAAGTCGTTGGATGACTACTCGGCCAAGTTTGACCCCCGCGATCCGCAGCGGGCTTACGGTCTTTCGACGTTCGATATGCGGCACAACCTCGTTATGAGTTACAACTGGGATATTCCGTTTGCTCGCCTGCTTGGTGCTCGCCGGATTACCCAGGGATGGCATCTCACCGGCATTAGCCGTTTCAACACCGGAACGCCGATCAGCCTCAAGAGTGGTGGGGACTTTGCCCTGACCAATCTCGGACTCGACTATCCCACCCAGATCGGGTCCGTCCAAAAGCTGAATCCACGTGCCTCGGGGAATCTCTACTTCAACCCCAGCGCCTTCGCCAGCGGTCTGAGCTGCGGCTACGAGGTTTGTGGCGTCACTGGCAGCGCGAAGCAGTATTCATTCAACGGGCCGGGCGCGATCTCTACAGATTTGGGACTGGAGAAAGACACGAGAATCACCGAGGCGACATCGTTTAAAGTACGCTTTGAGATGTTCAACGTCTTTAACCATGCCAACTTCCTGTCCAGTTCCGTCATTGGGAATGCTAATTCAGGCCAGTTCGGACAGGCTACCAATACCGCACCTGCTCGTGTCGGTCAGATCAGTGCGAAGTTCCTTTTCTAACCAAAGCCCCACGGCGTGTCGTCATCGTGGCGAACCTTTCAGGGGATGCGAGCAACCGCATCCCCTGTCTGTTATAAGAAACAAGATTTCGGAAAGAAATCGAACGATCATGAAGGAACTAGTTTCGATCCTCGCGCTGCAATTCTCCATGACGGCGTTTGCGCTGGGCCAGATGCCAGGTATGGCAAATCATTCGACCCCGGCCGTAGACGATTCGAGTTCCTCGAAATCGACTCCGAACTCTTCCCGAGTGACCTTTACAAAAGATGTGGCCCCCATCGTCCAGCAGCATTGCCAGACCTGCCACCGTCCGGGTGAAGGCGCGCCGTTTTCGCTGCTGACCTACGAAGACGCCAGACCGTGGGCTCGAGCCATGAAGAAGCTGGTGCAGCAGCGCGAGATGCCGCCGTGGTTTGAAGACGGTCACACGGAGAAGTTTGCGAACAACCGCTCGCTCACTCAGGCCGAGATCGATACGATCGTCGCTTGGGCAAACGCGGGTGCACCGAAAGGAGATCCCAAAGACCTGCCACCTCCCAAGCAATGGGTTGAAGGATGGTCGATTCCTAAACCAGACGTCGTCTTCCAGCTTCCGAAGCCATTTTCGATCCCGGAGAGCGGCGTCGTCGAGTATCAGTACGTGATTCTTCCGACAGGCTTCACTGAAGATAAGTGGGTTCAGTTTGTGGAAGCGGCGCCATCAGACCGGTCCGTTGTCCATCACATTGTTGCCTACGTCCGCAGACCTGGATCGAACTACTTCAAAGATCAGCCCAAGGGCGTGTTCTTCGAAGCGCCGCCCTCCAAGACCGGCAAGAAAGCCGACCCCGATGACGTGCCGAGCGATTGGCTGGTCGGCTACGCGCCCGGCCAGCCTCCAGACATTTTCGAACATGGGCAGGCGAAGCTCGTTCCGGCTGGCTCCGACATCGTTCTGGAGGTGCACTATATGCCCGAAGGTAGAGTGACGACTGATCAGTCGAGTGTTGGACTGGTCTTCGCCAAAGAACCGCCTAAAGAACGTGTGATGACGCTGTCGGCCGTTAACGAGAACTTTAAGATTCCTCCTGGCGATCCAAACTACAAGGTAGATTCGTCGTTCACGGTGCGCCATGAAGTAACTCTGCTGGGCATGCATCCCCATATGCACACGCGCGGCAAAGACATGCAATATCGGTTGGTGTTCCCCAACGGAGAGACGCGAACCATCTTGAATGTTCCACACTACAACTGGCACTGGCAGCTCTGGTACAACCTGGCAGAACCGATCAAGCTACCCACCGGTACCCGCATCGAATGCACCGCGCACTTCGATAATTCGGCGAACAATCCCGAGAATCCGGACCCGACGAAGACGGTCATCTGGGGGCAGCAGAGTTTCGATGAGATGATGGTCTGCTTCTTCAATTTCGCATTCCCGTCGAACATCTCGGCAAAGGAAATATTGCCACTGCCGAAGGCCGACGCGGCTGTCGCTCAGAAAGACTCGAACTAGTCTGTTATCTGCGGACGCTCGGCAAGACAATGACTCGCTTCCTGCAGGACATATTGCGGCAGCCGCACGAGATGCGTGGCGCCATTGAATTTCTGAGCGGCGCCGGCCGGGCTCGATTGGAGGAAGCAGCAAACGCAATCCGCAACGCGCGCGCTACCTACTTAACTGGCATCGGCGCCAGCTGGAACGCAGGATTGAGCGCAAGCACGCTCTTTTATATGGGCGCTCGCGCCGTCTACCTGCAGGACGCAGCCGAGTTGCTACACTTTTCCGCACTCCCGCCTGGTGCGGTCGTCGTCGTAATCTCGCGGAGCGGGCGAAGCATCGAAATCGTCAAGCTACTTGCAAAGGCTCGCGACTGTGGCGCGACAGTGATCGGCATTACCAATTCGGAAGACGGACCACTGGCGCGCGAAGCTCCGATTGCGCTGGTCGTGCCCGCTACGCCCGATCATGGAATATCTGTCAACACGTACTCGACACTGGTCATCGCCGCCGCCGCCCTGGCATGCGCTACGGTGGGAGCCTTTGATAGCGATCTCGTCCGGTCAATGTCGGTTGCGCTGTCAGACACATCCCGTATTCTCTCAACTTGGCACCAGCAACTTGCAGAGACCACGTGGCTCAAGCCTTCGGCGGTCTATTACTTTCTAGCGCGTGGTTCCAGCATTGGAAGTTGCCATGAAGCGAGGCTCCTATGGGAAGAGGGAGTGAAGTCCCCGGCAACTGCAATGGGAACCAGCACCTTTCGACACGGCCCGCAAGAGATGACTAAAGAGGGAACTCGCTTCGGTATCTGGATCGATGGCGAATCCATGCGGGAACAGGATTTGGCTGTTGCTGGCGACCTGCGTGGGCTGGGTGCTTCCGTCATGCTGATCGGTCAACGCCTACCCGAGGACGCCGCCGACTTGGTGTTTCAACTTCCGAAGGTGCCGGCGAACTGGCAATTTTTGATTGATATCATTCCGGCACAGCTCGCGGCGGAATCGTTGGCACGACTTTCTGGAGTAGATCCCGACACTTTCAATATCTGCTCCTACGTTGTAGAAGACGAAAGCGGATTGTTGGGCAAGAAGGTCGCGGGGCGATGATGATTGTTGGAGCAGTGGACATCGGTGGAACAAAGGTAGGCGTCGGCGTGGTGGATGATCAGGGAAAAGTATTGTCCGCATGCCAATCCTTGACAGGGCAGGATTGTGAATATTCCCATGGGCTCGATCTTATAACTGGCATGCTACGTGATTGTACCCAGTCCAGCGGCGTGGAAATGTCCGGCATAGGCATTGGATCAACCGGTCCGGTGCATCCTTTCAGGGGAGAATTCGGCGATATCGATTTC
>Ga0210409_10001502_pt1 | contig 30378 bp, 17 predicted proteins | sample IncBWH17MmetaG_FD_161649 | JGI IMG/M metagenome (GOLD analysis project Ga0210409, IMG submission 161649) | Forest soil microbial communities from Barre Woods Harvard Forest LTER site, Petersham, Massachusetts, United States - Inc-BW-H-17-M | ecosystem: Environmental > Terrestrial > Soil >...
CTTACCGATTTGCCCGACTCAACGGAGCAATTTGACGATAAGGAATCGCTGGTCGAGCAATGCTCCCGGCTCCTCCGGGAACTTGATGATAAATACGGGCGACAAAACATTGGCAGGCTGTTTCATTTCCACCGCCAGCGCAAGTACAACACGGCCGAACAATTGTGGATGGGTTGGGAGAGAAAGCGCGGCAAGCTGCTGGACTTCAATCGCTTCTTGCTGAATCAGGACGACCAGTTCCCGGTGAAGACGGGGGATACATCCATCCTTAAAAATATTCGTTACGTCATCACTTTGGATCTGGACACGCAACTTCCTCCCGGCGCGGGGCACAGGCTTGTCGGAACTCTAGCGCATCCGCTGAATCGCGCGGTGATCGATCCCGACAAAAATATAGTAGTGGAAGGCTACGGAATCCTGCAGCCGCGAGTGGACATCAGCGTCAAATCAGCGAGCCGCTCGCGATTCGCTTCACTGCTGTCAGGAGATACCGGCTTCGATATTTACACGCGAGCGGTCTCGGACGTATATCAAGATCTGTTCGGCGAAGGCATCTTCACAGGCAAAGGAATCTATGAAGTCGAAACTTTCCAGAAGGTCCTGGAGCACCGGTTCCCGTGCAATGCTGTATTGAGCCACGATCTGATTGAAGGCGCATACGCCCGAGCGGGGTTGGTATCGGATGTGGAAGTTGTCGACGACTATCCGTCCCATTTCAGCGCCTTCTGCCGCAGAAAACACCGCTGGGTGCGCGGCGACTGGCAGATCATGTTCAGCTTGTTGCCGCACGTTCGGAACTTTTTCGGGCAGAAGGTCCGCAATCCGCTCAACCATATCTCGCGTTGGAAAATCATTGACAATCTGCGCCGCAGTCTCACGGAGTTCGCGACGTTGCTGCTGTTCTTGTACAGTTGGCTGCTTTTACCGGGAGCGGCCTTGCATTGGACGATGGCGGCCATCGCTCTGCTGATGTTACCAACCTGGCTTCAATTCGCGCTGACGGTTCTCACATCTGGAAAAGCGTGGATTCGGGCGGACTTCTGGAAAAGCCTGTGCGCGGAATTTGCCGGCGCGCTCGCGCGCATTTGCGTTCGGCTGGCTTATCTCTGCCATCAGAGTTTGATCGACCTCGACGCGGTCGTGCGAGCGGTGGTCCGCATGAAGTTCACCCATCGAAGGCTCCTGGAATGGGAAACCGCAGCCGACTCGGAATTGGCGGGCGAGGGCGGCGGTCTTGTGGATATCTACTTGAAATGCAGCCTGCTGCTCACGGTCGCGATCGGGCCGCTCGTTTACTTTCTTCATCCTAATTCCTTCAAGATCGCAATGCCGTTTGTCGCTCTCTGGGCGGCATCGGCCTGGATCGGTGAATGGCTGAATCGGCCGCAACGTCCGCTGGCTAGCCGAATCAAGATCAAAGATCGCAGCGCGATTCGCAACGCGTCGCTGCTCACCTGGCGGTTTTTCCACGAGTTCAGCAATCGGGATGAGAACTGGCTGATTCCCGATATCGTGCAGGAGGCTCCGCCTCTCATCGCGCATCGCATTTCTCCCACGAACCTCGGACTGCTATTGAATTCGAGATTGGCCGCGCATGATCTGGGTTTCCTGACCACACAGGAATTTATTCGAGACACGGAAAGGACTCTCGAAACGGTCAGCCGGATGCCCAAGTGCAAGGGCCACCTGTACAACTGGTATGCGACCGACTCGCTCGAACCTGTCCCGCCCCTTTTTGTATCGACCGTGGACAACGGCAACCTGCTTTGCAGTTTGTGGACGTTGAAGCAAGGCTGCCTGGAGATGATCAGGCAACCCTTGCTGCGCCCGGCGCTCTGGGAAGCGCTTCGCGATCACGCCGGCTTGCTGGCCGAGGCTGCCGCGCAAGATTCGGCATGCAGCGGGCTTGTTCCGGGCATTCTTGACCTGAAGCAGACCACGGAACGGCTTGCTTCAGCAGACAAGAATCAGATCAAGGAGTTGCGCGCGCTGGAAATCGACACGCTCATTGCTTTCGGCCGGATTGCGAAACGCAACGGGAACCAAGAGGTTGCATGGTGGGGGAGGGAATTGCCATTACGCGTGACAAATTTGCTCAAGATGATGGAGACGTTTGCGCCCTGGCTGGGTGCGTATTTTGAAGACTCTTGCCCTCTGTCGGATTCAGAAATCAGCCGGTGTGAGAAGGACCTCACTCTAGAATCGATCCCGCGTGTGTTTGGGGAGTTGTGCATGAAGCTCGATTCGCGTTGCGAAGACGCGGCAGTGAATTCTTGCGGGAAGACAAAGCATTTCCGGGGCGCTCTGGAGAGGGCGATCCAGCTCTCTGAGGATCTGGTAAGGCGCCTGACGGCCCTTTCCGCCGCCGCAGAATCCATGGCCGAAGAGATGGATTTCAGCAATCTATACGACGCGAAAAAGAAACTGTTTTCGATCGGTTATGAAGAGGACGAAGGCGGGCTGAGCAAGTACAATTACGATCTGCTTGCCTCTGAGGCGCGCGCTGCGGTGTTCATTGCCATCGCTAAGGGCGAGGCTCCGCAGGATAGCTGGTTTCACCTGAAACGGTCCTTCCGCTCCTGCCAAAGCGGGAACGTGCTGCTGTCGTGGAGCGGGACCGCATTTGAATACTTGATGCCATGTCTCTGGATTCGATCGTATCCGAACACGTTGTTGGAGCGCAGCGTTCGCGCGGCCATACGATCGCAGCAACGGTTTGGGCGGGCGAACCGTATTCCGTGGGGAATTTCCGAATCCTCCTGCGCCGAGAGAAATCCCGACGGTCATTACCGCTATCATGCTTTCGGTGACCCGGGTCTGGCGTTGCACCGGGACGATTGCTCAGGCGATCTCGTGGTAGCTCCCTACGCTACGTTTCTCGGGATGATGTTTGACCCGGAAGGGGCCGTAAAGAATCTTCGAAAAATGAAGGAACTCGGCTGGCTTTCGGCATATGGATTTTATGAAGCCGCCGATTATACGCCGCGGAGAATCGGCGAGGCGGGCGGGCACATCGTGGTGCGAAACTGGATGGCACACCATCAAGCAATGAGTCTGGTCGCCGCAGTGAATGTCCTTTGCGACTCCGCGATGCAGCGGCGCTTTCACGCCGAACCCAGAGTGGCTGCTATCGAACGCCTGCTGCACGAAAGGCTGCCGCGAGTATTGCCATACGAGGAAGAAGCGGAGACAATCCAGAAGTCCAGTCCTGCACTTGCAGGTCTGGCGTTGCAGATACCGCGTCCCGGAATCCGGGACCTCGTTCCAAAACTCCTATGAGAGATCAGAACCGGCGGGCGCGTTTCCGGGCAGGCACGCTGTGTGTGTGCGTTGCCATCGGCTGGCTTGTCTGCGGATTTCCGAAGCCGGCTTTCGGCCAACTTCCACAACGGTCCGTCCCGCTATCGGAAGCGTTGCCTGAAACCATCAGCGTTGACCTGTCGGCTCCGGCCCATCCATTCCCGCACTTTTGGGAACAGATGTTCGGCTCCGGCCGGGCCATCCTGAGTTTGCGTGAGAGCTATCGCCGGGACTTGCGCGACGTGAAACATGCGACGGACTTCAAATACCTGCGATTCCATGCAATTTTCCATGATGAAGTCGGTGTGTACGACGAGGATGCACGAGGCAACCCACTCTACAACTTTTCCTACGTCGACCAGATTTATGACGGCTTGCTGGAAAACGGCGTCCGTCCGTTCGTTGAATTGAGTTTCATGCCTGGAAAACTCGCCGCCAGCCAAATCTTTCATTCTTTTTGGTACAGGCCGATCGTTGCCCCACCGAAGTCCTGGGACAAGTGGGGCGACCTCATTTCCCATTTAGGGCAGCATTTGGTGGATCGTTATGGAATCGAAGAGGTCTCGCAGTGGTATTTCGAGGTATGGAATGAGCCCAATCTGAATTTCTGGGGCGGAGATCCCAAAGAGCAAACGTACTATCAACTTTATGACGTGACGGCTCGAGCTTTGAAATCCGTCAGCCCGCGAATCCGCGTCGGCGGACCGTCTACCGCGCAAGCTGCGTGGGTCGATCGCTTCATACGTCACGTCTCGGAGAATCAAGTTCCCGCCGACTTTGTTTCCACGCACGTTTACGCGAACGATTCGTCAACCAATGTCTTCGGAACGCAGGAAGCGATCCCACGAAGTCAGATGGTTTGCCGGGCGGCGCAGAAAGTCCGCGATCAAGTGAAGTCTTCAGAAAAACCTGATTTGCCGATTATCTTCAGCGAATACAACGCGAGCTACAGAAACGAAACCGAGGTCACAGATTCGATGTACATGGGTCCGTGGCTGGCGGACACGATCCGGCAATGTGACGGCCTCATGGACATGCTTGCGTATTGGACGTTTTCGGATGTATTCGAGGAGCAGGGAGTTGTCAAGCAGCCGTTCTATGGAGGGTTTGGACTTATTGCTGCCGGCGGCATACCAAAACCTTCCTTTAATGCGTTCAAGTTACTGCACAGGCTGGGTGAACAACGAATCGCGGTCGAATCGGAATCGGCCCTGGTCACAAAACGGGCGGACGGGTCCGTCGTGATGGCGGTATGGAACCTGTTCCCGCTAGAAGAATCCGGAAAATCCAAAGAGGTGACGATCAGGCTGGTGGGGCGGACGGGAAAGTTTCACGCTACGATTTATCGGCTTGATTCCACGCACGGATCGGCGTTGATTCGCTATTCGGGACTGGGGAAGCCGGTCAACCCGACCCCCAAAGTTTTGGACGAGCTCCGGCGTTCGGCGGAGTTGCCGCCGGCTGAGACGAAATTATTTTCGCATGGGGAAATTGGAATTCCTCTTCCGCCGCAGGGACTTGTCGTCATCGAATTCAAGCCTTAGTAAATCCAATGTTTTTACTCTAGCGCAGGATGAATCCACGATCATCCGGTCCTTGTTTCCACGCCCTGGTATGACTTCAAGCCGGCGCGTTCCATGCTGCGCCGCGCTTCCGGATTCTTCATGAAGGTTTGCCAGACAAATCCAGTCCGTGCGTTTTCAGCCATCACCATCGTGATTCCCGTGTCGATCCCGACGACGTCGGAGTCATACCAATTTGTCAAAGGATTGAAGGCGTCCACGAAACCGTAGTTGCACCAGGTGTGGGCCCCATAGCGATCTTTAATCGTGCGAAGAACGCGCATGGTTTCTTGCGGAAGGAAAGGCATCGAGCCTGCGGCAGCGCAAGGTACGACCGAGCCGTCGATCGGCCCCGTGGCGGGGGGCCCTCCCCATACGGTGTAACCTTTCACGGAATCCGAGGCCGTGATACCCCACAAGTCATCGCTGTAGTCGGGGAACTGCTTTCGCAAGTCCAGACAAAAGCGCCGATGAACGTCCGTGGCAATTACCGAATTCTGAAAGTAGTCCGCATATTGGTCGCGTTTGCCGCGAAAATCAAACCAGGCTTGAGAGTACTGGTGCACAAATAAGGGCGCGAACGAACCAATATATCGTATCCCGTCGTACTCAAACTGCGATCGCTTCCAGGCATTCCATGCGGTTGCGGGCAGTGGGTGAGTGGCAGAACCCAGGCCGAGCAGATACATCATCATCATTTCGCTGTAATTGTCCCACCTGTATTGCAGGAAGCCGGTTTCGGGCCTCCAGCCGTGGGGTAGAATGGGCGTGTCTTCCGAAAGCCAATTCCAGTCCACCCGGTTAAAAATCTCGGACGCCAACTGCTCGATTTCAAGATAGGCAAAGTGCTGGCGGCAGGTAAGAATCCCGCACAGCAGGATTGCCGTGTCGACTGAGGAAACCTCCGAATCCCATAGCCGCTCTCCAGTGTTGACGTTGGCCCAGTGGTAGAAGAATCCGCGGTGGTCCGGCATTTTCTTCCACAGGAAACGAAGCGTGTTGAGGGCGCGCCCGCGCGCTTCGACATGGGACACGTAGCCGCGCTTGTCGCCGATGCAGAGCGCCGTGAGCCCGAAGCCGGTCGCGGCGATGCTCGCCAAATCGCTCTTATTTGGCTGGCGCGCGTTACATCGGTCCCGTACCAGGCCCGTATCCGGGTTCGCCTGTTCCCAAAAATACTTGAAATTTGCGCGCTCAAGTTCTTCGAGAAAAGCGTCATCGCTCGCGGAGATAAGCGGGGTAGCCGGAGACGGAGCCGGATGGCTTGTCTGGATCGAGATCGGCTGGGAAATTAATTGATTTCTCAGGCCGGAAAATGGGACACAGACCATCGGCCAGGCGAGCTGCTTCAGCAATGCCCGGCGCGACATTCCACCGATCCTGCCTTCTCTTCTCCTCATCAAATGTATTATAATCTTTTTGGAATGTCGTTGTACCCAGCCAATCGCAAACCGGTTCACTAGGAAGCCTGGAATTAACGGATTTTTGATGAAGAGTTTCCGGGTGCCAGTGGTGACCGGCCGGAAGAAGCAACAGCCCAAGCCCTCCTCTCTCGCGCCGTTTAACTGACGGGGAATTGTTCATGGACCGCAGGCGGAAAATCGCGAACATTGCCGGCGGAATCGCGGCATGCTGCATCATTCTGATCGTAGTGGTTATGATTGTTCGTTCACGTCGAATCAAACAGCGCCCTTACACGGTCCAGGGCGCCATCATGAAACATAATGTGGACACCAAAAGAGAATCCCCCATTGCGGACGTTGAAATCAGCGCCGCGAACGGGCTGGCAGCCCACGAAACCAAATCTGATTTCTCCGGGTTTTTCCGGTTGACGCTGCTCCCGCAAGTTGAACCGGGCCAATCCATCGAGCTGAATTTCCGGCACCCTGATTATTTGCCGGCTAAACTGCAGGCGGCGGTTGGAGATCATCTGTACGTGGTCGAAATGGCGCCGGTTCATGGCGAGGTTGAAGCCGCCCTCAACGAAAAGGAAATCAACGTTACGAACGTCCTGGCGCGCTATTCCATCGCCTCAACATCCCTGGAGAACGTCGGTAGCGGCGTAACGACATTTCAGGTGACCAATCAGGGAAATATCCCATGCGATGCGCAGCAGCCTTGTTCTCCCGATGGAAAATGGAAGGCGGCGATCGGTTCTGCTTCCCTTGATTCGGGAGAGGGTAATCTTTTCCAAAATGCGAGAGTTTCCTGCATTGCCGGGCCATGCCCATTTACGAAGATCGATTCCGATAAATTCTCGCGGCCCGCACGGACCATCTCAGTTTCCGTCCGCGACTGGTCCGACACGACTACATTCTTGCTCCAGGCGGAGGCATTTCGCTCTGTGGCCAGCAACCTGATCCGCGTGGCCTACCCGGTAATTTTCGGAAGGTCTTTGAATTTCACCTTGCCTGCGGATGCGCAGGGTCCGAGCCTCGAAGCTGAAATCGATGGCACACAAATTATTTTTCCGTTGGCTCCCGATCCTGTCCTGAGCTGGGCCGACTGCAATGTGAGAGTCGAACAGAAGCAAGCAAAGGACTTTCGATGCGAGCTCAAGCCTGGATATAGCTTTAAGTAATATCCCAGAGGGGCGCGCGTCCCTGGAGGCTATTTATGCCTCACTTCAACAAAGCACTTTGCGCCACCTATCTCGTACTGGCGGTGGTAACTTCAATGATCGTTCGTTCGGGTGACGCATTGGATGCCGCACATCAGGGTCAAGAATCCAGCGCTGGCGATAGTTCCGCGCCATTGGACGAAATCCTTCGGTATATCTCCTCCGGGTGGGGATCTTTGACGCGTTCCCTGGACAGTTGCGGCGCTTTCGTGGACGTCAAGACGGGCGGAAAGCCCATCCTTTATTTTCCAGCGGATATGCCGATTCCGCCCGCCTCGCGCGAACTGCAAGACCGTTGCTCCGTCCGGTTAGAACATCTCCCGAAGAAAATAGCCAGACTTGGCCAGCATAATCTAGACCCAAACGAGCCTCCCGGTCTGCTCTACCTGGAAAACCCTTATGTGGTTCCAGGAGGCCAATTCAATGAAATGTACGGGTGGGACAGTTACTTCATCATCCGAGGCTTGCTCAGAGATAATCGAATCGATCTCGCGAAAGGTATGGTGGAAAATTTCTTCTTCGAAATTGAAAATTACGGTGGCGTTTTGAATGCCAACCGCACGTACTACCTGACGCGTTCGCAGCCACCCTTCCTCAGTTCCATGGTTCTGGTGGTCCATGAAACAGAAAAAAAGCGGGGCCAATCCGACCTCCGTTGGCTTGAGAGAGCCTATCCGTTAGTGGTTCGAGATTTCGAACTGTGGAATCAACCGCCCCACCTCGCCGGAGAAACCGGGCTCTCGCGTTATTTTGACCAGGGCGAGGGACCGGTCCCGGAAATTATGGGCGATCCAAGCCACTATTATCGCGGTGTTGCAAACTTTTTCTTAATCCATGAGAGTTCCAAAAGTTCGCACTTGATCATGCTGGATGGACGCGATCCTTCCGCGAATATCGTTGGCCCGGTCTTTCCAATATTTGTGTGCGATTCGGACTCGACCGCGTTGGATGTTCCGCGATGCGCGGCTCCAGACCATATGGCATTGACGTCTGATTTCTATAAAGGTGACCGAAGCATGCGGGAGTCGGGCTTTGATGTTTCGTTTCGCTTCGGACCTTTTGGCGCGGAGACCCACCATTATGCGCCTGTTTGTCTCAACAGTTTGCTCTATAAGACGGAGAAGGACTTAGAGAAGATGGCCGCTCTTCTTGGCCGGCAGGACGAAGCCCAACGTTGGAGGCAGAAAGCCCTCGAACGAAAGCAACTGATTCTGAAATATCTGTGGGACAACGGTCGCGGTCTCTTTTTTGACTATGACTTTGCGAACCGCAAGCGATCATCGTATGAATATGCCGCGACATTTTATCCGCTTTGGGCCGGATTGGCTTCCCGGGAGCAGGCACATGCGGTGGCACAAAACCTCGCTCTTTTTGAACAGACGGGCGGGATTACGATGAGCCGCCACGATACCCAGGCACAATGGGACTATCCATACGGCTGGGCTCCCGTTCAACTCCTTGCCGTGGAAGGCCTTCGCCGCTATGGATATGGCGGGGAAGCGGATCGAATTTCATTCAATTTTCTGGATACTATAATGCGAAATTTCGCCCGTGACGGAACCATTCGTGAAAAATATGACGTCACCACAGAATCCTCGGAAACGCACATCGGCGCCGGATACGCGCAAAACGTAATCGGATTCGGTTGGACGAACGGTGTATTTCTGGAGCTTCTCAGCCAGCTCCCGCCGAAGTTGGTTTCCCGGCTCAACCGACCGGCAAATCCTGCCAAGGCGCGCAACGAAGGCAACTCTGGAGGAAACGGCAAAGAAACTTTGGACGCAAATCCGCCGCGCAGAAGAGAATCAAAGCCATGAGCATGGCAAAGATTCCGCAGAGGGCCGCCATAACATCCGAATTGCGAGGGTCCAAGTTCGTTCAATTTGCCGCGGCAATCGCCGCACTGGGTGGCCTGCTTTTCGGATACGACACCGGCGTGATTTCGGGCGCCGAGCTCTTCTTCAAAAATGATTTCACTCTCTCCACGTTCGCCCTGGAGGTGATCGTAAGCGGAGTATTGGCGGGCGCTGCCACAGGGGCGCTTGCGGGCGGGCGGTTGGCCGATCTGTTCGGCCGGCGGAAATTGCTGATTGTTACCGCTATCATCTTTGCATTGGGCGCGATTCTTTGCGCCATTGCAATGTCCGCCGCCACTCTCATCGTGGGGCGGATCATCGTCGGTCTTGGAATCGGCCTTTCCTCCGGCACTGTTCCTGTATACATCTCTGAAGTTTCCCCGGCAGAGGCCAGAGGGTGGCAGGTCTCACTCTTTCAACTCGCCATTACGTTTGGGATTCTTTGCGCCTACGTGGTCGACTTCGCTTTTTCAAGAATCGAGGGTTGGCGCTGGATGTTTGGCCTGGCCGTGATTCCCGCCGCAATCTTTGCCCTGGGAATGCTCTCCTTGCCCGAAAGCCCGCGCTGGCTAGCCATGAGGGGGAGCCGCGAAAGCGCTCGCAAAGTGCTCATGCGCATCCGAGGAACATCCAATGTGGATGCGGAGATGAAGGAAGTGGAAAGCACCATCGAGCAGGCAGAAAAGAGCGCTGGCATCTCGGATCTATTCGCGCCCTCTTTACGCCCGGCTCTAATTGTTGGCATTGGTCTGGCGATTTTTCAGCAGATCACGGGGATCAATACTGTCATTTATTACGCCCCAATCATCATTCAAACCGCGGGATTGTCCTCCGCCTCCGGGGCGATCCTTGCGACGGCGGGCATAGGCGCGGTAAACGTCCTCATGACCATCGTCTCGATGCGCCTGATCGACCGGATTGGCCGTCGCCCATTGTTGCTGACAGGAATCGGAGGAATGACTGTATCGCTGGGCATACTCAGCCTCTCATTTCACATCTCCATGCGAACCGGCGCACTCGCCTGGGTTGCCGTCATCAGCATGATGGCCTACGTTGCATCGTTTGCGATTAGTTTGGGGCCGATTTTTTGGCTGCTAATTGCCGAAATCTACCCTTTGAAGATTCGCAGTTCCTCGGAGGGGCTCGCAGCGACGTTCAACTGGGGCGCCAACCTTGTGGTCACGCTTACATTTCTAACGCTAGTGCAAGGAATCGGACCAAGCCGAACTTTCTTGTTATACGCGGTATGTGCGGTGGCAGCATGGGTTTTCTCCTACAGGTACGTTCCTGAAACGAGAGGCCGCACTCTCGAAGAAATCGAGAAGTTCTGGCACTATCCATCCAGATAATCTCGCCGCCAACCAGGGCAGGTATTTTTTCAAAATTCTGTTTTGTGCATGGCCGATTGTGCCTCTGCGGTTGCCCGCACGAGCCGCGGGAGCGATCGGATTCTGGACAGGTTCAGGCGCTTGCAGCGATTGCGCAAAGGGCAACACCTGTCGCCCCGGCAGCAGGTCAAGATTTTCTAATCCCGTGGGCAGGGAATTCGCTGCTCCGTTCCCGTGCCAATTCCGTTCCCATTCCTAGTTGAGTTATTGGCTCCGCCATCCAAGCCAGTTTCGGGAAAAAGAAGGGTAGGTTGGTTGACATGTACTATGTCGAGGACTAGACTCCGCGCAATCGGCATTGGAAACCCGGCAGTTCACAACACGATTCCTGGAGGGGGCTAATGAATAGCGATCGAAGTTCACGGAGCCGGACATACGTCATATTTGCGGGCCTCTGCTTGCTGGTTTTGTTTTCTGCGGTAGGAGCGCAGGCGCAATCCGCGCCAAAGTACAAGTTCGATCCGGACTGGCCCAAACCGTTGCCGAACAATTGGAAGATGGGAGGCGTCACGGGGCTAGCCGTGGACAAGGACGACAACGTGTGGGTGCTCGACCGTCCGCATGACTTGCGAGATATGGAACTGCGCGCGGAGCTGCCCAATCCTCCTTCCGATTGTTGCACCCTTCCTCCCTCGATGATTCACATCGACAAAAATGGCGACGTCATAGGCTCCTTCGACGCGCCGGAAGGGCACGGCATGGCCGTGGACAGCAAGGGCTTTGTTTATATTGGTCAGGATACCGTCCGCAAGTACGATCCCAAGACCGGCAAACCCGTTGGTGAAACCCCTCGCGTACCCGATAGGCTGGCCGTTAACGGCGAGGCGGCTCTCAGCAAAGAGCCCCACGTCCCGGGCAAAGGGAGTCCTGGACCGCTCGGAACCTACCCGGGCAGCGTTGGCGGCGGCCCTAAGCTCGATCCAGCAGCAATTGCGGCCTTCCGCGCCAAATATCCCCCGACGACGCCGATGATTGTAGGAAACATCGAAGAGATCCGGCTCGATGAACCGGCTCACGAACTTTACGCCACGGACAGTTACCTGGGCGGGCGTGTGATGGTATTCGACCTGGACACTCTTGCGTTTAAGAGGGGCTGGGGCGCCTACGGAAAAGCCTTGTCGGAAATGAGCACCGACGACGCAGACCGCAAATACACGCCCGGAGGACCGATGCCCAAGGAGTTCAGGGGCCACCTAACGCTAAATATATCCACCGATGGGTTTGTCTATGCGGCCGATCGAATGGCCAATCGCATCCAGGTCACCACGAAGCAAGGGAAGTTCGTGAAGGAATTCATCCTGGCGCCGACAACAGGCCAGGGCGGATCCACTGGTGGTGTGGCTTTTTCGCCGGACAAGGCGCAGAAATTTTTGTTTATTTCCGATCTGACGAACAACCACATCTGGTTCCTCAATCGTGAGGATGGCGAAGTCCTGGGACGGATGGGCACCATGAGCCAGAATGGCGGCCAATTCATGGGGCTTCACATGATCGCCGTCGATTCGAAGGGCGACATTTATACGGGAGAAGTTTCGAACGGCGAAAGGGTGCAGCGTTTTGTCCCCGTTAAGTAGGACAATCCATGAGGGAGGCGCGCAAGTCGCATAACATTAGTTCAACTACTGTGCGCCGCCACGAAAAATCGGAATGGGATCTGCGACGATCCCGTCCTGATCACGACTTCTACTGCTTGACATACGCGGTTCTGATAGCCGCTCGCCGAGATACACTTATCGGAAAGCATCCAATGAGACGTTTTCATAACTGGATGCAAATCCAGAGCGCAAATTCTCACCCGCCGTCCCGTTGCCAGTACTCTCTAACTTTTAGATATTTGCGGCGGACCATCCCATTCCCTGGCTTTCGGGGGTTCCATTTTTCGGGAGAAAAGGAAGCAGCGTTGGCATTGCCGCAGCTGCTCCCCGGGGTGTGTCTGATGATTGGGAACGGTATATCACGATCATGGCATAAGGTCACGTCAATATCTGGGATTCGGCTTGACATTCAGGCGATCAAATGCAAGCCTCAGCCTCAAATTCATCTTGATGGCATTGGAGTCTTGAAATCGAGGTCAACGGAAACCTGAAATGAATTCAATTTGTCATTTTGAACTCAACCTCCTATCCCTGCGCTCGAGGAATCCGTGACGCCGCTGAAACCAACTCTGCGCCAGGTCCGTCTCATTCGTAGGGAAGCAAAGGTGAGTACCGCGACGAATATAAGCGGAGAAAGTTTTTCGCAATGCGTAAGTCAACTGAGGTTTATATTTCGTATGGTAACTGGTTTCTGAGCCGCCTGGCGATCGGGCAACTCCAAAGAGGAGTTCCTGAATGAAGAATTCAGCGACTCAGGACAGTGTTGGGCGGAATTAAATGCGCGAAGGAGGCATCGCATGACACGCAAGCTCACCGTTATTTTGTACGCTGCCGTAGTTGTTTTTTTATTCGCGAGTCCAGCGCTCGCACACCACGGGGGAGCGGCATACGATACATCGCAAACCCTCACGATCAAGGGAACGGTCGTGGAGTTCGATTTTATCAATCCCCATTGCCAACTATTTATCGAGGCGCCCGACGATAGCGGCAAGATCGTTAAGTGGGACGGTGAATTCACCAATCCCGGCACCCTGCACAGGCGCGGGTGGACCAAGGAAATGTTCAAGCCGGGCGACAAAATTACCATGATTGGGAATCGCGGCAAGAACGGGGCCTATGTTCTCCGTGTTTTGAAACTTGAAATGGCCGACGGCAAAGTGATAACCGCGCTCGGTGGCGAGGATAACTGAGCGTTCAGAGGCGCGAGCGGCTCGAATGAATCCAGACTGAATTTTATTTTAGGTCTGCCGAGTTCGGAATTACTGAAGGATTTCATGCGCAAATACCTGATGTGGGCGATCGTCGGATTGCCGATCCTGCTGGTCTCCTTTTCTGTCGCGCTCGCTCAAATGGCCGGGCAATCAGGGACCACAATGACTCAAAAACCGGGGGCAGCCGATCTGTCCGGGCTTTGGTTGATCCATCCGTCTGCCGGCGCAAGCGCGTATTCCAGTTTTACCTTTGCCAAAGAGAGTCCTCCAATGACCCCCTGGGGGGAGGAGAAATATAAGGCCGCCAAGCCCGTGTTCGGACCCAATAAAACTACGCCGAAGCAATCGAACGATCCGGTTTACGGCTGTTTTCCACCCGGTCTCCCACGCATCTACCTTCACCCGAAGCCGATAGAAATTGTGCAGCTGCCGAATGAAGTGATCATGATGTATGAGTTCGATCGCATCGTTCGCCACATTTACACGGACGGGCGTCCGCACGACGAGTTTCTGGATCCTCCGCTCTGGATGGGCGATTCCATCGGCAAGTGGGAGGGCGATACCCTGGTCATCGACGTGATCGGCTTTAATGACAAGACCTGGCTCGACCGGGCCGGTCATCCGCACAGCGACGCATTGCACGTCATCGAGCGAATGCGGCGCGTCAACCATGACACCCTCAGCGACGACATTACAATTGAGGATCCAAAGGCATACACGAAGCCTTGGACTGCGCAAATTGGCTTCCAGTTGCAGTCAGGTCAGACTCTTGACTGGGAGGGTGTGTGCGAGCAGGAAAAAATGGCAGATCGCCAATAAGACCGGAGTCGCCGATTTGCAGAATTATTTAGCATCTTCCATTCTGTTGGCGGCGACGCTCACGTTTCCGTCCGTAATGTTTGGCCAATCCGGTGACGAGCTGAAACCCGCGCAATCGCAGAGCTTGAAAGATCAGGAGGCCAACTCGGCGCGCAATTTGTCTGGCACTTGGGGAGCGCGCGCACCGGTGGGTGACGCTCGGAAAAGCGTCTACGGCGATGAGGACGGGGGCTGGTGGAATTACGCGCTTCGGGGGGAGGACCTTTCCATGACTCCCTGGGCGGAAGCGAAATTCAAAGCCAACAGGCCCTCTTTTGGCCCGAACAGGGAAGAGAATTCGAACGATCTGGCCTACGGCTGCTTCCCGCGGGGAGTGCCACGAGTGTACGCTTCCATCGCCGCAGGGATGCAGATCATCGAGCAGCCCGGCCGCACGCTGATGCTCTTTGGGCAGAATGTGCGCCAAATCTATACGGACGGGCGAGGGCATCCCAAAGATTTGCATCCTCAGTGGATGGGCCATTCGATCGGAAGTTGGCAGGGAGATACATTCGTCGTCGACACGATCGGCATCGATGACCGAACCTGGATTGATCGCATGGGTCATCCGCACAGCGACGCACTACACCTCGTGGAGCGCTTTCGCCGAACAGCCGACAATACCCTTGAGCTCGAGATGGCCGTAGATGATCCGAAGGCCTACACCGCGCCCTGGACGGCTCGGAAAGTTTTCCAGCTGAGGCCAAGCAGCGTGCGGGCCGGCGAAGGGACATGCGAGGATATTTTCCTTAACGAGGCTTTTGGACTCAAGCCGATGCTACCTTCCAGGTAAGGGATGACGAGGGTTCAGACTTATGAATTCACTTAACGGTGAGATATACGATGCTTAATAGTAAATGTTGGTTAATTATGGTGACGGTCGCCCTTGCAATCTCGCTCGCGACACTCCTTCCATCGGCCGCACCGTCAAATGGGACGCAGTCAGGAACGTCAAAGGACGAGAATGCAGCCTCGCCACAAAGCCTCTCTGGAACTTGGGCCCTAAGTGCGCCACGGGGACCGGGCCAGGGCTGGTACAACTATGCCCTTATAGGCGATGAACCGCCGATGACCGCCTGGGCCGAGGAGAAATTCAAAGCCAACAAGCCTTCATTCGGCCCGAACCCGCATGAAGAATCGAATGACCCTGCCTACAGTTGTCTCCCCAACGGCGTGCCGCGAGTCTATGCCGCGGTCCAAGCCAGCATGCAGATTGTGGAACTCCCCGGCCGCGTGATGATGTTTTTTGGTCACAATTTACGGCAGATCTACACGGACGGGCGTCAACATCCTCCAGGTCTCAAGCCCCTTTGGATGGGGCACGCGATTGGCAAGTGGGACGGCGACACATTTGTCGTGGATACCGTTGATATCAGCGATATAAACTGGCTCGATCGAATGGGACATCCGCACAGCGACAAGTTGCACCTCATCGAGCGTTTCCGGCGGGTGGACGACAAGACCATGCAGCTCAACATCACAATCGACGATCCAATTGCCTATACGAAGACCTGGGATGCCACGCCAAGAACGTTCCGCCTCAGGACCAACGATCGGGCAGTCGAAGCGATTTGCGAGGACATGTTTCTAAACGAAGCCTTTGGACTTCACCCGGTTTTGCCTTCCATGAAGTGAACGCTCCGCTCGGCGCTGTAAGCTTTTCCCGCACCCCCCGCCGGCAAAACACCGCGATCTTCCATCTGTCTCAAAATTTGTGAAGAAAAACATTGACATCCGTCTTGCACAGATGCTAAACCCGCGCTCATAAGTTCTTTCCACGGGCCGGGTGTTCACATGGTGCTTAAAGGGGGGCGTCCAATGAACGTTTCAGTGCTCTGTGTGTCAGGGCGGGTCAGATTTGCGTCTGCGGCGCGAGTTTTCGTTTCCATCGCCGCGATATTGCTGCTTTCCAATTCACTGTTCGCGCAATCCAATCAAGGCCGCATCCAGGGAACGGTTCGCGATCAATCGGGCGGCATCATTGCGGGCGCCACAGTGACCGTAACGGATGTGTTGAAAGGTGTCACCCGAACATTGACCACGGACGAGGCGGGGGAGTATTCCGCTCCGAACCTTGACCCGAGCACGTATAGGCTTCGTGTCGAATACAAGGGTTTTAGGACATATGACCGCGAAGGCTTGGACGTGGGGGTCGGCCAAGAAGCCAAAATTGACGTCACCATGCAGACGGGAGAGCAAAACCAGACGGTTACCGTTACCGAGGCCATCCCGATCGTGGAAACGAGCTCAGCTACCTTGACTGGCAATATCGAAAGTCAGAAAATCGCCGACCTTCCACTGAATGGACGCAACTTCGTAAACTTGCTCACGCTGCGTCCCGGATACGTCAATTCACCCGGCGGCGGTGGCGGCAACCAGGCTGGCATGGGCTTGCGGCCCGGCGACAGCATGTTCCTGATCGACGGTCTGAACATTTATGAATGGGGCCAGGGCCAGCAACTGGTGAATGGTTATGCCCCGGCGGGGGATGCGGCCACGCTCCTGCCCATTGACGCGATACAGGAATTCAACATCCAGCAAAATCCCAAAGCGGAATTAGGGTGGAAGCCCGGCGTTCAGGTCAACCTGGGGCTGAAGGCAGGAACAAATTCAATCCACGGTTCGGCCTACGCTTTTGGGCGCGACGGTTCGTGGGACGCGCTGAACTATTTCCAACCAGGCCCCCCCGTCGCGGTACCGTCCCTATCGTTTGAGCAATACGGGGCCACGGCCGGTGGACCCGTCATAAAAGATAAGCTGTTCTGGTTTGTGGGGTATGAGGCGCAGCTCCTTAACCTGGGGATTACCACACCGATTCGATCCCCTGTGGACGTCGCCCTTTCCCCCACTGATCCGACTAAGAGCATTGTGGATGCCTGCAACGACGTGAATGCCAAGCATGCGGCGAATTCGGCCAATCCGACGATTAGTGCACTCAGCGCGCAATTAGCCGGACTTAACCCGGCGACCTGCGTCGTGACACCTGCCTCTGGTTCGGTCGAAAACCTGTTCGTCTCAAACCCTGGGACTGAGTTCAGCAATAATTCAGCCGAGGTTGTCCCTTCCGGCTTGTTTGCTTTGTCGGATGTGAATTCAACGTACAATGGGCTTGTTAAAGTGGATTATCACCTTAACGATAAGAATACAATCAGCGGCATGTTTTTTATAGGCGATGGGTCGGGAACGTGGGATGACAATCCATCCGTAATCACCGCGCCATGGTCGGAGTCCCTGTTTCCTGTGAGCGCTCGAATCGGCTCCGGGAGCTGGACATGGGTTCCGAACTCCGCTTTTGTGAATGAATTCAAAGTCGGCTATACCCATTATTTGTTACCGTTCTTGTCAGTAGACCATACAGTAAACCCGATCGCATCGTGGGGGTTATCGGGGGGGCTTCCGACCGGTTACGGTATGAATACAGGCGTTACGAACTCGACGTTTTTCGGCGAACCGCGAATCAACATTGCAGGCTTCACCCAGCTCGGGGGGAACTGGCCCAAGTTCGTGGGGCCGAACGCCAATACGGAGATTCTCGATCACATATCGTATCTGCACGGTAAGAACGCCTTCAAGTTTGGTGGCGAATATACGTATGTTCAGTCCTCCGCGGGTGCTACGAGCAACGCCAAGGGCCTCCTGAAGTTCAAGGGTTCAAATCCTCTAGAGAATTTCCTCACCGGCACCGTAGGCTCTGGTTCCTCTATATTCGTGGGCGACCCGGTGCGGGATGTGCACCAGAACCATCTCGCGGCCTTCTTTCAGGACGACTACCGAATGACCCCGAAGATCACTGTAAATTTCGGCGTGCGCTATGAGCTCGCCACGGTAATCCAGGATAGCAACAACGAACTTGGCAACTTCGATCCAAACTCCCCTACGGGCCTTGTGCAGGTTGCCAACGGGATCACATCTCCCTATAACGGCGATCACCGCGATTGGTCGCCGCGCGCAGGGTTCGCTTGGGATCTCCAGGGCAACCAGAAGACGGTCGTCCGCGCCGGTGCCAGCTTGCTGTATGAGTTTGTGCCGTTCTCTGCGTTCATGAATTCCGGCGGCAACGCCGTTGGGCTCGGGAAGGTCCCAACCGGAGCCTTACTTTGCAAGCCGGTCGGAACCCCGCCAGTCGAAACTTGTGTACAAGGAAGCGGCACAATCGCGGCTGCCACCGTCAACCCTGACCCAGGAACACTTTCAACAGGCTGGATGACCAACGGGCCCAACTCGGCCATCTTTCAGGCAGGCACCGTGACTTGTAGTGACGGCTCGCCCTGCACCACCGCAAGTTTCGCGCGCAATCTGCGTACCCCGTATGTCATCACATGGAACTTCGACCTCCAGCGCGCTATCACTCCTAACCTCTCCCTGGATTTGGCTTATCTGGGCAACCACGGGGTGAGGTTGTATGGGACGAATGACATCAACGTGCCGGCTACAGGCTCTGGATGGGGAGATCCTACTGCGGGGACGGGAACCGGGTTGGCCGCCACCGGGTCTCCAGCGTACATCTGCCTGAACAATTTCATTACACCAAGTGGCAAAACTGTGCCCTACAGCAACTGCAGTCCCGGCGCTGAGGCCGGACCCTACAGTCAAAAGTTCCCGTACCTACAATACATCCTCCAGATGTCGAACCTCTATAGGTCTCATTATAATGCGATGCAGGCCTCACTGACTCAGCGAACTACCCATGGCCTGTCCTTCACAGCGGCTTACACTTACAGCCACGCGACCGATGATGTTTCCCAGAATTTTGGGAGCACCACGCCGCTGCATAACGAGAATCCGGGGCTGAATTACGGAAACAGCGACTACGACATCCGGCACCGATTCACGTTCGAGCTAACCTACGCACTCCCCGGTTTGAAATCGCCCGGGCAAGTCCTGCAAGGGTGGGTGTTGAATTCCATTCTAACCTTGCAGACCGCGACACCCTGGGCCGTTCAGGATATGTCAAACGACTTCAGCGGAACTGGCGAAGTAAACAACCCCAACACGTGGGGTGAAGCCTGGAACTTTATTGGGAATCCCAAGGATTTCACCGCGACTCCCGTGGGAATTCCCTTTTTCCCGGGTGGCAACACTATTACCAATCCCACTGGCAACGCGGCCTGTGACTCGAAGGCCACGGCAATGGGCCCGCTGGCAGTGGCTTCCCTGTTCAACAGTGGGTGCTACGTTTCGGGCAACTCGGTGTTGCTACCGCCTCCGTACGGACAATTCGGCACGATCGGCAAGAATATTTTCCGCGACACGCCCTTCCACAACTGGGATGTTTCGGTTCAGAAGAACTGGAAATTTAAGGAACGGCTGACCGCGCAATTCCGGGCGGAGTTCTTCAACGTTCTCAACCATCCTATGTTTGCGGATGTGGGCGCGGGCCATCTTGCCAACAATGACCCATCGACGGGCGCGCTCGGTTTGGCCAATGCGACCCCGGACCAGGGAGCTGGCAACCCAGTGCTTGGCTCGGGAAGCAGCCGTGACATCCAACTGGGTTTAAAGTTAATCTTCTAAGCTCAGCGGAATTGTCAGGCCGGGAGCTCAGTAGCATCAATATCGCCGTGAAGGCGGGCGTTTACAACGCCCGCCTTTGACGGTTCCTCACTTCACCTGAAAGCAGAAGACCTGCCTCGGTTCGGCAAAAATACAGTACCAAGCTTGACTTCCGTGGGCGCAATTGGCCAACTCAAAATTTGCAGGGATGGAATTGGCGCGATCACGCTGTGCCGGAGGTGTCGGCAGGGGCTGGCATGGTAGTGTTACGTCAGAGCGTATGTCACAGCGATGGGAGACGCCATGCTGCGCTTCGCAAACAAGGTCAAGAATGCAGTAATCTTCTTTCACCGCTGGATGGGAGTTGTTTTCTGTTCACTCTTTCTTCTGTGGTTCGCCTCCGGAATGTTCATGATGTATTGCGATTATCCCCTGGTATCGGAGGCGGACCGCTTGAACCATTCGCCAGAGTTGAATCCCGCCGCGATGCGTCTTTCACCGCAGGATGCCTACGCCATATTGCAAATGGACATGCCACCCGCCAAAGCGCGGATCGAGATGTTCGATGGACGTCCCGTCTACCGGTTCGACAACGGTTTTGAGGAATCGTTGGTCTACGCAGACGATGGGCAGAGACTAAACGATTTCACTCCAGAGATGACCCTGCGAATTGCATCCGCATGGGCAGGGAAATCGCCGGCCGCGGCAAAGATGGAGGAAAAAACGGCGGAAGATCAGTGGACCGTGTCCGAAGAATTCGACGAGCTACGGCCTTTGCGGAAGTACTCTTGGCCGGATGGACAGGAAGTTTACGTCTCTACTGTGACTGGGGCGGTGGTGCAGTACACGACGCGAGCCTCCCGCCTGGGCGCCTATTTTGGGCCCATCCCACACTGGCTCTATTTCACAGCGCTGCGAAAACGTCAGAGCGTTTGGAGCCGATGTGTCATTTGGGCGTCAGGTCTGGGAACGGTCGCAGCCCTCCTGGGAATTGCGATCGGCGCTTGGACATACTCACCGTCAAAAATTTATCTTCCCGCGGGGAAGAATTCGAGCATGCCGTACCTCGGTTCGAAACGCTGGCACATGAGTCTGGGGCTCATTTTCGGGCCGCTTGCCTGCACTTGGGCGTTCAGTGGCATGCTCTCCATGGACCCTTTTCCGCGACTACAGCACGGGGAGCCCGACCTCGGCGGCGCCCAACTGACGCAAGCTCTTCGTGCGTCACCAGTTCCGCTCGCAGCATTCGACGCTTTTCCTCCACGCGAAGCTCTTCTTCGGATCGGTGCGAATTTTCGGGCCAAGGAATTAGAACTGACTTCTTTCATGGGAGAGCCGTGTTACATCGCGACCTCCGCTCCAAATCAGACATTGGTCATTCCCGTCGTTGGTCAGCCAAAAGCGGAATTTGATCGCGAATCAATTGTTGATCTCATCCGGCGCGTCGTGTTGCCGCACAAGCTCGCAGAGGTCAGGTTCGTCACTCAATACGAGGCCTATTATCTGGACCGGCATGACACCTTGCCTCTACCCGTGATATTCGTGAGCCTGGATGACACGGAACGGTCCATGTATTACATCGACCCGAAGACCGCTCAGGTCATTGAAAGCTACAACTCTCATTCCCGCTGGAACCGCTGGCTCTATCACGGTCTGCACTCGATAAATATCCCCTGGCTTTACCGGAACCGCCCGGCATGGGACATCGTTGTCCTCGCAATGCTGATCGGAGGAACGGCCCTCTGCGTTACCTCGCTGATGCTCGCTTGGCGCGTTGTGACACGGACACTTTGACGGAATGCAAAGACCCGGGGCCTTCTTTTCGGGTCGATCTGATTTACGGTATGTGAAAACTGATCTCTATCTTCAGAGCGAGAGGGGTCGGTTCGCCGTCGAGAATCGTGGGCTCGTACTTTCGCTTCGAAACGGCTGCTAATGCCGCAGGAATCAGCAGGGGATCTCCGCTGATCGCACGCATTCCCGTCACGTTGCCATGTTCATCGATCACTGCTTCGATGACTACGGTTCCAGTGACACGGGTTTGCCTGGCAAGAACCGGGTATGCCGGTTCAGGACCAAATAGCAAACGTGGCTGCTTTACGTCGCCACCTACTCGCACGGGCTTCTTTGGCCCCGACGCAACGGGCGGGGCAGGCAAAGGCGCTGGACCGTTCTTCAGAACGCCCCCAAGCACCCCGCCGAACGCGCCTCCTATTTGCCCCCCAGGAATTCCACCGGGCACTCCGCCGGGCACTCCCATCAATGATTCATCCGGAGGCGCAACTTCACCAAGCGTAGCTACAACGGCTTTCGCTTTGAACATAGGGACTGTCAGCTTTCCCGGTACGTAGACCTTGATAGGCGCGCTACGAGTCGCCCGTGGCACGATCGAGGATTTTAGCGGCGCCGGAGGAGGGGCTGCCGGAGGAGTCACCGGCGGAGCAAGGAAAGTGAGATTGAATTTCTGGAAATCTAGCCCGGCAGTGTAATAGAGCGGCAGAATCAAGAGCGCCGACAGGATGGCCGCGTGTGCGGCTAGCGAAACAACCCAATCCAAAGGACTGCGCCGCTGGTGCGCGGAATCGTCCTCCAGCATGGCGTACGCAAACACGTCATGCTTCGGCTCCAATTTGGGCGGCGGCAAGATAACATGCGCAGTTGCCCGCGCCGCAGGTTCCGTATCTTCAACGAACAGAAAATGTTTAGTTGGCACAGGATCACCCAAGTTCGCCGGGTGATAAGCCGAATCGGCGTGTCCTGATTTCCCGCGGCACTCGCCCAACCCCCCCTTGGATAGCAGAAATCCCGCTTTTGACTTCGAAAACGGCGCCCATTTCAGGCCCATCCCGCTGGTTCGTGACTTTGTGAAACGATTTTCGCGATTTTCATTTGGAGAACCCGGATCAGTATGGGAAGCGTACCAGCTTTGGAGAAATTGCTCAATATCGCGGTCCGCTTTTGCAATACTCCTCCTCGCCCGGCATCGGGCAAGACTGATTCCGAGGGTACATGCCTTCCTCCGGCGGGCATTCCTAGCTCAGGTTGCGCCGCCAAAGCGGACATTTCATGTGCTGATTACACCGGACACTTCACGTGCTACTGACACTATCGGTCTTACAAGCTTGACACGAAAGTGTGGCGGGAGTAAGAGTTTCTCGGACATTAGAATTGCATGCGGAATTTCCAACTAGGAACTTTCTTGGACGCTCTGAGATCGGATTGAAAACCGCTGAGGATGCCACGTGATGGGGATTCGATTACGAATTAGCGCTCTGTGCTTCTCGGTGGGATTGGCTTCAGTAGCCGCGTGCGCGCAGGACGGCGCCGCCTTGTTCAAAAGCTACTGTGCCTCCTGTCATGAGGATGGGACAAATGGCGATTCGCGCGTTCCCGGCCGCGACGTCCTGGGCAAACTGACCCCAGAGCAGATTCTGCAAACGCTGGAAAGAGGAGCGATGAAAACGCAGGCGGCGGAGCGGAGCCGCGCGCAGCGCCGCGCACTGGCAGAGTACGTTTCGGGAAAACAATTTAGCGCTGACCTGCCGAATCCGATCCCCAAATCTGCATTTTGCAGCAGTACCAGCGCCGCGGGATCGTCTCGCGATTTGCTAACCGGGCCAGCCTGGAACGGCTGGGGCGTCACCATTACGAATTCGCGCTTTGAGTCGGCGAATGTCGCGGGGATCGCGGCGGCGGATGTTCCGCGCCTCAAGCTGAAATGGGCGTTCGGCTTCCCGGGCGCGTCTTCAGGCGGCACGCAGCCCGTCGTGGTTGCGGGACGCCTGTACGTGGCAGACGCGGAGGGCGACCTCTTTGCGCTCGATGCGCAAACAGGTTGCATTCACTGGACCGTCGAGGTGGAAGCTGGTGTGAGAAGCGCCGTAACCATGGGCGCGCGCGGATCCCACGGGCTGGCTCTCTATTTCGGCGATCAGGCAGCCAATGTGTACGCCTTGGACGCGGAATCGGGCAAGGTGCTATGGAAAGTCAAAGTGGACGACTATTCCCGTTCCGCAGTCACCGGAGCGCCGCAGTTGTATGACGGGCGGCTGTATGTGCCTGTGTCGTCGCGCGAGGAGTCCATGGTGGGGGATCCGAAATATCCCTGTTGCGCTTTTCGCGGGAGCGTCGTGGCCCTGGACGCCGCGACCGGAAAACGGATTTGGAAAACCTATACGATCGCTCAGCAACCAAATCCGGGAGAGAAAAATAGCGCAGGCACGGAAATTGTGGGGCCCTCGGGAGGGGGCGTCTGGGATGCGCCGACACTGGACGTGCAACGAAACGTCCTCTATGTCGGCACGGGAAACAACTATTCGCCACCGGCGACCAATCTTACGGATTCGATCCTGGCTTTGGACATGAAGACCGGGAAAATCAAGTGGGTCCATCAACAGACAGAAAACGATATTTGGAATGCGAGCTGCCGGCGTCCCGATCGCGAGCCTTCCGTATGCCCGGACGCGGCTGCGCCTGACTTCGACTTTGGCTCTTCTCCGGTTCTGGTGGATTTGCCGGGCGGGCGGCAGATGCTAATCGCAGGAAACAAATCGGGATTGATTTGGGCCCTCGATCCTGACAAGCAGGGCAAGATCATTTGGGAGCAGCAAGTCGGCAAGGGGAGCACGGGCGGCGGAGTCCTGTGGGGAATTGCCGTGGATGGCAAGAACGTTTATGTGCCGAACGGTTTCTTCGATCCAAAATCTCCAGATTCCAGCGGCGGGTTGGCCGCGATCGGACTGAGCGACGGGCAGATGGTCTGGAGCGCTCCGAATCCGCCTTGTGGAGAACGCAAGCCATGCAAACCGTCCCATCCGGCGGCCGTCACCGCGATACCGGGCGTCGCATTTTCCGGCACGATGGATGGCCGGCTGAGCGCCTATGCGGCGCAGGACGGCAAGGTCCTGTGGGAATACGACACGGCAAGGGAGTTCCCAACAGTCGATGAAGTGAAAGCAAATGGGGGCTCGATGAGCAACTCCGGCCCAACGGTGGTGGGCGGGATGGTGTTTGCGAATTCCGGGTACTCTCATCATGGCGGAGTAATCCCCGGTAATGTTCTCCTGGCATTTTCGCTCGAGTGAAAGCGTTTATGGTCTAGTGCAAATCCAGATGAGGAGCCGACCGTGCGCAAAATGAAAACTACGACGATAGTGCTGGGTTGGATCAGCGCCGGGTTGCTTGCGATTGGGCTTGTCGTCGCCGCTCGTCAGGTGGAGGCGCAATCTGTTGTTCAGGGCTTGCGCCTTTACGTTCTGGACGGCGGAAGCATTATTATCGACGCGCCGGAAAAATTTGGCCTCACCAGAGAGCAAGTCAGCAATAGCAACATGTCTTGTCCAGTCTATTTGATCGTCCACCCACGAGGGACTCTGCTATTTGACACCGGCCTTGGCGATCGCTATTTTGGCCGGCCTTTTAATGAATCGCTACTAGGTGATCCGCCGAACCCTCTGCCTTTGCAGTCCTTCGTCCTCGTAATCAAAACGGTGAAAAGCCAGTTGGAAGCCATAGGGTATCCTCCATCGAAAATTAATTTTCTAGCGATGTCGCATCCCCATCCCGATCATATTGGGAACGCCAACGATTTTGCGGGGTCGACATTCCTTGTGCACAAAGGCGACTACGACATGATGTTTGGCCCCAACGTGCAGGTTAACCCCGGATATGCTGCTCTCAAGAACAGCGAAACGAAGATTATCGAAGGCGATTACGACGTGTTTGGTGACGGTACAGTCGTGCTTTTATCTACGCCAGGCCACACGCCGGGGCACCAGTCGCTTTATGTGAAGCTTGCGAAAACCGGGGGCGTGGTGCTGAGCGGCGATGTCTATCATTATCCTGAGGAGCTCAAGTTGGATTCCATGCCGGAACGCGAAAAGGGACCGGGGATTACGGAAGCGTCAAGGAAGAAGATTCAGGATTATTTGGAAAAAACACGGGCGCAATTGTGGATCGGCCACGACATCAATTTCTTTTCCAGGCAAAAGCACGCTCCGGAATTTTACGACTGATTGCTGCGCGCGAAGAAAGTTTCCCTAACCGGAAACCTTTGCAGTTCCCTTGTAAGACTCGGCAAAATGTCTCTGGTCCCGTAAAACCGCATGCTGGTAGCTTTCTGGGAAAAGTTTGCGGCTAGATATTGGATTGAAGCTAAGTCCTTGACATCGAACAGGTGTGTTTCAGGAGATTTTCGATCAGTTTGGCTTGAATGCGAAAACCGTGTTCGATTCTGTCTCGACAGGGACTCCATCACGACGTGCGGGCTGATAGTGCGAAGTCTGAATGGCTTCCACGGCGGCACGTGCCAGCAAAGGATTTCCCTTCACTACAGTCACGTCATGAACATTGCCATCTGCGCCGATGATGAAATGCAATTCTACCGACCCTGAAAGGCCGACTGCCTGTGCAAGTTTCGGATAAACCGGATTCTTTCGTTCGAGAAGTTGGGCCGCATCGAATTTGCTGCTTCGTTGGACTGGCTCGCGCGGGGCTACCGCCCGCGAAGGCATTTCCGACAACAGTGCCGGGAGTTGAGAGGCCAACGCCGGGCTTGTTGGGAGTGCGAGCGTCGGAGGCGTAAGGTCAGCTGCAGGAGATATCACCTTCTGACTTGGCGTTACATGCTTCGCGCTCATTCCCACTTTCTGGGATAAGGTCTTGGGTGAGGTGATTTTCTTCGGCACGGCAATCTTCTTCGGCATGGCTATCTTCGCCGGACGCGAAACAGGCGCCTTTAGCTCCGGGGTGGTGGGCTCTTCCGACGGCGCTACTGGATCAATCGCTGACTCGGCAGCCGGGAGGGCCGACCCCGAGCCTGTTGGGTCAAGCGGCGGAGGATTCGCAGTCTGCACTTCGGTTGCGATCTGAGCCGATGTCGCCCCTTCGGACTTGTTTACCGGCTGTGCCAGAATTCCATTTATTGTGGGTAGCTGCATACTCCAGTGGAATTGAAATGCGATCGCACTAAGTGTGGCCGCGATCACAAGAAAAGTGATTAGTCCCAGCAGAACCGGCATGCTCCATGCATTCCGCCTTTTGGTCTTCAAGCGCGGACCTTGAAATCCAGAATCTCGGGCTGAATTGACCGGAGGAATAGCGATCGGCAGATTGTCGCTGGCAGCGATTGCGTTGGCCGCCGCAACTGGAGAGAGAGGCGATTCGAGCGACTCCTTCACAGCGCTCGAATCAGACTTAGCCGTGGAATGAGGTTGGTTTGTTTCACTGTGGATGACCGGATCAGACGGGAATTTCTTCGTTTCGATCCGATTGCATGGGATAGGCCTGTTTTCCGTGAGGCCACATGATGACGTCTGCATGGAAAGCCACTCGTTGATCAATTGCCGAGTGCAGTCTGGCAAGTCAATAAATCGCAGGCCACCGCCTTTTCCTAAATTGTTCACCCAGGCAATTTGCGCAGCTGATTCCACAGCGTTGCTGAGACCAGGCAATTTGAAATTGATTCGAATGAGCTGATCTTTTCCAAGCGGCCGTATTCCTTGGAAGGCCATTCCACCTTCGCTGACGTTGATCGGGAAGCCGCCGTTATCAGGTCCGAGATCTACGTACATCAGTGAGTCAATTCTCAGCCGCGGTGAACGCGAATTATGGTTGTTCTCGAAGGGTTGACCGGCGATTATTGGGGCCGAAGACATGGTCCGTAAAATTCCCCTATGGCGCGACTTCTTCACGCGCAATTGGCAGGTCAATACGCAGCAATTGGATGTCCATGGCGTAGGCGAAGATCAAGCCGGGGATGTAGGGCTAAAGCGTTACAGGACAATGAGATGCGGGCATGGTCCCCGGATGCGATAGTCACATTTGGGCAGGAACGCGCCCAATAGGTGAAAACTCCTGCCTATGCTGGTCGTTAAAAGGTATCAATAATTTGATCCGAGTTTATGATAGGACCCTCCCGTCCCTACGAAGTTTCTTCGTGTGTGTCGGATTTGGAGGAACTTCGCCACAGAAGAACGGGCTTATTGCGCGCGTCCAAAGACCTGTACCAATCCCGTACCTCAGGCCAGTCTCATGCCTTCTCGATTCTGTGGAACCTTTTGAGAGAACTTCCAGTGGAGCCGGAACAAAGCCAAAGTAGTCCCGGAAGATTACGGCTGAAATGGAAGCTCCGTTTCGATTATTCAAAGGAGTTCCACCATGCGCCGGCCGTTCGTTCGCAGTTTGTTAATCGGGTTGATCGTCTTCGTTGCACTCGGCGCAGTCAAACTTGCGACGGTCAGTGCCGCCACTATTCATCATTACGAATACGTCTTCACATCCGGATTTATCTATGTCTATGACATAGATAACGCCGGCGCCCTTGTAAAAACAATCACGGTTCCAACAGGAGCTGGAGTTCGAGGTGCCGTAGCTAATGTAGCGACAGGTAATCTATACATCTCCTACGGGTCCGATGCTGGTAGTGGCGGCTCACAGTTAGCCTACAACTTAGCGACCGATCAAATCGTCTGGACGAAGACATACCCGCATGGAATAGACAGTCAGGCAATCAGCCCGGATGGTACGAAGATTTACATGCCCAGTGGAGAGCTTTCGAGTGGAAGCACGTGGTATGTGGAAGATCCGGCAACAGGAAACGATATAGGAACAGTCGTAGTTGGGGGAACGGGAAATGGTTCGGGTACAGGCCCGCATAACACGATTGTCACTGCCACGCGAGTTTATATGGGGTTGCGGGACGACAATCTCGGAGGGGGAAACGGAATTAATGACTTTGGTATCGGCAATACCAGCACCAATCAAATTATTGGAAAAGTAACGCCTACCCGGAGTGGCGTCAGGCCATTCACGATAAATTCCAAAGAGACTCTTCTGTACACGTCCGTTACAGGCTTTCTTGGTTTTCAGGTCGGCGACCTGACCACAGGGAACGTGATCTACACAGTTCCGATCGATGGCTCGAATATTCCCGGATTCACGACCTCGTTTTCCGTCACAGATCCTAGTCATGGAATCGCGCTTTCCGCAGATGACAAAACATTATACCTGGTCGATTGGCCGAACAATTACGTCCATGTGTTCGATGTGAGCGGGGTGCCTGCAAGCGCGCCAGTGCAAGTCGCGGATATCGCGCTCCCGGATTCCTTCACACCAAATCAAGCGCAGTGTGCATATGATTGCGGGGGAGATGGTTGGCTACATCTCAGCAGCGATGGGAAATATTTATTTGTTGGCGATACGCCGGACGTTATCAGTACAAGCACAAGAACCCTGGCAATGAAGATGCCCCAACTGGCGAACAGCCGCGTGGAAATAGAAATTGATTTTCAAGATACCACCCCGATCTGGGCTATGAATGCACGCGCCAGTTTCGGTCATTTAGCAGGACCACCTCCGCCTTTGACTGTCCGCCCTGTCGTGATCGTGATTGGCGAGAACGAGAATGGGTCGAATACAGAGACGGGAATGCCCTGGCTTGATGCGCTCGGCGCGCAGTATTCGTCGGCCACGCAGTATTACGCGAATACGCATCCGAGCATCGGGAACTATGAGGGCATGACCAATGGGATTGTCGAGACAAACGACGACAGCCAGTGTCCCCAGACCTTCACCATCACGGCGGACAATGTGGTACGCCAACTCATCGCGGCAGGTAAGCCGTGGAAGCAGTACGCCGAGTCAATTCCCTCGGTCGGATACATTGGCTGCGACGCGACTGGGCCTGATGGCGGCACGTTCTACACGCGTCACGCGCCGCTGCCGTACTACAGCGATGCCCAGACCGCCGCGCAAAAGGTGAACATCGTCCCGTTCACGCAGTTCGCGGCGGACCTGGCTGCGGGCACGCTCCCAGCATACAGTTTTGTGACGCCGAACGGCTGCGATGACGGACACGATTGCTCTATTTTGACGTTCGATAACTGGCTCCAGGCGAATATCGCGCCGCTATTGACCAATCCACAGTTTGTCCAACAAGGCGGGGTGCTCATCATCACTTGGGACGAGTCCGCAAACGATAACACCAACGGCGGCGGCCGGGTCCAGTTCGTCGTGGCGGGGCCGAACGTAAAAAAGGCGTACAAATCGACAACGCTGTATCAAGAAGGCAGCTTGTGCCGGTGGTCGATGGAACTTTCCGGCGCGGCCGTTCCGAGCGGGTGCGCTGCATCGCCGACGATGGCGGAGTTTATTGTCGGCACGACGCCACCACCCCCGCCTCCAACACCCGCGATCGCTACAACTTCGTTGCCCGGCGCCACGCAGAATGTGGCCTACAACGCGACACTGTCAGCCACAGGCGGCACGGCTCCATACACCTGGTCCATCGCATCGGGGACGCTGCCGGCGGGACTGGCGCTGGCGCCAAGCACAGGAGCGATCTCGGGCACGCCAACAGGAACGGGGACAAGCACGTTTACGGTGCGAGTCACGGATGCCAATTCAATGGCCGCAACGAAATCGCTCAGCGTGACAGTGACAGCGACACCAGCGGCGCCCTCGATCACGACGGCTTCGTTGCCCGGCGCCACGCAGA
>Ga0210409_10001503_pt1 | contig 30377 bp, 35 predicted proteins | sample IncBWH17MmetaG_FD_161649 | JGI IMG/M metagenome (GOLD analysis project Ga0210409, IMG submission 161649) | Forest soil microbial communities from Barre Woods Harvard Forest LTER site, Petersham, Massachusetts, United States - Inc-BW-H-17-M | ecosystem: Environmental > Terrestrial > Soil >...
AAATACCAACGCATCGAGGAACACCAGCGCCTTCGGGGGAGCATCGAACAGGGCCAGTGCTCAAGCCAGCAGTGCGCGGGGTGCCTCCAGCATGGGAGCCTCTCGTCCGAGTGGCGGAGCAGCACGTTCGGGTGGCGGCGGACGCCCGCGGTGATTGAGCTATGAACAATAAGGAAAAAAATATGAACTCCACAAAAATGAATACTCTGTCCGCGAAGATTCTCCTTGCGTTCGGCGGCACTGTGGCGTGGTGCGTTTTGGCGATAGTGCTGAGCGCTGTACCGCGGACGACGGCAACTACTGAGACCGCGGCCGTTCAACAGAAAACCTTTGACACCGCGCAGCAGGCCGCGGATGCCATGATTCTGGCGGTCAAAAACGACGACGTGACCGCTCTGCTGGAAATTTTCGGCCCCGCGGGTAAGGATTTTGTTTCCACCGGAGACGACGTGCAGGATAAGAACTCGCGCGCCACGTTTGCCGCACTGGCGCAAGAGAAAATGACCGTGGAAATAGATCCCCATCATCCGAACCGCGCGATTCTCTCGGTAGGTAACGAGGATTGGCCCACCCCGGTGCCGATCGTGAAGCAAGGCGGAAAATGGCATTTCGATTCGCAGGCAGGCCGGACCGAGATTCTAGACCGGCGCATCGGAGCGAACGAGCTGGATGCGATAACCATCTGCCGCGGCTACGTGGAAGCGCAGAAAGAGTATGCGTCGGAAATACACGACGACAGCGGGGTGAATCAGTACGCACAACGGATTATCAGCACGCCGGGCAAACACGATGGGCTTTCCTGGCAGAATCCTGATGGGACCGAGGGCGGGCCGATCGCAGCATCGGTGGCCAAGGCGATAGAGGAAGGCTATACGAGCAAGTCTGGACCCTACCACGGATACTATTTCAAGACTCTGATGGGTCAGGGACCCGCAGCGCCGCTGGGACAACTCGACTATGTTGTGGGAGGGGCAATGATCGGCGGCTTTGCGCTGGTTGCGTGGCCTGCGGATTATCAGGTGACCGGCGTGGAAACCTTTATCGTTAGTTACGACGGCGTCGTTTATCAAAAGGACTTAGGACCGGATACCGCCAAGATCGCTTCCACGATGGAGCGCTACAACCCGGACAAAACGTGGCATCGCACGAACGATGCTGAGTAGAACCGTCGTCGAGGAGAACCTCCTTGAATCTGCCTCACCGTGAAGAGGCAAGCCAGAGCATACAGAACCCGGCGTTCCTATCCGACCATTTGCACTTAAATGTTCAAGGGAGGAAAACCACATGCGGATGACCAGAAAGATCAAACTTCTCCTTTTTGTTTGCTGCATTATGGCGTGCTTGCCTGCCACAGTGCGGGCGCAGAGTGTAAGCTTCAACTACGCCCAGGGTGTGGATTTCTCTCTATATAAGACATACGAATGGGTCGATATCGAAGGCGTCAGCGCCGGCGACCAGGCTCTTGACAGCGAAATCAAGCAAGCGATTGACGCGCAACTCGCGGCCAAGGGGTTCACCAAATCGAAGCAGGGTGCGCAACTTTACGTCGCCTATCAAGTGAGTTTTCCTCGTGAGAAGCAAATCGCCCAATACATTCGAGGGGGATATGGCGGACACGGGCCCGGCTGGGACTACTACTCTATCTATGGAGACACTTACGCCAGTGGGCCCAGGCCCATCGAGAACAAATCAACGATCCCGTTCGGAAATCTTGTGCTGGATATCTACGGCTCGGCTTCCACAGAATTACTGTGGCGCGGCAATGTTTCTAAGTCCTTCACTCCCGACCCCAAGAAGCATGTGCTCGACAAAGCTGCTGCCAAGCTCCTCAAGAGCTTTCCGCCAAGACCAAAGTACTAGCTTTACAGAAGGGCGCGTCCACTTGCTGCTGATGATTAGGGATTAGTAGAGTGAGACAACTGGTCCAAGTCGAATCAAGCTTTCAAACTTCGCTACTCCATTCGAAATTCATTGTCTCGTCAAAATTGAATTCCGTGAAGCGATTGTTTGTGCTTCAAAACAGACAAGCGGCCTTGAATTTGTCGGCTTTTTGGTACAATCCCGTTCCATGACTGCACTCGCCAGCTATCTCTTTTTCGCAGCGTCTCCCGTGTCAGGGTCTCACGACGATCCCGTTGCTCCGATTCTGATCGCGCTTGTCTTGATGTCATTTGCGGCTGCGATCGGCGGGCGCCTCATGCAGCGCTTCGGACAGGCTGCGGTTCTTGGCGAACTCTTGATTGGAGTCCTCGTAGGCAATCTTGGCTATTTCTATCATCAGCCCGCAATTACGATCATTCGCGAAGGCGACTCGATTTCTACTATTGAACAAACAGCTCTCCTTCAAGAGGTGACCATTGGCCAAGCGGCCAGACAGACCCTCCCTGCCGGACCTCACACGGAAGAAATTGCCGAAATCCTGGAAGGGCCCCGTGGACTGAAAGTTCTTACCGTTTATTCCTTCGTGGATCAGATGTCCCGTATCGCGATCATCATCCTGCTCTTTTTAGTTGGACTTGAAACCAGTCTAAAGGAAATGCGCGCAGTGGGATGGACTGCATCACTGGTTGGGCTTCTTGGCGTCGTCTTGCCTCTCGGCTTGGGGCTATTGGTCACGACAATTCTCCTGCCCGCGTCAAGCTTTGCCGCACATCTTTTTATTGGGGGAGTCTTGACAGCGACGAGCGTTGGCATCACTGCTCGCGTACTTCGCGACCTAGGCCAGATGGATCGCCCGGAATCAAAAATTATCCTGGGAGCGGCCGTAATCGATGATGTTCTCGGACTTCTCGTGCTGGCGGTCGTCACTGCCCTGATTGTCCAGGGTACGGTCAGCCTCGGAAATATTTTCGGCATCACTCTTAAAGCAGTTTTGTTTCTGGCAGGCTCCATAGGAATTGGAATGTGGGTGACTCCGAGAATCGTAAGACGCCTTGCACGGCTTCAGATTGAAAATGTAAAACTATTGTTTGGTGTCGGTTTCGCCTTTTCGCTGTCCTGGCTGGCTAACCTTGCCGGTCTTGCAACCATAATTGGTGCGTTTGCTGCCGGATTGATCCTTGAACGATTCTTTGACAAAGCGCTCGAGGGATTTTCCTTACGAGATATGCTCTCGCCAGTCGAATCTCTGATCGTCCCCATTTTCTTCGTTTTGATGGGACTGCAAGTAAAACTCGAAGCATTCAATAATTTATCTGTGGTCATTCTCGCAGCGGCGCTGACGGCCGTCGCGATTGCGGGGAAAATATTCTCTGGATATGCGGCTGGGCGTGGCCTCAAGCGGCTGGCCATCGGCATCGGAATGATGCCGCGCGGAGAAGTGGGGCTGATCTTTGCAGGGATTGGCAGGGGCCTGGGCGTCGTGAGCGATTCCATCTTCGCGTCGATCGTAATCATGGTGATCATCACCACCATGCTCACCCCCCCGCTCCTGAAGTTGACCCTCGCGCGGGGGGCACCGAAAGCAATTAGCGATCCTGCCTAGACGCCGAGCCGGAAAGTGTCTGCCTGTTAGTTTTGACAGTATTGGCGTGCGCACTGCCGAATTAGTCTCCTTGAACTCGGAGTGTTCAGTTCTTCCGTCCGCAACGGACAGCCTTGGCGATCAGATGGAGCGCATGTCTAAGCCGTGCGCGATGGACGCAAGTGGGTGGTCAGTCGATACGGAGGCATAAAAGCGAGCGTCACTTGTGATAGAGCAATCTTGGAGCAGAGCGAGGGGATCCACATGATCTCAGGGCGGACAAAACAATGAAACCAATTTATCCAGTTGTGGCGTGGACGGTTCTCGGAGCCATAGGCGTCCTTGCGCACGCGCAGACACCTCAAGAAATACCGGCATCCAGCCTCATTAGCAAGTCCACCGTCGCGATCGGCTTCACCGTTGGAGGCGGGAGCACGAAGGTTGATCTGACGGGGACATCGCTGATGCCTCAAGCGAATGGCGAAGCAAAGGTGCAGGCCCGGGCTAACGCGGGCCTAACGAATATCGAAGTATCCGTTAAGGGTATGACGCCGCCGTCCAAGCTTGGAGCGGAGTATCTTACTTTTGTACTTTGGGTAGTTACGCCAGACGGGCGCACCGGCAATTCCGGAGAGCTTCTCATCAATAAGAACGGCGAGGGGAAACTGGTCGCCACCACTCCGGCCCAAACGTTTTCCATAATTATTACTGCAGAACCGTATTTTGCCGTCCGCGTGCCCAGCGAAATGGTGGTCCTCGAGATGGAGACGAGGAAAAACACGAAGGGGAAGCTATTCCCAATCACAGAGTACAAGCTAATGAAGCGCGACCAATACGCGAAACTGGGGAATCCGCTGGCGCTAACGCCGGATCTTTCGCGCGTACCCCTCGAGATGTTCGAAGCGCGCAATGCAGTGGATATCGCGAAGGCGCGAGGAGCCGCCCAGTACGCGCCAGGTATTTTTTCCAAGGCTCAAGCGAGCCTGGCAATGGCGGAAAACTATCTGACAAGCAATGCTGACAGGAAGCAAATTGTGTCGACGGCCAAACAGGCCGTGCAATTCGCGGAGGATGCGCGCGCATTCGCCGCTGAACGCCAAGACCAAGAACGCATAGCGGCAGAGCAGCAGGCGGCGGCTAACAAAGCCAGGTCAGAAGCGGAAGCCAAAGCCGATGCAGAGGCCAAGCGCCAGGCTGAAATTGCTGCTGCGAAACAGGCCCAGCTCAAATCGGAGGCTGACGCGGAAGCCAAACGGCAGGCCGAGCTCGCTGCCGCAAAACAAGCCCAGATGCAAGCGGAGGCCGATGCTGCCGCGCTTAAGGCGAAAATGGAAGCGGATGCGCTAAAGGCAAGAGAAGACGCCGCGAAAGCCGAAGCCGAGCGTGCGCGTCAAGCCGCAGCTGACCTGCGCGCACAATTGCTCGAGCAGTTCAACAAGGTGCTGCCAACGACGGACACGCCGCGCGGCCTGCAGGTGAACATGGGCGACGTGCTTTTCGATACAGGAAAGTACAACCTGAGAATGCCGGCGCAGTTGGGATTGGCGAAACTTTCAGGCATCGTGTTGTCGCATCCTGGCCTCAAACTCGCGGTCGAGGGATACACAGATACCACGGGAACTGCGGCGTTCAATCAAACTCTGTCGGAGCAACGCGCCAACGCAGTGCGGGATTATCTCATCCAGCAAGGTCTCGACGCGGGTTCCGTCACGGCGCAAGGCTTTGGACCGGCGAATCCGGTGGCCAGCAATGACACTCGGGAAGGCCGTCAGCAAAACCGGCGCGTGGAGATCATCGTCTCCGGCGAGGTCATCGGCACAAAGATTGGCAGCCCTGCTTCGTCGCAGTAAGAGTAATTTCCGAAGATCCGGATTCTGAGTAACAACTGCGTGACTCGGCTGATACGCATTCGGCATTATTGCTGCCTGCGCATTCTCCGCCCCTCAACGGGTAGTCCACCTATCCCTCGGCATACCTAATAGATCACAGTCTGGCCACGAGCTGACATCCCTGCGTGACAATCCTTCGTGCATGTCGACAGCCAGAAGAACGCGGCTTGTGGTTGCTGAGAGAGCTTTCGCCGTGAAGGGTGAATCAATTCCCTGCCTGAAGCCGATTTGGTGAGGAGAATTGAACGCGATCCGCCCCCATTGAATTAGTCCGTAGTGGTGCTTTCGGGGAAATGTGGAAGTTTGGCCGCGAGGACCTTGCGGGTCTGCTCGTGTACGGGTGGAATAAACAAGCAGACCCGAAGGTTCCGTCGGTGAGTTTACGTGATCGCTTTCCTGGCCCGCGTGTAGCAGTTGCTGCGCAAGTTGCGCTTTAGTTCTTTGGCCACTGCTTGAACATCTTCGTTACCGCGTTCCCTACCGCCTTCTGGTTCTTATCTCCATTGTTACTCAACGTATCCTGCGCAATTCCGCGCCAGATTAATGACTGGGTCTTTACCGCATGCAAGTCGACGATTAGGGTGCCTTCCACGTTCTGCTCGGGAGTGATTCCACCCATTCCCCCGCCAATGCCACGCATGCCCCAGGCGCTCCAAGAGGTCTGCTGCTTCAACCCGCCACTGACGACGAGCAGCAAATCGGGGTTCTGATTCTCCTGCACCAATTGGAAGCCCTTCGCCTGCATCGCAGCGTTGATGTCCTGTTGCGCTACTTGCGCCAGGATCGAGTTTTGAATCTGGTTGGCATTGTTGGACGCCCATGCGTAAGTATGATATTGAGAAAAACTCGCATTATGATCGTAATTGACCGAAACTTGTTGCCCGACCGCAATCGTGGATGTAATGCACAACAGCATCGCACACAACGCAAATCTCATCTTCATGACTGTTTTCCCTTTCGTATTTTTAATACGCTGCCAGCTTTGGGCCTGTCAGCGGTATCGCTTGCTTCACTGCGGTTCAGCTAGCCCCGCCGCGTCGCTCCTTGCGGCAACCCCTTTCTGGGCCTTCATTTGTTCCTCTTCCGACAACTTCATCGGTCCGAGGTTAAAGGCCAACTTGTTGATGGCGCTGTTGAACACGAACGGCACCTGATAGTCCTGTTCACTCGCCGACGTTCGAGCGCCGATACCAGCGCCGAACATCTCGCGACGTTTGCGATACTTTATCCAGCGGCGGCGATTGGGAATTGTCAAAACTGACAAGCTACCGAAATCGGTCGCGGGCCAACGTGTCCCAGAGCGCTCATGACGTTGACTGCCGGATTTTTTTCAGCGTATGCGCAAATCATGCAAGTGCCCGGCGCTAAGATGCCCCGTAGCGTCGTGGCCCTTGGAAGTCCGTCACTTGGCGACCGGTTCGAATTCTGGCCGCATCAGTGCGAGCCGATCTCGGACTGCCTCGGCAGTCTGAGGGAGATCAAAGCTCACGCCGGGACGCGAGGTCCCGCGGGTACGCTTGTTGGCGACCAGCTTTTGCACTTCCGCGCGGGGCAGCAGATGAGGTCCGCCAAGCAATTCCGCGGTAAGCATCACCTTGGCGAATTGCTCCACGGTTTCCATGCGCTGAAAGGCTGTTTCCGGATCCGGCCCGCAAGTCACAACCCCGTGGTTCTCAAGCAAGATCGCATCGTAGTCGTGAACCAGCGGTTCGAGCCCCGCGCAGACTTCCCAGGTGCCGGGCGTTCCATACGAAGCTAGGGGGATTTTGCCAAGTCCGACGATTACTTCCGGGAGTACTGGTGCTTCAAGCGCCCGCCCGGCTGCGGCGAACCCGGTCGCCGTTGGAGGGTGGGCATGGCAAATGGCACGTACATCTGGCCTGGAACGGTAAATGAGGAGATGCATAAGCATCTCCGAAGAGGGGCACCCCATCCCACGGACAACTTCGCCGTTCAGGTCCGTCACCAGCAGGTCTTCCATGGCCAGCCGCCCTTTACACTTGCCAGAGGGCGTCACAAGAAGTCGGTGCTCATCGAGCCGCGCTGAAAGATTCCCTTCGTTCGCAACCACGAGGCCCCTGGAATACATCCAGCGCCCGACTCTGCAGATCTGCCTGCGATGATCCTTCTCGGTTCTGGATGTGGTTGATTGGCAAGCCACCGGAAACTCGCGCGTCATCAGAGCCCACCTTGCGCAGGAGACGATTGAATTCATTGCTGAAAGTAGCGGACCCGGTTGGGACTCGTAACTGTCAGTTCTTACAGAGCGAATGGGGAATATGGAGGCCTCGGCTGGGTGCCGATTGGGGCTGCCGTGAAGGCTTGAGACTTGGCTCCAAGCAAGCTCGCTGCGCAAGACCGCCCAATCTTAAGCGGAAGTTGCTATGCACATGACAAAACTGACAGTTCCTTTCCCTTTTGGCGAGGCCTAGTATGCGGGTATTCGGACGATTGACGGGCCGTACATTGTCCGCCTTAAGCACGGCTCCGGACTGCAGCGCTGCGAGACGAGCAGCCGATTGGCGCGATGAGATGACAAACAGAAGCTATCGAACGACGGCTGGACGCTTGATTTGGCAGCTGGGGATGGCAACCGTGCTCGCGTTGTCACTTCTCGCCACGTTAGCGCTCGTGAAGAGGGTTTATATGGTCCAAGAAGCTCTTGTCGGGATGCTCCTGATTGCTATCTCAGTGGCGGTCGTGCTGTTTCTTCTCGTTGGCTTCGTTCTGTTTCAAGCCGGGATACGCCAAGCCATTTTATGGATAACAACGGGCACAGCACGGCTTGCTAAGTTAAGCCACCGCCATGTCACTCCTACGAACCCGATCGTCCCTCCGCCCTTTCAACGCTGAACCCCCCGGACGAAAACAGGCCGGGGCGACAGCAGGTGAGAGATACCACCCGGTTGAAGACAACATCTTCGTATTTCAGTCATTTCTGCCAGCAACGGGTCGGATAATCTTGTAACTGCTGCGCATCAAGCGGCTCAGGAAACCAACGCTGGAACAGGGTGAACCGGAGAACAGGGTGGGGGCAACATGTTTGCCTGTTACTCATTATCCGAAAATATTATTCACTTAGCTTACGTTTTCGCTCAGGCGTCTGGCTTATGTGGCGCACGGCTAAAAGTCGGGCCACTGACTGCCCTGCTGCCTGCTTCCATTTGACGGCTGCGATGCTCATGTGCCTCATGTCCAGATTAGTTCGGGTTCCGCTCTGGTGAACTCCAGCCACGAAGCCTGGTATCCGAACTTTTTCTGCAATGGACTGTTACTTTTGCCAGTTAAAACCGCGCTGCACCTTGTGTGAGTGTAGATGCAACGAGGTGAGAATTCGATGACGAGGAAACGGTTTCCGCTGGTTTTGAGCTTATCGGGAGCAATTGTATTTATCTGCTGCTTCCTCCTGCTGACGACTCTTAAGGTTGGAGCGCAGGACCAACCAAAACGAGAAACAATTCAAGCAACAGCCCGAGGTCAGCAAAGAGCCTCAGGAAAAATGTTCAGTGTGACCATAAACATCGAATCGTACTCCACGCCCGAAGACCAGAAAACTCTGATCGATGCGTTCAGTGCCGGTGGCCACGATCTTTTGGTCAAGACGCTGAGCAAAATGCCCGCCAAGGGAAGAGTCGCGATCACCGGGACGCTCGGTTACCAGATCGCTTATATACGTTCGTTTCCGGCCGAGAACGGCCGGAAGATTCGGCTGGTCACGGATCGTCCCATCCAATTCACCGAGGCTTACATAAGTGGCCGCTCCACGGACTATGACCTGTCGGCCATCGAAATCGATCTAAATGCAGACCCGAAGAAAAGTGATGGAAGCCTGATCGTCGCCGGCAAGTTCAAGGTCGATAAGAACCAGCAGGTGACCTTCGAAAGCTTCGGCTCGGGGCCCTGGAGTCTAGTGAACATCATGGAGCGGAATTGAACTGAGTTAATGGAGCAACGGGAAAACCGTGAAAAGCAACGCAAATTACGCGCAGTTGGAAGAACCGCTGATTAACCGGGCCCGCCGCGGCAACTCCGAAGCATTTTCCGAATTGGTACAGATGCACTCACGGCGCATTTACAGCGTATCGCTCAGGATCCTAAAGAATCATGCGGACGCCGAAGACAACCTGCAAGATGTGCTTTGCAAAGTGTACAAGAACATTGGCCGGTTCCAAGGGCGCTCCCGCTTCTCCACCTGGCTCGTTCGCATCACCATCAACGAGGCGTTAATGAAAATCCGCAAGGAAAACTTCGCGCGCGACGCAGGTCAGACAGATTTGCCCGCGGAAGTCAGTGAAAACAACTTTGTTCTGGAAATTAAGGATGGTTCCCCCGATCCCGAGCGCCGATACATTGCCGGCGACCTTACGGAGAAGGCGTTTCACGGGCTGCACCCCTCGCTTAGACAGACGTTCATCCTACACAAAGGCGAGGGATGGACGCATAGCGAGTTGGCTGCGGCCATGGGAGTTGCCGTTGCGACCGTTAAGTCACGTATTTTCCGCACGCGTGCGCGGATGCAACACCAGCTTCAGTCCCTTTGCTAAAGCCAATCTCACAAGCTTCTTCGGGCTGAAATTACTTGTTATCTTCCTTCTGATAGGCGGAGACTAGACGCGCCACGGTGATCGCGATGTAGAGGACCCCTGTCACCGCTTCAAATGCGGCTACCATTCGCGCCGGAGGCGTGACCGGCACGATATCTCCGTACCCCAAAGTGGTTAGAGTGATGAGACTAAGGTACAAGAGCGAATGGCGGGAAACCTCGGTTGAAGCGGGCATTCCTGTCTCCAGGAAGGAATGGCGATGCATCGTTTCAATCAAATTAAATATGGCGTAATAAAACACTCCCAGCAGGAGATAAAGACTCACTAATCCGTATAATCGCCCGCTTGTGACGGAACCCGCCAGTCCGAGGTAAGAAAAGAGCGCGACCGAAACAAAGCCCAAGAAGGCAGCCAAGCAAAACCAGTTTGCGACCATTAGGATGCGGACGGGATGGAGAAAGTGGACCAGCATGACCAACATGGAAATGCCCGCGAACAGAGCCCCGGGCCATCGCCAGTTTCTTTTTTGGGCCAACTCGAGCGTCCCCGCAACCAGCGCCACATACATGGAAACCAAGAGTAGGCCTTCCCCTAGAACGTGATGTTCCCTCACGAACCCGCTGAGCATGAGAAACACAATGAGGGAAATCAACAACATCAAGGAATAACGATCGTGACGGGTCGTGTTCATCTGCTAGTGCCCGCCATGAGTTGAATTATCTGGCGCAGGTCCTCAGCGGTCCGCTCAAATCCCATTCAGTTTCCTGATGAGGCGACGTTTCCTTAGATTCAGATCGGATTGAGAATCGTTCTCCATCGCACGGGGTGACGCCTATATTTCCAGCGAACCTTGGTCTAGTGAACTGTCACTTTTGCCAGTGTGGGGTGAAACAAGGCCTTCTCGTCTCAAGGCAGTCATCCTTGAAGGGAAGAGTTTATTCTGAAGCTTGGGGGATTCTGGCGAACCCAACTCCACAAAATACGACTCTAGGGGAACCCTGCAGGTCAATTCTTGCAAACGCTTTCCCGCTAACAGTAAGGGAGGGATGCTCCGCCATCGACGGAGTGTCTATTAAAGAACCTACTAGCTGGTCGCGGCAGTTCGCTTTTTTAGCCGCTCTAATTCAGGTGCCGGGATGACAAGCTCTGCAAAACCGCAGTCCAAGCAGACCACGACATCCTGACAAACGTAGATAGGCGGGAGGGTTGCCCTCTGTAATTCAGGGAAACTGGCTGACAATTCTCCCTTCAATCTTTGAAGGTTTGCCGAGGCACATATTTTACAAACCATGGATTACTCCGAACTGAGCGCGCACTATCGACTGCAGGGGTCTCTAGGCCCTCGGCCCTCGGCACCCTGCCCCCAGGGCATACTATACCGAGGGCATCACTTTAACACACACTCCCGTTTTGGGTCATTCGCCACGAGCGTATATGCATTTGGAATAAGCCAGTTACCGGTGCCAGTGATCAACGCCATGAAATCCTCGAAAATATGACTTTTTCAACGAGGATCGGTCGTTCTCCCACTGGTATTGTTGACACTATCCAAGCATTCTTCGACCGAATAGGCTCGAATCATGCCCGGATCAGCCGCGGGAGAGAAGCGAATGTCCCTTGCGCCTCCTTCGGAAAAGCGCAAAAGGCCTATTCTGGCGCCGCGCACTCGATAGGCGGACCAATTGCGGAAGTTACGAGTTCTGCTGGCGGATGACCATCGACCGTTCCTAAACATGGTGGAAAGTCTGTTGAAACCAACATGCGAAGTTGTTGGGAGCGTGTCTGATGGCCAATCCCTGTTCGACGCCGCGAGACACCTTGAGCCAGATGTCATCGTCACGGATATTTCCATGCCGATTCTTAGTGGCATCGAAGCCGGCAAGCAATTGGGCGAATCCGGCTGCGCGGCGAGGATCATTTTCTTGACCGTTCATTCCGACTCCGATTTTGTCCAGGCGTGCCTGGCTACCGGTGCTAGGGGGTACGTCCTGAAGCCCCGAATTATGAGTGACCTCCTATTTGCCATTCAAGAGGCTCTTGCAGGACGCATCTTCATTTCTCCACCACTAACCGCCCAGGCCACACCGTAGGCCGACTCCGATACAGCCGCTTAGATGATCTGAGACTTTATGTGTCCTGATCTGCCATACGAGGAAGGCCACCGCTGGGAGTGTGCAATTTTGGACAGACAGACGCTCTGATCCCGCGTAAACTCAGTGCCCCGGTGGGGACCTAGCAGACTATGGGGCAATTCTCATAGGACATCAGAGGGGATAGCTATGTCTTGCCTATCATGCGCGTCAAACTACCAGGAAGAATTTGCTGCCGAGATGATCATTCATTTCTCTGGCCTCAAGAACCTGGACGAGCCCGGCGTTTGGGCATTCCCAAAGCTATATGTATGCATGAATTGCGGATTTTCGCATTTTACCATTCAGGAGCCGAGCTGGCACCCTTTGCAAACAGCGCTCCGCCATGCGAATGCGCAACACTGAGGGGCAGGTTTGAACATCCGCGCTTCAAGGCAGGCTTACGCCTCCTCAACTGGAAGAGCAAAACCGTAATCTGTCCTTGTGTTTCCAACATCGTTTTTGCTCAAACTGACTTCCCTCACAGCCACGAGTCATTCACTCTCGGCGCTTGCTTGGTCGGCCGAGCCCCATTGAGAGCGCCATGTCGCAGAGCCGTGCCCCTCAAACGAGCGCTAGGTAACATAATACCGCCGCTCGTTGACAGGACAGGAACGTGAGCATATACCTCCCAACAATTGGTGTCGGTTCGGGGGGACAAATGGCTTCAAACCGAGGAATATTCTTATTTCTCGCTGTTGGCTCATTGGTGTGGCCAGCTGGCGGTTCATTTGCACAATCGGGACCCGACGTGCGCATCGTTACAAGCGTCGAGCTGGTGCAGATTCCGGTTACGATCTTTGATGATAAAGGTTCAGTGGCTACAGACCTCAACAAAAATGACTTTCTCATCCTTGAAGATGGTGTAGAACAGCGAATAGTGTCCTGTGAGAGGGAGCGCCAGCCCGTTTCGTTCGTGATTCTTGCTGACCTAAGCTCCAGCATGACCAATAAAATTCCGTTCGTCCAGGAAGCTACCCTTTCCATTCTCGACCCCGATCAGCCGCCAGTTCAGTTCCATGATGAATTCTCCGTGTTCGGTGTGGAAACCCGAGTCACACGTCTTGCACCTTTCACGGGCGATCAGGAGGACCTCGAGCGAAGACTCCCCTCGCTTCTTACCCCTACCAATGGCAGCACTGCGCTTTTTGATGGGATCTACGTGGGTGTAACTGCTCTTAAACGCGAGGCGGTAAACAAACGCCGCGCTGTGGTCATTATTTCGGACGGTGGCGACAACCACAGCCGATACAGTTTGCGCGACATCAAAGGATTCTTGCAAGAAGCTGACGTACCGGTCTTCGCAGTGATGGCAGGACCGTCATTCGAACTTTCCGATCTTTTCTCCGCTCCGCAAAACAAACCGAAACCATCTGCTCGGCCGGGAGAGGATACAAAACAACAGTTTCCCAATCTCCCCATTGCCAGTTCGCCGCATGATTACATCGGTCCTGCAGAACAGCACGGACCTCATAACCTGAAAGCACTAACGGAAGCCACTGGGGGCAGTGTCTTTACCGCCCGCAATTTGGAGGATCTTCCGCGTATCGTTCGGACCCTCGGCCTCGCGGTACGATATCAGTATGTTCTCACTTACAAGCCGGCTCCCAAACCGAATGCTGGCGTTGTTGCCGAAGGCGAAGCCAAATGGCACAAACTCCACATCGAACTACGCCCTAGGGATAAATTCACAGGTTATGGGATTCCGTACTACAAGCGCGGATACGCGAGAGTCGAATGAGGATTAGCGCCGCCGGCCGCCTTGCCGTCGCGTGACCGAACAGCGAAACCTGCAATTCGCCCAAAGCAGGCACTGGTCTTTTACGGGGAGCTTGTAACGATTGCCGTACCACTTAATCTTCCGTGAAAGGCTTAACCATCGCAGGGCGTACTTGTCTTTCCATTTCAGGCATCCCAACTGTTAGTTTTGTCAATTCCCATAGTCTTCTTTAAGCGATAACTTTTGTTGGAGGGAGACGCCTCCGACCTGAGTGGATCAGAATACTGATTCCTCCCTGAAAAATGTCTCCCTCCCCAAATTGCAAGGAGCCGCGCGAATGGGCTTCATCTTGGTGGTGGCCGTACTGAGTCTGGCGACTTTCGTTTCTATCTCGAACGCCGTGTCAGCTTGGTAGCACGTGCGCGAACCACTTCTCGATCTTCGGCACGTCAGACAAAAAGCAAACAGGAACGTCCCTCCCTTGCATGAATTCGGACTTCCTCGGGCCATCCAACGTGATTCCAAAGTTCCAACTAACGACGCTGGAATTGTCCCTCGGCCACAGACTTAGGTTCGACAATTACCACTCACAGCGCGCAAGCGCCTCACGCAGGTTGACCACGGGCCTGGTTTCAAAAGGGGCCCTCCCTGCCTGTTAGAAATGACAGTATCGAGTCTTAGGTTCAGTCTTCTATACGTGTCGTTGTTGGAGGGAGTGTAATGAAAATCTACAAGATCTTAGTGGGCCTCTCATGCACGCTATGTCTGCTGGCCTTGAGTGCACGGATTGCGCATTCGCAAGCTGCCGCGAGCTCAAGCACGGTTCAGGTTCACATGGTTATCACCGACCAGGCCCTGAATGACAGCAACGAGGTTCCTGCGCTGCGCCCGGACAACATAAAGGTTAAACAGGGCAAGGACCTCCTCAAAGTGACTCAGTTGATCCCAGCTCAAGGTGATAATGCCGCCCTTCAGTTGTTTATTCTGATCGACGACACGTGTGACCCGGCGATTGGAAACAACCTCAGCGAACTCCGGGATTTCATCAATGCTCAGCCTGCGTCAACCCAGGTCGGCGTTGCATACATGTCCAACGCGACGATTCAGATCACCCAAAATTTTACGCCCGACCACGCCCTGGCTGCCAAGGCAGTGCGTCTTCCCAGGGGAACTCTGTCATCCATGGATAGTCCTTATTTGTCGCTCATGAGCTTGGTCAAGGGCTGGCCGCAGCAAAAAGTGCGCCGTGAGGTTCTAATGATCACTGACGGAATTGACCGGCTCCGCGGCGAAAGGTCTTCATTTGGGCCAACCCCTCCGCGCGGCATTGGCGGACCTAGTGTGGCGACGGGACCCACCACGATGCCCACCATTAGCCCGGATGCGGATTCAGCAAGCAGAAATAGCCAGCGCTACGGCGTCATCGTGCATTCTATTTATGCCACGGGCGCCGGTCGGCGTGGCCGGAATGCCTGGGAAGCGCAGCTCGGACAATCCGGTATCGCGAAAATCGCTGACGAAACCGGTGGCGAATATTACGCGCTGGGAACCCAAAATGTAGTCAGTTTTAAGCCCTACCTGGATCGATTGCAAAGATTCTTAGACAACCAATACTACTTGGTGTTTCAGGCAGTTCCCCGCAAAAAAGAGGGCCTGCAGCGCGTAGATATCTCAACCGATGTCGCGAACGCCGATATCGCAGCAGCCGACAATGTGTGGGTCCCTGCAGCAAAATAATACGTCAACGCAGCAGTGCTTGGGGCAAACCCGCCGAGCTGTTCGCTACTGATTTGATGAACTCAAAGGAGACTAGGATGACTGCTCCTCTTAATTCAAGAAAAACTGCCCAGAGAGACACCCAAGGAATCCCGCCGAAACGGTTTTGCTCCGGGGCAGAATTGGAAACACGCATACCGGACCATGAATCATCACGGCGGCGCTTTCTGCAGATGACTATGGCGGGGACAGTGGCCGGGATTGTTACTGCAATGGGTATGGAGTTCACGGAACCGCGTCCGGTTATGGCGCAAAGCAAGCTCAGCCCGGATGCCGCGCTAAAAGAACTCATGGATGGCAATGGACGATTCTCTGCCCACCGTGTTACTGCGCACGAGCAAGACCTTGCGATTCTCAAGCAAAACACGATGGAAAAGCAGGAACCATTCGCGGCAGTGCTCTCTTGTGCTGATTCTCGTGTCCCTGTCGAGATGGTTTTTGACCAAAGCATCGGTCATCTCTTTGTGACGCGGGTCGCCGGCAATGTCGTCACGCCGGAGATCATCGCGAGTCTAGAATATGGGGCTGTGGCTTTAGGCACTAAGGTGATCCTTGTGATGGGCCATGGCAATTGCGGCGCGGTTAAGGCGACCATTCAAGCGAAGGAAGCTCCAGGGCAGATCAGCGCGCTTTTTCCACATATTCAGCCTGCGGTAGATCAGGCGGGAAGCAATCTCGAAGCAGCAACCAGGGCAAACGTCAAGATCCAGGCTGCTCTTTTGCGAGAAGCCTCTACGGTCATCTCCCCTTTGGTGAAAGAAGGCAAACTTAAGGTCGTCGCCGGGTATTACGACATCGCAAGCGGTGTTGTCAGCTTGCTGGAATAGCTAGACGTCGATCCATTCGCGCCCGCAGAGCGTACTCACTCCTCCAGCGGGCCTCAAAACAACATTTGTCAACACTAGAAATCCTGCCGCAGAGCGCCTTCTCCCCTGCCGCTCAAATCTACATGCTCCCTCCCATCTGTTACTTTTGACAGTTCCGGCACCCCGAAAAACCCCCTACCTTAACCCCACGGTCGCTGGACCCTGTCCCGATAGCGTTGGGTGCCAGACGCGGAGTGTGTTTTGAACCCGACGAGATTAGCAGCAGACCACGTGCCCGGAAGGCGCTTTATCCGGCACTAGTTGGCTTCGACCCGGCGAAAAGCCACCGCGCTGGCAACGGCATGGTAGAAAGTGGAACTAGAACGGCAGGACCAAGAGCAGCATGAGAGAGATGGTTTCAAGCGGTCTCATGAGAATTCGAAAAGGCGAGCGTATTTTCCTGGCCATCGGTTTAACGCTCGTAGCTATATGGGCAGGAGTGCGGATCTACGGGAGCATTGCGTCACGCGCAGCAATAAACCTATTCCGAGCTAACACAGCGGCAGTGCAAGTCACCGATGCCAGTGCCCACCTGAAGAACGGTTCCTTGGCAGACTCCGCGGTAGATTTCACGCTGTGGAACCCCAAACGCGTCGTCGCCTACAAAGAGAGCCTCTCCGCTAAGACAGATCTTCCCCTTGCCATCCTTCGCATTCCCAAGATCAACCTCGAAGTGCCCGTGTTCAACGACACGGATGATCTTACGCTGAATCGCGGCGTGGGCCGCATCATTGGCACTGCCCAAATCGGTCAGCCCGGTAACCTTGGAATCGCCGGACACAGGGACGGGTTTTTCCGCGGCCTCAAGGACGTAGGGACGGACGATGTCATCGAAGTCATGCGGCCCGGGCAAACGGACCTGTACGTCATCACTCAGATCCAGATTGTCGAGCCAGAGAATGTCTCCGTTCTGGCTGCGACCCCCTCACCCACACTGACCCTTGTCACTTGTTATCCCTTCTACTACGTAGGGAACGCACCCCAACGATACATCGTGACAGCGTCTTACGAGATTTCTGACCGAGCGGACGAGAGTGCAAGCAACAACTCAATTTCTACGGGCAAGAAAACTAACAAAAAGGAGAAACAAGATGAAGTCAAGTAGGTTCTCGAGAACTATGTTGCGTGGCCTGTTAGCTGGAGGAAGCTTTTGTTTCGCTTTCTGCATGACAGCGTCAGGGCAAGTAGAGACTACAACGAAGACGACGCAAGACGGGGCCGCAACAAAGACTGTCAAGGTCGAAAAAGGCACTGTAGTCTACGTTTCCGGCAACAGTTGCGTTATCAAAGCAGAGGATGGAACACTGCGCCATTTCGACAATGTTCCGGACAGCACGACCGTGACTGTTGATGGAAAACAGCTCAACATACACCAAATCCAGCCGGGCATGGTCATTGAAAGACAGACCATTACAACGACCACTCCAAAGGTGATCACGACCGTGAAAACAGTCAGTGGCACGGTATGGTTCATCAATCCGCCAAACTCGGTTATCTTGACGATGGATAATGGCAAGAATCAAGAGTTCAAGATTCCCAATGGCCAGAAATTCACGGTAAACGGCCAAGTGACGGACGCATTCGGCCTCAGGAAAGGGATGAAAGTAGATGCTCAGCAGGTGATCGAGCAGCCCGCCACTGTGGTCGCCCAGATAGTGAAGCGAACGGGAACCATGCCGCCGCCGCCCCCCGCGCCAAAGCCGGATGTCGCAATTCTGGTTTTTGTGCCAGCTCCAGCGCCTGCTCCGGTCGAAACAGCGGCCGCAACACCTGAGCCGGCTCCCACAAAGCTTCCCAAGACAGCGAGCGAGCTGCCACTCATCGGCTTGCTGGGAATGCTTTTCTGTGGCCTCTCCCTGGCAACAATGGCGATTCGTGGCACTATGTCACGGCTTGCCACGCCGAGAGCTTGATTGGCAAACGGAGTTCTATCCCTGAAGTATTAGAGAGTAGTACCGTAAGCGCGCACAGGCCGATTGGAGGTTGCTCCCTCCCCTCCAATTGGCTCGTGCCCTAGCCGGCGGTAATTTCAGTCCCTCTTCAGACTGGCGCCACTCTCTGCATGTCCCTGGGGTATGCTGGAAAAGTCTGGCGACCCGGATAGGAGTCCAACATGCGAAATAGAAGATCTTTGGCGCCTCTTGTACTGACCATGATCTTGGTTGTGCCATTGCTTGCCCTATGCCAGGCAGCGCAGCAGAATCGCATCCTTGTTGTAAACGGCCAGCTGGGACAGGTGACCGTTGTTCAGATGAACGGACGGTCTTATGTTGACCTCGAAACCTTGGCACGAGTTGCGAATGGCTCTCTGAGCTTTAGTGGGAACCAGATCACGCTGACGTTGCCGAGTTCTGCAAATGCGCCTCCCGCAGCACCAGCTTCGACAAGTGCAACAAGTGCGCCCGCGCCGGCAAATCCAGGATTCTCCAAAGCCTTCCTGAAGGCAGGCATTGAAGCAATGTCCCTTGTCAGGGAATGGCACAGCGCCCTCGCTAACGCCATTCAAAATGGATTCCCGTTGGCTGAGAGTTGGTTGTCCGGATACCGCATCCAGGCCCAGGCGGGCCTTAGATTGGCATCAGTGGCAGCTTCTACAGATTCTGATCAGAGTGCCGCCCAGTTGCTAACCAATGAGTTCGAGAACATGAAGACGTTGAGCAGCAATTACGTCGCTGCACGCCAATCCCTCGATTACATCGCCCCCGACGCCCTCGCCAATGATGCTTTGAACCAGAAAATCGTCAATTGTGGACACTCTCTGGCCGCAATGGCTGCCAGCGGTCAGTTTGTGGATGATGGATCCTGCCAGTGAAGCGCACTAACCCGGAGGGTTCCGGTGGCCGGAATGACCACTAGCAGATCTAGCTCGCGTTCAAGCTCGTGCTGATATCCACAAACATCTGGTAATTCTGACAATAGTTTTCAAAAATGGATTCCTCTAGAGTTTGCGTGCTTACAATGCATGCCGCGCCACATCTCGAGAATCGACCGTTCCCTGTTAGAACCGCACTTGTGGTTGACGCGAACCCCGAAGTCGACGAGGTGATCACCAACACGCTGTTGCCCAATGCGTGGTCTATACGGCACGTTTCCAACAACCTTGCGGCGCTGGCATGGGCGGAAACAACTCCGTGTGACCTTATCCTTACGAGTGAAAAAACGTCGGGCAAGCAAGATGTTGAACTCCTGCGTATGATCCGGCGCGTTCGGCCGCATACCAAGCTGATCATTCTCACGGACCAGTCGACTCCGGCCGATGTTATCGCCTCCATGCGTGAACGCGCTTTCAGCTTCTTCTCCCGCCCCTTCTCGCGAGAATCGCTCGCCAACATGATTCGTTCCGCCGCTGAAGGCCCATGCTGGGATGAGGGCATCGAAATACTTTCAGCAACTCCGAATTGGATCCGCCTCGCGGCAAGCTGCGATATGAGAACCGCAGAACGCTTGGTCCAGTTCATCAATGAGATCGCGGATCTTCCAGACGCCGAGCGAGAAGATGTCGCATCCGCCTTTCGCGAAATACTCATGAACGCGATCGAGCACGGCGCGAATTTCGATCCCGAAAAATTCGTTGAGATTTCTTACATTCGCTCCCGGCACATGGTCATGTGCCGCGTCAAAGATCCGGGAGAAGGTTTTTCGCTAGATGAAATTCGCCACAGTGCCTTATCCAACCCACCGGAGGATCCCATACGACACGCTAACTACCGTGAAGAACACGGCATGCGGGCTGGCGGTTATGGAGTGCTGGTTGCCAGAGAGCTTGTCGATGAACTTATTTACGACGAGAAGGGCAACGATGTCCTCCTGATCAAATACCTCGATCAATCGCATGGCAGGGGCCTGCCTCTGGATAAAGCCGAGGGAGCCTGATCGAGAATCTCGGTGCGTAGTCGAATAGACTGCGTCCACGTGTTGTAGCGCGGGGCAGTCGCCAGTATGGGATGTCGTGGTTCGTTTCGGCCACCATCGCTCCCTTCGTTGAGGAATGCAAAAGCAATGAACGTGAAACTGCGCTACTCCCTTACAGCACGAGCGATTCTCGTGGCAAGCCTACTTTTGACACCTTTGCAGTCTGGCGCCGACAAGATTCCAGAGTATGTCCCTCCTGATGTAGCGAGTGCCAGCAACATCCTTTACCCCGTGAATACCCAGGCTGCGGGAGCTGTATCTCTCCTCCTCAGTCTAGACAACAACGCTCAGATCCAAAACATGCAGGCTTTACGCGACCTTCCACCGTTAACCAGCGCCGTACAGGATTCCGTCCAGCTCTGGACCTTCAGGCCTGCCGTCCTGAAAGGCAATCCGGTCCCTTCTGAAATTTCTCTTACGGTTATTTTTAACGTCTTCAACCCAGCGGGAGGCGCGGCCTTCCAGAGCCTAGTTCTTGCCCCTGCTCAGCCACCTTATCCGGACGCGTCGCAATTCGCACCACCGCAAATCAATCTGGCATCTTTCGCAAAGTACCCTGCCGCTAGTGTGGCCCAAGGGACCGTGGTGCTTGACGTAACCATAGGCCGGTCAGGCCAACCCAAGCAAATTCGCGTAATTAACGACGTCTCAACCCTCACCCAACAGGCAATCAGCGCCATCAAGACCTGGAGATTCAACCCGGCCACATTTAAGGGACAGCCCACACCCGCGCAAATCATCATCGCCTTCGTTTTCCAACGCAACATGAGCTGAGCGCTAGCGGCGAATGAAGAATACTTCCCTGGGCTGGCGACCAATTAGTTTATGTCTACCGCGCGTCAATACGGCAAACCGAATTCTAATTCGGTCTGCCCAACCAGGAATATTGCCACGCTACGGAAACGTTTTGGTAGTTTCCGCCGAAGCTAATATATGTGCCGTTGCTGTAGCTGGCTTTGATGGATTGGTGTTTGCTGATGGGGAAGGAAACCGTACCTCCGATGCGCGAACCGGTTTGTTTGGTCGCCAGGTTCTGTATGCCGCTCAAGCTCGTGACGCCACCCCACCAGAAGTTCCCGTCGACTGAGAGCCACAAGCGCGGCCGCACGTCGTAACTCAAATGCCCTTCCAGGGAAAGGATCGGCGATTCGTTCTGTGGTTTGGTGACCGCGCCGGCGAAAAATTCCTGGTTTGTGGTGTAAAACCATCCCCCGGCATAACCGTCTAGCAACCAATGACCCCGGCGTTCGGAATATCCCAATTCCGGTTTGAAAGCCCACCGATTGCCGCCCCAGTTGATCAGTTTCGTGCCGCTGTATTGTCCGGTGGGCGCGACCATTCTCAGACTCAGTCCCAACAGCCTCTTCTGCTTCCACTTGGCCATTTCTCTCGCTTGCATCGCCGGGCCGCCGATTAGGTTTACGGAAAACCGAAAGCCGGAATCCGCGAGGCCCGAACGGTATACCGACCGGGATTGCCCTGCGAGGTCGCCCTGAAAATTTCCCACTGCATAGGGCAGCACGGCCGTTATATTCGCCGAGCGCCCAAAAAAATTCAGTGAGTGGTAGTAGCTGAAGATCGATAGGTAGTAAGTGCCGGTTGCGTTGGTGACCGGTATAGTGCCGTTGAAGTTCACGCCTCCGTCGTAGAACGACCAAGTGATCAAAACTGCGTTGGAATGCACCGGCGTTATCACGTAGGCCCGAGGCGCCAAGTCCTGCGCGTGCAGCACGCTCAAGGGACATGCAGCAAGCACCACCATCAAGACGAGTTTGAGAACGAACCGCATCCGTTGAATGGTCAGATGCCTACTGCACTCTCTTGCTCGCGGGGGCGTGTCTCTCCCGTCGAGATACTGAGCCTTCAGCGCGTGGAAATGTATGACTCCTCATGACTCGCTTAGTGTTAGGTTCGAGGTTCTCCGGCTTTGGTCTGTTCGGGGAAAAGCCCAGAATAGTTCCTCGGATGAGCGCACCTGAAACCAATGGACCGAAATGAGATCTCTTTTGGAACCTTAAAGTCGGATACTGTACAGACAACATTTAAATGCGCTTTCTTGCTAGATCAGTGGGACGCAGAATGAGTATAGGAGGGCGCAGAATCGGCGGTTAACTGTCAAAAGTACCAGTAAATCCCTATTCAAAGACCTAGTCCTGCGAGTCGGCCAAGTCTTCGATCCCTACAAGGCTGCTGCTCACATATTGTTTGCCGAGAAGAACGGCTTCCATGGCGGACAACAGCGCTCCCCCAACATCCATCTTAAGAACGTAACCCGCTCCACCCGCGCAGAAGGCAGCCCGCACAACATCCGGATCAGCATTTGAACTCAAGAAAAGGATTTTCGCTTTGGGAACAAGCTTCCGGACTTTTCGAGCCAGCTCAATGCCATTCAACTTTGGAAGGCTGATATCCAGCAAAATCAGGTCGGGTTGAAGTTCTTCCGCTTTTTGAATACCTTCCAACCCATCTGAAGCACACCCGAGAACACGCACTTGCGACTGGTCTTCTAGATGTTGAATGATAAATGTCCGCCAAGGGTCAAAGTCATCCACTATAAGGACCCGCACTATCGACATACTAAGCTCAATTTCTGTTAGCTCCATTCCTTGATTAACCCGAACTTGGCTTGAAAGTCGCTGACCTTGTTCAGTTTGACAGAATTTGACAGAATTAGTCGCATCGGCAAGCGCCGCTGTTGCTCTGCCGCAGCCGAACCCACCGTAATCCCTTTAAGTAGCAGTGTTTTCGTCTTCCAGGTTTGAAACCTGCGTGTCGGTCACGATACTAGGATCCGCTAATCCTGGGCTGACAAACCGCTCGCCTCGAAGAACAGATTCGATGCCCGCCAACAGCCCTGCCGCGGCCTCCATTTTCGAAACAAAACCCGAACCGCCAGCCTGGAAAGCAGTCTGGATCGACTCCAAATCAGATTCCGAGCTGACGAAGAGTATCTTAGTCAGTGGCGACACTCTCCTGATTTGTTGAGCAGCTTCAATGCCATTCAGCTTTGGCAGCATCACATCCAGCAATATCAAATCTGGCTGCAACTCTTCCGCTCTCTGCACGGCTTGCAACCCGTCCGAGGCAAACCCAACGATCTGAAAGTCGGGCTGACCCTGTAACCGCGCGATCACGAACCCCTTCCAAAGATCAAAATCATCCACTATGAGAATACGGACTAGAGGCATTTATTATTCCTGCCCACTTTCAACATTTCCACGCCCCAACATATCCCTATCTATTCCGGACAGATTGCACACCTCGCAAGATTCGCACGTGCACTTTATTGCGTCGTTGCGCGGTGGCAGCTATGAAATTGCGCAAGAACAATGAGGAAATGTAGCGGCGGGAGAGGAATTCGTAATGGGACTTAAACTACGCTCAGGAACAGGCGCTCCGGGGACCGAAGGAAGATCTTGCCGCGCCGCTTTGCAACCGCGCGGTTCAATTGCCACTCACTGATCAGGCGACTTGCTGTGAAAGGGGTGATGTTCGCCGCGCTGGCTAACTCCTCATTTGTAGCGTCGATTTCAACACCGCCTGGAACTTTTTGACCGATAACTCCCGCCAGGCGAACCAGGACCTGGGCAAGTCTTTGGCGAGCCGTCTGGCAAGTCAGAGCTATGTGATCGGCCAAATACCAAGCCAAATAGTCGGACGCCATTAATAGTGCGTTCTCCAGTAGCCTTGGGTACCGGGAAATAAGGCCTCGAAGTGCGGCACGGCCCCAGACCAGGACCGAGCTATCTTTCACTGTTTCGCAGCTGAGGGAATAATGGGTCGTTTTAGGTAGGAAGGCTGCGCCGCCAATGATCTCTCCCTGTGGAAGCCAAAGAAGAAGAGTCTTCTGCCCCTCTTCCGTGATGAAAAAATACCGGGCGCGACCGCTGGTCAAGAGGTACAGATGTTCCGCTGGATTTCCCTGATTTGTAATTATTGAATTAGCGAGGAACCGTCGCTCAGTTGCTGCCGCGAGGATAACCGCCAGGTCACGCTGCGCGATCCCTTCAAAAAATCGTGACTTCAAGCCCGTAGGTACGGCGGCAATTCCCGTGGCGGGCATAAACGAATCTCCCAGAAAGGAGGCAGAATCTCGGAACCCCTGGATGTTTTGAAATCACGGGGTACGCTCCTAAGGCTTCTCCGCCATTCTACGACTTGAGGACCGTCCCTCTATAATAGGTACCGGTTTCGTCCACGTTTGCATACTGGCAGAAATACTAGTCGCGAGACCCTATTTTTTGGATTCCCAGGCTTAGTCGAGCGACTCGCGCGCTTGGTGGAACGTGTTCAGAACACGCTAGTTAGAGATGGCTTACCCATCTTAGTTCTTCGATCCCATCGCGCTGGATTAGGAATCCGTCTCGAATCCGTGCCACTGGTAAAACTGACAGTTGTATCTTTTGAGCCAATCCGACAACCTCGGCACCAAGTTTGGACTGAGGCAATCTCGTCTCAGAAGACTCGGGGGGCTCGTTCAAGGTCGTTTACGGGGATCGACCTCAGCTTTGCCACATTCGCTGAACATGCCTTCTTCGGGTACTCGATGTTGCCGAAGCAATCCTTTGGTCTGACCTAAGGACAAGGGCCATTCGATCGGAGCGAATTTGTGGATGCCGGCACTATTAAACGGACGAATGGTGTCATCTCGAACTCACATTGTAACCGGGGCAGAGTCTTGCAACGGCAGTTTCACATCGTATCGAAAGCCAAGTTACTGCTCGTCATGTGCGGCTGTCCGTCATGGATTTGGATCGGTCGCTGTGGCGTCATCACACAGAGATGTGATACACGTCACACGGCATTAACGTAAAGTAGGCTAGCCTTCGCAGGTCCAGGCTGGGAGGGCCAGAGCACGTTAGAGGCTGTTGCACGAATTCGAGCGCTTGCGTGTGCGCGGTTTTCAGCTCGGGTCGGAGGGTACATGAAACTTCCAAGGGTAATTTTAGCAGATGATCACAAAATTCTGGTCGAAGCTTTCCGCAAACTTTTGGAGCCGCATTATGAGGTCGTGGCAACTGTATCTGACGGCCGTGCCCTCTTGGACGCCGCCGGGGCTCTCAAGCCGGATGTGATATTGCTTGATATCGGCATGCCGCTTTTGAACGGTCTCGAAGCCGCGCGGCAGCTCAAGACAAAATTGCCGGCGGTTAAACTGATTTTCCTGACCATGCACGAAGATCCTGATCTAGCCGTCGAGGCTATGCGCGCGGGGGCGTCCGGATTCTTGCTAAAGACATCGGCTTCCTCAGAATTACTGCATGCGATTCAAGAAGCGCTCAAGGGAAGGACTTATGTCACGCCAAATATTTCCAAGGGAATGGAAAACAGTTTCATTCGCGACCCACGTGGCAGGCAGCGGCCTAAATCACTGACGCCGCGGCAGTGCGAGGTTGTCCAACTCTTGGCCGAAGGAAAATCCATGAAAGAGATAGCCGACGTTCTTCACGTCACTCCCAGGACGGTTGCTTTCCACAAATACAGGACAATGGAAGAACTAGCACTCAAATCGACGGCTGAACTGATTCAATTTGCCATCAAGAACCATATCGTCGTGGTGTGATCACGCCGCAGGAATTATCTCTCTCGCGGTCGGAGCTAATACAGTTTCTAAGTTTATTTCTTCTCCACAGAAAAGAAAAAATAGACAGCTAGCCCCGCCGAATTCACTTGTTTGTTCGGGTGTTTGCCGGTGTTATTGTCATGCTCGTAGTACGGGTTGAATTCGACGTGTTTTCCCACCGGGAACAAGCTACCCGCATAGATAGACGTCGTGCTGATTTTACTGTACTGACTCTCATAAAACAGTTCGGCGGAGACATACGGAATAAGGTGATAAGAGTGGATTGCAAAGGTTCTTTCCACTGTTAGCCTATTCCGATAGCGCCAGGTGAAACTGCCGTTTTTCCAATCGAGATCCGCACGGTTCCGGTCCGTGATCAGGAAATCTGCCTTCATGGGGAAATTCGAAGTGACAGCGAGGATCATACGATTTTCGGTAGGAGAGTTCGGCTCATCGATATAGCGGTATCCGACCTCCACAACCAGCGCTCTTGACTTCGAATCATCGAGATCAAAAACCGTCACATGTTTAAGCTTGAGCAGCGGCTTCAGATAGAACTGAATGCTCGGACCTATTGCGAATTGCGTCGAATCCCCGCCTTCCCGATCGTCCTTGGCCTGAAGATACGTCCGAACAAAGGCATTCAATTTGAGATACGCATCAGCTTCCGGTATGAACTGGGTGTCTTGCGCGCGAGCGGGCAGGCACGCGAAACAGGCGAGAAACGCCCATCGCCAAATCATCTTGTATATGCGCGTCATTTTGGCCGAGTGCGGCCGGCGGTTTGCATTTTGGGCTTACCTTGGTCAACCCTTCCTTTCCTCGGAGTGCACGCAACGCCTGCGAGAGGCACCAACCTTTTCCGTCATCCTAAAGGCTTGCCCGGAACACCATTTTCTATTTTCTCTTCGACGCCAGATCTTTTCCGCCAAATTGCCTGATATGCTGGACGCATAAGCAGGATCGCAAACAAAGCGTGGAGAACGCACGCCGGCCACAACAGATAACCGGCGAAACCTCCGACAACGCTGAGAGAGCCGAGGTAAACAGCAGTAAGCAGGTTGTAGATAAACAGGGCCGAAGTGGCTTGTGCAGTTACAACCGCTCCACTGGGCCAACACGCCAAGCCCAAGGACAAAAGCCCGAATCCACACACACGGCCTATCGCAACGCCGCCATCAAAGAGCGCGGTGCCTATGAGCAAATGAACGACAAAGCTGGGATTGGCGATCAGGACAGTCCCAGTAGTTGTTTCAATCACCGCGGACATCATCGCCAGCGTTCTTGGCTTCATCCCATTTCTCGATGCCTGAGTTTGTAGGTTGAGGTCAGTCCAAGGTCCGACGACTGCGATCAGGTTGTGACTTCGCGACTAGTCTTGGCCGCCGCGAGGATTCTCGCAGCGGTCGCTTTGTCCTACGCAGACAGGTTCCCCGCTCTTGTGAAGTTTATTTCCCCGGTCCACTGCATGCCCTCCCACGCCTGGTCCCAACTAAATCAAAACCTTGGCTCATTCTTTCGTTACTTGCAGAATCGGAAGGCGGCCCTTTCGAGCCGCCCGCTGTGACATTCGTTTATGTTAGTTGCTCGGACCTTTGGAAGCTGCTTCCGCCTGGGCCATCTTGGCGGCCATTTCGGCTTTCAGCGCATCGAGGTTGAAGCTTGCTCCTCGTTGCATCGGCGGAAATTCCAGGAAGGTCTGGATTTCCCTGCCCATTACTTGCTGAACGAAGACAAAACGCCAGAATTGATACATGTACCAATCGCCGAAAAACATCAGCGACCCATTCTTGGTCATGTCTTCTGGAAATCCCATCTTCTCGTACGGGTCGAGCCGCAGATTGATAATCGTAGGCACGTCCGGATGATTTTTGACCCCCAGCCAGCCCTGGGGTTGGTCGATGAAGCGATACTTGTAGTCGTCGATGCGCACCGCGCCAATCGTGCTTTCGCCAAGGTAGAAGATTTCGTGGCGCGTGGACGGGCCTTTGCCGGTGAGCATGGCGGTCTGATCATAGCCATCCAGATGGTTCTTGTAAGTCCGGTCGCCGATTTTCACCCCTTTCAGCAACTGCTCGGTGATGTTCGGGACCCCGGCCAGGGCTGCGAACGTAGGCAACCAGTCCAAGCCGGACATGATACCGTTCCCCACGGAATCCGCCGGGACATGGCCGGGCCAGCGCACAAGGCACGGCACGCGGAAACCGCCTTCCATGATCGTTCCTTTCGCCTGTGCGAACGGCGTGGTGCCGCCATCGGGCCAAGTGAACGTTTCGGTGCCGTTGTCGGTGGTGAATACGACGATGGTGTTATCGTCTAGCCCCGCGTCCTTTAGGTGTTGCATCACGAGGCCGATGTCGTCATCCAACTGCGCCATGCCGGCTTCTTCTATGCTCCAGCCATTCTCCGAGTTCATCATCGCCGCGTATTTCGGCGACAGATGGGTGACCACATGCATACGCGTCGGGTTCAGCCAGACAAAGAATGGCTTTCCATCGGCCTTGGCCTTGTCAATAAACTGGAGGGAGAGGTCGCGGATCGTGTCGTCCACTGTCTCCATGTTGTATTTGATCCCGTTCGTCGGGTGCGGAGGCAACGGCCCTTCATCTTGGATCTTCTGTTTGCCGATCTTGCCCCAGCGTGGCATTTCGGTTGCGTCATCCGTGGTGGCCGCCCAGGAATGAACCAGGTTGCGCGGCCCAACGACATTCAACAAATTCTGCGGATAGTTGGGGTGGAATGGGTCTTCCATGGCGTCCAGGTGATACAGATAGCCGAAGAATTCATCGAAGCCGTGGACCGTGGGCAGGAATTCATTCTTGTCTCCAAGATGGTTCTTGCCGAACTGGCCGGTTGCATAGCCCTGCGATTTCAAGATGGTAGCGATCGTGACGGCTTCCGCCGGGATGCCGATCGCCGCGCCCGCCTGGCCGACCGTGGTCATGCCTGTGCGGATGGGCAGTTCACCCATGATGAAGTTCGCGCGACCCGCTGTGCAGCTCGCCTCGGCATAATAATCCGTGAGCAGCATGCCTTCCTTGGCGAGTTTGTCGAGGTTCGGCGTCTTGCCCGCCATCATGCCGTGGCTATAGACGCCGATGTTCGATATCCCGATGTCATCGCCCATGATGACCAGAATATTGGGCTTCTTTGCCTGCGCATTGGCAGCAGGTATCCCCGCAACACCCAAAGCAACGAGAAAGACCGCAAAAACCAGACCAGCTCTTCCGACACACTTCATGAACGTCCTCCTCTTCCTTCTTCTCACTCGACCATTAAATCCACAGCCGATTCTTCGCTAAATAGGGCAGCAAGCCGCGAGACTGCGCGATACTGCCTCTTGCCTTCAAACGCCGTAACTGTCAAAAGTGACACTCAATCGCGCTGGCGGGTGGCACGCGCCAGACGGGGTGCCGCAGCCTTCGGTTTTAAGGTTTTTTAAGGGCAGCGGGTTTTGACTCTTCTCTCCCTTGGCCCGAACTTTTTAGCTTGATCCGCATTGTAGCTGCGGTATAATATTTCTGTTCGGTACTGCGCCTCGCGATCCCGCGAGGCGTTTCGTTTTTAGGCGTAGCGCCGGGCTTTAGCCCGGCTCTTTCTTTTCCGTTAGTCCAAATCCAAAACTCAAACTCAATCTAAGGAGATTCCCAATGCCTTCGCTAACTGCCAAGGACCGCGTATTCCTCTGTCTATTCAGTTTCACCGATGGCCGCCGCTGCCGCACTCCCCGCACTGGCAACCATCCCCATTTCTGCTTCTATCACGCTCAAAAGGAGACCCGCGCACGCGCCACTGAAACACTCGGCAAAGACCTCGCCTATTTCTTCTCCGGCGACTACCTTTCCGCCTACGATCTCAGCACCGCCCTCTCGCGCCTAATCCCCGCCGTGATCCGCGGCGATATAAAACCCAGACTCGCTCGCACCGTTGCCTACATGTTCCAAACTCAATTGCAGGCCATCCGCCTCTCCCAGCACGAATACATCAACGCCTTTGGCAGCGACGGCTGGCGCAAAGCCGTCCGCACCTCCGTCAACGTCAACTTTGACTACCGCTTCCCACGCGACCCCGAGGCCGAGCCCAAACCGCAACAGCCCCAATCAACTCAATCCCAGCGCACGCACCCACAACCCCAGCGACCCACTGCCTCTTCGCCGCAGCCCCCTTCGCGTCCACAAACGCCCGCAGCAGCGAAGCCCCAACCGCCCCGTGCAGCTGGCCCCACGCCTGCGCAGGCCGAAGCAGCCCTCTCCGTGGCACGTTCACTGTTTCCCCGCCGCCCCGACTCCGCCACGGCACAACCCGCCGCGCCCACAACGAATTCCGCCCTCCGCTTAACTCAGCTAGCCTCATCCTCCAACCACCCCGCCGCGCCCGCCAGAGCCTGTCATCCTGAGCGCGGCGAAGGACCCTGCCTCAATCCCGCCTCGTCAACCATCGATGAGACCCGACTCGCTTCAGCCCCTGCCCAGTCCGCTCAACCCAACAACACACCTCCGCCCGCCCCCCCACGCA